>Ga0208856_1000073_pt1 | contig 43747 bp, 37 predicted proteins | sample LakMenEpi13Jul12_FD_150690 | JGI IMG/M metagenome (GOLD analysis project Ga0208856, IMG submission 150690) | Freshwater microbial communities from Lake Mendota, WI - 13JUL2012 deep hole epilimnion (SPAdes) | ecosystem: Environmental > Aquatic > Freshwater > Lentic | place: Lake Mendota, Madison...
TGCCGCCCCGCGGCAAATCCTTGCAAGCCTTGATCGTAGATACTGATCCCCACGCCGGTGCCGGAAATCATGATCCCGCGGTCCAGCTCCCCTCCAGGGAAGAGCCTCAGCGTGTATCCGAGTTGTCTGTTCGATGACGAGAAGTCGAACGCGACCTCCACTTTGTCCGACACGGCATTGAGGCTGCGCGCGATGTTCCACGGCTGCCCTGAGGCGATGGAAAATGCCCCGTCGAGGTTTCGCCACAGATTTCGTTCGTCCGGGCTGCCGCCGGCGGTGCCACTCACGCTATTCCACCCGCCGCCCCCGAACCGGATTGTGACGCCTGCGCGGCGCACCGTCCCTGCGGCCGCGTTCGGTTTTGCCGCCAGCCCCTTTAGCCACACGTTGCTGTCGCCTCCATCCCACACCGGCGTCTCGCGAAGGGGCGCAAAGTAGAGGTTTTTCAGATGAGCCCGGTCTATTTTCACTTCGCCCGCAAACGATGACTTGAAAGTCAACCGCTCGCGATCGAGCTGGCCCAGGACGCCTGGGAGCCAGTCCCCATTGCGCAGGCGGATCGCCCCGGCCATCGGGGGCGTCTCCGTTTTGGTTCCCGTCGCAAGCTGCACGGCCGCGAGTTCCTGGGGTCCAAATTCCACCTGCCGGGCCCCATTCGCGGTCTTCCATTTCACCACCCCGTCCGGCCCCGCGCTCACGATCGTGCCGCGCATCTCGTCACCATTCTTGAAAATGATCCGCGTGCCGCCGTCGGTCGCGGCCCTTTGCGCCGCAGCGAGGCGGTGGGTAAACTCGATCGAGCCCACCAGCGCGACAGGCAGGGCGAGATCGCCGGCAAAGGAAGTTTTCATCGTGATCTGCCCGTCATGCATCTCGATGCCTGCCACATCGAATCCGCCCCGTTTCGAAAGTTGCACCCTGGCCACCGCAGGCTGGTCGGAATTCGGCGCGTCGTTCCCAGCCAGCCGGATGAGCAGCGGCTCCCGGCGCGCAAATTCCTTCCCACCAAAGCGGACCGTATCCTGGCTCACTCCTTCCAAGGCGCCGACTACCCGGCCCTGGCCCCCCGAGGAAAGGATGTCCTTCCCGGCATCCTCGGGCTTTCCATCGGGCTCCGTGGTCCCATCCCACGGGAGAATCCGCATCTTTGAAACAGACCATTCGGAAAGAGCCCCGGTGCTGTTCCCGAACGGTTGCAGCACGATCGTTCCGGCCGGGCTCACCTCCTTGCTCACCGGCAGGGTCCGTTCATCCACCTTGGTGCCGTTCATCATCAGGATGAATTTGCCTGATCGCCTGTCGAGAAGGATTCGATGACGGACCATTTTGGGGTTCTTGATGTCCACCTTCTTCGGCTCGTTGATAGGCGGCCCGAAAGCCGTGCCGTCGAAGGTCCTTACGAAAAGGTTGTTCCTCGAAATTTGAACAGAAACGCCTCCTGCCGTCTGGCTGTTTGCCTGCCCCCCGGTAGCCAGCGCAAACGACACGCCGGCGTTTTGTTGCTTCGGATCGCTGATGGTAAATTCCAAATCCAGCTTCTCCGGCAGCAACTCGAACCGCTTGGCAAACCGGGTGCCCTGGGGCCTCTTGAAGAGCGCCCCATCGCGGTATTCCCAGCCATTCGTGCCCTCCCATCCGGCGAGTCCCGTGGCGCTATGAGGGCCATCATAGGTATCCGGCGGGGTGGACGGGCCAACGAGGAGCCACTGAACCTTGCCGCGATCCAATTCCACGGCCGAGTTTGCACCGAGACGGAATTGCAATTTGCCATTCTCGAAACCGGTGAGATCGCCAGTGAGGGCGGCGCCGCCGGACATCTGCAAGGTGGCATTCGCCTTCATCTCCGGCTTCACAGAACCGTCGTCCAAGATAATGCGACGGATTTCGCCGATGGGGAAAGTCATCGGCTCCCGGACATCCTTTCGCTGCCAGGTGATTTCGCCTCCGCCGATCCCTGTCAGGCGCCCGTGAAGGCGGGTGTCATCGGTAAATTCGAGCACCTGCCCGTCCACCGGGTCCGCCTGTGGAGGGTTCTCCGGCTTGCCGCCGACGGGGGGCTTCACGACAAGATTGTCGTTCACGATCTCAAGATTATTCTCCGAGCCGACCAGGGCGCTGTAAGGCGCGCCCAATTTTCCCGCATCCAGGGGCAATGACTGGCCGAACATCCGCAAAATCCCTCCCTCATCCGTCGGCATTACGCCCGGTTGTTGTACGCCCGGTTGAAGTCGGACTGCGGCCCGAACCCTGCCTGCTTCGACCCTGCCCACTTCGACCTTGCCCGCTTCAGCCTTGCCCGCTTCGACCTTGCCTGCTTCGACCTTGCCTGCTTCGACCTTGCCCGCTTCGACCTTGCCCGCTTCGTCGGCAGAGGCGGCCTGCGTGAAAAGCGCGATAGTGGAAAACGCGCAGGCAATTGCCCGGGCTGTAAAAAACGGAGAGATGATGTTCATGGGATGAAAGGAATCAGAGCGTATTTCACAGACCAACGATCTTCAATAAACTTAGTCCGTTTATTCGATGACTGACCGGACTCCTCATTTACCGACGAATCCACGGGATGTCCGGGTGAACCAGCGTCTTCTCAATTGAAGGCCAGCACCGGCTCGCCCCCATCCAGTTGCCGCAACCCGGAGCGAAGCGCATTGCGCTCGGCAATGCCAGGTAGGACAAGGGACAGACGGATAGCCGTGATTGGCCCTCCCTGGTTAACGTGCCGGCGTGATTGCGGTCACGCTTGGAGAAAATGGCAGGTCCGTCCTGCCAGAGGCGCTTCGCCAGGGTTCTACCTCGATCGGGATGCGAAAGTGGCGACCCTGATCGGCGATCACATCGGGCTGAAACCGTGCGGAAAGGCCCCGCCCGCTTCGTGGTCGTTGTTTTTTCGATCGCATTGCGAGCGATGACCCGGCATTCGCGCGTCCGCCGCAGGCGACGATCCCGCGGGGGGTGGCTTCGAGACGCGCGAAGAATCTGGACATGGCCCGGTCATTAACCATACGAGTTCCGACCCATGAAAATACACCCTGTCCTGGCGGTTGCCGTGATGCTGACCGCTGTCGCGCTTGGCGACGGCAACGTTCCTCCCGCGGGCTTCACCCCGCTTTTTAACGGCAAGGATCTTGCCGGCTGGTGGGGCACAGGCGGCGGGAATCCAAAGAAATTTCTCTCACTCACGGCGGAGAAACAGGCGGAGGAGCGGGCGAAGGCCCTTGCCGATATCCAAAAGCACTGGTCCGTCGCCAATGGGGAATTGATCAATGATGGAGAAGGGCTCTATCTCACCACCGAGCAGGAGTACGGAGACTTCGAGTTGTTTGTGGAGTATAAGACTGTTCCATTGGCGGATAGCGGCATTTACCTGCGCGGCCTCCCTCAGGTGCAAATCTGGGACAGCACGGACAAGAGCAAGTTTGAGCTGGGAGCGGACAAGGGATCGGGCGGACTTTGGAACAACAGCGCCGGCGCGCCGGGCAAGGATCCCCTCGTCAAGGCCGACAGGCCCTTCGGCGAATGGAACAAGCTTCACATCATCATGGTCGGCGAAAATGTGACGGTGACACTCAATGACAAGCTGGTGGTGGATAAAGCGCGACTTGAGAATGCCTTCGACAAAAAGGAACCCCTGCCAAAGACCGGCCCCATCAAGCTCCAGACGCACGGTGGCGAGATCCGCTGGCGGAATATCTTCATCAGGCAACTGCCGGCAAAAACCAGATAGACTTTGCCGGCATCCCAGCCGCGTTCGGGTGGCCTGCGCCCGATGTAATGCCGATGACAGGCCGCATGCGCTTTGCGCCGAAGGCATGGTCCTGTAGCAGCAGACGGACGCGAAAATCTGGGGCGCGGCCGACCCCGGCGAAGAGGTGACCGTTGCGTTTCGAGGCAGGAAAGCCGGCGCGACCGCCGATCCGAATGGCCGGTGGCTCGTCACCGTCGCCAGCGGGGAGGGGGGTGGGCCGGTGTCACCTATTCGTTCGGCCACCATTTGCAGGAACACCGCAAGGTTCCGGTGGGCCTGATTCTCGCAAGCTGCGGCGGCACCCGGATTCAGACGTGGATCAGTGCCTCCGCGATCGAGCCCTTCGAGAAGCCCAAGGCTGACGAAAAGCCGGTCTCCCACAACGATCGGTCGGCCCTTTACAACGGCATGATTCATCCCCTGCTGAACTATCGGCTTCGTGGCGCGATCTGGTGCCAGGGCGAAAGCAATGCAGCGGGAAATGAAGCCTTCAACTACCGCAATCTCCTGTCCGCCATGATCCGGAGCTGGCGGACCGAGTTCCGGAACCCCGACCTTGCCTTCCACGTCGTCCAGCTTCCTCCCAATGGCAGCGGGCCTGATCCTGTGAGGAGCGGATTCCCTTTCCCGTCAGGCCGCCCGGAGCACGGCTCGCTAGCGCCACAGGACGCTGGGGAATTTCTTCGCAACAGCCTGGCGATGCTTCGGCCATTCGCGGAGCAGGAAGGCAGGAACATTGGTGGTGCTGGCGAGGCGTTTGCCATCGGGGGTGCAGAGGGTGAGGAGCACGGCGAGGCGGCCTTCGCAGAGGCTGGGATGCTCTTTGAAATCGAAGCACTCCTGCAGTTTCACCTGCGCTTCCGGCGCCCCGTTCACGTAGGAAACTTTCATGGTGCGGCTGTCGGGCAAAGGGATCGAGAGCGGCACCAACTCATCCAGCCAACTGACTTGCCCTGCTGCCAAGTGTTGATGGAACGCGGCGATGAGAGGCGCGGCCTGAGCCTCCTTCACGAGCGAGAGGCCGGCGAACGCGCGGGCGAGGCAGGCGGTGATGGCGTCCGCATCGAAGCGCGCAAACTCCAGTTCGGGCATCGTGGCGTGGACGAGATCCACACGGGCGATGAACTGTTTCACCCGATGATCCATCAGCGGCAGGTCGAAGGCTCCGGCGCGATGGGCTTCGGCGAGGCAGCGTCCGCTGGCGACGGGATCGAGGTCGCGTTGCTGCGCCTTTTGCTCGATGACGAGATCGCGATAGCGCACGAGTTTCATCGCTGCGACGCGCTTGTTCTGCGGATCAAAAATGTGCTCCACGGTGGTGCTCAGATGCTGGGGAAACATCTCGGCAATCCACGCGGGCTGCACGGCGGTGGCGAGGCTGAGCAGCGTCAGCGGGGTGGAGCCGCGGGAGGGCGCTTCCCGCAGATTGGCGGCGACGAAAAAGGGGGCGTCCTGCACCACGCTTTCGCGCACGAGCTGGCCTGCACGTTGCTCGGTGAGGTCGCACGCGGGTTTGCCGGGTTCGCGTCGTTTTGCGAGCTGATCGACGAAGCCAGCCATGATGCACCGCAGCAGGGCTTCGTCGCCTTTTGCCGCGCCGGCTGCTGTCGCGCTGCGGTCGTAGAGACGCTGCTGATGGGCGACTTGCAGGATCTGCTGGCAGGTCTGCTCCACTTGGCGCGCGACTTGGGCGTTGATGCCGTAGCCGCGGCAGCGGTCGAAGCTGAAGCCGTTCGCCTTGGCGAAGTCGTAGGCGCGCATCAGCGTGAGGAAGTCGGAGTCCCCGCTGTCCTCGAACATCTCGCGCGCGGCCTTGGTCTCGGCGTCATCGCGATCCAGGCGTGCGAGCAAATCGCGGCCGCTGACCAACGCGGCACACAAGGCGGCATCGGGCACGCAGCCGCGCTGGCTGGCCTCGATCAACATGCGCGAGTAGCGCGGGTGCATTGGCAGGCGCAACATTTGCCGACCGATGGCGGTGAGATCCGCATTCAGCAAGGCACCGAGCATGGTGAGCAGTCGCTCGGCACGTTCGACGGCCTGCGGATCGGGTTTGTCCAGCCAATCAAAAGTGGCGGCTTCCCGGATGCCGAGCGAGTGCAGCAGCAGCACGACCTCCGCGAGGTCGCTGCGCTGAATCTCCGGCGTATTGCGTTCCTCGCGGTCCTTGTGACCGATCACAGTCCACAAGCGATGACAGGTGCCGGGCGCGGTGCGACCGGCGCGGCCTTTCCGTTGATCCGCACTGGCCCGGCTGATTGGTTCCAGCAACAGCGTGCCGATGCCGCGTTCCGCATCGTAGCGGGCCACGCGGGCGACCCCGCTGTCCACGACATGGCGGATGCCATCAATGGTGATGCTGGTCTCGGCGACGTTGGTGGCGACGATCACCTTGCGCAGTGCGTTCGGGGCGAAGGCGCGGTCCTGCTCCTGCGGTTCGAGTTCGCCGTGCAAAGGGATGCAGGTCACGCGCTCGCGAGTTCTCATGCCTCGCAGCGCGTCGAGCGTGCCGTTGATCTCGCCGCGCCCCGGCATGAACACGAGGATGTCGCCGGGCGCCTCGTCATTGATGATCCGCTCGACCGCCTCCGCCGCTTGCGCGGTGAACGGACGCTGGTCGGGCATGGAAAGATAGCCCACCTCCACAGGATAGCTTTGCCCTTCGGAAATGAGGATCGGGCACTGGTTCAAATACGCGGCGACCGGCTCGGCATCGAGCGTGGCGGACATCACGAGCATGACCAGATCGGGGCGCTGAGTTTGCTGCAAGTGCTTCACCAACGCGAGGGCGACATCGCTGAGCAGGTTCCGCTCGTGGAACTCATCGAAGATTACGGCTCCGATGTTCGCCAGCGAGCGATCATCCTGGAGCCAGCGCAGCAGAATGCCCTCGGTGACAAAGCAGATGCGTGTGCCGAGGCTCGTGTGATCGTCGAACCGGATCTGATAGCCGACCTCCGCGCCGAGCTTGCCCCCGCGCTCCCATGCCACGCGCGTGGCCACCGTGCGGGCCGCGACGCGCCGGGGTTGCAGCACCACGATCATCCTGTCGCCCGCGATCCCCGCATCGAGCAGCATCTGCGGCACCTGCGTGGTCTTGCCGGACCCGGTGGGCGCGACGAGCACCATGCGATTGCCGGCTTGCAGAGTGCACAAAATGTCTGCGTGGATTTTCCAGATCGGGAGCGCGGTTGCGGCAGGCATGAATTGAGGCCCACGCTATGGCTCAGCGCGGGCAATGCCAACGCGAAGCGCGACAGCATCCACAGACGGGCGTGTTTAAAAGTGAGTCCATGGATTGCGGGCCAAAGGCCCTGCGACAAGCCAGCCCAGGGCAAGCGAGGAACGAGCGCCGCCCTGGGTACAGGAGAAATGAACCGAGCCCCACGGGGGCGGAACGACACGCGCAACATCCGGAAAGTTGTCGCGCCCCGTTGGGGCTTGGGATCTTTTGAACGGACGATCCCAGGGCTGCGCTCCTGCGTCGCTTGCCCTGGGCTGGCTTGTTTCAGGCCCTTGGCCTGCGTTGCACCGGAGCCACTTTGAATCACGCTCGCCCCCTTTTCACGATTCGCTTCTCGTCAACCGAGCGGGCGCAGGCACTGTGCGGGATTCTTTGCTCCCGGAGGCGATCAGCCTTCCGGGAAAACCTTTCCAAAACAATGTCACACTTTTCAAAACTCGGCGTTCCGGCGGATCTGGTTCGCGGTCTCAATGCGCTCGGCATCTCCACCCCGACCCCCATTCAGGAAAACGCGATTCCGTTTCTCATCAAGAACGGCGGGGATCTGGTCGCCCAAGCGCAGACCGGCACCGGCAAGACGGCGGCGTTTGGCCTGCCCTTGCTCACGAAAATCAATCCCGACGACCCGACGTTGCAAGGACTCGTCCTCTCTCCGACGCGTGAACTCGCCAAGCAAATCGGCAAGCACCTGTTTCAATACACCAAGTTTTCCGAGAAGAAGATCTTCGTCGAAGTCACCGGTGGCGGCGACAAGATCGACCTGCAAGTCCAGCGGCTGAAACGTCCGACGCACATTGTCGTGGCGACGCCAGGCCGGCTCTTTGATTTGCTGAAGCTCGGTGCCCTCAAGCTCGATACCGTGAAGCATCTCGTGCTGGACGAGGCGGACGAAATGCTGAGCATGGGGTTCCGCAATGAAGTTGTCCGGGTTGCCGAGATGACGTCAGCCCGACGCAGCACGTGGCTGTTTTCGGCGACGTTTCCTGAGAAGATCCAACGGCTCATCGCGGACTGCATGCCGCCTGACCCGAAGGTCATCAAGGTCGCGAAAGCGCAGGTCGTAAATCAGAATATCTCGCACCGCTACGTGGTCTGCCAGCGCGACGACAAGGACGACTGGATCGCGGACTTTCTGCTGGCGCAGAAGACGGAGCGCGGGATGATTTTCTGCCGCACGCGCGCCGGGGCGGTGGTGCTGGGCAAAGAGCTGAACAAGCGCGGAATCCCACTCGACGTGCTGCAGGGCGACCTGAGCCAGAGGGATCGTGACAAGGTGATGCGGGCTTTCAAAAAGGAGCGCACCCGCTTTCTGGTTGCGACCGACGTCGCCGCACGCGGCATCGACGTGGAAGGATTGTCTTTCGTGATCCACCGTCAGTTGCCTGAGAACCTGCAATACTACACCCACCGCGCCGGACGCACCGCGAGAGCCGGCAAGAAAGGCTTCTCGATTTGCCTCATCGAACCGAATGAGCGCCGCGACATCGCCGAACTCGAACGGGAATTGGGGCTCACGTTCAAAGTATTGGATTGGGATACGCACGGCGGCGGAACGCTTCGGTGACGGCTCGCTGAAACGATCTCTGCCGGGGGGCTTGCGAATGCGATGCAGACGGGAAGTTTTCGCGGGTGGACCACGGGAGGCCGCGGCGTCTCTTGGCGAAGGCCACTCAGGTTTCATCCTGATGCAGCGCGCTACTTCCAGCCAAAGAGCGAGGATTCCACAGGAGACGTGGAGGACTTCAGCCGGCTGAATCGGATCGCCTCCGCCGGAGCGTTCTTTGTCGCCCGGGCCAAGGACAACCTGCGCTTTTCCAGGCAGCGTTCCTTGCCGGTGGTTACCCCGCAGGAGTGCGCAGCGACCAGATCGGCAAACCCACGCGGGCCAAAGCACGGGCAGCCTTTCCGTCGCTCCTGCGCAAAGTGCGTTACTTCGACGCCGACACCGGGCGCGACTTTGTCTTTCTCACCAACCATCTCCAAATCCCGGCGCTGACCGTAGCCAAAATCTACCGCCTGCGCTGGCGGATCGAATTGTTCTTCCGCTGGATCAAAGGCCACCTGCGCATCAAGCATTACTACGGAACCAGCCCCAACGCCGTGAAGACCCAAATCTGGATCGCCGTGGCCAGTTACCTCATCTGTCCGCAGCACCCCCGAACGTTTCGCACTGTTGGTCGGAGGCGAACTCTGTTTGGTAACGGGAATCCGCATCACTGCGATAAAGACGCAGGGCTGATCCGCACTGTTTCAAGTGCGAGAATCGCAGCCAAAATGTCCGCCGCGGTTCACTGGACTTCACGCATCAACCGCCCGCGGGCACATTCATCCCGTCTGTTCAGATGTGACGAAATCCAGAAGGTCTGCGCGAAAAAATCCCGCGCCTTTCGACACATCGAGCAATATGACTCTGTATGCAGGCATTCATTCCAGAGGCAAAGTGTTACAAAAAAATGATACAGCACCCCGATCGCCATTTCTTGCTTCATTTGCAAATACCACATTCCAAATGACTTGAAGTGGTGCGCGGTGCAGGTTTCGAACCTGCGACCCCTACCGTGTCAAGGTAGTGCTCTACCACTGAGCTAACCGCGCATTCTACAAGGGCGGGGAATCAAACGCCACTCGCCGCCGATGGCAAGCGGAAATCGGGCGACAGCGGAAATCGGTGCATGAAAAATCCCGCCGGGAAAAAACTGGCGCACGCTGTCTCGCCACGTCCCTGCATCTCAGCAATGCGACGAATTCCGGGGACGAACGGATTTTTTCGCCCGTCACTGCGCCGCGGCCTTGGCGGCATCGCGTGCGGCGCTCGCCTTGAGGTGCTCGATCACGTCCTTGAATTTGTCCTCGTTCCGCGAATCCACTGCCACGCACGCGGCGTGCGCTTCGTGGACGGCCTCGCGCATCCCGGCCTTGTCGGCGGCGTGGTGGACGGCTTCCGGGCATTCGCCGGAGTGGGTGCCCGGAAGCGGAGTGTCGGAAAAGAGCGTGTCAATCCCGAGGCCGGCGAGCAGTTCGGTGTTGCGCTCGTTGCGGTTCACCACCCACAGCTCGCCGCCGCCGAGATCGCGCAGGCGGATGGCGAGACTCGCGAGCGTGCCCATGAAGGTCGAGTCCATCGCGCTGCAGTCTTTCAAGTCCACGACGAATTGCCGGCGTCCCTCGTCCATGAGCCGTCGGGCGAAATCCTTCAGCGCGGGGCTGCTCTGAAACGATCCCCGGCCTGCCACGCGTATCCAGACCGCGGGGCAGCTCTCGGTATCCGCAAAAATCGTAGGGTGGAGGCTCATGGACATCTCGCGATCACTACATCGCATCGAATCGGCCAGCGGTCAATTCTGCCGCGCCGCCGCAAGTCTTTGCGCGCGTGGTCAATTCCACAGGAACGATTGGTAGAGGCCGACGGCGCGGCCGTTCTCGATCAGCAGCACCCGCCATGCGGTGATTTTGCCGCCCTCCTTATATTCGTCGCCGATCACGGTGAATTTCGTCACATGCGATCCTTTCGCAAACGGGAAGCGCATCTCCTTGGCCTGCACATGCGCACCGAGATTCTCCAGGCGGTATTCGATCCGGGCGGTGATGTCCGCCGGCCGCTTCGCGCTCCACGAGACATTGAAATAATAGCCGCGCCGCTCGCCGTAATCCACGGCGGTGATCGCGCCGTAGTTCACCCGCTGGCGCTCGAAGATCAGCATCTCATCCTCCGTCGGTTTCAGATACTTCGGATCGTTCAGGAATTTCGTGACCTTCTCGATCTTGAAATCATCCTCCAGTGCGAGCGGCACCACATTCGCATGGGCGATGGGGATCTGGCGCAGGGGCTCCTTCGGCGTGGAGCAGGCGGAAAGTGCCGCCACTGCGAGGAGCGCGGCAAAAAGACGAATCATGGGCGCGGATTAGAACGGGCGCCGCCAGCGGTTGCAACGTCGGAAGTTGCGGGTGGCCGCAGTTTGGAGGAAACCACGAATGGGATTCTAGAAGGGCGCATGCAGCGCCCCGCGGAGGCATCGCCACTTCATTCGTGTCCATTCGTGGTTCAACTTGAACCACTGCCAAATTCCCTCGCCCCTCGCCTGATCCCTGCTACCGGTTCCGCTGCATGATGCACCCCTTGCTCCGCTCCGCGCTCGCCGCCGCCGCGCTCCTCGCCTGTCCGCACGCACCTGCGGCGGATGCGCCCGTACCGGCCGGAAAAGCTCACGCCGCGGCGAAGCGCGAATACGTCCGCTACGTCGGCGACGACAAACGCGGCAAGCTGGAGACCGTCATCGTCACTTTGAAAAAAGACGGTGTGCAGGTGGAACTCGTCGGCGCAGTACATGTGGCCGATCCCGAATACTACAAGGCGCTCACGAAACTTTTCACCGGCTACGAGGAGCTGCTCTTCGAGCTCGTGGACGGGCAGAAGATGAAGGAGGAACTGGAGGACGCCCCGAAGCCAGCGGCGAAGAAAAGGCCGGACGCACCTCTCAAGCAGGGTGAATTTCCACCCGACGAAAACGACACGGCCGGGGCGAAGGAGCGGAGCCCGGCCTTCAAGATCATCAGCGTGATGATGCGCGGCGTCGGCAGCTATTTTCACTTCCAGTACCAGACCGAAGGCATTGACTATCACACGAAGAACTTCGTCCACGCCGACGTGAGCATGGATGAATTCGTGCAACTTCAGGCGGACAAGGGCGAGTCGTTCATAGACCTCATGCGCAAGGCCATCGAGGCGCAGCTCGAGGTCGGCACCGACCGCACCGCCGAGCCGAAAGGCAGCCAGCTCCTGCTCGCGCTGCTCGGCGATTCGAGCGGGCTGAAAGTGGCGATGGCCCGCCAGCTCGCATCCGCGGGCGATATCGTCGCCGAGATGGAGAAGCACGGCGGCACCGTCATCATCACCGAGCGGAACCGCAAGGCGCTCGAAGTGCTCGATCAGGAGGTCGCGGCCGGCCGCAAAAACCTTGGAATCTTTTACGGAGCAGCGCACCTCGCGGAGATGGAAAAGGATCTCGAAAAACGCGGCTACCAGCGTACCGGCGAACGCTGGATCACCGCGTGGGACATCAAGCCGCGCACGGAACAGAAGCGCCCCGCATCGCCCGCGCCGAAGGAGTAACGCGGCGACATTGTTCGCCAGACCGCGGCGTTCGAACGCTATTCACCCGGCACAGGAATCGCTCTCCGAGACGCGCCGATGACCCGCGCACAGCCATCTACGCTTCCGCACCCGATACTCTCCCGCCGCGGCGAGCAGGCCGTCGCGGAATTGCGGGCGCTGGAGGAGAACCGCATCTGCGGCCTCCTCACCGACGAGGACTACTTGCGGCAACGTGCGGAAAAATTCCGCGCGCTCACGCGTCCGGTTCCCGGCATGTGGCTCGCGGCGCTGCTCGGCGTGCCGCTGCTCGGCGTACCGGCAGGCGCTCTGATCTGGCTGCTCACGCACGACGAGCCCTGCGCATTCGCGATCGCCGTCCTCGCGGGCGCATGGGGCATCCTCTCGATCGGACGCGTGCTTCAGGAAGAATGCACCGAACTTTGTTCCCGAGGACGGCGGAAAATCCTCGTCGCACTCCTCGACAACGATCTCCTCACCGCGAGCGAATTTGCGGAGCACGAACAGCGGCTCATCCGCGGGTCGTAACGCGGGCAATCGTGTCCGCGGAACATGAGCGCGGACTTGCGCCGACAGCCCGACTCACATCCCTCCGACGTCCCGCGCGGCGACAGGATTTCTGTTCCTGCGCCGCTTCGGGAATTACGCGTCCGCGGCGGGGCCGACGATCAGCTTGCGGCCCTTGAAACGCTTGCCGCGCAGCCCGCTCACGATGTCGCGCGCAGCCTCCTCGCGCACGTCGAACATCGTCATCGTCGGCAAAATGTGGATCGCTCCGAGCACCTCGCGCGACATGCCGGTCTCGTTCAGGACGAAGCCCACGACATCTGCGGGCCGCACCATCTGCTCGGCGCCGGAATTCATCGCGAGCCGCACCATGCCCGGCTCGTGCGACTGCGCCGAGACTTCGTCGCGCGAACCGAACACCGGACGCGTGCCGCGCTCGCCGGCCGGTGGACGCTGATCGCGCGGCGCGAAACGATCGAACTTCTGCGGACGTGGTGCGTCGTCGCGCCTCGGAAAATCACGCGGCGCGGCCCTTCGCACGTCGTCCCCGTTCTCGCGCACGTCGCCGCCATCGCGCTTCGCAAATTTCTTCGCCGGGTTGCGCGCCTCGTATGCGGGGTAGTCGCCGCGGCTCTGGTACTCGCGCTTCGGCGGCGCGGGGCGATCCTCGGGGATCTCCACCGACTTCGGCGCGTCGCCTTCGAGCATCGAGAACAGCGCGGACGCGATGTCCGTCGGCGTGTGCCCCGCATTGAGAAGCTGATCGATCAGCGCGTCGTGTTTCTTGAACGCCCCGCTCTCGATCGTCGTGCGGACTTTTTCAAAGAGCGCACTGCTCCGCCGCTCCTCGACCTGCTCCGCGGTCGGCACGTTCTCGCGGCGGATGCGCGCCTTCGTAAAGCGCATGATGTGCTGCAGCTTCCAGACTTCGCGCCCGTCGGCAAAAGTGATCGCGCGTCCGCTGCGCCCCGCGCGGCCCGTGCGTCCGATGCGGTGAACGTAGTCCTCGGCGTCGTGCGGCAGATCGTAGTTGATCACGACTTCGAGGTCATCCACGTCCAGCCCGCGCGCGGCGACATCGGTCGCCACGAGGAACTCGATTTTCTTGTCGCGCAGCTTGCGCATCACGCGCTCGCGTGCGGCCTGTGCGATGTCGCCGTGCAGCTTGTCCGCCATGAATCCGCGCGCGGAAAGATGCTCGGTGAGCTCGTCCACCATCAGCTTCGTCGCACAGAAAATGATGCCGTAGTGCAGGTCCATGAGGTCAATGATCCGGCACAGCGCCTCCAGCTTCGAGCGGCGGTTCACCTCATAATACACCTGGTCAATGTCCGGCACCGTGAGCTTCTGATCCTCGATGCGCACGTTCACAGGATCCTTCGTGAACTTCGCGATCATCTGCTTGATCGCCGGCGGCAGTGTCGCGCTGAAAAGCACCGTCTGCCGGTCCGGCTTCGCCTTGGAAAGAATCGAGATCATGTCGTCGCGGAAGCCCATGTCCAGCATCCGGTCCGCCTCATCGAGCACGACCATGCCGATATTTGCCATCGAGAGCGATTTGCGCTCGATGTGATCCATCACGCGCCCCGGCGTGCCGATGATGATCTGCGCGCCGTTCTTCAGCCCGGCGAATTGCCGCTCGTAGCTCGCACCGCCATAGATCGGCAGCTCCTTCACGCCGCGCTTGAACTGCGCGAGCCGCGACACTTCCTCCGCAACCTGCATCGCGAGTTCGCGTGTCGGGCAAAGCACGAGCACCTGCGGCGCGCGCACCGTCACATCCACGCGCTCGATCGCGGGAAGCGCGAAGGCCGCCGTCTTTCCCGAGCCCGTCTGCGACTGGCCGACGACATCGCGCCCGGTCAGCAGCACCGGGATCGCCTCGCCCTGGATCGGCGATGCAAGCTCGTAGCCGACGTGCGCGACCGCCTTGAGAGTTTCCGGCGACAGGCCGAGTTCGGAGAATGGTTTTTTCTGCATCCGCGAACCTTGCCCGCGCACCAGTGATTAGCCAACGAAATCAAGTGAACACGCATTGTGCATCCGCGCGCATCGCACGATGCTCGCACCGAATGCCGCGCGCCGATCTGCCCGGAGAAATCCTCGAACTCCCGTACCCGCCACGCATCGTCGCGGAGACGGACGACTTTCTCGTCGTGGACAAGCCGCCCTTCCTGCGCATCCACCCGAGCAAGCCCGACCAGACCGACACGCTCTGGAACGAACTCCGCGCACTGCTCGCGTACGAAATCGCGAATGGCGGGCAGGTGAGCATCATCAACCGCCTCGACCGCGAGACCAGCGGCCTCGTGCTCGTCGCGAAGCACCGCGCTGCTGCGAAGAAATTTTCACAGCTCATGGAGCGCCGTGGCATCGGCAAGGAATACCTCGCGCTTGCATTCGGATGGCCCGCGCAGGACGAGTGGAGCGTGGACGCGCCGCTGCTGCGGCAGGGCGACATCCGACCGTCGAAAATCTACCTCAAGCAATGCGTGCATCCCGACGGCTCGACTGCGCTCACGCGCTTCCGAGTCGAGCAGCGCTTTGAAAAGGACGGCGCGAAATTTTCGCTCATCCGCGCATTTCCCGAGACAGGCCGGATGCACCAGATCCGCATCCACCTCGCGCACAGCGGACATCCCGTCGTCGGCGACAAAATCTACGGCGCGGACGAGACGTGCTACCTCGACTTCATCGAGACCGGCTGGATCCCCGCGCTCGCAAAACGCCTCCTCCTCGCGCGCCACGCGCTGCATTCCTGCGCGCTCATCACGGACGAACACGAATGGCGCACCGCCCTGCCGCCCGATCTCGCCGCATGGTCGGGACTCGCGGTCGCTTGATTGGACGTCGAATGTTGAGTGTTGGATGTTGAGCACGCCGCACGGCAGCCGACTTTCACCATTCAACACTCCGCAGTGACACCCGGCCCTGTTCGGAAAAACCCAATCCCGTCCCTTGACAGCATGGCGCATGGCCCATTCCCTGCCCACCTGTGAAATTCGCCCCACGATTCATCGCGGCGCTCGTCTTGCTCGGGTGGCTTTTTGCCATCGGGCATCTCGCGACGGAGCATGGGGCGGGCGCATTTTCCGGCGTGGATCACGAGCTAATCGGGCATGATGACGACCACCATGATGAGGATACGGAGCATCACCACCACGACCTCTCGGTGCTGCCTCCGGGGCTGCTTGCGAAGGCGACGGACCACGATGCGCTCGCGCCGGTCTGGGTTGCGCTTTGGGGCGAACTGGCCGGGAGCCTGACGCTCATCCCGCGGGACTCCGCGCAGCCGGACGCGGACTCCTGTTTTGGCAATGCGCCGCCGGATGGGCGGGCCTTCGGCTGGCTTCTGGTGTGCCATACCGCGCTGCCGGTGCGCGGGCCTTCGCTTGTGGCGTAAAGTCGGGCCCACTCGGGTCTGACGTTCTCTCGTGTTCACGCGGCGCATTCTCGCGCCCGCGTCGCCCGCGCGCATTCGCTGCGTGCGACTCCCGCACTGCAAACTCCCACCCGTTTTCCATCCATGTTCCGAATCCTCACTTTCATCCTGCTCATCCACGCCACGGCGGTGGCCGCCGGCACCACGCTTTCTCTCGATGACATCAACGATCGCGTTCGCAGGCACAATCCACAGCTCGCCGCTGCGCGACTCCGAATCGAGGAAGCGCACGGCCGCCTCGACAACGCCGGACGGCTCACGAATCCCAGTCTCGATTTCGACTACGCGCAGAACGTCCGCACGCCGGAGCACGGCTTCCGGCTGGAGTTCATTCAGCGGTTCCCGCTCACGGGTCGTCTGCTTTTGGAAAAGGCCATCTCACGCGCGCAACTCGCCGCCGCCGAGGCGGAGGTGCGCGATGTGGAACGCAGGCTCGTCGCGGATGCTCGCGCCCTCGCGGTAAAATTGCTCGCGCTGTGGCATCAGCGTGCGCTGCGTGTGAAGCAGGTCGCGAACAGTCGCGAGCTCGCGGAGTTCATGAGCAAGCGTGTCGCCACGGGTGAGGCCGCGTTGGTGGATGCTTCTCAGGTGCAACTCGAGCGCGGCCAGCTCGAAACCTCGCTCCTGCTGCTCGACAGCGAGCGCGCAGCGCTGCTCGGGGAATTGCGCCCGCTGCTCGGCGTGCGCGTCTCGGACTCTGTGGAAATCACCGGCGAACTGCCAATGCCCGTCGGGGTTCCCAAAGGCGCGGTGGATCCGGAAAGGCGCGGCGATTACCAGGCTGCCCAGCGCGTGGCCGATGCTGCGCGGGAAAATGCGGCGCTCGCGAAGGCGAACAAATGGGCGGACATCGGCGTGGGCCTGACCGCCGCGCAAACGCGCGCCGAGGATGCGCCGGATGGACTCAGACGCGATACGATGATCGGCCTGAAGTTCAGCCTGCCGCTGCCGCTTTGGAATGCCAACGAGGGACGCATTCGCGAAGCAAACGCCGCGGCGATCCGCGCGGATAAGGAAGTGACCGCACTCGCCGTGCAAGTCCGCGGGGAAGTCAGCGGCGCACGTGGTGAAATGGCCGGGCTCGCCAGGGTCATTTCGTCCATCGCCGACGTTCTCATTCCGAAAGCGCAGCACATCGAGGAGCAGCGCCGGACCTCTTACGGCATCGGCCAGACAGCGTTCATCGAAGTCGTCCGCGCGCGCGGCGGGCGATTCGAACTCGAAGTGCAGCTCGTCACCGCGCTGCGCGACTACCATCTCGCCCGCACGCGCTACCTTGCGGCCACCGGCGCGACTGCAGCGCTGGCAAAACGCAAATGACCCGCACCATGAACAACGCACTTCTGATCACCAAAGGCATCGTCAGCGGCGGCTTGATCGTCGCCATCAGCGAACTGGCGAAACGCAACAACACGACGGCAAGCATCGTCCATTCGCTGCCGCTCGTCTCGCTGCTCGCCCTCGTCTGGCTCTTCGCGGAGACGCGCGACACCGCGCTCATCGGGAAGCACATGACGGGCACGTTCTTCTTCGTCCTGCCGACCCTGCCGATGTTCCTCGCCGTGCCGTGGCTGCTGCGGCGCGGCTTCACGTTCTGGCCGGCGCTGGGCGTGGGCGTGGTGCTCACGGTCGCCCTCTATTTTCTCACCCTTCGGCTGATCCGCGCCGCCGGCATCCAACTCTGAATCCACTGCACCTTATGCTTCGCACACTTGCCCTTTTCCTGATCCTCAGCGCCGCCGCACTTGCCGCGGTCGATCCGAATCGCTCCGCAAATCTCGTCATCCTCGACGAGACGGCGGTGAAAAACCTCAACCTTGTCACGGTCGAAGCCGAGGAAGCCGACTTCGAAGAAACCATCTTCGCACTCGGCCGCATTCGCGTCGCATCGGGGCATCGCGCCGTGGTCAGCAGCCGTGTGCCGGGCCGCGCCATCTCCGTCTCCGCGCACATTGATACGAAGATTGAAAAAGGCGCGGAAGCCGTGGTCGTCGAAAGCCGTCAGCCCGGCGATCCGCCGCCGAGTGTGCGGCTGCTCGCGCCGATTTCCGGCCACATCTCGATGGTGAAAATCGCGCCCGGCCAGCCGGTCGAAGTGGCCGATTCACTCGTCGAGATCGTGGACCTCAGCAGCGTTCACGCAGTCGCCGCATTGCCCGAGCATCTCGCGAATCGAGTGCAAGTAGGGCAGAAAGCGCGCATCCGCGCGACGGGCTATCCCGACAAGGAATTCATCGCGGAAATCGAGCACCTCGGCACCGAGGCCGATGCGGCGTCGGGCACCATCGAGGTCGCATTCCACGTCGAGAACCCGGAGGCCATTCTCCGGCCCGGAATGCGCGCAGAGTTTTCCATCGTCACCGGCAAGCGCGAAGGCGTGATGAGCATTCCCGCCGAAGCCGTGCAGGGCGATGGCGGGCAGCGCTTCGTCTATATCGCCGACTACGAGCTGAAACACGCCTTCATGAAGACGCCCGTCGTGCTCGGCGCGCAAAACGACCGCATGGTCGAAGTGACCGGCGGCGTGTTGCCGGGCGACCAAGTGGTGACGCGCGGCGCCTATGCGCTCATCTTTGCGGGCAAAGGCAACACGTCGCTCAAGGAGGCGCTCGACGCCGCGCACGGCCATCCGCACGCCGACGACGGCTCGGAGCTGACTGCGGAACAGGCCAAGGCCGCCGCCAGCAAGGGTGGCTCTGGCGCGGGCGGCAACCGCGCGGGCGTGCTGCCCCCGGTGGCCATGTTCTTTGCCGGCACCACAGGGCTGCTCTTCATCCTGCTCGTCGCGCTGGGCCTCAAGCTCCGCAAACCCAACGCCGCCTAAACGCGCCATGCTCACGAAACTCATCCAGCTTTCGCTGCGCCACCGGCCCATCGTTCTGGCGCTGGCGATCCTGCTGCTCGTGCTCGGCGTGCAGACCACCCGTGAACTGCCGGTGGAAGTGCTGCCGGACATGACGAAGCCGACCGTCACCATCCTCACCGAATGTCCCGGCCTCGCGCCGGAGGAGGTCGAGACGCTCGTCACGCAGCCCATCGAGGCGGCGGTGCAGGGCGTCGGAGGACTCGACCGGCTGCGGTCGAATTCCGACGTGAGCCTTTCGCTAGTCTTTGCGGAATTTGCGTGGGGCACGGACATCTATCGCGCGCGGCAACTCGTGCAGGAGCGGCTGCAAGCGGCAAGCGGCAGCCTGCCCGAAGGCATCAAGCCCGGTCTCACGCCGGTGTCCTCGCTCATGGGCGAAATTTTGCTCGTCGGCCTGCGGAGCAAGGACATGCCGGCGCGCGACCTGCGCACGCTCGCGGACTGGACGGTCGCGCGGCGGCTGCAAAGCATCGCGGGCGTCGCCGAAGTGCTGACCATCGGGGGCGGCGTGAAGCAGGTCCACATCATGCCCGACCCGCACCGGCTCGCGGCGATGGGCGTCACTTTTGCCGAGCTCGAAGCCGCCGTCGCGAAATCCTCGAACAACTCGACGAGCGGCTACCTCACCACGAGCACGCAGGAAATCATGGTGCGCAATCTCGGCATGAGCACCGATCTGGACGAACTCGGCAGCACCGTCATCAAGAAGCTCGGCGACAGGCCCGTGCTCATCAGCGACGTGGCGCGCGTGGAGTATGGCGTTCAGCCGATGCGCGGTGACGCGAGCGTAAACGGCGAGCCGGGCGTCATCCTGAGCATTGATAAGTCGCCCGGCTTCGACACGCTCAAGCTCACGGCGGCAATCGAGCAGGCGCTCGCGGAGCTGAAGCCCTCGCTGCCCGCGGGCGTCGAGGTGGAGCTGCTCTTCCGGCAGGGCGATTTCATTTCGCACGCCATTGGCAACCTCAAGGAAGCCATCCGCGACGGCGCGATCATGGTGACCATCGTGCTGTTCCTCTTCCTGCTGAATTTCCGCACGACCTTCATCACGCTGACTGCGATGCCGCTCTCGTTCGTCACGGCGCTGCTGGTCTTCAAATGGTTTGGCGTGTCGGTGAACTCGATGACGCTCGGCGGGCTCGCCGTCGCCATCGGCATGGTCGTGGATGACGCCATCGTGGACGTGGAAAACGTCTTCCGCCGCCTGCGCGAAAATGCCGCGCTGCCCGTGCCGAAGCCGAAGCTCGAAGTCATCGCGTCCGCATCCGGCGAAGTGCGCAACAGCATCCTCTACGCGACGGTGCTCATCATCCTCGTCTTCCTGCCGCTGCTGAGCCTCGAAGGGCTGGAAGGCCGGCTGTTCACGCCGATCGCCATCGCCACCATCGTCAGCATGGCGGCGTCGTTCGTGGTGTCGCTCACGGTCATCCCGGTGCTCTGCTCGCTGCTGCTTCGTAGCCGCGCCCGTGAGAGCGCGGGCACTTCGGCGGAAAGTCAGCCCGCGCTTTCACAAGCGCGGCTACACGACGACGGCTTCGTGGTGCGCGCGATGAAGTGGGTCGTGCAGCGCACGTTCCTGCGCGCGGCGTTCGGTGCGCCCTTCGCGGTGCTTGCCGTCACCGGCCTGCTCGTCGTCGGGGCGCTGATGTTGTATCCGATGATGGGCAAGGATTTCCTGCCCGCATTCAACGAAGGCAGCGCCACGATTTCCTTCGCGAGCGCGCCCGGCACTTCACTCGTGCAGAGCAACGCCATCGGCGACGCCGGTGTGAAGCTGCTGCTCGAAATCCCCGAGGTGAAAAGCGTGGGCCGCCGCGCCGGACGCGCCGAACGCGACGACCACGTCATGCCCGTGTCGGTAAATGAATTCGACGTGGAATTCAAGGAAGGTGGACGCCCACGCCAGGAAGTCTTCGCCGAGATCCGCAAGAAACTCGGCGGCGTGCCGGGCACGTTCACAAATGTCGGCCAGCCCATCGGCCACCGGCTCTCGCACATGCTCAGCGGCGTCTCCGCAAAGATCGCTGTGAAAATCTTCGGCCCCGACCTTGATGTGCTCCGCGCGAAAGGCGCGGAGATTGAAAAGATCGCAAAGGGCATCCCCGGCCTCACCGACATTTTCCTCGAAAAGCAGGTGCCCATTCCCCAGCTCCGCATCGTGGTGAACCGCGACCGCGCGAAAGCCTACGGCGTGCAGCCCGGCGCGATCAACGAACAGCTCTCCACGCTGCTCGGCGGCAAAGTCCTCGCTGAACTCCGCGAAGGCCAGCGCACGATGGACCTGCTCCTGCGCCTCCCGCCCGAGTGGCGCGACGCCCCGCAGAAGCTCGGCGATCTCCTCATCGAAACCGGCAACGGCCAGCGCGTGCCGCTGCGCCTCGTCGCCAATGTCCGCGAGAGCAAAGGCCCGAACGTCATCAACCGCGAGAACACGCAGCGGCGCATCGTCATCGGTGCGAACACCAGCGAACGCGATCTCGAATCGCTCGTCACGCGGCTACAAAACGAAGTGCGCGAGAAGGTGCAATTCCCGCCTGGCTACTACCCCAGCTTCGAGGGCGAATTCAAAGCGCAGCAGGAAGCCTCGCGCCGCATCGCGATTTTTTCCGCGCTCGTCTTCGTCGTCATCGCCTTTCTGCTGTTCGGCTACTTTCGCAGCGCCTCGCTCGCCGCGCAGGTGCTGCTGAATATCCCGCTCGCACTCATGGGCGGCCTCGCGCTGACGTGGCAGCTCGTCAACAACATCTCCATCGCCACCCTCGTCGGCTTCATCGCCGTCGCCGGTGTCGCCGCGCGCAACAGCATCATGATGATCTCTCACTACCTCCACCTGATGAAGCACGAGGGCGAAGGTTTCACCCGTGAAATGGTCACACGCGGCACCCTCGAACGGCTCGTGCCCGTGCTGATGACCGCGCTTTCCGCAGGCATCGCGCTCATCCCGCTGCTCCTCGCCGCACACGAACCGGGCAAGGAGATCCTTCATCCCGTCGCCGTCGTCATCGTCGGCGGACTCGTCAGTAGCACGTTCCTCGACCTCGCTGTGACGCCCGCCGTGTTTTGGCTCTTTGGCCGGCGTGCCGCGGAAAAAGCTCTCCGGCTGGACGCCCCAGCCGCGCAGTAAAACCAACCCCACAAACCCGCACATGAAAACCAGCATCCTATCCATCCTCATCCTCGCCGCTCTCAGCGTGGTCTTGCCCGCGCATGAAAGCATCACCTTCGGGCCGAACGGCGGAAAGCTCGTCGCGCTCGACTCACCCGCGACACCCAGCGCCGAGGTCGTCGTGAAGGAAAGCCAGTTCATCGTCGGCCTTTTCGACAAAAGCAAAAAGCCCATCGCCTTGGAGATGCAGGCCCTGACGATCACCGCCGGCGAGCGAAGCGCGCCCACGAAGCTCGCCGTCACGAAGACGGCGGACAGCTTCACCGCACCGCTGCCCGCAGGAGATGATTTCTGGGCCATCTTCCAGCTCAAGGAAACTCCGGCGAAGAAGGCACACACCTTCCGAATTCACTACCAGACCAAGCCATGCCCCGAGTGCAAGAAGCCCGAATGGCTCTGTGCATGCGGTTCGAAAACCAACGGGGCAAACATCGCCGTCCCTGCATCCCTCGACGGCCTCTTTGCCGAAATCAACCAGCACCACGGCGAGTTGAAGGAGAACTTCGCCGGGAAGAAATATGAGGCCCTCGACGAGGTGACCAAAGCCTTCACCGTCCTGCTCAAAGCCCTGCCCGCAAAATCCGCCGACAAGTCCACCGCCGTCCAGCCGCAAGTGGACGCCCTCGTCGCCGCCCTCGCCGCCATTGCCGACGCCAATGCAGGCCGCACCCTGCCGGCCGCCGCGAAAAACCTCGACGCCTTCAACACCGGCATCGCCGCGCTGAAGAAGAACTTCCCGGAAAAAACTGCGAACGCAAAGCTGAAATAAACCCGCCCGGCGACTGGCTCATCGTGCAGTTCAAGGAAAGCGCCAAGGCCAAGGCCGCCACCGCGCGGACGCCGACATGATGAAAGCCTTCATGGCACTCGGCCACGCCAGGCTCAGGCTCTCGCGGCGCTTTTCGCCAGACGATCAGCCGGCTTCGCCGCGTTCCGTATTGCGTTTGAAATGCACTTCCAGCACACGGCGTCCGTCGGCCTTGGTCACTGTGGCGTCGAAGTCCTCGATGCGCGTCTTTTCGCCGGTCTTCGGGAGGTGGCCGATGCGCTGCGTGATGTAGCCGCCGATGGTGCTCACCTCGGTGCTTTCGAGCTCGAGGCCGAGCATTTCGTTCAGCTCATGCAGGCTGAGTGTTGCGGCGATGACGAACTCATCCTGGCTCACGCGGCGCATCTCGGGCTTGTCCGCGTCGAACTCATCCTGGATGTCGCCGACGAGTTCCTCGATCACGTTGTCGAGCGTGACGATGCCGGCGGTGCCGCCGAACTCATCCACGACGAGCGCGAGGTGCGCGTGACGCGCGAGGAAAAAGCTGAGCAGCTTTTCCAGCGGCATCATCTCGGGGACATTGTGCAGTTCGCGCTTGATGCTCGTGATGTCGGGCTTCGGCTCGCGCATGGCGCGCAGGAGATCCTTGATGTGGACGAGGCCGATCGTCTCGTCGAGGTGCTCGCGGCAGAGGGGGAAACGAGTGTGCCGCGAGTCCATCGCGCGCTTTAGGTTTTCCTCGAAGGTGTCCTCGGTGTTGAGAAAAACGACATCGCCGCGCGGGGTCGTGATGTCGCGAACCACGCGGTTTTGCAGATCGAGCGCGTTGATGAGGATTTCCTTCCCCATCGGACTCACCTCATCGGCGCGCGCGCTCTCCGCGAGGATCACGCGAAGTTCCTCCTCGCTGTGCGCGATCTCGCTCTCGTTCACGGACTCGATGCGAAAGACCGTCTTCAGCAGCCAGTTGGAGGCCGCGTTCAAAAACCAGATGGCGGGCTTGAAAACCACGGTGAACCACCGCAGCGGCTGGCTGATGAACAGCGCCATGGGAAGCGGCCGCCGGATGGCGAGAATCTTGGGCACCTGCTCGCCGAGCGTGATGTGCAGGCAGGTGATGCCCGCAAAGCCAAGCACGACGCAGATCGTGTGGATGGCGGTCGCGTTGACGATCCCGATCTTGTAAAACAGCGGCGCCAGCAGCATCGAGAGATAGGGCTCGCCCACCCAGCCGAGGGCGAGGCTGGCCAGCGTGATTCCGAGCTGGCTGGCGGAAAGGTAGGAGTCGAGATGCGAGAGCACATGCCTCACCACGGCGGCGCGCTTGCTCCCTTCCTCCATAAGGACATCCACCTGTGCACTCCGGACCTTCACGAGCGCAAACTCTGAGGCCACAAAGAAACCGTTGAGCGCGACGAGCAGCAAGATCGCGCAGATTCGCAGCATGACCGTGCCACCGGACTCCCATTCGCTGGGCAGCAGGCCGACATCGGCGAGAAGCGTCGGAATGGCGAGAAAGTGAGTCATCGGAAAAGAAACGAGCCGCAGGCCATCGGCCTGCGGCTCGTGAAAAGGTCAGCGGAGCGATCCTACCAGCTCGATTTGGTCACCCCGGGGATCAGGCCGTTGGAGGCCATCTCGCGGAAGGCGATACGGGAGATTTTGAAGCGTCCCATGAAGGCGCGCTTGCGGCCGGTCGCATTGCAGCGGCGGCTGAGGCGCACGGGGCTCGCGTTGCGCGGGAGCATCGAGAGGCCGATGTAGTCGCCCTTCTTTTTGAGTTCGGCACGTTGAGCGGCGTATTTCGCCACACATTTGGATTTGCGTTTTTCGCGTTCGAGCCAGCAGGTTTTTGCCATAGGTAAATTTTTGGGAGCGCGGAAAGTAAGGGGCACGGTTCGGAAAGCAAGCGCATTTTTCCGCACGTTCCTCCGCCGCGCGGTCACGGCCCGCGCTGATGTTCCGCGAAAAGCGCCGCAGCATCATTTTGAGCGAACAGGGATTTCACTCGAACGGCACGGAGCAGGGCGACCGCGAGCAGGCCGCGGGCTTCTGCTACGCGTGGGAAAAGATTTCGCGGCTCGCGGGGATTGATGCGTTCGAGTGAGTGAGGCGCTCCATGCGGGCGGCGCTCCGATCGCCACAGCCACTTGCCACTCGCCTCCTACGTACAGGGCGGGAAGCCGGCACGGATTGCGGCCCACGGCTCTTCGGTGGAGACGTCCACGATGTCGCCGCGGCAGAGCCATTCCTCGATGGTCCACGGGGAGGTGACATCCGTTTTTTCAGCAGCGGTGACGAAGCGGCGGGCGGGCATGGGGGGAAATGTTGGATTCTGAATTCAAAATCACAAATCATCACCGGGGCGCAGCGCCTTTGTTCGCTTGGGCGCGAGGTCGGGTTTCTTTGGCTTCGTGCCGGGCGCGCGGAGTTCGATTTCTCCGGTGTCGAAGGACATCAGGTTTTCGGGATGTGCGATTTTGAATTCCTCGACGGCGATTCCGTCGCCTTGGAAAAGTGTGAGCGCCGCGCCCTCCTGCACGAACGTCGCCCATTTGAGGTTGTGCGCGGATGTGAGGCGCGCGAGCGGGAGATCGTCGGCGGTGTGCAGCACCACGCCGTCCGCGTCCACGGTGACCTTGAACGAGGCCTCCCGCTTTTCTCCGCCGAGCAGCGGGTTTTCGCGCAGCGCGACTTTCACCACAGCCTGGGCCTGCGGTGCCTTCGCGCGTCCGAGATGCGGCGCGATGGCTTCAAAGGTGTCGCACTTGATGATGCGCTTGAGATACGTGACGCGCCACGCGGACTTCGCCGGGGACTGCGGGCTGGTCTCGGACTGCTGGTCTGATGTGCCGAGCGCAAGAGCACGCAGGCGTTGCTCGGTGTCGCTTTCTTCGAGGAGAAAAATCATCTCGCTCCATTGCGATGCGACGATCTGCACGGGCTGCGGATCGCCCTTCTGATACGACAGCCTGCCGAGAAATTCGCCTTCCTCCGAGTATGCGCGGACCTCGCGTCCATCGGGCGTCTCAACGATCGCCCACACGCGTCCGCGACTGCCCGTGACGCACGCGAGCGGCTTTTCACCGTCGGCGAAAAGCACGGGCGCGCTTTCACCTTCGCGGGTGACGGTGAGTTTTCCATCCGCGATGGCGGCCGTGACCTTATTCTCCGGCGGCGGCGCGCCTTCCCGCGCGAGCTTCCAGCCGAGCGTGGCTTCCTTGCCGTCGGCGGTGCGCAGCGTAACCTGCACGTCGTCGCGGCCCACGCCTTTCACGGCGAGCACGCGGGTGTAGCGCGGCGACTCGTCCTTGATCCAGTCATTGCCGTGATACGCGACTCCCTCGACGGCGAGGTTGCCGGCCATCCAGCCGCGCGCGCCGTATTTTCCGAGCGCGGCGGGCTGCCCCGTGGCGTCGAGGCCGTCCCATTTTGTGACGAGGCCGTTCTCGCCTTTCTTGAAATCATCCACCGGCGATTCACGGTGCAGGACGCGGATCATTTTTCCCGCAACGTTGAAAATGCCGAGGCTGATCGTGCCCTCCATCGGCGGCGGGAGAAAGGTGATCGTCGCGCTCTGCTGCGCGACCGCAGTGCATGTGAAGGCGGCGGCTGCAAGCGTGGCGAGGAATGGAAATCGGCGATCAGGCATAGGTGCGCCAGTTCAGGCGCGGGAAGATGTTGTCGCGTTGTTCGCAATTTTCCAAGAACTCAGTCTCGACGGATCCGGCTCGAAGCTGCGCGTGCAGGCGGGTGAAGCGGTCGAGGTGCCCGCGCGTGCGGCCCGTGGCGTAATCACGCGCGGTGCCGGAGCGGATGAGGAATGCCCAGTCGCTCGACTGCGCGAGGAGAAGCTCGCGCGCAAGCTGGCGCAGGCAGCGCTCCGCGGATTCCGCGACCACTGCTGCGCCGGAAAAATGGCGCGCGATGGAAATCATCTTTTCCTCCGCTACGTGCAGCGCGGGATAGATCCATGCATTCGACGGATCGAGCCACACGGCGCTGAAACCCGCGTCACCCCACGAGGACTGCGCGGGCTCGACGATCTGGTGCGTCTCATTTTCCGCGAGGTAATCGCCGGGCGTGACGAGCCGGATCTCCGCCGCCGATTTCGCCGCACCGCGCAAGACTGCGGCGAGCCACTCGGGGCCCTCGAACCACCAGTGGCCGAAAAGCTCCGCATCGAACGGACTCACGATGACTGGCGGCACGGGCATGAGCGGACGCACTTCGCGAAGCTGGCGGATGCGCGCATCGAGAAAATGGCGCGCGTGCTCTGCGACCCGGCCAAGTGCCATCGCGCGATCATACGGCTGCTTGGGTTCGCCGCCGGTGATGCGGTGCATTTTCAATCCGGTGAAACGGCGCAGGCCGTCGGAAAAAAATTTACGGTAGTCGTCCTCCGGCATGTCCCATCCCGCGTCGCGGTAAAAATCGCGGTACCACGGATCGCCCGGATAGCCCTCGCCCGCGCTCCATACCTGCCGCGCAGATTCGCGTTCGCGTCCGAATACGGCGACGCCCGCAGGCGTGAAGACGGGCGCAAAAATCGCGCGCTGCGGACGCGGCGTGCCGAGCATGAGGCCGTGCGAATCGAGCACGCACCAGCGGATGCCGTTCCCCGTGAGGATGCGATCCACGCCGGGCCGCCACGCGCATTCCGGGAGCCACATCCCGCGCGGCTCGCAGCCGAACATCGTGCGGTGCGCCTCGACGCCGATCGCGATTTGCGCGCGGACTGATTCCTCGCGCGCCATGAGCGGGAGGTAGCCGTGAGTCGCGGCGCACGCGATGATTTCCAGATGGCCGCGATCCTGCAACGCGCGGAATGCGGAGACGATGTCGCGCTTCCAGCGATGCACCCACGATTCGCGCACGCCTTGCAGGCGCAGGAGGTAAAACCGCGCGGCGCGCTGCTCGTCCGCGCGGGCCTCGTTGCGGCGAACTTCGTTTTCCGCAATGGCGATGAGGCGGTCGAGGTGGCGACCGTAGCGCGCGCGCAAAAGTTCGTCGCCGAGCATGTGACCGAGTGTCGGCGTGACGGATATCGCGATGCGGAATGCCACGCCCTCATCGGCAAGGCCGTGCAGCGCATCGAGCAGCGGGAGGTATGTCTCCGTGATTGCCTCGAAGAGCCAGTCCTCCTCGAGAAACTCCGCGTGTTCCGGGTGGCGCACAAAGGGCAGGTGCGCGTGCAGGATCAGCGATAGGCACCCGGGTGGCATGGCGCGAAGCTACGCGGCGCGCGACGTGTGCGACAAGTGCGGCGCACGGGAGGAAAAGTGCTCAGTGCTCAGTGCTCAGACTCGAAATCCGCGACCACCGAGAACTGAGCACTGAGCACTGAGAACTTTCCATGCAAGCCGCACTGTCACACACACTCGTCACACTTTTTTGGTTTGTGAGCAGGCCGCTTGCAGTGACACTGCGCGCCGAGCGACTGAAAATTTTTTCCGAATGAACCTGCCCAACAAACTCACCGCCTCACGTTTCGTGATGACGGCTGCATTCGTTGCGGCGATGGCGACGGGGCTCGAGTGGGATGAGATTCACGCGCCGGGCCGCGAGAAGGGCTGGAGCTTTTCCTATACCGCGGGCCTGCTGCTTTTCCTCGCGGCGAGCGTGACGGATTACTTCGACGGGCATTTCGCACGGAAGCTCGGCGTGGTGACGAATTTCGGCAAGCTCATGGATCCGCTCGCGGACAAGGTGATGATCGCTGCGGTGTTCATCTGCCTCATCCCGCTGAAGGCGATCCCCGCCTGGGTGGTGATCGTGATCATCAGCCGCGAATTTCTGATCACCGGGCTGCGCCTGCTGGCCGCTGGCCGCGGAGTGATCCTGCAAAGCGAGCGGCTCGGGAAGCACAAGGCGCTCTGGCAGATCGTGACCGCGGGATATTTCATGCTGCTGCTCGCGGTGATGGAATGGGAACGCGCAGGCTGGGTCTCGCTGCACGTGAAGCAATGGTGGTGGCCCGCATGGCGCTACGGCGGCTGGACGCTCGCCACGATCGCGCTGGTGCTCACGCTCTTCTCGGGCTTCGGCTACCTGCGCAAGCACCACGATCTCCTCGCGGAGTGATCGTGCGGACGCGGATGGCAGGAGCCGGTGCTGATCGGCAGTGTGCGGGTGCTATTTCAGAATCTCCGCGAAGAGCTTTTTCATCGCGGCCCAAGAGTCCTCGTCCGCCTTTTTCTGATACGCAGGGCCGGGCTTGGAGAAGCCGTGCTGCGCGCCTTCGTGGGTGATGAATTCCATCTGCGCCTTCGCCTTTTCCATCTCGGCTTTGAATGCGGGGACCTCGGCGTTCACGTGCGTGTCCGCGCCGCCGTGGCAGACGAGGATGCGCGCTTTGATCTCGCCGGGCTTCGCGGGCAACGTCGTCGAGAGGCCGCCGTGGAAGCTCACGACGACGCGCACGTCTGCGCCGCTGCGGGCGAGTTCGAGCACGCTCGTGCCGCCGAAGCAGTAGCCGATCGCGGCGAGCTTCGCGGCATCCACGCTGGCGTTCTTTTTCAACTGTTCGAGACCGAGCAGCACGCGGCGGCGCAGGAGCGGGAGATCGTTTTTGTAAGTGCCGGCCTGCACCGCGCATTCCTTCATGTCGGTGGGGCGCACGCCTTTGCCGTAGATGTCCACGGCGAAGGCGACGTAGCCGAGTTCAGCGAGCTGGGTGGCGCGGGATTTCGTGTAGTCCTGCAGGCCGGTCCAGTCGTGGATGACGAGGACGCCGGGGCGCGGGCCTTTCACGGAATCGTCGTAGGCGAGGAAGCCTTCGAGTTCGACGGAGCCGTCCTTGTAGGTGACGGTCTCGGTCTTCACCTTTGCAAATGCGGAGGCGGTGAATGCGACGGCGACGACAGACAGGAGGGAGAAAATGCGGAGGTTCATGCGGGAACGCTGGCGAAGCGTGGAGCGGTTGCAAGCCGGTAGCCGCTCACTCACCGCGCAGCTTCGGTCAACACACGGAACGCGAACTGCGAGCCCTGCCGCAGCAATCCGCGCGCTTGCACACTGCTGCTCCGCCAAATTACAAACCCCGCTCCTTCCGTGGCAAAGATCCCTCCGCGTTCCCTCCGCTCAAAGTGCCATTTGATCGCGCTGTCGCTGCTCGTGTCGGCGGCGGATGCGTTTGCCCGCGCGGGCGGCGGGCACAGCTCCGGCGGCTCGCACAGCTCGGGTTCCCACAGTTCGGGAAGCAGCCATAGGAGCAGTTCAAGCAGTTCGTCGCATGGAAGCAGCGGGGGCGGCGATGCCAACGGGTTCTTGGTGCTCCTGTTTTTCGGGGTCGTGATTTTCATCATCTGGCGGGCCATCCGCAAGGCGCAGACGATGAATCAGAATGCTGTGATCGCGCGCGGCTCCTTCGCCGCGAACGTCAACCTCGTGGACCCCGGGCTGCGGCAGCTCCGGCAAAATGACCGCGCGTTCGACGCCGCCGCATTTGCGATGCGCGTGAAGGATGGCTTCACAAAGCTCCAGCGCGCGTGGTGTGAGCAGTCGCTCACCTCGGTGCGTCCGTTTATTTCCGACGGAATCCACGAGCGGTTCAGCCTGCAATTCGAGGAGCAGCACGCGCTCGGATACCGGCCGGTGATGGAAAATCTCAGCATCCTCGAATGCACGCCCGCCCAAGTGGAATGCGGCGCGGTGTTCGACGTGATCACGATGCGCATCGGCGCATCGGCGAAGGACTACCGGGTGTCGGCCGAAACAGGCGAGGCGATCCGTGGCTCGGAAGAGCAGGCGCAATTCACGGAACTCTGGTCGTTCATCCGCGCGCGCGGGAGCCAGACGAAGGCGAATGCCACCGGGCTCATCGAGGGCAACTGTCCGAACTGCGCCGCGCCCATCGCGATGAACCAGGGCGCGAAGTGCGAATACTGCCAGGCGGTGCTGCGCAGCGGGCAATACGACTGGGTGCTCGCCGAGATCACGCAGCAGGAGGAATGGCGCGCGACCGCCATACCGCCGCCGGGCACGAAGCGAATCCTCGAGAGCGATCCCGGCTTCAGCGTGCAGGATCTCGAGGACATGACGTCGGTCATCTTCTGGCGCAAGGCGGCGGCGGATCGCATCGGGAGGATCGATCCGCTGAGAAAGGTCGCGTCGCCCGCTTGGTGCGAGATGTACGCGGCGGAGCTGGCGAAAAATCCGCCCGGTTCGGTGCGCAAGATTTTCTGCGACTGCGCCGTGAGTTCCGTGGACACGCTCGGCGTGATCCTCGGCGACACCGAGCACCGCGCGCTCGTGGAAGTGTGCTGGATGGGACGCCCGTTCGAGGTCACGCCCACGGATGAACTGCGCAGCCTGCGCGGCGAGATGACCGTGCGCCGCTCGCTGTTTGTGCTCGCGCGGAATGCCGGCGTCCGCAGCACGCCGGGCGATTCCATTTCCTCCGCGCACTGCCCAAACTGCGGCGGCGCGACGATGGCCGACACATCGGACGCGTGCGAATTCTGCCACACCGTGCTGAACGACGGCACACTGCGCTGGGTGCTGCGCGACATTTTCCCGAGCGGATCCAATGAGGCGCGTGATCTCCGCGCCAGGGCCATCGTGGATTCGCCGCGCGAGATGGCTGAATTCCGCGGCGTCGGATCGCCCGCGAGTTCCGGCGGCACTGGCGCGCTCGCGTGGATGATCAGCTCGGTCGTCTCGAATGGCGGCGTGTCCGATGACTCGATCCGCGACATGCTCCGCGCCGCAGGAAAAAAGAGCGGCCTCGCCGAGGCCAAAGTGGATACGCTGATCCGTTCCGCGGCAGCGGGGCAGATGGAAATCCCGCAGCCGTCCAACCCCAAACAGGCGCGCTCGTGGCTCCTCGAAATCGCAATCGCCGCGCATCTCACCGGCGGTCTGTCGAAGCTGGAGGCCACGCTCATCACCAAGGTCGGCAAGAGCCACCAACTCACCGCCGCGGACGTGGACTACGTGCTGAAATGCGCGCGCCACGAGGCATACAAGCAGGCGACTTCGGAACTGCGCGCGGCGAAGCGGGAGTCCGCGCAAGGAGCCGGGGCGCTCCCGCCCCGTATTTGAACCTCGGGGTGAGGGCGCCCCGACTCCTCGCGGAACTCGTCCGCGCGCTTCTGGCGGGTCGGATTTCAAAGCTCCCTTATCCCCGCAGCAGCGACGCGCTTCCCTCGCGCGGCATTTGCGCTACGCTGTTGCGATGAAGCTTCCATTCGCTCGCCTGCTGCTCGCCGCCGCCGTGTGCTGCGCAGCGGCGGCGTGCGCATTGCCGAAGCTTCCGAAATGGTCGCTGCGCAAGCCGGTGCCGAAGGCCACCCCGATCCGTTTTCCAAAGGAAGATCCCTCGGATCCGAAAGGCAAGCGCAGGCAGATCGGCAAGGTCCTCCTTGTGAATTCGGAGGCGGGTTTCGTACTCGTCGAGATTCGCGGCGCGATGCCGCCCGAGCCGGGCCTCGCGCTGAAGTGCTTCCGCGAAGGCGTGGATTCCGGTGTGCTCACCGTGAGCGGCGAACGGCAGGGCACCCACATCATCGCGGACATCGTCACCGGCACGCCGCACAAGGGCGATCTGGTCTTCAAGTAGTCGCGGATCCTGTGGACAGGATTGTCCGCGTTACGCGGGCTGCTCGATCCGCTCGAAACGGAAGCGCGCGTCGTAGCGTCCGCGGTTATGCACGCGGCAGCACTGCACGCACGCCGAACCGCGGCGCAGCGGCTGCACGCGCGCGATCGTGGCGGCGCACGCGGGACAGCGGTAATGGTGCCGCCGCGCGATCTTCCTGCGCGGCAGCGGCAAGTCGTGCGTGCGCTTTTCATCCACGAGCCCGAGGTCGCGGCACGCGCGACGCCACTCCGCGCCGTGCGGCTCGATCCGCTTCCGGCCCGCTCGATCCTGCGCGAGGAGGTGGGCGAGCTCGTGGCGCAGCGTGCGCTGGATTTCCTCGTCGCCAAATTCGCGCAGCTTTGGATTCAGCCGCACGAGCGCGCGCCCCGGATACGCAAGCCCGGCGGTGCTGCGCATCCGCGGATTCCACTCGATGCGCACACGCTCGGCCAGCGCCGACGCGCCGACGCCGCGCAACAATTCGCGCGCCTCGTCGAGCAGCGGCTCGTGCGGCACGATGACGGCTTTCACCTCGGCCGGCACGGGACTCATCTCGCGCGCCACGGGACGCTCGCGCTTTCCGAAAAGCCGCTTGAGAAAATCGAACTGCATCGGAGCAGCGTCCACATTCGCGTGGCCGAATGCGAGCATTCCGAGCAGACATACGCATGCCGCGGGATTCGTTGCTCCGTCGTTGAATGTTGGACGTTTGGCCCCGCGCAGCGGCCTCCCGATGTCACGACGCGCATCCGCATTCGCAACGCGCCTGCGGCGGGCTCAACGTCGAACATTCAACATCAAACGCCCAACGATTAACGGGAGCATCTCCGCGTGGATTTTTCCAAAGCCAAACGCGCATCGGCGATTCTCCCTCCGCGCTCCGCGACAGCAGCCTCGACACCGCCCGCGCGCGCGTTACCGTTTTCGCCTCTCAATTCAAGCCATGAACCGAATCATCACCCCGAGTCCCCTCACCCGTCGTTCCTTTCTCCACCGTGGCGCTACCGGCGCAGCGGGTGCCGCGCTCATGGGCGCATTCCCGCACATCGTGAATGCGCAGGCGGCGAAGGCCATCAAGATTGGCATCGTCGGCTGCGGTGGGCGCGGTTCCGGCGCGCTCACGGACTCGATGAATGCGGACAAGAATGTCGTCCTCACCGCGATGGGCGATGTTCATGCGGATCGCCTGGAGACGAGCTACAAAAATATTTCCAGCGCGCGCCCCGATCAGGTGAAGGTGCCGGACAACCAGAAATTCTCCGGCTGGGACGCGATTGACAAGGTTCTCGCGACGGACATTGACATCGTGCTGCTCACCACGCCGCCCGGCTTCCGCCCCGCGCATCTGCACAAGGCGATCAACGCTGGCAAACACGTCTTCTGCGAGAAGCCGCTCGGCGTGGACGCCCCGGCGATTCGCCACGCGATGGAGGCCGTGAAAAAGGCGAAGGAGAAGAACCTCGGGATCCAGACGGGCTTTTGCTGGCGCTTTAATAACGCCGAACGCGCGACGTGGAAAAAATTGCACGAAGGCTTCATCGGCGACGTGCGCGGCTACTATGGCACCTATCTCACGACCAGCCCGTGGGCGCCGCACGAGCGCCAGGCCGACTGGCCCGAGCTCGAATACCAACTCCGCAACTGGCTCTACTACACGTGGCTCAGCGGCGACATCATCGTCGAGCAGGCCGTGCATTCCGTGGACAAGATGAGCTGGGCGTTCAAGGACGTACCACCGGTGAAATGCACCGCGCTCGGCGGACGCCAGCAGCGCATCGAGCCCGAGTTCGGAAATGTGTACGACCACTTCGCCGTGATGTATGAGTTCCCGAATGGCGGACGCGGCCACATCTACGCACGCCAGCAATCCGGCTGCTCGAACGAAAACGCCGACTACATCACCGGCTCAAACGGCACCGGGCAGGTGAACGGCTTCAAGCCGCTGCACGTCCTCGACACGACCGACGGCAATCGCTGGATGTACGAGAGGAACGGCGGCGCGGACGGCGCATCGCCCGGCGAAAAGAACCTCATGTATGTCGAGGAGCACAAGGAACTCATCGAGAGCATCAAGGCCGGCAAACCGGTGAACATGGGCGAGCAGCTCGCGCACAGTTCGCTCCTCGCGATCATGGGCCGCATGAGCGCCTACACGGGAAAGACGGTCACCTGGGACGAAGTCGTGGAGTCGAAAGAAACTTGGTCTGCAATCGACGTGAACAAGCTCGACTGGAACTCGAAGATCCCCGTGCCCGAAGTCGCGATGCCCGGCCGCTACAAGATTCCGGCGTAGATCGTAGCTGCGGCTGCCGGGGCAGTTTAAGAAATACTACAGCGTATGATTGGGTCTTCCGCCGCTGCTGAATGGCCCCGAGGGCCAACGGAAATTTGCCGGTGGCGCGAGCCACCGGATCCTCGCGCAAAATCAAATTCGCCCCGAAGGCTGCGCTGGAAATCTCACGGTTTCCGCCGCCACCTCCGGGGGATTCCGTCTTTGAATCTGATCCGGTGGCTCGAGCCACCGGCAAATTTCCTTTCGCCCTCCGGGTGATAGAACGCAGTCTACATGAGGCATCCCGGTTTGCGCCGCCAAGAAACGGCTACACCTTCATTTTAACCGCTCCAAGAGCGCGGACAAATCGTCCCGAGCCGCGTCACTTCGCCGCTTTCGCGAGCGACTGAAACGCCCCGTAGTATCGCTTCCCGAACTCGCGGCACGACGGCGAGTCGAAGTGGACCTTGTCGCCGCGATGCTTCAGCCCCTCGGCGCTCACGAACGCTGTGTCCGGCACTTTCTTCGGCAAATCCTGATGCCCCTTGTCCACCTTGTCCACCTGCACCTTCGCATCATTCCACGGCGCGTCGGGGAACTTCCCCGTCTGCCCCACGACGAACGGCACCTCCGGCACGCCGAGTTCCTTGCGCATCCGCGCAATGAGATCGTGCAGCTTCGCCTCGTAGCTGGGCGCGAGCTTCTCATTGGAATCCGATTCGCCCTGATGCCACAGGATGCCGACGATCGTGCCGGATTTCTGCGCGAGCTTCGCACGGGGGATCGCCTCATCCCAGGGGGTGGGTTTTCGTCCCCGAGTAGAGTGCGCCAACCTTCCACGTATCAATCGGCGAGCCACGCGCCCGCCGCCGGCTTGTCGAAATGCAGCGGATCGATCGCAGGCACCCACGCCTCCGCCTTGTTCAGCATGAACACGCGCGGATGCGGCGTCTTGTCCTGCACCTCCACCGTGCCGCGCCCCGCCATATTCGATTGGCAGACAAGCAGGATCAGGTGGAATTTTTCCTTCGGCGGAAGCTTCGCGTCCTGCGCGGAGGCGAAGTTTGCGAAAAGGAGGGCAAACGGGAAAATGAGGGGACGGATCATGCGCCGCGCATACGACGCGCTCCGCGCGAATCACACAAGCACTTCGCGGAACCGATGGCCCTCCGCTGTTGCAAGGGCGCGCGGATGCCCGTAGCGTCGCCGCTGTGAAATACGACGAGTCCGCATCGCTGCAGGAGCCTGTGCGCAAGCGCGTGGGTGGCAGCCTCGCGCATGGCGATCCGCTCGCACGGGTGGAGGCGCTGCGCAGAAGTGCGCGCGCGCTGCTCGGTGAAAAATGGAAATCCGGTGACGATGGAACCCCCGTTCGAAAGGCTGTTGGCACGGCTCGCTGACGCGAACGTTCGCTTCGTGCTGGTCGGCGGCCTCGCGGTCGCGCTCAACGGCTACGTACGCCTGACCGAGGACGTGGACATCCTCATCGAACCATCCGAGCCGAACGTGCGCCGCCTGCTGGAATGCCTCGCGGACTTCGGCGAAGGTTTCGCGCGCGAGCTGAGCGTGGGAGATTTTTCCGACGAGGAAGGCGCGATCCGGATCGTCGAGGAGGCCGAGCATTGCCAGCTCGATATTTTCACGCGGATGACAGGGCTGCACTACGCGGACATCGCCAGCGATGCAGTCCGCACCGGCATCGGCGGGCGCGAAATCCGCCATGCGTCCAAGGCGGCGCTCATCCGGCTGAAGTCCGCATCCGTCCGCGAGAAGGACCGACTCGACGTCGCAGCGCTGCAACGTCTCGAACAAGACCCGCGCGCATTCGACTGACCAAGGGCGCGCTCCTTCCGGCACCGCATCGCGACGACACTTCGCGAACTACGCCCGCTTCGAGTTGGCCTTCAGCCATGCCGCGTAGGCCTTCTCGCTCATTTTGCCTGCGGCGAGCGCGAGTGTGCGCAACGCCGCCTCCGCTTCCGTCGCATGGAATTCAAAGCCGTTCCGTTCGAGAAAACCCGCGCCGAGCATGAAGCCGGTGCGTTTGTTCCCGTCGAGAAACGGAAGATTCTTCACGATGCCTGCCGCATACGCCGCGGCCATGTCCGCCATGTTCGGTTTGCCGTAGGCAAAAAGCTGCTGCGGCCTCGCGAGCGCGGAATCCAGCAAATGCTCGTCGCGCACACCGGTGATTCCGCCGTATTCCGACAGCATGAATTCATGCAGCGCGAGGCACTCCTCGCGCGTGAGCCAATGCGGCTCCTTTATTTCGCCAGCTCACGTAGCGCGTTGAGATAGCGGCGATTCAGGCTCTCAAAAACCGCCATCGTCTTGGCAAACTCGGGATTGCCCGCGGTGAGGCGCATTCCGTCCTGCGTTTCCGTGAGCATGATGGTGTCGCCCTCCCCGATCTTGAGATGCGCGAGCGCCTCCTTGGGCAGCACCACACCGAGGGAATTGCCCACCTTGCGAAGTTTGAGTTCCAGAGTCATGCCGCCAGCGTAGCCACATCCGTTACCACATCCAGCGGTCTCTCGCCGGCATTTTACTGTGATGCTCACCAGCTTCTTCCGTGGCGATGTTCGTGAAAAGGAGGGCACACAGGAAAACGAGGGGACGGATCATGCGCCGTACGAATCACGCGATTCCCAAGCAGGACCGCCGCCTCGCGCGTTTGTTTGACCGATTCCCACACTTGTGACGTCGTCGAAGGAAGGCGCGGGATGTGGTGTGCGCAGCCACGCTAAGATCGCTTGATCTGCCAACTTTTCCGCAGCGCCCATTCAAGGGTGGTGATGGTGAGCAGGACCAGGAATGCGAGCGGCGTCTTTGCACTTGTCCGTCCATCATCGCCGCGTAGCGTTCCCGCATGAGCATCAAGCACCAAGTTTTGGCTGCCATCCAACGACTGCCGGATGACATCAGCTTCGCCGATGTGAATGAGGAGATCGCCCTGCTCGCGGCCGTTCAGGAAGCGGAGGATGACATCCGCGAGAAGCGCCTTGTGTCGAACAGCGACATGAAAAGCCGGATCGAGGAATGGGTGAAGCGCTAGTCTGGACGGAACGGGCTTCGGCAGACATCGAGGCGATTGTGCGCTACATCGCCCGCCGGAATCCGCAGGCAGCGGCGGCTATCGGCCTCGGGATTTACGACAGGGTTCAACTGCTTCTCACCCATCCACAGGCCGGATCGATCCTCGACGAATTGCGCGATGGAGGTTGGCGCAAGCTCATTTACCGGCGATGGAAAATCATCTACACGATTCGTGAGGAGATCGTGATTGTCGGTCGTGTGTGGCCTGCTGCGCTCGGAGAAGCTGATCTCACAACGCCTCTCGACTGATCTTCCCTCACTTGAGCTGCCACCTTTTCCGCAACGCCCATTCGAGGGTGGCGATGGTGAGCAGGAGGAGGAAGGCGAGGGGGGAGGACCAGAGTTCGCCGTCGAGGGTGCCTTGGATTCGCTCGGCTTTGGCGGAGATGGCTTTGGGGAACTGCGCGAGCGTCTCCTCGCGGAAGTAGGCGCCGCCGCTGGCTTCGGCCATTTGCTTGAGGAGGAGCTCGTTCATCGCGGTTTCGCCGGTTTCGAATTTCGGCTCGGCGACGTTGAACTCCAGCACGGTGGCGGAATCGCTTTTCACGGCGAACTGGTGCGCGCCGGGCTCGAGCGCGACGAAATCGCCGCGATACATGCCGGGCTGTTCGGGCACGGCGCGCAGCGGGACTTCGCGCACGGGGCCGGGTGCGCCGGCCACACGCACGGTGTAGCCCGCAGCGACGATCTGCTCTTTCACCGGGGAAAAATCGGACGCGTAGAGGCGCGCATAGACGGTGACGCGCTCGCCGGTGGTGTAGTTCTGCCGGTCCACGGTGAGCTGCGTGCGCTTCGAGCCGCCGAGGAGGTGGTGCAGGCCGAGCTTCTGCGCGATCTGGCCCCAGAGCAGCGGGTAAAATTGATCGCCTGCGTTGCGCCGCCAGCGCCAGGTGTTGTCGGTGCCCATGTAGAGCACTTGGCCGAGGCCGTATTGGTGAAAGGCGGCGAGGACCTGTTTCCCGTGGCGGTTGGCGCGCGACTGGTCGGCGTCCACGAGGAGGACTTGCGCGGCGGGCTTGGCACGGAGGACGCGCGCGGTGGAGTAGAGCTTGCCAAAGCGTTTCCAAATCGCGGCGCTCTCATCGTCGGTGGCGGCGAGCTTGAGCATCGGGTTGGCGCGGCCTTGCGGGGTGAGTTCGACGGTGATGCCCTGCGAAGGTGCGGGCTGCTGTGCTGCGGCGGCGGGATCGAGTTCGACGGGCAAAAGTTTTTCGAGCGTGGTGGCGCGATACGCGGCGGGGTTTGCGCGCGGGCCGGCGATGAAGAGCATCGAGCCGCCGAATTTCTGCACGAATTCCTCGAACGCGGCGAAGTGCTCGGGCGTGAAAGCGCGCGGCTCGACGTCGCCGATGATGATGAGGTCGAACTTGAACAGGTCGTCCTTTTTCGCGGGCACCTTCGCGAGGAAGGGCGACGCGTCGCCGGCGGCGATGCTCTCGTCGCCTTCGAGCAGCACGCATTTCAAATCCACGCGCCGGTCGCGCAGCAGCACGCTTTGCAGGTAGCGGAATTCCCAGCGCGGCGTGGTTTCGACGTAGAGAATCTTTACCTTGGAATCGATCACGCGCAGGCGTTGCGCGACGGCGTTGTTGTCCTTCGACGCCTCGTCGGCGCGCGGCGCGATGCTGGCGCGCAGCTCGAAGTCGCCGGTGACTTTTGGCGTGAACGGCACGGGCACCACGGCGTCCTCGTCGTCGCCGAATGTGATGTCCTTCGTCGCGACGACTTCGCCTTCGCCGGTCGAGTTCAGGGGCACGAGGCGCACGATGAGCTTCGCGCTTTCGCCCTTCAGCCCCTGGCCGCGCACGCGGACGGTCACGGGCAGTTCGTCTTTCACAAAGGCCACCTCCTGCGTGAGCAGGCTGCCGACGATGATGTCGCGCGGCGATGTGATGCCGACGCCGTAGATGTAAAGCGGGATGCCCTCCTGCTTCGCGAGGCGCGCGGCGTCGAGCGGCGCGGAGCCGTGGTTGTTGGCGCCGTCGGTGACGAGGAAGATGCCCGCGAGCGGCTGGCCGCGCTTGCGCTGGATGAGGTCGCGCACGGCGTCGCCGATGGCAGTGGATGTGGATTTCGGATCCATCTGCGCGAGCCACGAGGAAAGCGCGGATGCATCGCCAGTAGCGCCCGCATTTTCCAAATCCACGCCGAAGCTGAACGCGGCGAGATCGAGTTCCTTCGCGAGCTGCGGCCAGAGCTGGAGCTGTTCGTTGCCGAGCATGCCGCGCATGATTTCGACGCGGGAGACGAGCTTCACGTTTGCGGCGAGCGTGGCGTCGAGCGGCTGATCGAGTCCCTTGCCCGGATCGAGGATGCCCTTCGCGATGGCCGCGCGCTTGAGGTCGGCGGCGTCCACGCGCGGGCCCTGGATTTTCATGCTGCCGCTCGTATCCACGAGCGTAAGCAGCGTGCGGCGGATCGCCGACTCGACGGTGAACGCCACAACCGGCCGCAGCAGCAGCAGGCCGAGCAGCGCAAGGAGCACGATGCGCAGCGAAGTGAGCACGCGGCGTTTTCCTTTGCTGATCATTTCCGCCGCATCGCGCCGATAAGAAAACCAAGTGAGCACCGCGAGCGCGATGCCGATGCCGATGATCCAGCCGAGCCACTGCTTGTTGCGGAGGACAAACTCCGCGCCGCTCACGTGCGCCGCATTTTCCACCCTGAGGCCGCAGAGCTTCAGGAGCACGTCGGTCATAGTGCGATTTCCAAATTTTCCCTCACAGGCATCTCACGAAAACAATGGGACTGAGCAGGAGGAGGGCGTGCATCCGGGGAGCGCGTGCGCCCCGCGCGCAGTTTTCCGCGCCTCGCGGAAAACACCCGGACACCCAAGGCGATCCGAAAACAAGCCGACGCCCGATGTGCCGCGCGGGGCGCACGGCACTGCGCGCGAGGCGCACGCGCTCCCCAGATGCACACCGCTCCTTTGGACGATGACGCAGCGTATTTTCAGCGACTGGCTTGCTCATTTCGGATTTCCATTTTGGAGCTGACCCGCACGCCGACGACTCGGATGGAGAGACGATCATCCATCACTTTTGCGCGCGCTTTTCCCGGCTGCGGAAATGGAACTTCATCGGCAGGCCGACGTAGGGCACGTGCTGGCGGATTTGGTTTTCGAGATACCGGTGGTAGCTCTCGTCGAGCAGGCTTCCGTCATTTGCGAAGAAGACGATTTCCGGGATGGAGATGGAGCAGAAGCGCTTCGGCTCGGGCTGCGTGCCGTAGAGGATTTTGAGGCGCTTCCCGCTGCGCGCTGCGGGCGGATGCGCGGTCATGGCTTCGGCGATGACGCGGTTCAGCACGCCGGTGGTCACGCGTTGTTTCGCACCGGTGCGAACTTTCTCGATGTTCTTGAAAAGACGATCCAGCGCCTCACCGGTCTTCGCGCTGAGCAACAGCACGGGCGCGTAGCTGATGAAAAAAAGCTCGACCTCGATCTGCTGCAGCACGGCCTTCAGTTTCTCCTTGTCCGTGGTCTTTTCCTTGATGAGGTCCCACTTGTTCACCGCGACGACGCACGGTTTTTTTGCCTCCTGAATGAGGCCGGCGATCTTCTTGTCCTGCGCGGTCACGCCCTCCGTGGCGTCAATGACCAGGCAGCACAGGTCCGCGCGGCCGATGCTCGATTCGCTGCGCATGACGCTGAAAATTTCCACGGCATTGTCGCGCTTGCCCTTCGGGCGGATGCCGGCGGTATCAATGAGCATGTAGTCATGCTTTCCCAGCGTGTAGAGGATGTCCACGGCGTCGCGCGTCGTGCCGCTGATGGTCGAGACGAGCGTGCGCTCGTCGCCGAGGATGGCGTTTGTGAGCGAGGACTTGCCGACATTCGGCCTGCCGACGATCGCGATGCGCAGAGGGAGATCCTTCTTTTCACCCGGAGCAAGTTCCTCATCCGGCGGCGGGAGCAGGCTCTCGATTTCCTCGACGAGCCGCTTGGTTCCAAGGTCGTGCTCGGCGCTGACGGTGAGCAGGCGGTCGAAGCCGAGCTTCGTGAACTCATTCGCATTCGGCCCGTGCTTCGCGTGATCAATTTTATTCACGACCAAAATGATCGGCTTGCGCGCGCGCCGCAGCCTGCGTGCGAGATCGTCGTCCACCCCCGTGAGCCCGTCCTGGCCGTCCACGACGAACAGGATCACGTCGCTCGTCTCGATGGCGATCTCCGCCTCGGTGCGCACCTGCTCGGTGAACGACATGTCCACATCCGCACCGATGCCGCCGGTGTCGAAGATCGCGAATGGCGCGCGACCGAGCTTGCACTTCGCCGAGATGCGATCGCGCGTCACACCCGGCTGGTCGTGGACGATCGCGATTTTTTTGCCGGCGAGGCGGTTGAAAAGAGCGGACTTGCCGACATTCGGGCGGCCTACGATTGCTACAGTGCGGGACATTGGACGCGGAACGTGGATGCGATGGGGTGAATTAGCGAGGGCGAACCGCCCTGTGCGCCGGGGATTTTATTTGAACGGTCGGGCGCGGCGCGTGCCTCAGAGGAACACAGCGCTTCCGGCCTGTCGCAAAACGCCGCATCTTCTCATCGCACGTTTCGCTCCGAACAGGCACTTTCTCCGCCCGTCCGGTTCTGGCCCGTCCCACATTTGGGGCGCGGTCGCGACCAAATGACTATCATCCCACTGGCACTGCTGTCCCTGGTGTCCCCCTCGCTCCCAGCCCACTCGGCCTTTCCGCCTGCCTCGCTCGCTGCCAGGAAGGATGCGCGCACCGCGTCCGAGGTGGATGAGCTGGAAGCACAAAGTAACAGACTGGTAGTCTTGATAGTCTTCCGCGCGTAGCGGCTGGAGAAGGAGCACGAGCGCCTTGCCAAAGACAACACGAAGCTGCCGTTGCTCGTGCGGGCCTTCCAGCGGCTCACGGTGCGCTCGGTGAAGTTCATCCGCTGGCTGATGGTGCAACTCTTTGCCCGCCTTCACCATGAGCCTGACATCGCCGCCCTGCGCCACCTATACGCAACTTTGTAGGTGGATTCTTGGACACCGTTGTCTCTATCGCATCTTCCTGCCGGAAATCTCCCGTGCGGAGCAGCGTCGCCAGCGCGCTTCATCCCCTTTTCGCCCCTCGCTCCCCCAGATTCCCTCACTCCCGACGCCCGTCCCGGTTCTGACCGTTTCCGGTGCGGCTGGCGCGAACGTAATTTTTTTGCAAGTAAAATATTGGTTCATCAACAATATTGAAAAATAAATTATAAACTATGTCATCAAGTCCAAGTTCAGGAATGCGAGTCCGTCCTCCGAACCCAACCGCGTCGTTTTCATACGTCTCGCCGATGGGCTCGATCCAGGCACCGCAAGCTCCAGCCAGCGCTACTAACAGCCGCATGATCAAATGCGCGCCGGGACCGTGGGGTGATATCGAGTATCACTTCATGTATCTTGAGGCCTCTGAGCACATGGTCTCCTCGTTTAGCATACCGACCACCACGCCGCGCTGGAGTTTCCCCGGCGCAACGGTGCAGCAGCTCGCGGCTTTCTTCGATTCCGCGCGCGTGCCCGAGGCATGGTCGCAAATCTGGCTGAGCCCTCCGTGTTTGATCCAACAGGACGGCGTGCTGCACATTCTGCCGCCGATCGAGCACCTCGAAGGACTCATGCCCGAGCAGCGCGCGTTCATTTATCTGGAGCTCTCTAAGTCCGATCTCAACGAATTTCATCGCGACCCGGTCACCATCGTGAGCGGGAGCATGGAGGACTTTCTGCGCGGCACCGACATCGCACCGGAACACGTGCGTTGGATGGCACGGATGGCCTACCAGCGAGGCGGCGTGCTTTGTTTCTCGGACTTTCAGGCGCTCATGAGCCGGGCGCGGAGCGACGCGGAGGCCATGCGGCTTTTCAAAGCATGCTCGCGCACACGCGGCATCTTTGCGCGGTTGAAAGTGACGGCGCAGTCGGACTTCAAAGCGCTGGCACATTATTGGTCCGCA
>Ga0208856_1000078_pt1 | contig 42834 bp, 30 predicted proteins | sample LakMenEpi13Jul12_FD_150690 | JGI IMG/M metagenome (GOLD analysis project Ga0208856, IMG submission 150690) | Freshwater microbial communities from Lake Mendota, WI - 13JUL2012 deep hole epilimnion (SPAdes) | ecosystem: Environmental > Aquatic > Freshwater > Lentic | place: Lake Mendota, Madison...
TCTATAAGAATATCATCTAATATACTTTTACCCATTTTTATCTTCTTTCTTCCAGTCGTTCCAATTTGAACAAGGTTCATCAAACGGACATTTTTTACAATAAGATATCAGCCCTCTTTTAGGTACTAAAACCTCGGTGTTTAACATTTTGTTGCACCAGTAATCATAATACTGGAGATCTTCATTTCTTATTTGGAATTCATTAAAACCTATATTCTGACTCAATGGATCTATGAAACCAAATTTAGTATTTGCCATTCTTTCTGGGTGCCTATTGTGGTAAGCCTTATACAAGGTACAAAAATCTGTTCGATACAAATCTCTATTGCTAAACTTATACCCAAATATAATTTTGGTTACAAAATATTGTTTCTTATAAAAGAATATAATATCAAAAGTATCCTGTAGATTAAGATTACCTATCGGCATGTTGTACTCTTCGCTTATGGCCACAGGTATATATGGAGATTCCGAATAGGTTTCGTGGAATCCCAGTAGGATGCCAGCTGCTTTAGAGGTCAAGCTGGCGGTGTTCCCGTATGCGGTCTCGTGTTGTTCTGTCACGATATCGTATGAGTTAGTATTCTTAGGAAACCAAATCTTTTCCCATCTATTTAATAGAGATGAATAAGATGGAATTATCCCACCTTGTTTTTTGAAAAAGAAAAAATACATTATACTCTTAATAGTTGATTCAAACTTTTCGGTATGTATGTCTCTTGCATATATCTTTTCTGGCAACTTTTGCTGATGCCTATAATCAAATAGGCGTTCACATAGTTGAAAATCTTTTAAAGATTGTACTGATACAGGTTCCATTAATGAAAATCCTTTCCACTTAATAAGTCATCTAATAAAGATGATGAAGACGTATACGAGCTATCGGTAACTGGATCATAATCTTCGTAGGTTTTCTTGTAGTCAACATACTTGACTAAGGGCGGATCATACAAAAATGCTGAACCAGTAATTCTATTCTTGGGAATCTGAAGCTGCATTATATTTTCATCTTCAGTTTCATCGTTTGTTGCTAATCTTTTTTCTGTAATAAAAATTGTTACTGCACACTTTTGCTGAATAGCTAAGGAGCCACCAGTGTCAGACTGTTGGACTACCTCACGCTTTTCCTTCATTCTGTTTGAATTTTCCTGTGCTGTAATTATTAAAGCGCAATTCATATCTCTTGCAAGCTTTTCTAAACGCACCATCATTTCTTCAAACTCACCCCAACGTGGCTTGCCCTTACCCCCACCCTTAGTGAACATAGACTGGATTGTATCTATTATAACTATGTCTGGCATGTTGATGTTCTGCCCAATTATATCTCTTAACCAAAATTCTAGGTCTTCAAAGTACGGAGTATCCGGGTCATGTCTAACCATAAGACGGTCACCCCACTTAGCCAGTCGGGCCTTAAAGGTATTCAGGTGTTTATTCTTTTCTTCTTCTGACCACTTTGATGACTCTAGGTAAACATTCTTTTCTATTATCTGTGTCATTAAGATTCTCTCCCAGTGACCAGTAGCTTCTTCAAAGTTTACATATAAAACTCTATAACCGTTATCTAACCAATTGTTTGCTAGGCACTTGACGAACGTGCTCTTGCCCTTGCCTGATGCGGCGATGACTGCGTGTACAGCCCCCCTAAAGAAGCCGCCCTCGTCCGTGTACCCCATGGCCCTATTAAGTGCCTTAAATTGAGTAGGTAAGAAGTTCGGTATATCTAATAGCGAATCTACTCTGCTAGCTATTTCGTCAGCAGTTGTTATTTTATCTAGTGGATTATATCTTATTTGATTTTCTAATTCTCTTATTTCAGAAGTAAGAGTTTGGATTCTAGATATATCATCTTCAGTCTTTTGTCCTTTTTGAGATATTATAGATTGAAGTTCTTGTAAATAGTTAATCTGTTTTCTTTTATTAGCTTTATACTTTACTAATTCAGAAACAGATTCTTGCGTTGACAGTTCGGCAGACATTAATAAATCAACCATGACGCCGACCCCAGCGTTACCACCAAGAGCTTCGTGTATATCCGTTTCTGTTTGTAGCCAAGACTTAAAAGCTATTGGGTCAACAATATCAAGTTGTGTAGCATTCTCAAAAGCTAGAAGAGCCTTATAGAATTCATTTATTCCTTTTTCCCCATGTATGGAACCAACAATTTCTTCTGGAAGATTTTCCTTGAAGTAATTAATCGCTCCATTTTTTCTAAGTGAGAGAGCAAAGATCTGGTACTCTAGTGGAATGTTATCCTCTACCTTTTCATTTGCTTGTGTCATTGTTTCTTTTTCTCTTTTATAGATCGGTAAATTTTTTTCTTGTACTCTGAATTTTTCTTCTTAATACTTCTGTAAGCTTCGGAGGACGTCGTAGTATTTTTCTTCTTCTCTTTGGGCTTATAAGGGTTTGATCTAATCGCTTCGAGCAATCTGTCGAACACTGATTGTTCCGTTAAGCTATCATTATAGCGGAAGACAATCAATGCCACACCATTATCTATGCACCATTGTTCTTTTTTTTCGTCTCTCTTAATAGCTTCTTCAAAATCATATTTAGATTCAAAAAATCTACTGGTGTAATAATAGTGCTGTCTTCCATGAAATTCTGCAGCTATCTCATACTTAGGGCAGTAAACATCTAGCTTTAATTTATCGCCTATATGATATTCGTTTATAATTTTTTCTCCTGGAAGGAGCTTTTGCAGTGCTGACGTTAAAGCTGTCTGACCTCTAGACATTTTTTTTCTACTGTCTTTTAACCACGTTAACCCAATAGAGTTAATCTTCTTATTTACCTGTGGTATAGTCCAGCCTAATTCTTTTGCTATTTCAGAAATAGATAAAGAAGTTTCCAATAATAGATCTTTTAGAAAATCAATATCGTCTTGGTCTTTGTCTACTTTTTTACCATGCATTTCACTCAGCCGTGTTATATGTTTTTGAATAACTAATAGTTTTACCCAAATCTATAATCGACATGTTTAGCTTGTTCCAAATTGAATTTGATAAAGCTAATCCCAAAGAAGAGCAATCTAAAATACAATAATCTATCTTACCTTCTAAGGCAGCAATTTTCTCGAAGGTATCTTCTAGTCTAGAAAAATAATTGTTGAAAGGAACACTAATTACATTTGTTTTAAATCCCATAAATTTATATATAGTTTTTTTATCATGAAAAGAAACTACTGCCGTATTAGTATTCTTAATATAAAAGTTAAAAATTGAATTATATACTTCTCTATTATTTTCGTAGTAGTACTCAAACAGATTAGGGCTATAGAACTTGCCATCATCAACCAGGCCAATGCCAGAATGCTTTGAAGCAACCACTTCTTCGACAAGTGATTCAGGTATGCTCTTTATAATTCTACTGTCGGACAAATTAATCGATCTAATAATTTCTTTATTAAAACGAGAAGGTGTACCATCCGCATTTTTCTTGCTTAAAGAAACTATTGAAGACTTTGCTATATTTAAGAAAGCAAACTTTTCCTTTGAGTTCATCAGCTTAGTTAATTCTATTGAAGCTTGTATTTGATTTTTCATTTGTACTCCTTAAATTCCAAAGTTCCCCCAGTTAATTAAAACTGGGTTTGGATCTACGATTGAATTGATATGATTTAACGCGTGGAATTCTCCACCATCTATAGTTGAATATCTCTCATACTTTGATTGCTTGTCTTCATCTTTTATGTATCCAAGATGTTGCATGATCAAATTTGAATTAACAAAATAATTTCTTTGGTTTATTAAATCTAAAACATACGTTGGTTCAGATCCACAAGCTAGTGCTCTATCTCTAAACATAGCACCAGACATAAATCTAAATATTCTACTGCTGTTATTTGGTGCCCAAAGTTTGTCCACTCTATACTGAGTATCATTCCACATGTGGTAGAACCTAACATTAACAACATCTTTTTCTGATGAATTTAATATCTGTCTAATATCGGTTTTTGTTATATCGGAAGAGTCATAAAGCATTTCATCGCAGTCTATGGCGATGATCCAGTCGCCTTCTGTGGCATGATTCTCAAGATTCAACCAAGCGTATCTGCGTAGTCTTCCTTCATGCGTGGTGAACATTGGCTTAGGCGTCTTGTAAACATTGGCGTACTTAGACGCTATTTCTGCGGTGTTATCATCAGAGCAATCGTCTGTAAAAACAATTTCATCTACTTGGCTTTTTAATCTTTCCAACACCTCTGGAAGATATTTGTTGGCTTCATTTCGGCCTACCATTTGGGCTATTACTTTTGGTTGTGACATTTTTACTCACTTGTATAAGAAGAAGAACAACGGCAGGGAGGGCCTGCCGTTGTTCAAATGGATAAAACTATTTATTAACTCTCTAGTTGTTCGCGAGCTTTTACTGCTGTAATTCTTTCAACATCAACATCTTTGAAAAGAAGTTCTCCAGATACCCCAGATACTGTTCTGCGATTACCACTAGCAATCTTCTCTGCTTCTGTCATATTTGAAGCTTTGACAATCGATGTAGTTGTAACTGTAAAATACTTGAATTTATTTTCAGCCATTGTATTCCTTTTTTTAGTGGCACTTTGCCAATTTATGTAACACACTTATTATATCATGTGCGATATGCTAGATCAAACCTAGTAAAGTTTATCTTTTTGAAGGATAAGTTTTAGCTATATATTCAATAGCCTCTTCTAAAGAAGAAGTTATTTTTGTTGACAAGAAATTAAGATAGACTCTTGACTGATATGAATCGTCTGCGAATACAACTACTGGTTGGTTGTTAAAATGAGCCCAGGTTATTTCAAAATCTGTACCGATATAAGCTCTACCCGGTATCGTATACTCTACTAAAAGTATGTCACAATTTTTTTGTAAAAATATATTCTTATCTACTATCTCTTTTGGTTCACAATCGGTTTCTTCCAAAGCGTAATCCATTGGATTGACAGCTTCAAAACCCCTATCGGCTAATAGTTTTACGGCTTTATTTCTCCAACCGTGTGCGAATATGCCAACTTCTTCTATTGCTCCAGATAAAAAAACTTTAGTTTGCATTGATTATTTCCTTAGATGGCCAATAATATTCTAGATTTATATCTTCATCAAAATATTGAGAATAGTATGCGTAGTCTTTGCGCAGTAGATTTGATCTATGCGACCTATGAAATTGATCTAAGCCAAACCATGGTGGCATAACCACTTCAATTGGATCAAACTCTTCAAAAAGCATTGTATTTTTATAACCTCTATCTATCCATTCTTGGATAGTATAATTCTGGTAAAGCTGTAAAGCGGACTCGTACCCAGCCCACATTAGTGTGACCGGATGATTACGCCAACCTTTTGCAGGGGTCCTATCAAGAAGGATGTTCAAAACTTGGAAAGTTTCTACTCGTTGCTTCCCAAGTCTACGGTAATCTAATACCCGAACTGATTCCTTAAGATCTGAATATGGTAAAAATGTTTGCATTACGCTTTCTTAAATTCCTCAAAAGTTTTGTCACCTACACCAAAGTATTCTCTAGCTAGTCCAGCCTTAACAATTTCCGTATTAAGGCATTCGCCAGCTTCGTTCCATACTCTAGCTAAAATTCTGCCATACTTTTCATTCTTGTCTAAAATAGTTTCAATCTTTACTTTATTATTAGCTTTCTTGATCCATTGATCAGTAAACTCTTTTGCAGCAAGACCCATCTTCTTTTCTTCCAAGTTTGTGGTGCGGCTCTCTGGTGTATTAACACCGTATAATCTTACGCTCTTTGGCCCAATGTGGACTTCAAAGCCAAGATCTATCTTAATCTTGAATGTATCTCCGTCAACTATCTTAACTACTTCTGCATTATACAAATAAACATTAAACTTATCTGACATTTTAATCTCTTTCTATTCCTATGAAATCGCATGCATTGCGAAATATTTTTTGACTTACTGTGAACTGTGCATCGGCGTGGCTATAACCTTCGCCCGGTTTGGGGGAAGAGGCATGCCAGCTGTGACCAATCGACACACTACCATCATACACCACATTGTACCCAAGATGACGAGCGAAATATGAACACCAAGTTTCCTCATAATAGTGTGGAGTTGGCAAGAAAGCTCCTTCTGCGTTTGGATACATTTGTTTATACTTTTCATCGTTGGTCATTGCGTTCCACACCTCTCTTCTTATAAAATAAGCTGAACCAGAAACCGTAACACAATTAACTCTATCTTTAAAGAGTAAATCTTCAGGATCTTTTTCTCTCCACCCACGATGTTTTGGCGCTGTGTTGGTTCCGACTATGCCAGCATGTGTTATGAGCCCATTCTCGTCTCTTTGTTTTGGGCCCAGAATATGTATCTCTGGATTATCGTCGAATATCTTTTGTACTTTGATAAGGTCACTGGTTGTCATCCAAACGTCGGCATTGAGTAGGCAAATGATGTCAGAAAAAGAATGCTTTGCCATCATATTACATGCAGCGGAGTACCCTATGTTTTCATTTTTCCAAGCTCTAGCAACGTAGTACTTGTTCACATTAGCCTCTAGCCATTCCCAGCTATCATCGGCTGAGCCATTATCGCATATGTTTAAGTACCAAGCCTGATCGGTTCCAGCAACATCGCTATGGAGTGTGTCAAGAAATCTTTGGAGCATCGGTCTAGTGTTATAATTGACAACGCATAAGTCTATCATTTTCAAAATCTTTCTATACTGGATTCTTGTATAACCATCGCAAAGGCATCTTCTGCGTTTATTCCGTGATCCATGAACTCACACATGCTTTGCATTTTTCTATTCACGTCTTCTTCTAAAAAGAATTCTTTTAACCTATTTTTATATTGATCAAGGGAAGTTTTATTTTGGATCTGCTTTATACTTTGCCTACTGAAAAAACAAGATGCGGCGGCGACAGTCAATAAACCCAATATGAATGGCTTCATATTACCATTCGTCTTCATCTTTTACATCTCCCGTGTACTTGTTCTCGGCAATTGCTTTAGTGGCTTCTTCGCTAATCTTTAAAATCTCTAAACGTTCTTTATCGTCTTTGATAGTTGAAGCTAGGTGTATCAAAGCTGTCGACACCTTGAACATTTCCTCAGCGTCTAGTACCAAGTAAGTTTGTCCAGACAGAAGCTTAATATTAATCTTTTTTTTATCTATTTGTTTCTTAGCCATATTGTTATTTATCTTTTTTTGCTACTCTTTTTAGTTTGTCTGGTTTATCATCTATATCGTAACCGCCTAATTCAGAATGCGAACCAGAGTATTTATATAAACAAATGTTATCTGAATCTGGTTCAAAGGTTACAAAAAATATATTTTTATCTTCTTCAGTTAAGCCTTCTGGCGGCGATGATTCTAAAGCTATCTTAGGGTTAGAGCAACCATAAACTTGACTGTGATTCTTATAAACAACAATATAATTTAATTTAGAAGCTGGCATTACAAACCTAATATAACTATGTAGCCAGCAGCAAATGCTGATATAACTGCTACTACGCTGGAAATAATCTTTACGTTTTTATTTTTTGATACTTGATTTAGCATCTGCATACCTATGCTCCAGTTAATCAGTGCAGAAAAAATAATACAAAAAAACAAATTTTTAAACATTTCTAATATCTACCAATCCACCAATGCTAATAGGAAATTCGGGCTGTATCAATGATAGCACAGCTCTAGCGTAATCTCTAATCTCTACTTGCGAACCTTCATCTAATCTTTGATTTAAAAACAATGCAATAGACTGTAAGCTGCAGGTCCACCTATATACAACGTACATCCCATAGGCCGGCAAAAACAATCTAGCTTGCTCTGCGGCGACACCATTGTCCATTGCCATTGTGTACAGAGCCTCACCCTGCTCTATGTATCTAATTAGCTCCGCGGTCAACACAGAGCCAATCCAAGGACCTATGGGGCCACCTGAGCCCTGCTTCTTGTTATCTGGCGCTAAACGCCACTCATCTACAGCTGGCACATAAAACTCTGGTTCAATTGTTATGTATCTTCTAGAAGACTCATTCCAAGAATCCATTGTATGGTCAGACCCGACAACATATTTCCAGTGTTGGCGGGCCACCATCAAAGGTGCCTTGAATTCAAATGTAGCAAAAGCATGCCTAAAAGGAGACATGTGATTTTCTCTAATTAAAAAATCTATAAGATGGACATCTTTTTGATCCAGCTCTAAAGATTCTTTAGCAAAAGATGCACGAGCTGCGTTAACAACAGATAGATCACTACCCATTGTGTCAACAAGTCTTACGTAACCCTTATCAAGAACTTGAATTGTATTTTTTAAATTCATAGATATATTATATCACCAGATAATTACTTATTGTTATCCTTTATGAATTTAATTTCACATGCGTCTGTAGTGCAGTATCTTTCGCCTATTGCGTCTGCTGCCATTCCTGCATATACACCAGTTAAATCTATTGGGAATAGTTTTAACCCTGCTTCTGCATACTCTTCTTCTGTTATTTGAGTATAAGGCATTTGAGGATAGGTATCATTACCGCTCGGCAAGAATGAAACAGTTTTTAGCTGACCATCATACATGTGAAGAACGGTGCCAACATGCTGTGCTTCTGTGTCCTTATCAAATGATATAGTCACAGATACAGAGTTGTCTGACCAATATCTCTGTGCAGTTGCCGCTAACGACATCTTCTCAAAGATCGTAACATCACGCTCTGCTCTTGCAGCTTGTGATTTAATTGGGAAATAAACTACAGAAGTTGTATCCGGAGATTCAGAAGCTGGTTCTACTTTATAATTAGCCATTCTAAACAACGGAAGCATAGGGTCATCATTAGAGAACCTAATAGTTCTATTAAAGTACTTGCCACCTGGAGTCCAGTGAACGCCTGGTGATTCACCAGCAAGAATAGATACGGTTCCAGATGGTTTGATTGTCGTCATCTTAATTGATTCACGAATTCCAAGCCATTCAGAATAAACATTGTCATAACGCTGAATTGTCTTGTAACCTTGGTCCATCCATTCGCGCAATGCAGGAACTCCAACACGGTCAGCAAAGTTTGCTACACCTGACATAGAAGCCCCGATGCGACGATTGCGTTGCATGATAGCATTAGTTTCTTCCCAGTGTGTCGGCAGCAGGGTTACTGTCTTTGCATAAAGATACGCAAACTTTAATGTGCGTTTGTAATCCTCTAGGCTATCGTGCCTATTAAGATAGGTCTCTACAAGAGTACAACACTCATAGGACTCTAGGGATTGCTCTGCGCACGGGTTGTACCCTGCCACTCTGTGATCCTTGTTATTTGGTGGATCAGCTAATCTTCCATACTTGCGTGACATATCCATCCATAAAACACCTGGCTCACCATTGAGTGAAATGCCCTCAACGATGCTAGAAAGATCCACGCCAACAGATGTTTCTATTGAGTTGTTAGACATCCAAGCCCAACCTGGATTGTTTCTATCGTAAGAGTTTCTTTCGGGGAACACTGCGGCATTCTTAAGATTGAGGAAGTTGTCATCTTCTAAGCGGCCGATAAGTAACTCGGCTGATCTACGGACGTTGCCAGAAACCACACAGACGCCTATGACGTTGCCTATGTCTGCAATATCAACACGGGTAAGCTTCTCTCCCTTACGGCCACTAAACATCTTTACAATGTGCTTGTGGAGCTTCTCTAGTGGCTCATGGCCTGCAGCTACACCACCAAATGTTTTAATCGGTGTGCCAAGTGGTCTTATCAAAGAGTAATCAAATTGAATTAATTCTTGATCTGGCTTTAGATATGAGTTCAGCAGCAGTGCCATCGAATCAACCCAGCCCTCTCTAGTATCCGCAATCACCAAAGGAGTACTGCCGTCAACAGTTTTTGGTTCATAGATTGTAAAATCTTTATCTGCTCCCTTATCATCAAATCCTACCCCAACTCCAAGCATTGATGCTTCCATCAAGAACGCAAATGGTTTTGCTGGATTAAACTTATTCATTTCTCCAGTAGAAACAAATGCACAGTTCTGTAGTGCTGCGGAATTCTTTTGAACGTTAACAATGTTTGTGCCCATTGCCCATAAGCCTCGTCCAGGAGGTGTCCACTTAAGATTAAACAGTCTGTCAAAAGCTTCTTTAGCCGAAGCTTGTGCCTTGGCATCGTTCCAAGGTAAACGGTTCTTCTTGCAGTGATCTTTCTGAAGAGAATACATTCCATTTATTACGCGCTCGCAAACATCGGACCAAGATTCTTTTGTGCCATCTTCTTTTAGTCTAGAGTATGTACGTAAAAATGTTATTTCCCCAACTGAGTTACCGCCAGCATCCCTATACCCAAATGGGGCAACAGCATTTTTGTAACCTGATACAAAATCATCTGTTAACTTAAAAGAAAACATTGATGGTATTCTGTTTGGGATTGGGGTTAAGTCTGGGTTACCGTTTTCAATTTCTTCTGGCATCTTTGCTCCTAATTGCTAATTTTTTTTATATATTTAGAATTTGTTTTTTCAATCTCTGTGTTTTTAATTTTTAGAATATCCTGTAAAGAGTATACCTTGTGTATTTCTCTTTCAAAGAAATAACCGCTTCTCCAATTAAAAACATTGTTAACATTTTTCTTATGATTAACAAACATGTTACAGACTACAGCACCGCCATAGGATTTAACGATGTTTGATAACTTAATCTTTAACCCCTCTACGTTCAGAGTGTCTAAGTCTTCATTTTCTCTAGCCTTTTCATAAAGCCAATTAAATGCTTGTCTACCTAAAGGAGATATATCTATTGGATCTATGACTCCTAATAGTATTGCTTTATTTCTATTCTTTGCTATATCAATATCTTCTTTAACAACTTTTTTAAAAATATCAAACCAATCTTTTTCATTAAACTGGACCCAAGCTGTGCACCAAAACAAAAGATTTTCTGGAGGAGATGGGACTTGGCTTTTTTCGGTGTAAGGTAAGAGCACTGCGCAGCTGATGGCTCTCTTCATGAAAGCTTTTCTTGAATCTACATCTTTAGATTTGGAACCTGATATTTCCCAAAGTTTATTTATATTCTTTTTCCAATCTGTTGGGCCTAAAAATATGTTTAGATATCTTTCTGCAACCTCCAGTGGGATGGTGTCTTCCTGAATAACTTTTTCTAGAATATCTAAAGACATTTATAATCCTTTATAAAACTACTAAAACTCATAAAAGAACCGTATAAAAAGATCATCCCGCTCGAAAGAGCGGGATGATCCTTAACGCACTAGTGAGCGTCGGTTTCCGTGATACTGATTATATCACAGTAGCCGTGCGGCTCATGCTATGTTATTCAATTTTATTACAATGCTTTTGCTGATGGAACACCTTTGTATTCTTTTGGATGTGCTCTACCATAAATTGTGGTATCGTTAGCTTGCCCATAATTGGCAGTAAATACTTTTGTGCTAGCAACACCTTGGACATCGAACGGTCTAAACAAACCAAACGATGCTGGCGCACCTTCTGCGTCAGTTCTTGGTGCATGACCGTATGTTGCTGGCATAACATTTGCCGATGTAACACCGTCAAAAATAAAGTTGCTATACGAACCGTAGTACAAGCTTCTCTTAGCGTGACCACCGTCGAGAGCTTTTGCTCCAGCGATGCCCTTGTATTCAAGCGGGCGGTATCTTGCGCCTGCGTATGTTGCTGTACCGTCTGCGAATGTTCCGGCCAAAGGTGTAGTGCCAACATAAAGTGTTGAGCCAGTGAACAATTGCGACAGAAGAACGTTACCAGGACGAGCTCCAGATCCAGGAGTATACGCATTATCTGGTGCGCCTGTAAGTAACTGGCTGGTATTGCGCAGTGGGTAGTACGAGTATGTGCCTTTGCCTTTTGCTTTGCCAGTGAGAGTGTAATATGGGTTCACCATATCATTGGTGTTTTGGCCTCTCAAAACAGGTCTTGGACCAACGTAGAATGTAGCCATTATGTAATCTCCTTATAGAACCTTGATGCCTATATAGTAAAATTGTATATGATTTTTCGAACTTTTATTTCAAAAATAAAAATTAAGCTTGGTCCAAAGTATCATAATCGATAATCAGATCCGACAATACTGGAGCTGTTTTATCCTCAAGCATGTTAAGAGTAATTTCTATCCAGACTTCTGTTGAAGCACCGGGGTTAGATGTGCTGTAAGCGGCGTCTATAAGCTCGTTACCGCCGTCAAAAGGGTAGATGACTCTGTAAGAGAAGGCTTGAGAAACTAGCGACCTAGGGACGTTATATATAACCGGGTCAACGCTATTTATCGAACCTATAAGTTTGCCAACTGGAGCTTTAAAATTAATTATTGTCTTACCAGAAGAAGCGAACTTATCGTACCTTACATCTAGGTCCGACAAACCATATGTATATACATACTTGTCGAGTTCTTTAAAGTAATTTTGTTGACGCAAAACTATTCTTACGGCTGTCATATCTAAGTCTGAAAAATAGAAGCACAGGGGACCAGAATTTCTGATCTCATCCGACCCATCCACTACCCATGCCCCAGGAGGAACATTCCCAATAGCTTCAGTCTCCCCATCATACAGGGAATTGAAGTTAAGTGGGGTCCAACCATCTGCTGAAGATAACGTAGGGTTTGCTTTATTTGTATACTCTATGGAATAAACATTAACAGAATGCATTGGATAAGGGTTTAGTTTTATGCAGTTTGTTTTTAATGATCCAGTAAACTCTGCGGATATTTTGCAGTAGAAGGTTAGCTGAGCTACCCCCAGCCCATTGCTATCAGCCACTATAGTTCTACTCCAAACCTTGGTGGGATCATCTAAGATGGCGTTATAGATCGGAGTTGTATTAACAATAGCTCCAGGTGTATCTACACCGCCTAGATTATTCTCTATATTCGTTTTGAATAGATCTGATATAAGTTGACCAACTGAAGAATTGTAAAATTTTACCTTTGAACTTGAAGCGTTAGGTACTTTGGGTAGCGTAATTACGTTGTAGTGGGGATCAATGGTGAGTAGATCTGTTGGCCCTATGGAGAAATCTGTACCGTTAAACTTACTGTATTCTATTTGATTAAACGAATGTATAGAAGTTTTGCCGCCGCCAGCTTCAAGTGCCGATATTCTATCGCTTAAATCATCCACGGCATTAGCCAACATTGACTGGTCTTTTAGTACTCTCTCGAAAGCTTGTTCTAACCTTGCGTCAATAACGTTTGCTTTATTATAAAGATAGAGAAGGTCTTGATAGTTTTCTTCTATTCTAGAATTATAATCGTTGCTATCTGTTGGACCACCATACTGGATGTTCCTCTTTTTAGTGTTCAATATGTCAGCCATTTTATCTACCGTTCTCTAATCTAATTACTTTTTTTTCGATCCTTGAAAGCACAGCCGATAATCTATTGGCTTTACTCAAAACTAGATTCTTTTCCGAAGCGGTGTTTAAACCGCTCATATCTTTATAGTAAACTTTTATTGGCGTTAAATCATAAGATAAGCCATCATTGGATATGTCAAAGTCTGATAAGTTGTTTAAGTTTCCTATAAAATTACCTTCAATATTATCTATAGTTTCTTCTATATCTGATAATGAATTGTTTATTTTATTGATATCTATTAAAAAGAAATTTAATTCCCTATTTTCTGCGATGCTACTTCTATACCCTCTATATATTTGTCTAAACCTATTAAAGAATGGTTGGAACAATTTGTTTTTAGCGTTGCTTGCGTAGGTCATTGGCATAAGGTCACTCCGGTAATGTCTATAAGTCTTTGTGCTTAAACTTAATTTTTAAAGAATCAACTTTTGGACTAGCAAAAGGGTTTTCAAATCTGGTTAAATCTATTCTGTATCTTATGCTTGAAGGAGCAGTTGCTTTATTCGATAGATAAGAGAATCTAGACAACCCATTTGTAGGTGCAGATGCTAGTATTTCTTTTCTACCAAAAGGATTATCTATAGTAAAATATAAGTTGTCATTCATATTTCTATTTCTAAAATCAAAACTATTTAAATAGAAAAAGTAATCAGTAAATATAGTGCCATAAGTAGACAGGTCCGTTCCATCTGTTAGCGTGAAAGAAACGGCCCCCGTGCCTGGCTTATTGTAAGTTATGACAAGATCATTTATTCCACTTAAAAAATTCCACTCAATAGTTTCATTTAGCTTACCCGATGGTAGATCTGCTATTCTAACTCCGTTTAAATATACAGCTAAATCAAATGTGGTTATAGATTTTTTGATGTTATTGATAACTGTATTTTCTGTTTCGCAAGAAATCTTTGTTTGTATATACCCATAGCTTGGGGAAGTAATGCCAGTTGATATTGTCCCCAGATTTTGCACTAGAACATTGCTTAACAAGTTATTATCTACGTTGTTGATTTCACTAACCCAATAATTAACATCTTTATATACTTGAGACTCACTACCCAGGTAATAATAATGCTTAAATGAATTTAGATTACCTAATAGCATTGGCATTATATGATCTTCGCTCTGGTCCAATGCAGCTACTCTGTAAACTTTTTTGTCTTGATATATTCTAGAGTTAGGGTTCAGGTCATTTATATTTTTAGAGCTTTCATTTATTGGTATCAATTGCAACTGCTCTGAATTCGGAGAAGAAGAAATGTATTTAACATTCTTTAAAGACCCATCAAAATTAACTATGTTTTTAAAACCAATATTTTGTGATCCGGAAGGAGAAATTGGTGTCCAATTAAAGTCATATATCGAAGTTGCATTCGGGTTATCTACTGCAACAAAATAAGATATGGAGCCATCAGTTATATATTGCTCCTGGACATCTAAAGACACTGAGTCTATAACCATTTGGCTGTTTGTGCTGACTGGGAGTGCTATAGGTTTTGAAACTATAGTACCATTCTTAGATCTGGTCACTGAACCTATTATAAGATCCCTTAGCCCTATCCTATAGACGTATGGGGAAGGTGATTCCTTGTCTATATAATCCGGTTCATTTTTAAATAGTGTTATTTCAACAGAAGAATAGTTTTTTGGTTTTATAGAAAAACTAAAAACATCATAATCTAAATTAGAATTTTTGATGAACACTTCTTGGGGCGAACCATCTGAATAATTAACTTTTAGTTGAGTTAAAATTGGGGAAGAAGTTAATACATAGCCTTCTACTTTTGATAAAATAATATTTCTATTTATAGGCATATTCATGACTAAAGAAACAGGGACAGGAGATTGAGTCCTGTGCTCATACATCCAGTAGGTGTCGTTCAGACCATCAAAAACATTGCCGAATGTGTCGACGTCAATATTGTTTGACACCAACTCCCCATTTTCATATAGAGAGATTGTTGGCCTTATACCAGAAACATTATCTAAAGCAAATGCAGAATACCTATCTGAATTTTCTGAACTTATTACCGCTGAACCGTTTGACGTATCAACAAACCCAGTGGTAAATGGTATATCTATTTTATCTGCGGAAGAAAAATTCTCAGTATAAGAATAAAAATATCCGTCTGCGTTATTATTAACAAATAAAAGATTGTCTACTTTTGATTCAAGTAATTTTCTTTTTGTTTTTAAGTTTTCAATTTTTTTGTTTAAAGTTGTTGCGACTTTAAAAAGCTCGTCATTATTTTCTAAAATAGTATCATACAAAACATCTAGATTGAACAAGCTGTTGATCATCAGTTCATTTAAAATATCAACATTAGTTTTATCTGTTCCGTTAAGTGCAGCATAATCTATCGGCAAAGGGAAGCCTGCTTTGTTTACCGAAAAATAGTCACTAAACGCATTTAATATTTGCTGCTCTGTTGGCTTGGTGCCATTAGAATAATATAACTTATATATATTTTCTAAAAATCTTCTTTTTTGTATTGTTGATATGTTCATACTTGCTTAACCTTTGCTGCCAATTTATAAGAGTAGACAACTGGTGTAACGTTAGATGAACCCTTAACTATTCTGATCTTAACTAGAATATTTTTTACCTGGCTTGGAACGGAATATTCAATTTTATTTATTGTTGTCTTTGGATAATTAAGGTATTGGACACCAGGCAACTTAAAACCCACGGCTATGTTTTGGTTGAAAGCTAGTATCTCAGGGATTGATATGTTAGATGTTTTGCTTACAGTAAAACCGTATTGCACTGGTGCAATTTCTATCCACTTTTCTCCACCGTCCAAAGATACATAGCTCTGTATGTACCCGCCCGATCCTGAAATTTCGTTATAGTTACTTTCAATATCTAGCATCAGCGACTCTATGGGGGTATCAAATAAATACGGTTTTGAAATTATATCTGCAGACAACTCATACTCCTGGTAGGCAAGAGCTACATCCCTAATGCCTATTGACATTCTTTTTGCCGGCAGAACTTCGTTTGAAATTTTTAATGGAATAGTAAAATTCTCTTCAGTCAAACCGGCTGAATCAGATTCATTTGAAGTTTTAATCACAACATTTAAATTTTGACTTAAACTATTATCTTTTTTAAAAACATTAGGGTTAGTCAACGTTGGTACTGTCGCGGATTTATTGTAAATAGTTTTAGTATATAGATCTTTATCAATCATTTCTGGGTTAAATCTATTGATTCCATAAAAAGGGCTGTTGTCTGCATTAGCAGATTCGTAATTTGTTTCCCAATAGGTATGCAATACTTCTACGTCTTGATAGTATGGTTGTTCAAGAACTATTCTGCATTCTTTTACTCTTCTTTCTGAAAAGAAAAAAACTGCTGAGTTTAGAGAGTAATTATTTAAAGATTCCTTAGTAAGATTTTCTAAAGATAAACCTATAAAAAATTCTTTCTTTAATATGTTTTCTGTATTCCCGGCTAGATCTGTTAAGTGTATCTCTTTTACTTTAACTATTTTAGATGAATCAAAATATGGAGTTATATTTATTGAATTTGCTTTTTGAGCTGTATTAGATTTAATTGTGAAATCAAATATCAAAGGCTCATTTATGTCGTGGTCGGCCCAATTAATTAATGAGTTCTGTTCTGCACTAACTATGCTAGGGTCATTGACGATATAGCTAAATTCTTCTTCGCTCCTATACACATCATCAGTTGGAGTAACCCTTAAGGCTTCATAGACAAAATATGTAGCCGGGTTAGAATCAATTAAGCTGTTAACATTTGAAGAACTTGGAGAGTTAACAAAACTGTATTCATAATTTATGCCAGAAATATCATTTTGTTTTTTTACAGCCAAGTTGTTATTGCCTATAAAGCCATTGGAACGGTTAATGTTTACTCTGCTTGGCAGCCATTTAATTGGCCTGTCTTTTATCCTTAGTGAAGCAAAACCGTTTGTTATCATCGGGTTTTGATTTACTTGAACTTTTTGCCAATCAATATAGTCTCCGTTTTCAAAAGAATCACCATTGTAAATTAAATCGTTTGAAGGACTAAGGCTGTACATCTGCAGGACTTTTGTCTTTGAAAGTATTCTTTCTGAATACTTTTTTTCATTTTCTATCTCTGAAGTGAAAAGGTTAAACAAACTAACTGCTTTGGCATTCAAAAAATCAAGCTGCTTAGCGGAAACATTTATATCATCTCTTATTGAATTTATAAATTTATTCATCTTAGTAGACGAAGGGGGCTCACTCTTGGTGAATAGTTCTAGAGAAGTTTGCGGCGAATTAATCTTATCGTATATATCTTTTAGATTTTTATTGAAATCTTCTAGAACATCTTGCTTAGTTACATAGTCCCCAGCAGCCTGCTTCTTAAGCATGTTTGCAATACTTAAAGCGATCTGATCATAGACTAAAGTTATTGGAGAAAGTTGTGTCATAATTTTTCTTTAATTACTAGAAATTGCTTTAGTTAGCTTATCATAATAAGGGTCATAGTTCTTTGTTTTTGCTTTAAGCATGACGAGATCTACGGCTCCAGAATAGCTTGTGTCTGGGACGTTCTTTCTCATGACCAATCTGAACCTAATAGTATCGGCCAAGTAGTCATAAAAAACAACTATTTCTCCCGCTACCTCTTTATCAAAGATAATATTTTTACCGTTTTGTATAAAATAATACAATGAATTAGAATCCCTAAATTGAGGGAAGTCTTTAGTCCCAGTGTAATTTGTGAGGTTGATAGCCAAAGAGCCGTCTGGCATTTGAATCTTGATTGGGGCGTACCCTGTCTGACTGCCCTGGAATATAGTCCCTATTAAAGGACTGTAGATAGCACTATTTATATCTTTATTGTTAATATGCGGTATATTCTGTAGTTGTATTCTGTTGAGTGCGTCGGTGCCACCAAAAGTTTCATTAGAATAACCATTGCTAGATGATGACTTTAGGGTTTCATCTAGTAAATTCAACCTAAAAAAATCAACATAATCTACGTTATAAAGTGACAGGTCTATTTGGTAAGCACAGGAGTATATTGAATTTTTTTCTAATTTAAAAACACTAATAGAATTATTGTCAGATATTTTGTAGTCAGATGGCTTTAGGGTCATACCATTTTTGTACAATACAAATGCATTACCCTTAAAAGGGAACCTGGTATTGGCCTGGTAAGTTTGTTCATCAAAAAATAAAACTTCTGAATCTATTTTTTCAACACCAGATTCAACTATAGGTGTCCAATCCGTTTCTGAAAAAGGAATATCTTTATTTGATATAGATAGTTCATAAGAAATTGGATATTTTAAATCTAATTTAGAATCTAGAATATTGAATTCATTATCATTTTTTATTATCTTAGATTTAATTGCTAAAGGATACCCATTAAAGTTTATTTTCTTACTCATAAAACAAGACTTAAGAGATTGGCTAGGTTGAGTTTCGCAAAAATCTATGCTTTGTAGCGAGAAACTGTACTCATAAGCATCCGATATTTCCTGAGTCACCAACTCTTTTAAGGTTCTATTCTTCCAAGCAAAGCTATTCTCTGCCCCAATTTCTCCATTAATTATGTTATTGTTTGAATTTTGTGTCGGCAAGAACATTGGTTTAGTAAAGTTGAATATTGAATTTACATTACTGTCGGTATTGACAAACACTGGGTTGTCAAATATCTCTCCCCTATCGCCAATCGCATTGATGAAGATGCTTCTAAATAAATTAGTTATAAGATTGTTTGGAAGAACATGAACTAAATCAGCTGAGAATTTTTCATTGATATAATTATTTTGATAGTTTGAGGACAATATATTATCATTTATAATTGGATATTTATATGAATAATAATCATTAATCCTATTGTAAGGATTCTTTGAAGTCTGCCTAAAGCTATTCTTTTTTAAGAATAGATTATAAACTAAACTTTGAAGTTTATCTGTATTTTTATTTTTTATTTCTTTTACAAATTTAGCTGTGTTATATAAATTTTTCGAATTTATTTCTGTTGCAATTGGCAGGTTTTCTGTCCTGGTATATGTTGGTTGATTAAATATCAGGATAACTTTGTTAACATTCTTTTTTGTAAATGAAATTTCCGTTGACCCCTCTATCAATCTAGGAGAAGACAGGACTCCGTATTCAGTTGATGTGTCAGAAGGTACCGGCATAATCGTGACAATTTCATCGAATTCTTCTGAGTAATTATTTACCGAGAATTTACTTTCATCCAGATTAGAGAACAACACCACCTGTAGCAGCTGTAGTCCATTGCCATGACCGCCATCTATCAGTATGGAATCCATTGTCTGAGGGAAAGCAAACTGTAACTCGACAGCTGTTTGAGCCCCAAAAATATTTGCAGTAGAATAAGCAATATACTTAGAGTAGTTAGACAATTTTGAAGTAATAACTACAGGCGATTTAGCCGTTACGCTCCATGAGTCTGTGTAAACATTATTTATTGCAGAAGAAAAATCAGTATCAGTGGTTATATAATCGGCATAGTTAGATGTTATAGAGTAGCTTTGAATAAAATCTAAAGAATTTTTTGTATAAGTTTTTTCTCCTATTTTAAACAAGCCTAATTTAGTATCTATAAACCCATTCCCAGATTCATTAAAATTAATTCCATCCCTGTCTGGCAAGGGCAAGACATATCCGTCTGCCCTGTAATCGTTCATAAAATTATCAAATTTTTCTACATAATTAGAATTAAATAAATCATCTTTGCCAGATATATATTCATAGTTATCTATATAAGATTCTAAAGCTTGAATATCTTTTTCTATTTTTTGTATCTCTGAAGAAAAAACATCTATTATAGAATTAATAAACAAGTTAACCACATTGACAGACGAGTAATAAGACTTAGTCCTTAGGTCTGCATCTCTAAATATATCTATGAAGACTTGTTTATTCATTTCTGAAAGAGCGCCGAAGTTAGCCGGAGAAAAGTTTGCATCAGCTCTAAAGGAATTAAGCCTTGATATAAGTGAAGAAATATCTTGTTTACTTGTTTTTATTTCTTTTATTATAGAACCTATAGCTGATTGGGAATTGTTTGATAAAGTATTAATCATCGATGGAAGAAATCTATTCATAAGTCTTTGTCCTCCAAGCTACACCATCTAAGTTTTGGATCTCGAACCCAACACCCGCAGTAATGTTCCTATTAACTATATCATATATTTCTTCTATAGATTTAAAATTGTCTTTAACTGCGTCAGGAATCCTTATTATCACATAACCGCCCTTAGGATATGTTGTAGGGTTCATCGAATAAATGTCCCAGTAAGAATTAACTCCATTGATTTGTCTTAATTCAGAGTAAGAAGTGACATCTGAAACAACGCCACCACCCTTGACCCTAACGTCATTTATGTTCACAGAAGAATTTTGATCAGAATTTGTTATATAAACAACGCCTATAGGTAAAGCTATAGGATCATATCTATGAGAAAGCTTATTGAACATATTTTTATCAGAAGTAAAATGAACTGGATAAGAATTTGCATATTCAGATACTGCAATCTTCTTGTTAATAGACGGTTGATTGACTGGCCCCTCATACATTGTGTGGACTGGGTTACTTAATACATCTATCTTTGTCGGCATAAGGTATATGTATAGTGGTTTATTATCATCTATTTTATCATAATTCAAGAAAGGATTAAGCGGCACTTCTTCGCCCTCTACTTGGTAAATCCAAACCGTATTATCGACTATGGTGTAATCAACTTTTATCAAGTCAGAAGAAGCAACTATTGCTGATTTGAATTCTATGATGCCACTGTTCGAATCAATATCTTTAACTTCGCTGTATGGAAGCTCAAGCCAAGTGGAAGATGTATCTGCCCTTACATAGACTGTTAAGGCTGGAATAATTGCTGGCAATTTAGACTCCACCTGGTCGTCTATCGGCATGGTGTACATCAAGAGCGGTGTCCTACGAAGTTTTATTTTCTTCGAGGAAATTACCAAAGGTATTTCATTTTTTATATCTTTATTTTTATGACCAAAAATTCTTGAGAAATTGTTGGCAAGAATAGAAGCTGAAGTGTCATACGTACAGCTAAGAACCTGACCAACGTACTTTGCTCTCCAGTCAGAGAAGGCATAATTCCTTGATAGGAATATGTTTTTATTAAAGGATCCGGCAGTTACCCTCAATGGCCATGGTTCTTTCCTGGTTATCGGGTCTGACATTTCTGTGATCTTTATCGCACTCGAATTACGGTACTTGACTGAATAGACAGGAGTGATCATTTTTGGGCTCAAAGATATAGGCTTATAGGTGTTTGTATTTTGTGCCCCGATATAATCTACAGACTGGTCTAAGTTGCCATCTGCGTCAAATGCCATTGTCGCAACGTAAATATTGTTTACCCCTCTTGAAATAATATCGTTATAAGAAACTAGCTTGCCTATGAATTCTTTTTCTTTTCTATCATAGAACCCATAAACCAAACCATCATTTTCATATGTATTATTATTAATTGATACGTAACCATACTTAATATCAAATGTGAAAGATGGATCATATTGGGTGGTACTTATTATGTCAGCGCCAACATCCTCAGGAGAAGGCACCCCGACCGGCTTGCCAGAAGAATCACACAAAAGAATTAAACCATCATTAACAGTGATCGAATTAACTTTTTCTATAAATTCTCCATCTGTATTAATTAAAGAATATGTATCTATTATATTTTCTTCAGATAAATAAGTATCTCTACCCGAATAATAAGTGGCAGATGTTTTTATTTTAAATCCACTAGATTTAGGTTGAGTAGGCGTCAAAATATTTGGTACATTTCCATGATAAAACACTGTGCAAACAGACGAAGGTGTGACGGATTGAGCATTAACTTTTGACGTTACTGAAATTAATTCAACTGATGTACCGTTGTCTATAGAAACAGCAACTGGGTTTGCAAAGTTGATCGTTATTCCATTATTTTGTATTGTATCTATTGTGTTTGGATCGCTCACAACCTGCTCGTTTAGTAGTGCATTAAGTGAAGTGTCTATTATAGGAGTCTGTGATGATAATGTTTTTGAGTAAGATTTTCCTAAATAATTATAGGAAAAACTATCAAGTAATACGTTTTTGCCACTTAAATATCCAACGTTGTAATCAACACTGTACTCTGACAGTGAAGAAAGATTATCAAAGTTTTCAGTTAAATAAGCTGTTGCACTAATGTATACATCTGTTGTTTGTATCAAATCTTTATAAACTATACTTCTTTCAACTTCATCTAAATCTAAATTGATTGGATTTATTTCCTGATTCTCATCAGGCGTTGGGTTAAAGAAGGAAATGATATCTTCTGTCCAATTTTGACTAGCGTTACTCCATACATAAAACTTGTTAGTCAAAGTTGTATATATTAAGTGTCCATCAAGGGAGCTGACAAGTTTATTGCCTGACCAAGATAAGTTAACATCCTGGATTCCGTCTTGGTCCAGTAGCCAATAGTTTGCAAGCTCTTCTATTTCTGGCTTGTCTATACTTGGGAAAGCTTGATGCACCTTATTGTAGTCAAAAGGTGTATCTTCTATAGAATCTTTTGGTGGTTCTGATGTATCTTTGGTTTTTAGATCTGCGGTAATGCCAACGATCCCAAATCCTTCCGCAAGACTGCCCCAAGGTCCGCCTAATTGTCTGCCATTGGTTTGTATCCTGACGAACATATTCTTACACGTTGCAGTAGAGACTCCAGCTAAATCTATCTCCAAATTATTTCCGACTAAGGTGACCCCATTGGTTGCCTTGTTTACAGCATAAGCCTTAAAGATGGTGTTAGCAGCGAATCTTTTTTGTCCACCCTGGATTGGATCTTCTGGCGAATAACCATAGCCCACCAACTTAACCTTATTCCACGGAGCGCCTTCTAATTTAATTCTTATCTTATTAACCTTTTGATAATTTTCTGGGTTTGGAATAGAAAAGAAAATGAAGTCTTCTATGGTTGAAGGAGAGTTTGAAACATTTCCCGTAAAAGAAATTCTTCTATATGATCCACCAGAATTAATTTGTGAAGCTTCAATCTGCTTAAAGACTGACTCAACGAATCTACTTACGTCATGCTCTGCTGCAAGGCTAATTAACCTGTTGTAATATATCGGCTCATACCTGCTCCAAAACTTTATAACATATGCCATCAAAGATTTTGTTTCACTATCAACAACTCCATCCGGAGGATATAACAGTGGAACTCTTGGCACTGCGCCAGCCCCTAAAGTCCCTAACTTAACTCTTGTTTGGAATTCTTTAACAGCTGCTGACAAGCCGGCAGTGTACGTCGTATTGTTTTCTGGTTGTTCTTTTACTTTTGTCTTTGCGTTTACTAGAGTTTTATTCATGTTGTAAAAACCAGCAGCTTGCATAACACATTTAATATACTTGACGTATGGGTGCTTAGCCCCAACCCTCCAAGTCGCAATGGGGTACCCAGCCGTAGCTGCTTCTATATCCCATGTGTATTCAAAGCTTTTAAAGTTCTGTGCACTTAGTTCGGATATAACCGGCAGTCTTCCGGACACATCAAGCTGTCTACCGGATACTATGTTGGTACAAGGTACGTCTAAAACATTTTGTCCTTCAATTATAATTGGGTCAGCATCGGGTGCTGGGTGCGTTATTAGTCTGTTTGTTCCTGCGTAGTTTCTAGTGACAGTACCGACAACTTTTACTGACCTTAATGCCCCTTGTGCTTTATAGGTTAAATTAAGTTTTGTTTTTACTGTTCCAGAAAACGCTAATGCTTTTTCTGTGGTTGATATTCTTGAATACTTTACGCCAAATCTAAATGGATATGATTTAAAATACGAAGAAGGACTTATCGAACTGTTTAGTTTTTTGTTTCCTCCAACTTTTATCTCACCCATTTCCCTTACCTCATAAGGGCCATATCCTTCTGGTATATATAATTTGTTAGATATCTTTTCTGTAAATGCAAAAATCTTTTGATCTTTATTTAATAGCTTATATAAATAATATGAAGTAGAAAAATTTTCCAGCGTGCTAGATAGCACTTTTGATTGAACTAATTCATTGGCGGTAAAAGAAGGAGACGAAATAATAATGTCAGGGTTTGTTATTTCAATATAAAAATCTGTGTTATTAGATACAACGCTTGGACTAATTAACTGTGAAGACAAAGATCCTGGCAATGATTCAGAAACTTTTCTTAAGTAGTACTTTTTTAAAGAATCGTCATTGCCCAAAAGATCTCTTGCATATTGGACCGTTGATGAACTGTTAGAAATGTTTGTAAAGTATTTTGTCTTTTCATCATCCATCAAAGCTGACTGATCCATTACCCAAGATGACTCCCAAGGGCCAACAAAATTGTACAGAGAAGGTCTTAAATCTATTTTTCTTGTGGCTTGGCTTCTGGAGTAAAGTGCATACATTAAAGAGTTATACAGAAGCTTGAATGGCCCCTCTACAAAGCCAGGCATCGTGCTGTAGTCTAGCTGCTCATAAACAGAAGCTGATGCATTAATGTTTAGGACGTTTGGCTGATCATTTAGGTGGAATACACTATTGCAATATTCTAAAAATGAGAATGAACAAAAAACTATATTACCTTGAGAAAGCTTATCGCCACTTGAAGTGAAGGTGAATGTTGCTCCAGCTGGTCTTTTTGCACCTGCAGTTGGGCCGACATTGAAAAAAACTTTACTTTGATCAACGGAAACTATACTTCTATATGTGCCCTTTTTAACCCCAAAGATTCCATAATCTTCATTATTAAAAATTGTTGAATCAATATTCCATCCACCATTTTTATTTTCATCTAAAATATTTGATTCAAGATATTCGTAATATGAATCTACGACTTGCGCTTGAAAGCCAGCAACTTGTATATCATTAAATACAAAAGGTTTATCTCCTGGGTACGAAGACGCGTCTACCAGTAACGTCCCGTTTTTTAACGTTACATATTCACTAATAAGATTTGTTGCTTTTTGGGTTAAGGCACTCGTAGGACTAAACGAAAGGATATCAAAATCAGCTAAACTGTCAACAGACTGTACGTCCACCATCCAATATCTTGCTTCTGATTTACTTGGCTTGCCACCCTCTATCGACTGAATCCAAACCTTAGATTCAACCTCTGGATTTTCAAAAATATAATTTGACATGTTAAAAGCTGATTTTTGTAATCTATAAAAAACATATGGATTTATATTTTCAAGTGCAGTTGTATCAGTAGAGTCATATAGGACTCCGACATTGACTGTCCTTTGCTTTATCTGACCTGACTCTTCTGCGTCTTTTGAGTTGTCCATGATGTCATAGTTGACCGATTGGTTTACTCTTGCTACTAATCTCCAGTTGAAGACCTCATAGTTTCTATTGTCGAATAAAGCTTTTCTAGGAGCAAAAACTTGATAGCTGTTATAGTCTAGGTTATGAGAAAATATTTCAGAATATTTTTTATTAAACTTTTTTATAGAATAAATCTTTTTACTATGCTTTGATATAACGGAAGCTTCTTCTGCAACTTCTGAATAGAACGGAACAGCATTAATTGTTTCAACGTATCTTAATGTTTGAGATACCACTTCTCCATCCTCATCAAGAATGATTTTATCGTAAACTAACTTTAAGTTTATTGGATCAGAAGAATCTAAACCGATGAAAACCCTATACGGTATTTCTGTATTTGTAGAATTTGATTCAGTTAAATAAGGATCTAAAAGAATTTTATATTTTTTTCTTCCAGTATTCTTATCTATATATTCTTGGTTTTGAGAATCTATAACTTTAATATTTATATTCTTGTAATAAGAAGCATCGTGGTAGTCGTCTAGATCATTAATGCCATAACCAGACGGAGCTGAAATAAAGTATCTACTAATATAATAGTGATGTAGGAAGTCGTTTTCGTTCACTGAATCGGAATATATTCTTTCAGTAGTAAAATCTTTAGAAAGAAAAGTATCGCTGATAGTTAAATCAGAGGTGTGGAAATCTGTATTGCCGTCTTTGTCTTGCAGGATCCCCATCTCGTTGGCAAAGAATATTTTTGTTTCATCTTGTGAAACAATTTTGTTTTCTGCTATCGTGTCAGATATATCTATAATCTTTAAATTGTCTATTGGGTTTAACGGCTGACTGGAAAAATAAGCTAACCCTGCTCCATTGCCTGGGATAAAGTTGCCAATCTTAACGGCTTCTTCATTCCCTATGGTTGTTATATTATTAAATTTTTCCATTAACTTTCCTCATAACCGACTATATAATTCGGTGTAGCTATAACATTTGGTGTTGAACCGAACAGACCCATTTGGTACTGGTCGTAATAATCAACCGGCAACCATCTAGGTGGCAACCAATTAAGATTCGGCGTTGCACTTGGCGTTGCCCCAAAGTCTTGTGTAATTAAATTAAATGTAAAGTTTGGAGTAGCTATTATGTCTTCATCGTCACTTGTATTAATATAGTACGAAGGCAGTACAGTTTGTTCATCTAAATATTGGATATTATCAAATCTTTCATACCAGTAAGCGACATCGCCATACAGCGTATTTGGTGTTGCCGAAGCCACCCCTGCCATATCTGTTTCCACTGAAACAAACCAATACCCTGGGTTATTTCTTGGCTGAGAATAGAACGGTCCGACGGAAAACTTGCCGTCTGGAGAAGCATGTGTGTAGCCAGATATATAATTTCTTCCTGGCGATACTGAAGAGGTGCTGTAGTCCACCGTGTTTAGAACATCATATAAAGTTCTAGCTTTTCTCCAGTATATTACTGGGGTAGAAGAAGGTGGATTGTTGTTTGAATTAATATAGCCATAAATATAATTTTCACTTATTCCATCAGACTCTATTATTAGCTTAGAACTAGCAGCTTTAAATTCATAGGCCGAATTATAATTATCTATAAACTCTATATTTGCCCCAGTTATAAATGCGCCAGATTCGCTATTAGTATGAGCATTGGCCTGAGGGTATGAAACGCCAGTTACAAGTATAGAAGCATATAGGGCTGCTGTTGGAACACCAGTGAATCTTATTTTTGTTTTAGCAAGACCGTATTTGTTCGTTGTGAGATACTCATCTTGCAAATCAAGAAGGTCGCTCGATAGCTGGAACGTTTGATAAGGTTTAAAGTTGCCAGCTGAATCGTAAGATGTTATTGTTAAATAAATAATATCATCTATATTTTTTGATATTTGTTGCGGAGATATTTCAACAACTGCGGTGCTAAAATCGTACTCATCCTTGCTTAGATAAACATAACCTTCTTCTACTGGAATCTCTGCGCCACTTAAATGTAATCCAAGCGGGGTGGATGTTTCCTGCATAGCTGATTCATATATTATTTCATAAGAGCCAGTAGCTGCACTTGGGGTTGCTGAAAAATAAACTTTTGAATAATATTCATCTTTTGTTTCAGAGTAAACATTTCTATCCACATAAAAAGCTTGAGACAAAGAATAACTAATGGTGTATTCTCTGCCAGGCACAAGGATACTGCCGCTTGTAGCGACATTGTCATACACTTCTATTTTGTTAACCTTATAGGAATACTTGTCTTCACCACTCATTAAATAGTCTGAACTGGAAATGTAGAATTCTCCATCAAGGTAAAGAGGTATTATCCCAGGAGTTGAATAGTCTGTGCCTATTGACCAAATATAAAATTCTGGATTTAATGGAGATTGTGTTAAAACTTTTCCTGTATAGTTGTCTTTTATTATAATATCTTTTACATTTAAATGAGAGATGTATAGTGCGCCGTGCTCTGAGCAAACCAATGTTTCTTGGTTGTTAAACACAACCTTACCAGGAGTTGCTGTATCGGAGAATGCCATCTCCTCAAGAGTAAAATCCATATCTCCATCTTTAACTGAGATAAGAACTGGGGCTCCCTGCGTTGGCGTCTTAGACAAATCAACATTAAAGAAGCTACCCTGATACAAGTCAACTATAGGTTTAGCATAAACATAGTTCTGTTCATCGGCTAGATTTAACCACCCTGTGTTCATCGAAATTGGATTTGAGCTTATTGAATTTGAAAAAGTATTCTTATAACCTTTATCTAAATTAACATTTATATCAATTGGAGAAAAGTAAAAAGTTTTATCTAAAGAATTATATATTTCTTTGATAACCTTAGAAGAATCTTGGCTGTATTGAAGCAGTGCGCTATCTTCTCTAAGCACTGTCTCCTGCGAAGCCTCAAGGATTACCTTATCGTTCAATGATACTGGCTTGATTTCCGTTATATAATATTGATTATTTGAATCTGTAGTTAAACCAAAATCTTGTCTATCCAAAGAATAAGTGTCTAAGAATGTATCTCTTTTATTTTGATCGAATGGGCTATTGCTTTCTTGTGCTACTTCTTCTCTCTTGTAAATGTTTCCAAGATAGTCAGCGTAGCCTCTAATCATTGGAGTTGTTTTTAGTTCGCCTTCTTCAGTAGGTATCCAAACTGGGCTCTTAAACGGATAGTTTGGTGTCGATTGAAGATTGTTTGTCACGCCCAACACATACGGCAGTGCGCTGTAATTAAAAGTTGCTGACTCAAAATGATTAGAATAAATAGGTGTTGTAAGTTCTGTTTCTGAATAAGAATTCAAAATTATATTTGGCGAGGAAGGAACAAAGTATTTAGTATCCAACATAGGGAAGTAAGACTTACCACCGTAGTTTGGGGAGAAATCAAGCGTAGTAACAGGTTGCCCTGGCTCCCTATAGATTTCTTCAACTGTGAAAATTGGCTTAGAATCTATTTTAATATTTTCTATGATTAATCTATTAGGGGTTCCACTAGTCGGAATCAACAAATTCTTTGTTAAATCAGATACAAATATTGTTTCATCTTGTGTCAAATCTGGATCATTATCTTTATTTATTATAATTGAATCTTCAACAACGTTAGAATATTTTATTGTTGGGGTTGAACCGTAAACTGTTGAACCTATTTTAAAGTTTGCATTTATATAATTAATATTTGGAGTAGCCAACGTTATCGCTGTAAATCCTGGGTTTACTGCTGAAACATTTGATTCATTAAATGTGACTCTATACTCGCCGCCAGGTACGAATGTATACATTTGGGCCTCTGGTGACCATTGAAGCTTATTAACTATCCTTACTGAACTTGCTTTCTTTATATCTATAGATGAAGTTCTAGGTGTTGCTAAAGAATTTTCATATTCATAATTATAAGTTTTTTCTTTAAAAATTACATTTTGATTTGTTAAACCATTTGAATCAACAATGGATATATAGTTGTATTCTGGACTGGCTTGATCATTCTGCCCAAAATAATTGCGAACAAAAAAATCATTTCTATTAAGGTAGTTTAAGTTGGCGTAAAATGCAGACGGGGTTGCATACTGGTTGTGCGCAGGCATCGTGATTTCGTAGACTAGGCCAACTCCTGCATTCATTTTGCTTGCAGCATCGGGGCCAAAAAAGTTAAAATAAAGATTTGGTGATGCGAGTAAAGTTTGAGATGTAAGTTCTGTAAGGTTGATTGCATTAGGATCTGGTAATACTTCCGTATACTGTGCCTTATATGTGTACCCAATTTCAATCGGCATGTAATAATCCGTAAGTGATTCTGTTCTGAACCCTTCTGCGGCGAAGTAGCCCTCAAATGATATCGTAGCTGAATCTGCTTTTGATATTTCAATACTAAGGTCTTTAAAATCACCAACACCTGGCTGGAAATAATCGGCTAACGGAGTTGCATTGTCATAGGTGCTCGGGATGTAATCCACGCCCTCATTGTCTAGGCCAGCATAATCCCATATGCTTTCTCCCCAGTTCGCATAGCCCAAGTTGAATGGATATTGTTCATTTATGTATTTAACAAAATCATAAAAGCGGTTTTCCGGCACACCATTATCGGCAATGTATGGAGTGGAAGATTCTATGTCTCTAATCTCTAAAACATCTGGTGTTGCGCCCTGGTAATTTGAATCTGGAGTAGCGCCATAAGCTGCCCAAATATTTAATTCTCTTCTTAGAGTTTTCTTAAAACCATCTAAGCTTACCGACGGAGGGTTTATATACGCATCGAGTATTCTTTTTTTGAAAGAAAGATTTTCCTCTAGGTACAATCTTTTCAGCCCAACCCTTGCGCCAAATTCATCAAATATGTTAAACAACATAATCGGTTCTTGTGAATAAATTGATCCATCTATAGTTAACGAATCAAATTTTCTCAATGTCATTATTTGACTATCTAATAGATTGTGATAATAGATATAGTCAGTAGACCTTGAAGAATTAAAGTTTTCTAATGAAGACGCTCTAGCTAATTTAATTAGATCGCCAACAAAATTTAAAGAAGCTGCTGGTATATTGTAGGATACATAGCCCCAGGCTGGAATGTCAATATCTGCTGTGCTAATAAAATTGTTTATATTTGAAACATCTAATTGAGTATTAAAATCATCTAAGTAATGACTGACTAAAGAGTTAACAAATTTACCACCAACAGTTACTGGGGTGGCTAGTTCTGGTGTGGCGTGCTCAATTGAGTCATCATAGATGTCCATCCATGTAGGAAATTTTCTTAAAATATTTCTAGCAGAATCAGATATTACTGGGGTTGTAGTATCATGTATTGCTACGTTAACATACAATAATAAACCAAGTGCTGACAAGTCTTCTACGTCAGAAAATATTGTTAATTCTATTTTTATATATGGTTTAGAATTGCTTAAAAATATTGAATTTGAATCTATGTTTAACGTTGATTTAAGCCAAGGTCCGTTGTCTTTATCTGACTCATATATTTGAAACGTGAATGTTGGCTGTTGATCGCCAGGAACACTCGTGAATTTATGCTTGAATGATATTATGTCAACTCTAGAACTAGTGTCAACAAATCTGAGCAGTGAGGGGCTTGCCTCGTCCCTAACTACTTCTCCATAGTTAGTTACGTAGGAAGCTAGCGGGTCTATTGGCGTTGAATGGCCAGCGGAATAAGACGGAGAAGACACCTCTGTTCCAACAAAGGTGTAATCTCCGTATTAAGTTTAATCCAGTTTTTGATCTATAATATGAATAATTTTTATAAAACTTATTGCTGTACAGGTTGATAGAACCAGTTGTCCAAATGTTCCCATTTTTATTAAAGTCTCCAGTTTGGAAACCTAACAGGTAACTTTTCATTCCTGATTCCTTTAACTTAGTCTAGCCAAATAGAATACTCTGAAGTTACTCCATTTTCTGGGTGCACAAACATTAAATGCTGACAAGGTCTGCTCATAGACGAGAAGTATTCTTGGGCATAAGTGTTATAGCTTTCTGGAGAACCAGAGATTCTTAACATGGAACTTCCTATCGTCATCTTAAATTGCTGATGATAATGGCCCATGAAAACATCATCAAAATGTTCAGGAATTGCTCCATCTTTCCATCCCATTATTTTTTTATAGTAACCATGGAAAGCGTTTGGTGCAGGCATTTGATCGCCATGAATTAATAAGCTGCTGTAGTTGCCGATTGTGTCAACGGCATACCAGTTTCTTTCTCCTACGCCATCTGGAATATTAAAGGTTACTCTTTCGTCGTCTCCAACAATCAACTCTATAATCTTATAGAGCATTCTATCCATGTTGGTTTCTGGATCGTGCTGCTTGCGTGCTCTTCCGCCTACTGCTCCATGGTTTCCTATCACGCCAGTAATGTGCACATGATTGAAGTTTTCCAATGCAGTCTTAACAAAGTTCCCAAGTATTCTTGGACCATTAACGGCAACTTGTCTGTACAGACCAGAGTCTATAAGGTGGCTTTGCCCAGGGAAAATCTCTTCACCTTCGACTATATCGCCCAACAACCAGATATGAAGATCATTTACTTCATGATCCATTCTTTGAATCTCTGTTATTTCTAACAGCTTTTCTGTGTATCTTTCTATTCTTTCTTCTAATACATTAGTATTATAATCAGGTGTTACCTTACCCATTTGCCAGTCTGCAAAGACTACTACTGCAGTTTCTGGAACTTTTTCTTTATTCTTTTTTAAAGAAGGAGCTTTAATTTCTGGGAACTCAAAGCCGGCAAAGGCATCGTAGGCTGCGGCATAGGCTGCTCTTACAACCTCGTCTTGTACGTTTTTAAGAGTCTCTACTCTCTTAGCCAATCTTCTATTTTCTGATCTTAGGAAGTCATTTCTTGAATCAGATATTTCTGACAAAAGATCTTCTGACTCTTCCTCTTCTTCTTCGTCTACTATTTCTACAGCGGCTGACTGTACGTACATTGAATCTTTTTCATTAATATAATCAATAACTTCTTCTTGCGAGATTTCTTCTACAGAAGAAGACTCCCCCAAGACGTCGCCATGGCCTTCGCCAGTAAAAACCACATTTTTAGCTTGAGCTATATTTGGGGCGCGAACTATATGCTTGTTTGTAACAACAAAAGTCTTTTTCATACCTAACCTATTCTAGGGTTAATAATTGTTAATGCCCATTATAACAGAATTAATAGAAACACTTCCAGCTACAGGGTATATTTTATCGCTAGATGGGGTAAAATCTTTTAGCGGTATTTCTTTTCCATCTGCATTAAACGAGTTTATCGTTACAGACCTTATGTAATCTGAAGACAACTTAATTTGTCTTTCTATTTCAGATACAGATATAGTGGTTCCAACCGTAGATGAATTCAAGTATCTTCTCACAAATAACGCAGCTTGGTTTCTGATGCCGGCAGCAAGGCTTTCTGAAGCAGTTGATGAAACCATTATTGTAGCCATAACGTTTACAGAAATCTTCTCTGCCACTCTAACGTTAAACCTAACGCCAACTGGCTTAACGTTAATTATTGTGTTATAAACCATTTCTGGCATCATCTTTATTTCTGCTGTTGATTCAGGGACAATAATAACATCGCAAGAACCCAGGCCATACGAAGACTCTCTCAGCCTAACATCCTTGACACCCTTTATGGATAGGGCTGCAAAACGCACTGCCTCAACCGTACCAGCCGTACGGGTCTTTAATGCGCCTATTATTCTTGTTCTATAGTTGTCGTCAGATTCTGAGTTAATAATGGCATAAACTTCTTTTGGGTTATTGCAATATACCACAACGCCAGGAGGGCTAATAAAATTATGTCTAGTCAAAGAACCTACTGGAGCAGTATATGTATTATCTGTGAAATCTGGTATAACTAAACCATAGGCCCTTGTTGTGCTCGCCCCTATGCTCACAGCACCATTGAGTTTAAACCTATACTGCTTTGTGCTAAAATTATCTACGTTAGTGTATATGATCGTTCCCTTAGGGATCACAATATCTACGCTATACGGAGTCTGTATATAGAACTCTATATTATAAGACTGTCTTTCCGCCGCGGCATTGTCTGAAATGTCTTTTCTTCTAATATTATATAGGTCGCCAATCAGATCTAAGTTACGGCCAGAAGCAGTAGACAAACCCCCTTGTCTAAGGGTAAAAGAAAGCGAAGAATAAAGATCTGCTATTTCAGAACCCATGGCTTCAGCGAATGCTCTGGCTACCGAACCAGGTTGTACAGCAGCAATACCGGCATTTTGTTGTAATGAATCTAAAATAGAATTAACTATTTGTGATTTATCTTTTGTACCGTATATCATTTTATCCTCACAAATTTTGTGTTACAGACAACACAATTGGTTCATTGCTATCAGTGGTTATGTGCACATCAAATCTAATTGAGTCTGCACTGGTGGGGACAGAAGTTATTTCTATATTCCTACCTTGAAAAATATTTTCTTTTTCAAGCGCTGCCCTAATTAATCTTTGTCCTAAATCTCCGGTTTCTTTACTCTGTGGCATCCCGTAAAGAATAGAAAGGTCAGTCCCCAAATTTGGATATGTAAAAAAGTCACCAGGCTCTGTCATCAATCTAATATAAATTTGTTGGACATCATTTTGAGCTCCAGAATTAACTAATGATAAATCTTTATTGCCATTAATTAATAAATCACCAGACATCGTTAAAAATAAATCAGACATTTTTATCTTTATCAGCCTTTTCTTTAGCCTGTTGATTTGAATAACCATTCTTCATTAGTTCTACTACGTACTCTACATATTCAGTAGAATGATCTTTTAGAATATTGTCCAAGAAAACAATCTGGTCAGGGTTTAAACCTTCCATTGAAAATGCGGAGGTATACTTCTGCCCAGTTTCAGGTTGTTGTTGACTAAAACCGTACTCTTCGTTAATAGTAATAGGCTTTTGAGCTTCTTTCTGATCTATATCTTTAAGTTTAGCGAGGTAATGATACGCGCTATTCTGTGCCATATGTATGCTTTTAGGGTCTACCTTTACTAGAGTTGGCTGGGAGTAGTCAGATGCTGAATAATTAAAGTTAAACTCATTCCACCTCAAGCCGTCTTCAGCGCAGAAAAATCTTACCTTCTCCGCGAAGAAGGATATCGTTCTGCTGGATGCGCTTATAACTATGCCAACCCCTGGAGCAGCAAATATCTCTACATCTCCTTCATCATTCAATCTTAAGAATGAATTTGTGTCAGGGTGGTTTAGCCCAACTTCTCTTTGAGAAAACTGGTTTCTTCTACTAAGTTCAGCCCCTACAGGGAAATTTGCATTTGGTTGACTTGCATTTTGTTTTGCTGTGTTGTCCATCTTATCTTGCCATAAACTTTGGTATTCCAGTATTAACCGTATAATTACTAGAGTAGTTAGACCCTAAATTGCTTTCTTCAAAATAGCTTATAACATAAGCCTTGTTCTCATTGTCGTCCCTAAAGCCTACTAAGCAACGTGTTCCTGGTTCTGGTGCAACATTTTGAACACCCATTATAGCAGGGCAGGGGACTGAACTTATAATGTTTCCAACCTGGCCAGAATACGCATCGTCCAATATGATTGTCGCCAGATTGCTTTTTTTATCAAATTGCATGATGACACCAGGCCTTGTCTTGGCTTGACGCATTCTTGATAAATCAATTTGATTTTGTATTTTATTGTCAAATTTTGGATAATTAGTTGCCATAAAAATTCCTTACTTTAACCATTTGTCAGAAGACGTTGCGTCTCGCGTTGGAGTGAATACTCCATTTTTCCAATTACCGTACTGCTCACCTAAATAAACCTCTTCGTTTACCCAAGCTTCTATTTTAGTTTTATCAGAATGCTCTTCGTCATCAAAATTATACCAGGCTGTGGAATCTTTTGGCACTGTTTTTAAAATCCAAGCTTTTAAGGTTTCAACATCTCCGCCAGCTTTTATGTAAACAATTTTAGCCTTCTGGAAATCAACACTTGTCATCCAACTGTTTCTTAAAAAAGATTCACCCCAGGCAAAGAATACACAACTGTCTCTTTTTGGTCCAGACGTGACTTCATTTGCATAATTTCTTTGACCTAACTTAGACCTTAGCATTCTAACCTGGTTTACTGGTATCCATAATTGATCTGATGCACCGGCATAGAACTCTGCGCTTCTTTCTGATCTAGACCTAGAATTTATTAATGCTTGTATTTCATCACCGGTTAAATTTGTTGATTCATATTTATCTGCCAAAGCCAACTGCCACATTTTAACTGTAGATTCAAATGGTAGCTGTAGATCTATCACTAAATCTCTGCTCCATGATTCCTTAGTGCCTATTTGGAAAAGACCAACAAAAGAATCGCTGTTAACCACCCTTGGCCTCCAGCTTGATTCTCTAAATGCTATCGCTGTAAAAACAGCTGCCATTTCTGGAGAAAAGTTTCCGTATTCTTTTAGAACAGTAAAAACTTCTAAGTCTGTCATTTTACTTTGATCAGTATAAACCTTGGTTAAAGCTGAGGTGTTTACTACCACTGGTGCACTATCGGGCCTTGTTGAAGAAGATGACCCAGCCGATGCGTTAGAATCGGCTTTACTGTAAACCGAAGATAGTGCGCCATTCTCACCAACATATATTCCACCTCTTTGTGGAGAAAAACTCATGTGTATATGATCTGCATGGGCGTTGGAATCAAGTATTATTTTTACAAATTTTAAATTTGGATATCTTTGAGATAATTTACTTACAGTTCCATTTGTTTTCCCATTAGCATAATCTTGACCAACCCAACTGTTCACCATTATAAAATCCGGAAGTATGTGCTGCGGGGCAGTACTCAACTTAAGTAGCAAGTTTTCAAAATGCACCTTATACGCTTCAACTCCAGAAGCTAACGGCCTTACTGTTTGGCCAGATGTTGTTATAGAACTAAAATCAAAAGCTCTACCAAATGCGTGATCAGTTATGCTGTTCCCCGAAACTAATTCAGTTAAGTTTGCCCCTTGGTCAGATGAACCTGAAGCTCTAAACGCTCCAAACCCACCAATTATTTTCAAAGATTCTCCACCAGTGTCGCTTGATAAATATATTAAGCATTCGGTCAAAGCTGCTGAAATAAAAGCTTTTTGAGGTTTTGCTTTTATTATATCTTCTGGTACTGTTTGGATCTTGCCAGATCCTTCTATGCCAGGAAATATTGTTGTTGAATTATAAGTTATGTCAATAAGACTATCTGTTATATCAAATTGAAAACCCTGAGTTAATACTCCGGAATCATTTATGCTAGCTGAAGATTTTAATATACTTCCTCTTGAAATATAATATTTGATTTCTTGTTCTGTTAAGTTTGATGCTAGTGCTATAGGCATATAGCCTGAGCTAACCGCTTCTGTTGTTGGTGGTCCGTTCTCCCCAGAATGACCACCCTCAGAATCATTTTGCCTGTACTTGCTTTCTAGCAAATTTTGGAAATCTGGGATAATACCTGCATTGTAACTTCTGCCTAAACTACTTGAAGCGATTATACTCAGTGCTGCTTCTGATCCCTTTTTCATAATTGGGTTTCCATCAGCGTCAACTTGATTTGCAGATGGTATCTGTAAGTCGGAATCTTCAGAACCTAATATGGAACTACTTAAACTTGAAAGACTTTCTCTAGTCATATTTAATCTATACATATTTGCATAGACTCCGCTGGCCAAAAGGTCTTTGCCGCTTGCCGCTGAAACTAAATCAGTTGAACTTAAAGTTTGACCAGAATAACCTCTTTGGGCTGTAGTTGTTCCTATTATGTTTTTGCCATTTTTGGGGACTATGTTATCAGCTATTGCATTGGCAAAAGTTTCTGAATTTTGCAAACTGTCAATAGATATATCAAAATAAGACATTTTATTTACCCTTTGTTATCATTTGTTCAGAACTAGTTATAACTGATTCGGACTCAGTTAATAAATCTTTTGTATAAACTGTTGTTCCGTAATTTCTGGTAATTAATTCCCAGTTAAGAGTTACTGGAGTTCCATCTTCATAGTACTCATCCCATAGCATAATTGGCCATTTTGACGCATTGCCATAAAGTTCATACAGCTTAAGAACTTCTATCAAAGCATAGAATGTTCTCACTCTTTCTTCGCCCCTTGGCTCACCCTCAGATAACATTTCTGTATAATCATTATTGTTCCAATCGAATCTATTGTTCAATTCATATGCAGTGCTAAATATGTATGGGAAATTAATATAGAATGGTTCTTTTGAATCAAAAAATTCATCTTTAAATTTAGCCCTAATTAGGTCAGAGTTAAAGTCGTAATTTTTCATAAAAGTAAATACAGTATTTTTGTATTTCTCCATAGCTCCAGATGGCACGCTGTAGAAGACTGTTCCCAGAGTTCTTTGGTATCTTTCTTTCAAGAACTTAATTCTATTGTCATTACCATTTGGTTCAAAATCGTTTTCATTTTCAAATTTATTTGGAGCAGTTCTTGACTGTTTAATCCTGACAACAAATGTTTTATTCTCCAAAACAGTTTTTACAAATTCTGTTGCGACCATTCCCGGACTACCAAAGTCTTGAATTACTAAATCATTTTCAATAGGTTCAGAACTATATTTTATTTGTTTTTCGTTATTCAAATCAAATATTAACTTGTTGTCTATTGGAGTTATAGTATTTTGTAAATTGCTATCATAATAATTTTGTACTGGGCCATATAAATCTATCGATGATTGATTTGGATTTAACTCATATGTTACGTAATTAACTATGTTTGAATTGAAATTTGGATCAACTACAACAGACGATAAGACATTAAATGTTCCATCGAATGGATAGCCTAAATTCCTTACTGTTATATTATCCCCAGAAGCAACTTGATTATTAATCATTCTAGCTGGAATTAAATTATTTTCTATTGGCTTAGGAACAGGATATCCGAAAGAATCTTTTATTATTTCATCCTCGGAATCGTAATCGTAACCACCAGTAACTAATGTAGCGTAATATTTGCCATTTATTAATCTTATATTTTTTCCTATTACATAACCATTCTTAGAGGTTTCTGTGAATCCTACTTGGACTTTTTCGGAAACGTTTATTCCATCTAAACGAAGTGTAAATTTAACATTAGGATTCAATACATCTTTAACATGTATTGTGTCGCCGTCAATTACACCCGAACCACCCAATCCAGTTCCCTTATCTAAGGTGCACAAAACCTTAAAGAATGGTTCAAAACCAGTTTTATCTGGACCAAGACCAGCTAAGCCCAGGACTTGTGCGTGGACTAGTGCATTTTCATAGCTAGCGTATCTAACAAAATTTGCTGTTTCTCTTTCACTCCAACCAAGACTCTTCATCAAATCGTTGGTTCTAATATATTCGTAACCATCTGCTGAACGAGTTTTTGTTCTTACACCAAGTATTCCTGGCAGTAAGCTTATAGAGTGATACCTTCCCACGACCATGCCCTGGTTATAAGAAAGGCCAGCTTCCATTGGTTGGCCGTTTCTTGTTAGATACTGTACATAGCATCCGTGCTGATCTAACAAATTGTTTCTAACCCACTTCCAAGCCTTCCAGGCTAAAGGACCCAACAACATGCCAGCTGTAGCTATGATAGGGGCTGCACCAACTCCAGCAATTGTTCCAGCCGACACTGCTGCTGCGCCAGCTGCAACGCCATAACCAGCTGAACCGACAGCTACTGCCAAGCCAGCTGTTCCAGATATTACTCCAGCAATAGCTGCACCATCTACTTGACCATTGTTTCCATTCTTAGCCGCTTGTGCTTTTATTGATTCTGATAGACCAGAATTTGTAAAACCAGAAGCAGTGACGTTGGCCACAACGTCTTTTATCAAAGCTGAAGATCCACCAGTAAATTGCATGCCGCCTATTAATTGTGGAGTTAACGAATTGCCTAGAGCGTCTAAAGATATTTCTCCGCCCATAGTTATACCAGTATTGCCAGCTCTTAATGAATCTAGATATATTCTAGTATCATTTCTTACTGTTTGGACATTCATCCAAGAATGCAACCAGGAAGTCATAAACCATCTTGCTGGGTCATTAACAGTTACTAGGGCGTTTGGGGTTATCGAAGTTACAAAACCAAGCTCTGAAGTAAAGTGATGTACGACTTGTTCTACTTCAAACATACCGTACATTCTTTCATATATATCAGCAAGGTAAACCAAGTCATGAGGTCTTATGTCTGCGTTACCTAATATAATTATTTCTCCGCTGTATATATCTTTTACGGATTCTCTTAGGTGACTGAGCGCAACTCTTTTCGCACTTAACTCATCTGGTGCTCCAGTTACGTTTTTAGATATTCCTCTTCCAGTTTCAAAAGGATGCAACAACGGGTGTAAGAACCCAAAAAATCCACTACCAACTACGTTGTCGAAATAGATACCAGTCTCTACAGTATTCTCAACTTGCCTATCAGCTGGCGCACCCTTATCTAAAGATACAGTTACTGGGTACTTGCCATCGGATACCGCTGTTATTGTCGTGGCAACTCCAGAATTTTCTTGGATTTGATTTGATAATATATGAGAGAAAGAACTTAGATAATGTATTCTTTGGAATGGCTCTCTAATTTCTACTACCGGTTCTGCGTATTCTCTTGTAAACGGATTATCTACAGCCCTTAACAAAGAACCTGGTCTTCCCAACTGATAATATATAGAATCGTTTAAAGCTTTATTCAGAATATTTGCCTGTCTTGCAAGCACTGTACTCTGAGAAAGCCCATAGCCAGTTTGAAGCATGTTGAGTCTGAACACGTTGAACAACGCAGATAAGCTGTCGGTGACAGCATTAAATATCTGACCAATACTCTTATCATAAAAATCGCCTAAACTACTTAAAGTTCTACTTGCTAAGTTAGTTGTACTATTTCCCTCACTCTTGTTCTTAAAAAGAAGTTGAAGGAATTTAGTTTTATCTTTAGCGTACGTGTTCCCTGGAAAAATAAAAGCTTGGAATATTTTATCAACAGGTTTGAATGACCAGGTTTCATCTGTAGGAGAATTGCCATAATTTATTCTTCTATCTGGCTTAAGAACCAACCAAGCTCTTGCGTAGGCGTCGTTCCACATAGCCTGTCTGAATAGACCAACAAGATAATAGAATAAATCTTGAGGGTTTCTTATTACAGAACCTAGGTCTGCTTCAGTTAACGTTTCGCCATATATATTGCCCATTTGGACTGGATCAAATAAGTTTGATTTTAAAAGTGCTATTTTTTCTATGCTAAGTGCATTAAAATATTCTATTAAACCACCATCAGCTATAGGTGCATCTATGAAATTTTTTCTCGCAAACTCTATTGCATCTGCCTGGGATGAAGTCGGCTTATCCCCAAACAATAAACTAAATTCATCTAAAGCGCTGTTGCCCGTAACATTAAATTTGTTATAAGTTCCAAAATTATCTGGCAGTTGCTTGCCACTAAAAATCTTTTGTATTTCGCCAGTGAATGGAGTCGTATCATCCCAATTCATTAAATATGTTTCTTCAAAAATGATTTTAACTGATTCGTATGTATGATAACCATAGCGGAACTGGTCCCATATTTGCTGAGCTTGAGCTAAAGTTCTTCCGTTTCCAGCTATAACTGTTGTGTTCAAATCATAATCTTCATCGTAGAATTTTCTTGACTCAATTGAAGTACTATCTTGAAGAGAATAAACTGATGGGAACTGTATTCTTCCAGAAGAGCTATAATCTTTATCTGATTTTTCGCTTTTAAGAATATTTATTCCATACAGTAAATCATTTAAATTTCCTCTACTTGCATCATCAACTGGTTTTCTTATCAGGTCATAATAGCTTTTAAAATTTCCACCGCGTGCATAATTAGCGTCACCTGTATCAGCTGCATTTTCTGGAACATACTGTCTAATTGCTTCTAGGTTTGGATTTTTTAAGATAGCGTACAAGTCTCCACCATTTGTCCCCGCTGTCCAAGGACCAAACCCAATTACAACTGAATCCTCTGTAGGCGCCTCAGTTGGACCAGGGTTAAATGGTTCAAGCCCAGGTCCATTATTATTGGATTTTTTAATTTTGAAATTTTTAATTGGCACTACAGAACTAAAGGCTACACCAAGTGGGACTGTATTCGGAACAAATGCAAAATAACATTCTTCTATATCTGGTACCGGTGCGTATCCCTTATCTTCGTATCTCCATGCATCTTTGCCTGGTTCATCTCTTTTAACAGAAAGTTTATTAACAGTTAAAACGTCCAAATAATAAGCTGCGTCTGGAGAAACTACGGCATCTATTTCTGTTTGCTCTAGATTAATTGCATCGCTTCCATTAGCATTTGCAAGTTTAATATCTACTGTTTCGTTTTTTCCCCAAAGAAAGTAGGCTGGTTTACAAACTACGGCTGCACCTTGTCCGTTATTAGCGGAAGGGTTATACACAAGTACGTGCATATTTTGATAGTCTTTAGCTTCACCATACAAAGATGCGCTGTCATTATCAAAATACCATTTTTTAAATTTCTTAACCAAATTTTCATCTGACACTGCAACGTTGTAAGGCCATCTCATGGCTATATAGAATTGTTCTTCTAGACTTGTTTTTGGTGGTTCCCACTCGTTGTAGGAGAACGGCCTACTCCCATTTAACTCTGGGCTAAGTTCCAATATATCTGATGAATTTTGATTGTTTAAAGTTGGCTCAGGAAAAGGCATGGTTATTGATAGTGACTGTTGGTTTGCAATTGTCTCCGGGATAAAACCATTCAAAGAAAAATCAATAGGATTATTTAATATCTCTACAATCTGAGAACCAGAAAGACCTTTTTCTGTTTGATAGTCTATGTCATATATTAAAAAATCTTTAAATTCTTGTCCATATATATTATCAACCCTATTCAGAATAAATGATTCACCACCAGAAGTATTCTGTCCAGTGCTTGTATTGCCCGCTCCGGTCTTAGCGATATCGTACTGGAAAGCATAGGTATCTAAAGTTTTATCGTCATTGTTTCTTGCAGTAAAGAACGGATACCTAAATCTACTTGGGAGTTGTTGAATCTGCGCGTGTGAGGAACCAGTTAAATCAGTTACGATCTCGACATTATTGCCCACAGGTAAGTGAAATCCTATTGTTACTTTTCCTTTTGATGTAGGAAGTTTTGCAATTATATTTCCTTTTGCGTCTGCTATTTCTTGAAAATCTTTATCATTAAAATTAATTAATATTCCTTGTTCCCTCAAATA
>Ga0208856_1000079_pt1 | contig 42805 bp, 46 predicted proteins | sample LakMenEpi13Jul12_FD_150690 | JGI IMG/M metagenome (GOLD analysis project Ga0208856, IMG submission 150690) | Freshwater microbial communities from Lake Mendota, WI - 13JUL2012 deep hole epilimnion (SPAdes) | ecosystem: Environmental > Aquatic > Freshwater > Lentic | place: Lake Mendota, Madison...
GCCTGTCCGGTTGGTTGTCCAAAAACAGGGATCTCGATCCAGTATCTGAAAAAAGGGCGGACGAGCAGGACGGCAGATTTGTAGTGCGACAGTCCCCTGCTGCTTTGTGGAAGGAGGCGGAGCCGCGGGACTGCCCATCGGCAGCGGGCTCATCGAAGCCGGCCACAAGCATGTGCTCGAGGCGCGGCTCAAGATCTCCGGAGCCGCCTGGCTCACATCCAACGCGGAAACCGTGGCCCAGCTTCGCGTCCTGCGTTCCAATGACCGCTGGTCCGAACTCTGGCCGCTCGCCCCTTGAACTTTTGGACGCGAAATAAATCCCGCTCCCCAGCTTGCCCACGCCGCGCCCGCTTTGCCATCTTCGGCGCATGACGCGCTCGCTCATCTCCGCCGCATTCGTATTCCTGGTTTCCACGAACTTCGCCGCAGATGTGCCGCGCATGATCGGCTTCGAGCGCGGAGGCACCGTGTGGGTGGCGAAGCTGGACGGCACCGGCGCGAAGAAGATCGCCACCGGCTCCGCGCCCGACATCTCGCCAGATGGAACCCGCCTCGCCTTCACGCACACCGCCGGCAAGGACGGCGCGGAACGCCGCATCGCATTCGCCGACATCGCGACGGGAAAAGTGACCGTCTTCAAAAACCAGATCCCGAGCGACAATTGCTTCCGCCCCGTCTGGTCGCCGGACGGCACGCAGCTTCTTTTCAATATCTTCACCGACAGCGACTGGCACCTCGGCCTCGTGAGTGCGGACGGCACCGGCTTCCGCTACCTGAAAAAAGCCGCGCCCCAGCACAACTCTTTCTGGTCGTCCTGCTGGGCTCCCGACGGCCGCTCGCTCTACGTTCAGGATCTCACCAAGATTTACAAAATCGGCACGGACGGCGCCGAACTCAAGAGCTGGCCCATCGAGGGGCTCGTTCCCAAAGGCTCCTTTAGCAGCGCATCCCAATTCGCCGTTTCGCCGGATGGCGGCACGCTGCTCATGGGCGCGGAGATCGATGAACCCATTAAACGGAAAGACTGGGAAGGACCGCTCCCCACGCTGTGGACTATGGACTTGGCGACTCAGAAAACCACGCGCCTGACTCCGACAGGTTTCTTTGCATGGGAAGGCCGCTGGCTCAGCGCGGAGGAGATCATCTTCGCCAGCCAGGCCGGCAATGAAAAGGAGCCGTCCCTGCACCGCATGACCCTGCCCGGCAAAGAGCGGAAGCTAATCCTCAAAAAGGCAAACTCACCGAGCGCGTCGCGGTGAATATCGAGTCGTCGCAATTTTCACCCGGCAACGTCGAACGCCGGGAAGGGCGAACTTGCACAAGGCCATGTGCAAACGTATGCGTGCAGCCTGCGATGCGGGGCAGTCGGTCCGCGCGCCGCACACGGGCCTGTAGCTCAACGGTTAGAGCAGGGGACTCATAATCCCTTGGTTCCGGGTTCGAATCCCGGCGGGCCCACTCTTGCATTGCGGATTGCGGAATAGAATCCGGGCGATGAATCGGTCTTCGCTCGGAAAAATCGCAGTGGTTGGTTCCGGCGCGGTCGGGTGCTACTATGGCGGGATGCTCGCGCACGCGGGGCACGATGTGCATTTCCTCATGCGCGCGGATCTCGACACGGTGCGCCGCGAGGGGCTGCGGATTTTCACGAAGGGAAATGAAGCGCATCTGCCGCGCGTGCAGTGCGCGACGAATGCAAACGGCGCGGAGCATCTGTAGCCGGGGCTTTCCAGCCCCGGCAATCGCCCTCCTGAAAATCGCCGGGTCTGGAAAGTCCCGGCTACGAAATTCCGGGCGCGCGTTGCACGGCGCGTGAAGGTCGCGTAGAGGTCGTGCGTGCAGCGCGAGCCCATCGTCACCATCCGCAATCTTTCGAAAATTTACCGCCAGGGCGAAATGGAAATCGCCGCGCTGGATGATGTGAGCCTCGACATCGCGCGCGGGGAATTTCTCTCGCTCATGGGGCCGTCCGGCTCGGGCAAAAGCACGCTGCTGCACATCATCGCGGGCGTGGACCGGCCGACTTCGGGGCACTGCCATGTGCAGGGCGTGGAGGTCACTTCGCTCGACGAATCGGAACTCGCCGACTGGCGGAACCAGAATGTCGGCTTCATTTTTCAGAGCTTCAATCTCATCCCGGTGCTCACGGCTTTTGAAAATGTGGAGCTGCCGCTGCTGCTGATGAATCTGTCCTCCGCACAGCGCCGCGAACTGGTGAACACGGCGCTGGAACTCGTCGGCCTCGCGGACCGGCGGAAGCATTTGCCCAAGCAGATGTCCGGCGGTCAGGAGCAGCGCGTGGCGATCGCACGCGCCATCGCCACGGACCCGCGCCTGATCGTGGCGGACGAGCCGACAGGAAATCTCGACGCAGCGAGCGCGGACACAGTGCTGGAGATTTTGCAGACACTGAGCGGCAAGGCGGGCAAGACGGTGATCATGGTCACGCATGATCCGCGCGCGGCGTCACACGGCTCGCGGACGATCTATCTTGAGAAGGGGAAGCTGCTGCCGTGAGCAGACTGGTGCCTCCGCCAAAGTGCATGACGCGCCCTAAAGCGGCGCGGCGGCCTTGTGCCACTCGGTGCTCTGCTCGTAGGCATGCGCGATTTGCAAAAGGCGCGATTCCTGAAACGGCTGGCCGATGAGCTGCAGGCCGACGGGCAATTTTTTCCCGTCCACATCCGCGAAGCCGCACGGCAGGCTCATGCCGCACGTCCCCGCGAGGTTGCACGCGATGGTGAAGATGTCGGCGAGATACATTTTCAGCGGATCGTCGCTGCGGTCGCCGGCCTTGAACGCAGGCTCGGGCGTGGTCGGACAAATGATCGCGTCCACCTTTTCAAATGCGCGCGTGAAATCGCCGCGGATGAGCGTGCGGACTTTCTGCGCGCGCAAATAAAATGCGTCGTAGTAACCGCTGCTGAGCACGTAGGTGCCGAGGATGATGCGGCGCTTCACCTCGGGGCCGAAGCCTTGGCCGCGCGTCTGGCCATACATTTCGAGAATGTTACCGGCACCTGCGCGGGAGCCGTAGCGCACGCCATCGAAGCGCGCGAGATTTGCGGACGCCTCGGCAGTCGCGATGATGTAATAGACGCCCACGGCGTGCTCGGTGTTCGGCAGCGAGACCTCGACGATTTCCGCACCGAGCGATTCGTAGTGCCTGATCGCGGCGCGCACGGCGGCGTCCACCTGCGGGTCAATGCCGCTGATGAAATACTCGCGCGGCATGCCGAGCTTCACACCTTTCAAATCATGGCCGAGCTGCGCGGCGTAGTCTGGCACGGGCTCTTCGAGGCTCGTGGAATCGAGCGGGTCGCGGCCGGAGATGGCGTTCAGCACCAGCGCGGCGTCCTCGACGGTTTTTGTGAAAGGGCCGATCTGATCGAGCGACGATGCAAATGCGACAAGTCCGAAACGCGAGACGCGGCCGTACGTGGGCTTCAGCCCCACACATCCGCACAGCGCGGCGGGCTGGCGGATGGATCCGCCGGTGTCCGAGCCGAGCGCAGCGAAGGCTTCATTTGCGGCGACGACCGCAGCGGACCCGCCGGACGAGCCGCCGGGCACACGCGAGGGATCCCACGGATTGCATGAGCGGCCAAATGCGGAATTCTCCGTCGAGCTGCCCATCGCAAACTCATCCATGTTGCAGCGGCCAAACGGAATCGCACCCGCCGCCCGCAGCATCTTGATCACCGTCGCGTCGTAGGTCGCACGGTAGCCATCGAGAATTTTCGAACCGCACGAGCACGGCTCGCCGTTCACATTGATCACGTCCTTGATCGCGATCGGCACACCGCCGAGTGGCAGCGAGATGTCCGCCTTCTCCGCAAGCGTGCGAGCGGCCGCGTAGTCGCGCGAGAGGTAGCCGTGGACGACGGGCTCGACTTGTCCGATGCGCGCTTCGAGGGCTTCGAGCGCCTCGATTGGCGAAGTCTCGCGCGAGCGGAATTTGCGGCGAAGTTCGGAGATGGAGAGTGATGTGAGAGACATCCGGTTTTGGAAAAAATCTGCGTGCGCGCTATTCGATCACCTTCGGCACGATGAAGAGGCCGTTCGCCGAGCGCGGCGCATTCGCGAGGGCTTCGGCGGGAGTGAACCAGGCGCGCGCCTCGTCGGCGCGGAAGACGTTCACGACGTGGTTCGCGTGCGCGGTGGACTCGACACCGGAGACGTCCACCTTGTTCAGTTTCTCGACGTGCGAGAGCACCTGACCGAGCTGGCTCTGGAATTTCGCGATCTCGTCGGCAGACAGTTCCAACCGCGCGAGCTGTGCGATGTAGCGGACGTCAAACTGGTCACTCATGGGGCGCGGATGAGAGCGGAAAACCCGCGCGCTGTGAAAGGAAAACGCAGCTGCGCGGAACCCGTGGCCGCGCTTGTGAAAGCGCGGGCTGATCGAAACGAAGAGCGCTCAGCGAAAAAGGATCAGCCCGCGCTTTCACAAGCGCGGCCACAGAATGTTCGGCGGTGAGACTTTTTCCTCGCGCGCGGCAGGGAGTGCCAGTCGAGTGCGGTTGCGATCATGAGAGGTCATCGTTGCGTGAAATGAAGCCGGACGCGGGCGCGTGTGCCAAGGTTCCGCTGAAAGCAGCGCGGGCTTGCAGCCAGACTCCGTTCTTCGAACTCACACGGAAGCAAAATCCTCCGCCTCCTTGTCATCCGCGCGGCAGCCGTCTAGCGTGCACCACATGAGCAAACAGGTCGTCCCAGTCCAGATCAGGGCCATCCTGCCGTACAACAACGGTCGGGCGATATTCGTGGGCAATGAGCACAAGGTCTTCGTGATCTACGTGGATGAATCCGTCGGCGCGGCCATCGGGATGTTCATGAACAAGACGCCGAAGGAGCGCCCGCTCACGCACGATCTCATCGCGCACCTGCTCGCCGCACTCGGCGCAAAGGTGGACCGCGTCATCATCAATGATCTGAAGAGCGAGACGTATTTTGCGCGCCTCATCATCAGCGCGGAAAATGAGCTGCACGCGCGGAAAATCATCGAACTCGACGGCCGTCCGAGCGACTGCATCGCGCTCGCCGTCCAGCAGGCCGCGCCGATCTACGTGGCGGGCGAAGTGTGGGACGAAGTCGAGGATCGCACGGACATCCTGAAGAAGATGGAAGAGCCGGGCGAAAGCTAACCGCGGGATGGGAAGCCGCGCGATTCAAGCGGTCGGCGCGATCTGGCGGATCGCTTCGTAGAGCACGATGCCAACGGCGGTCGCGAGATTGAGCGACCGCGTGCTGCGGGTCATCGGGATCGTCACGCACGATTCCGCGCGCGCCGCGAGCAGCGGTTCCGGCAGACCCTTCGTCTCGCGTCCGAAGACGAGGTAATCGCCATCCTGAAAACGCTCGTCCCAATACGCGCGCTTCGCCTTCGTCGTCAGAAAAAAGAAGCGCGCATCCGATCCCGCGGCGGCGAAAAGTTCATCGAGCGAATCCCACAGCTTTACGTCCACCTCGCGCCAGTAGTCCAGGCCCGCGCGGCGGAGTGCGCGATCATCAATCGAAAATCCGAGCGGCTTCACGAGGTGCAGCCGCGCACCGGTCGCGAGGCAGAGGCGTCCCACGTTGCCGGTGTTCGGCGGGATCTCCGGCTCGACGAGCACGACGTTCAGCATCGCGTCAATGCGTTCACTCCGCGGCGCGCTCATTCGCGACGATCGTGATCTGGCCGTTGCGCCCGCGGATCACATCGCGGATCACAAAGCCGCGGGCAGCGTCGCGCGAGAACGTCGCGTCCTTCTGCGGGATCGCGACACCCGCCGGATACTCGACGACGATCAGCGCCGCGTTGCCGCCGGGACGCTTCGGATCGGCGTCCGGATCGCGCAGCGATTCGCGCGTGCGCAGCGCCACGCGCGTGCCGAGCACGCCGGTCACGACGAAATCACCGCTGAGCACCGCCGGCCCGCCCGCAGCAAAACGCTCCACCAGCGCGCTGGCCTCCGCGGTCGAGAGCACGCGCGCATTGCCCGGCGAGGGAGGCGGAACGGCCACGACCGCCGCAGGCGCGGGTCTCGGCACCGGCGTCGGTTCGCGCGGCGGCTCCGTGCCGATGATGCCGGTGCCCGGCCTCGACTTCACGACGGGACGCGGCGGCAGGGGCACCGCGGGCGCGGGCGTCGGCACCGGGCGCGCCATGTGCGCGGGCCGCAGAGCCGTCGCGGGCAAGGGCTTCGCTTCAGTGGAGTTCAGCGGTGTCTTTGCGGCGTCTGCGGGCTCCTCCTCCGGCGCTTTCGGCGGCTCGAAACGCACCAGCTCCGGCCCCGCGAGCGCGGCCTGATCATCGCCTGCGCGCACGAGCGCCTTGCGGCGGAATTCCTTGTGCTCCGCGAGCGCCGACGAGAGCCGCGGGTCGCGCACGATCGGGAGACCTGCGGCGAGATTCAGCTCGATCTTGCGGTCGCGCAGCAGCTCCTCTGGCGACTGGAGCGAGAAGCTCCCCTGCCCGTTCTTCAATTGCCAGCCGCCGTATGGCACCGGCAGCACCGTGAACTGCATCCGCCCGTCCACGTGCCGCTCCACATGCACGAGCGCCCACAGATCCTGCGAGCGCTGTAGCGTCACATCCACGCCCATCGTCACCGTCTCGCAAATCGCGGGCACATTTTCCGGCTCGGACGGAAAGACAAACTCCACGAGCATCTGCGGCAGATTCTCCGACTGCGCGATCGCGACCGCGCCCGCGGGGAACCAGTCCGCGCGCCCAAGATCGAAGCTCTGCACGATCTGGAATTTCCCCGACACGTACGGCACCTTTCGCCCCGACTCGCGGAAATTCGTGAGGTAGTTCCGCATCAGCACTGCGTTCTCGTGCGCAAGCTCCAGCGTCCCGAGCTTTCCGAACCGAACGAGCAGTTTCGCCGCGCCGAGGAACTCGCCCTTCGGCGCCTCCGTGACCGCGAACCGCTTCGGCGGCTCGATGCGCTTGAACTTTTTCAGGATGCGGTAGCACTTCGGATTCTCCGGGTGCTTGAACACGTAGAAGCTGCCGATCCAGCTCGCGAAGCAGATGCCGGTCAGCAGCAGCAGCACGACCGACCAGATGAAAAACCGGTTCCCTGAATTCGGACGCACCGCCCTCTCGTCTTGGAGCATATTCATGCGCCTTGTGCCTCCCCCGCTACCGCACGCCCGCCGCCATCTCCGGCCCGGGCTCGAATGAAGTGCCGCAGCCGCACGAGCGCACCGCGCGCGGGTTCACGATTCGGAATCCCGCGCCCGCGAGATCGTCGCTGTAGTCAATGGTCGAGCCTTCGACGTAAGGCAGGCTCGCGGGATCCACGACCACTTTCACGCCGTCGCGACCCTCGGAAAAATCATCCGCGGCGGGTTCGTCGAGCTTCATCTCGTAGCTCATGCCCGCGCAGCCGCCCTTCTCGACGTAGATCCGCAGCGCCTTGCCCGGCGCGTCATTTTCGCGGAGCAGATTCTGAAGATGTTTGACGGCTGAATCGGTGAGCGTGAGCATCGTCAGGCACCGTAATGACCGCCGCCAACCAAGTCAAATGAGCCGAATCGCCCTGCTGCCCGAAGAGGTGGCTTCGCAGGTCGCCGCGGGCGAGGTGGTCGAGCGGCCCGCGAGCGTCGTGAAGGAGCTGGTGGAAAATTCGCTCGATGCCGGCGCGACGCGCATCGAGGTGCTGATCCGGCGCGGCGGGAATTCGTTCATCCGGGTCGTGGACAACGGCTGCGGCATGGATCGCGACGACGCGCTGCTCTGCCTCGAGCGCCACGCCACGAGCAAAATCCGGACGGGCGCGGACCTCATGGCGATCCACACGCTCGGCTTCCGCGGCGAGGCGCTGCCCAGCATCGCGAGCGTGTCGCGCTTCCGGCTCACCACACGCGAGCACGGCGCGCTCGCGGGCACGGAGGTGATCGTGAGCGGCGGAAAAATGGAGGCCGTGCGCGACTGCGGCGAGCCCGAGGGCACGCAGATCGAGGCGCGTTCGCTTTTCTACAACCTGCCTGCACGGCGGAAATTTCTGCGCACGGAAAACACCGAGGCCAGCCACGTCGAGCATGTGCTGCAGCTTCAGGCGATCGGGCATCCGCACGTCGGCTTCACATTGCTGAACGACGACCGCCTCGTGCATCAGCTCCCGCCGGGGCAGACGCTGCGCGAGCGGCTGCGCGATCTTTTCAGCACGGCGCTCGTGGGGGAATTGCTCGATGTGCCCGAGATGGAAATCGCGGGCGTGCGCGTCACCGGACTGCTCGGCCGCGCGGGCGTGAGCCGCTCGACGCGGCAGCAGCAGATCATTTTCCTGAACGGCCGACCGATCGAAAATCCCACCATCTCGCACGCGCTGCGCGAGGGCTACCACACGGCGCTGATGAAGGGGCAGCATCCGGTGACGTTCCTCTCGATCGAGATGGATCCCGCCGCCGTGGACGTGAACGTGCATCCCGCGAAACGCGAGGTGCGATTCCGCGATCCGTCGCTCGTGCGCGAAGTGATCGTCGAGGTCACGCGGCGCGTGGTGGAAAGCGATCGCGCGTCGTGGAGTCGCACCTTCGCCGCGCCCGCAAGGCCTCAGCCCGTGCAGGACAACACGCTGCCGCTGATCCCGCCGACGGAGCAATTCGCACTCCGCCGCGACTGGTCGCATTTTTCCGCGCCAGCGGAAGCGCCCGCCGCAGCGCCCGCCGCAGCGCCGGTGCGAGACGCAAGCGAGACGCTCCCACTTTCCCAAACGAACGCAGCACAGCCGCTGCCAGCCGAAGCAGCGCCATCACTCCCATTCGTCCCATCGGCAACAGCGCCTGCACCGCAAGCACGACCCGCGCAGGATTTCAAATTCATCGGCGTGCTCGGGCGGCTCTACATCCTCATGGAAAATGCCGGCGGCCTCGTGCTCGTGGACCAGCACGCCGCGCACGAACGGATTCTCTTCGAGGAGATGCGCCGCCGCATGGAGGGCCAGGGCGTGCCCACGCAGCGGCTGCTGCTGCCGATCACGCTGCAAGTCGCCCCGCGCGACGCCGGATGGCTGAGCGAAAATCTCGACGCGCTCGCACGCACCGGCATCGGCCTCGAGCCGTTTGGCGCGGGGACTTTCAAGATTGACGCGCTGCCGCAATTTCTGAGCGCCACCGAGCCATCGCAGCTCCTCCGCGACATCATTGACGAGCTGCGCGACACCTCGCAGCAGACCTCGAAACTGCGCCTCGGCGAGGACATGATCGCCAAGACCGTCTGCCGCCACGCGGTGAAGGCCAACGACATCTTGCGCGAACCCGAATGCCTGCGCCTCGTGCAGGATCTCATCGCGTGCGAGCTGCCCTACTGCTGCCCGCACGGACGCCCGACGATGATCCAGCTCAGCTACCTGGAGCTGGAGAAAAAATTCGGGCGCAAGGCGTGAAGCCGTTTTCCAAAAGTTCGGTGACTACGAAGACCGCGAAGGTCGCGGATGAGGAAATATGACCTCACGTCTTCACGCCCTTCGCGCGTTTCGTAGTCACCCCATTCCTGTCCGATTATTTTCGGCAGATGGTACGATCGCTCATCTGCGCTGTGCACCGCGCGCCGGATGCAGGATTTTTTCGAGCGCATCTTCCAGCGCCATCGGCAGCGCGTGAGGCCCGTCGCCGCCGAGCCGCGCATCAATCTCCTCAAGGCGTCGCACGAGATCGCGCACCTCGTCGCGCGTGTACGGGCCGCCGGCTGCGGAGCAGAAATGCGTGCGGCATCCGAATGGTCGCGCATCGTAGATGAGGCATTTGCCCGCGGGATTCAGCAGCGGACAGCGCCCGGTTTTTTCATCGGCAGACTCCGGCAGGCTCCGCCGCCCGGTCGCGCGCAGCGCCGCAGCCGCGACGAGCGCCTCGCCCGCGGTGAGCATCGGCGTGCGACCCGTCAGCTTGAACTGGCAGCATTCGGTTCTCCGGATGCAGTCGCGCTGCACGGGGCGCTGATCGAGTTCCGCGTAGATCGCGCGGGTGGCGCGCATGGCGGATTGCGAAGGATCGTCTGCGAGTGGCTGCATGGGCGCACTGAACTACGCCGGACGCGATTTGCAAAGCGGTGCGCGATCGATCTTCGGCGGGCACCGCGAGCCGCGGTTTTTTCCAGCGCGCGCTATTTCCCGAATGCGGGCCCGATGCGGATCGCAAACTCGGAAGCCTGCGCCTGCTGCTGCGTCTGCCGCGGGACGAGATCGTTGCGCTTCATGGCGACAAAGATCTGCTGTCCGTCGTAATCGAGCGTGACGCCGCCGTCGCGGATCGAACGGAGCACGACGCGCAGCCGCTCATTGCCGTAAATGACAGGCAGGACTTCACCTTCGCCAAACGCGTGGCCGTTGATCGTGGCGAGCGGGGGATTGCCAAGCAGGACGCTCGTGAGATTGAACTGCGCAGGATCGATCCGGATCTTCGCCACCTTGGAAACCGGGCCCGCGACAGAGCCCTTCGGTGGACGCTGGAAGCCGATCGGCCAGAACGGAATCCTGGCGTCTTCCTGCACGTGGAAGGCGGAGCGGTTCTTCAGCTCGTAGCCTTTGGTCTTTTCCGGCTCGGCCTGCGCCAGCGCGGAGACCGCGACGGCTGCGATGGTGAGAATGAGAGGGGTGGTTTTCATAGGCGGACGATGTTTTGCAGGGTGATGGCCGCGCGCTGGAACTGTGCATCATCGCGGCCCGCATCAATCTCCAGCGACTGGATCTCCATGAGCGGCTCTTCGTTTTCCAAGGCCGAGAGGGCCCTGCCGAAGGTGGTGAACTCGACGCGCGGCACCTCGACGCTCCACATGGATCTGCCGAAGCCGGTGAGTTCCTTCTCCGCACCTTCACCCGTCATGCGGGCCGAGACCTTGTCCACGCTTTCGCGCTTGAAAAGATCGGTGAGCTTCGTGGGAACCCAGGCAATGGGCGCACCCTGCGGGATCATCGCCTGCACCTGCTCGATCAGTTGCAGCGACGCGGGCGCCTTCTCCTCGATGCCCGTGGTCTTCGCGATCTGGGCGCGGGCGGTGGTGATCTTCGGGCCGAGTTCCTCCGTGTCCTTTATCGCCTGCTCCCGTGCGGCGCTGAGGGGCCCGAGCAGAAACGCGAAGTAGGAGTAGAATACGCCACAGAAGGTCATTCCTCCGAGCGCGATTTTTTGGATTTGATCCTTGTTGAGTTTCATGGGGTTGGGACTTCGTTTCTGGCAACGCGCTTGGACGGTGCAGGTGCCGGAGCGGGTTCCGCCTCGGCCTTGAATGTGACATTGATCGTGAACAACACTGCGGAGACGCGCCTGCCGTCCACCACCGGATGATCGGTGCTGTCGTCGAGATTCTTGAACGTCGCGGCGGCGCCCGGATACTTCGCGGCGATCTTCGCCACGATCGCCTTGCGCAGGCTCTCGGCGACCGCACGGGGCTCCACATCGGCGGCGATCCCCTCGATGGAGATCGCGCTGACGCCGCCTTTTTCCCGGTTGGAATCGCAGTTCAGTCTCGTGAGCTGGACATTGGAAGGCACGCTCAGCATCACGCTTTCAAACAGCGGCGCCCAGTAGATGCGCTTCTCCATCCGCTTGGCGAGTTTCTCCGCCAGATCGATCTGCTTGGTCAGCTCGACCTCCCTTTTCTCAGCCTCCTTCACCTTCGGTTCGAGCTTGTCGAACTCGGCCTTCTGGCCGCTGAACACGCTGCGGACATCGCTCGTGCGCTTCAGCTGCACACCGTAGTAGCTGGCCATGATGAGCGCGACGATGATGAGCGCGAGCAGCGAAAGCTTGAGCGGATCGAATTGTTCCTGGCGCTTTGCGCGGAGGACCTCGTGGTAAAGATTGATGCGTAGTGCCATGGTGTTGGTCAGGCGTTCAGGAGTTGGGCGGCAGCTCCGCAGGCGATGCTGTAGTCGAGCATCTCCTCCGCAAGCTGCGCGCGTTTGGATGTGGAGACATTCAGTTCGCACCTCTCGAGCGCGACCCACGGCTGGCACGGCATCCGCAGTTCCTCACCGAGCAACCGGAGGAGCGTCGCATTCCGCGCGAGGCCGCCGGAGACCCATATGTTCGAGATCGTCTCCTCACGCCGTCCCTCGAAAAATCCAATCGAGCTTCCGATCTCGCGCGTCAGCGCCATGAGCGCCATGCGGGCGTATTCGATCATCACCTCATCGTCGTTCCCCAGCGCGGCGAGCACCGTCTCCGAGCTCTCGCCGCTCAGCGCGCAGAGCGCCTCGACAAACGACTTGCCGCCAAATTCCACCGTGCGGATCAGCGACAGTTCGCGCCGCGCGCCGATCATCATCGTCGAGGACATGTGGCCGAAATCGATGAGGAAGAACGCCTGATTGTTAAACACATCCGGCTGCGCAAATTCAAACGCATTGAAGACCACGAGCGGAGCGAGATGCAGATTGGAGACATTGCCAAGCCCGCCGAGCGCGAAGGATTCCGTGAGCTGCGCGACCTCCGTGCGGGGCAGGCCAGCGACGAGGTAGCGGCGGAGCGCTGCGGAGGAATGGGCACCCGCCGCCGGCTGCGCGGCCCCGGCCGCGGGCACATCGCAATCCACGCAGTCGAGCACGAAATTCTTGCAGTCCTGGTTCATCAGCGCCGTGCCGTTCAGCCGCAGCGCGTCGCGCAGGATTTCGGGCGGCGTCTCCGGCTGCTCGATGATCCGCATCAGCGCGCCAGGGCTGCTCACCGCCACGGCGCATCCCTTTGCGCTGCCGCCCATCTGCTTCACCAGCGCCTTAATCTCGCTTCCGAGCATCCCCGGCGTGCGCTCGACGGCCTCCGTGACCGGCAGCGACGCAAAGTGCGTGACGACGTACCGGTTGCCGCCCTTCTTCTGGAGGAGCACCGACTTCAGGGAATAGCGTCCGAGGTCAACGCCGATTGCGGATGTGAGGGTCTTGGCCATTTGAATTGTGAGAAAGCAGTTGCTGTGCCGTGTTCCGTCCGTCGTTCACCGCACGCGCTCTGCGGGCGACGCGCTGGCGTTTTCCTTCCGCTCGCCGTGCTGCGAACGCATCTGGTCGAGGAGCACCGTCAGCATCCAGAGCGCAAACGCGGCTCCTGCCACAATGATGAAAAGCCCGACTTTCCCCGCATGGCTCCGGCCCGCCTCGCGTGCGGCACGGCGCTCCCGCGCCATAGCTACCTGCATCTCGAGGAGCTTCAGTAGTTGCTCGGGGTTTGGTTCCCGTGTCTCGTTCGGAATCATGGATTTCTTTTCCATAAAATGAATGGTGTGCGCTCAGAACGGGTAGCTTATGCCGCGCCCTTCCTCGTTTTTTTTGCGTTCCTCTTCCTTGAGACAGTCGTGAGAAAAATCGGTGAAGGCTACGCACACTGGGCGCTCTCGCAGCCGCGCTACTGGATCTTCCCCGTGCAGACCGCAGTGTGCGCCGCGCTGCTCTGGAGGCTGCGCAGCCGCATCACGCTCCGCCCCCTCGCGGGATTCGGATTCGCCGCGATCATCGGACTGCTCACGCTCGCCGTATGGATCTCGCCGCAAGTGATCTTCAAGGCCGCCCCGCGCTACGACGGCTTCGATCCATATTTTTTCGGCAGCACCGGCTGGCCCTTCTGGGGCACCCTGGCCGCGCGACTTTTCCGCATGGTTGTCGTCGTTCCCCTCGTCGAGGAAATCTTCTGGCGCGGATTCCTCCTGCGATTTCTCGTGCGGGAAGATTTCGCAACGGTCCCGTTCGGCACCTTCGCCTGGCGCTCCTTCCTCATCAGCATCGCGGGATTTTGCGCCGTCCACTCGATGGCCGACTGGCCCGCCGCCATCATCACCGGCGCGCTCTTCAATCTCGTCGCCTACCGCACCCGCAGCCTCGCGGCCTGCGTCCTCACACACGCCATCACAAATCTCGTCCTCGCCATCTACATCCTGCGCACCGGCCAGTGGGGATTCTGGTGATGCCGCGAAATCCTCTCAACTCTCAACTCCTTCTGGCCGGCGATCTGCTTGGCAATACGGGCATGATCCGGAATTCCTTCATTCAAAAAGTCTTCATCACGATGTTCTGGGGCGTGTGTGCTGCGGGACTGATCCAATTTTACAAGCACATGATCTGGCAGGCCAATGAGGACATCAACGGCGACAAGGCAGTGAGGGCCCTCTACGATGACTCCCGCCAGGTGGCCCATCCCGCGAAGCGGAGCTCCCAGCTCCAATAAGGACGGGAAGAAGTCTCCACACCGCGGCGCACGTTGCTCCCTGCACGCAAAGTCACCGTAGCCATCGCCCGTCGTCGTGCCGTAGTCTCAACGCCGCCCATGAAGGTCGGCCTCGCACAAATCAATCCCACCGTCGGCGACTTCGCCGCAAATTCCGCGGCCATCCTCGCCGCGTATTCGTCGCTCGTAAAAAGCGGCGCCGAAGTCGTCCTTACGCCCGAACTCGCACTGCCCGGCTACCCGCCGCTCGACCTCCTTTTCAAAAGCCGCTTCGTCCCGCAGAACCTCGCCGCGCTCGACGCGCTTCACGCGCAGATCGGTGAAGTCCCGCTCCTCGTCGGCTGCGTGGACGTGAACACCGGCCCCGGACGCCCCTTCCGCAACACCGCCGCAATCCTCGAACGCGGCAAGCCCATCCGCAAAATCTCCAAGTCGCTCCTGCCCACATACGATGTCTTCGATGAGGCCCGCTACTTCCAGCCTGCGGAAAAAAACGAGCCCGTCGAAATCGCCGGCATCCGCTGCGGCGTGACGATCTGCGAAGACATCTGGAGCCGCGAATACCTCCCGCGCCCGCTCTACGACTGCGATCCCCTCGCCTCCCTCGCCGCGCAGGGCGCAAAAGTGATCCTCAATCTCAGCGCCTCGCCCTTCGAAGTTGGCAAGCCGCGCCGCCGCTTCGAAATGCTCGCCGACCGCGCACGCACGCACCGCGTCGCCATCGCGTACTGCAACACCGTCGGCGGAAACGACCAGCTCATCTTCGACGGCAATTCCTTCGCCATCACCGAATCCGGCGAATGCCTCGCGCAACTCGCGCCCTTCCGCACCGAAAGCGCACTCGCAGAATTCAAAATTCAAAATTCAAGATTCAAAATTCCGTCTTTCCAGCGCGACGAGGAAGAACTCTTCGACGCCCTCGTCCTCGGCACCCGCGACTACTTTGCAAAGTGCGGATTCAAGAGCGCCGTCCTCGGCCTCAGCGGCGGCATTGACAGCGCAGTCACCGCAGTCATCGGAGCCGCGGCGCTCGGTGCGGAAAACGTCCTCGGCGTCACCATGCCCACGCGCTATTCGAGCGAAGGCAGCGTCGGCGATTCGCTCCAGCTCGCCGCCGCCCTCGGCATCCGCTGCCTCACGATCCCGATCGAAAAATCCTTCACCGCATTCAAGGAGCAGATGACCCCGTTCTTCGAGGAAAAACCCGAGGACGTGACCGAGGAAAACATGCAGCCCCGCCTGCGCGGAATGACACTCATGGCGCTCAGCAACAAATTCGGCCACCTCCTCCTCACGACCGGCAACAAGAGCGAACTCGCCGTCGGCTACTGCACGCTCTACGGCGACATGTGCGGCGGCCTTGCCGTCATCAGCGACGTTCCGAAAATGATGATCTACCAGCTCGCCCGCTGGCTCAATCGCGACCGCGAGATCATCCCCGCCGCCACGATCGAAAAACCGCCGAGCGCCGAACTGCGCCCGGACCAGCGCGACCAGGACACACTCCCGCCGTACGAAATCCTCGACCCCATTCTCGAACTGCTCATCGAGGATCACCTCAGCCCGGACGAAATCATCGCGCGCGGATTCGACGCACAAACCGTCCGCTGGGTCGTGAAGCGCGTCGCGCAAAACGAATACAAACGCGCGCAAGCCGTTCCCGGCCTCAAGGTCACAAGCAAGGCATTCGGAGTCGGACGAAAGATGCCCGTAGCCCAGCGCTTCGCGGAGTAGCGCGCTTGCCAAAGTAGTCCACGGCTTTAGCCGGCAAAAAACCGCGCGAGCATGATCCCGTGCAGCCTTGATTTTGCGACCTGCCGACCTCTGCATCCCCCCGCCTGAATCTCACTGAGCCGTCTTCGCATCCGCACGATTTTGCCGGCTAAAGCCGAAAACTACTTTCCCGCCACGAACCCCCGCCGTTTTGCAGCCCCACATTTTGTTACTGAACTCCCGGCTCCAAATATTGCTAACTCCACCGATGGACATGCAGAGCTACCTCACCGCCCGAACGAAGATCGTGGACCGCGCACTCGGTCGGCACCTCCCCGCCGAAACCGTGAAGCCACACACGATCCACAAAGCCATGCGCTACTCGATCTTCGCCGGTGGAAAGCGCCTGCGCCCCGTGCTCACGCTCGCAGCCGCCGATGCGTGCGGCGGCAAAATCGCGGACGCACTTCCCGCCGCCTGCGCCGTCGAGTGCATCCACACCTACTCGCTCATCCACGACGATCTCCCGTGCATGGACGACGACGATCTCCGCCGCGGCCGCCCGACCAACCACAAGGTCTTCGGCGACGGCATCGCCGTCCTCGCAGGCGACGCACTGCTCACCGTCGCATTCGAGATTCTCGCAAAATCCAAACCTTCAAAGCGCCATCCCATCGCCGAACAGATCGCCGACCTTGCACACGCATCCGGCAGCCGCTGGCTCGTCGGCGGACAGGTCGCCGACCTCGAAGGCGAAGGCCGCAAGCTCGGCGGCAATGACTTGAAATACATCCACCGGTGCAAGACCGCCGCGCTGCTCACCGCCAGCATCCGCCTCGGCGCGATGAGCGCAAACGCCACGCCCGCGCAGCTCAAGTCGCTCACCACATTCGGCCAAAGCGTCGGCCTCGCATTCCAGGTGATCGACGACATCCTCGATGTAACGCAGCCGACCGAAAAACTCGGCAAGAGCGCGGGCAAAGATGTCGCCTCACAAAAGGCCACCTACCCAGCAGTCTTCGGCCTCGAAAAAAGCCGCGCCGAAGCCAAGCGCCTCACGCGCACCGCACACACGGCGCTGAAGCCCTTCGGGAAAAACGCCGACACGATGCGAGCACTCGCCGACTACCTGCTCGCGCGGGAGTACTGAGCGCAAGGCAGGCAATCCTGTCTGCACACCATGCTCGGCGGACAGGATTGTCCGCCTTACGACCTACACCGCGAGCCGCAGATTCGGATCGATGTCCTCGGCGAGATCATTCGCGTGCCCCGCGTCCGCGCGCAGCGAGGCGGCGTAGGCGATCATCGCCGCGTTGTCCGTGCAGAGCGATGGCTCCGCAAGCAGCAGCTCGATTCCGCGTGCAGAGCACGCAGCCGACAGCTTTTCACGCAGGCGCGAATTGCAGCTCACGCCGCCGCTCACTGCGATCGTCTTCCTCCGCGTCGTGAGCGCAGCGCGCACAGTCTTGTCCACAAGCACGTCCACGACGGCTTCCTGAAACGACGCGCACACATCGGCCACCGGCACCGTGTCCATTTTTTGAAGGAGATACCGCACACTCGTCTTCAGCCCACTGAAGCTGAACGCGAAGTCGCCCGACGACAGCATCGAACGCGGAAAATCGAAGCGCATCGCATTCCCCTCGCACGCGAGCCGGTTCACATTTGGCCCGCCGGGATACGGCAGGCCGAGCAGCTTGCCGACTTTGTCGAACGCCTCGCCCGCCGCGTCGTCGCACGTCTTGCCGAGCAACCGGTATTTTCCCACGGCCTCGATCTCCACGAGCATCGTGTGCCCGCCGCTCACGACGAGTCCGATCGCGGGACGCACACCTCCGCGTCCGAAAAATGGAGAGAGCAAGTGCGCCTCGATGTGGTTCACCGCAGCGAACGGCTTGCGAAATCCCATCGCCATTCCCTTCGCCGCAGACAGCCCGATCATCAGCGAAGTCGCAAGCCCAGGCCCGCGCGTCGCGGCGAAAACATCAATCTCACCGGCCGTCACGCCGGCCTTGGCGAGTGCGCTCGCGATCACCGGGCGCAGCGTGCGCAGGTGATTGCGCGACGCGACCTCTGGCACCACGCCGCCGGTGAGCGCGTGCAGTGCGATCTGCGAGGCCACTTCGCTCGACAACAGCTCATCGCCACGCATCACCGCGGCGGCGGTTTCGTCGCAGGAAGTCTCGATTGCGAGGACAGTCAGCGCGCTCACTTGCCTCCGCGCTGCGCGTAGATGAGCACGCCCTTGAGCGCATCCACCGCACGCTCGAGCTGCGTGTCGTGGAAATTCGCGAGATCCTTTTTCCGCTGCTCATCCGGGAGATCCTCGCGGCGCTGGATGATGAGCGCGCGCTCCTGCTCCATCGTCATCGTCGCGACGATCGTCGGCGCGACACCGTGCTCGTGGATCACCTGATGCCCCGGCGTGTAGTATTTCGCCGTCGTGAGCCGCAGCGCCGAGCCATCCGGGAGCTGCATGATGCTCTGCACGCTGCCTTTTCCAAAAGTCGTCTCGCCGACGAGAATCGCACGGTTCGTGTCCTTCAGCGCGCCCGCGACGATCTCGCTGCCGCTCGCGCTGCCGTTGTTGATCAGCACGGCCACGGGATAGTTCGCGCGACGCCGCAGCGCAGGATTCGCGGTGTACTTGCGCGACTGCGAAGGGACACGCCCCTCGGTCGTGGCCACGACGGTCGCCGGCGGAAGGAACATCCCCGCGACATCCACCGCGGAGTTCAGCAAGCCGCCGGGATTGAACCGCAGATCCAGCACGAACGCCTGCATCCCTTTTTTCTCCAGCTCATCGAGCTTCTTCGCGAGTTCCTCCGCGGTCGGCGCGTTGAACTGCGTGATGCGCGCGTAGCCGATCTTCATCTGCCCGGCCAGCTCCTGCGCGAGCAGCTTCGCGTCCTTCACGCTCCACACCTTGATCGTCTCGCGCACCATCTCGAAGTCTTTGATCTCCTTCGTCCCCGGACGCAAAATCGTCAGCGTGATCTTCGTCCCTGGCGCGCCGCGCAACTTTTCCGTCGCGCCATTGATGTCAATCCGCTCCGCGCTCTGCCCGTCAATCTTGATGATCTTGTCGCCCGGCAAAATGCCCGCGCGAAACGCCGGCGATTCCTCCATCGGCGACACGATGATCAGATCGCCATTCCGCTCTGTGACGTGAATGCCGAGCCCGCCGAACCTGCTCTCCGTGTCCTCCTTCATGTCCTCGAAATTCGCCGGCTCCATGAATTGCGAATGCGGATCGAGGCTCTGGAGCATCCCCTTCAGCGCCGCGCGCATGAGCTGCTCGTAGGTGATTTTTTTTCCATCCACGTAATCCTGCCGGATGAGTTCCATCGCGCGCGTGAGCGTCTTGATCTGGTCGTAAGGCGAGTCCTTGTCCGCCGCGGGCGCGGCCTCCTGCGCGAGCAGACCCGCCGCCGGAAGGCAGAGCGACACGGCGACGGAGAGGAATCGGGACAGCATCATCCCGCGACCGTAGCACCCGGAGGCGCTTTGAAAAGCAAACCGTGGCACTGCCGTCCCGGCTTTTCCCTCGTCACGCGACATTGCACCGGGAAAACTCCGCAAATGTCCAAGCCGTCCCCATCCGAGCATCTCGCCCGCGCGCGCCGCGTGTTCGACCTCGAACTCGCCGAGGCCCGCCGCGTCGGGGAACGGCTCGACGAATCGTTCGCACGCGCGGTCGAGGCGATCCGCGAGGTCGTGGAAAAGCGCGGCAAGATCGTGGTCGTCGGCGTCGGCAAGTCCGGCCACATCGGCGAAAAAATCGCGGCCACGCTCACCAGCACCGGCGCGCCCGCAGTGATGCTGAACGCGCTCAACGCGCTCCACGGCGACCTCGGCATCGTGTGCGACGGCGACGCCGTCCTCATCCTCAGCAACAGCGGCGAGACCGACGAACTCGTGAACGTCTTCCCCGCCCTCGCGCGGCTCGACGTGCGCATCATCGCCATCACCGGCAAACGCGAATCCTTCCTCGCAAAAAACGCGCACATCCACCTCGACGCATCCGTCGAACGCGAAGCCTGCCCGCTCGAACTCGCGCCCACCGCGAGCACCACCGCGATGCTCATCCTCGGCGACGCGCTCGCGATGACGCTCCTCGAAGCACGCGGCTTCACGCGCGAGGACTTCGCAAAATTTCACCCGAACGGAAAACTCGGACGCACGCTCCTGCTCACCGTGGATCAGATCATGCGCAGCCCCGATCAGATGGCGCTGATCAAGCCCGCGATCATTGTGCGCGAGGTGCTCTTTGAAATGGCACGCCGCCGCGCAGGCTGCGCCGTCGCCCTCGCCGACGACGGCACGCTCGCCGGCATCTTCACGCAGGGCGATTTCGCGCGGCACCTCGAAAAAAATCCGAACCTGCTCGAACTCCCCGTCACGCCATTCCTCACGCGCAAGCCGATCACCATCCGCTCCGGCGCGCTCGCCTACGAAGTCCTCCACATCCTCGAACACCACCGCATTGACGACCTCGTCGTCGTGGACGCGACGAACAAACCCGTCGGCATCGTGGACACGCAGGACCTCGCGCGCTTCCGGCTCGTTTGACCGATCGGTTGACGTTTGGTGTTAAGCGTTTGGTGTTTGAAGTTTGGCCCGCCGCAGGCGCCTCCCAGCAAGCACGCCCGGTTGAAATTCATTGCGCTGCTGCGCGGGGCTTAACGAAAAACGTTCAACGCCAAACTCCAAACACCAAAAGGCGCTCGCGTTGTCGTGACTTTGCTCCACCGAAACTGAAAAGCTCCCTCCATGACCCACCTGCTCGACGACCCCGTCTCCGACCCGCTCTCCCTCTACCGCTACCGCGACGGCATCAGCGCCGTGGACTTGCTTGCAGTCGGCATCTCGCACCTCGATTTTTTCACCTGGCTCGCCGACCACCCGAGCACGTTTGCCGCAATCACCGCGCACTTCGGAATCCACCCGCGCCCGACGGACGTGATGCTCACGCTCTTCACCGCTCAGGGACTCGTGCAGCAAAATGGCGGCTGCTTCCACCTCACGCTGCGTGCGCGCGAGCATCTCAACGCCGGCTCACGCTGGAATCTCGCGCCGTATTTTTCCTCGATGAAGGACCGCCAGCCCACGCTCGACATGCTGAAGGTCCTCAAGACCGGCAAGCCCGCAAACTTCGGCAGCTTCGATCCGCAGGCGTGGGCGCAGGCCATGCAGCGGCCCGATTTTGCCGCGCAGTTTACGGCAGCAATGGACTGCCGCGGCATCCTGCTCGGCCCCGCGCTCGCAAAGGCGCTCGACCTCTCGCAGCACACCGCGCTGCTCGACATCGCCGGCGGCAGCGGCATCTACGCCTGCGCGCTCGCAGCGAAAAATCCGCATCTGCGCACGACCGTGCTGGAGCGTCCGCCCGTTGATCGCATCGCCACCGAGTGCATCGCGAAGCAGGGCTGCACCGATCGCGTCAGTGTCCACGCCGGAGACATCTTTGCCGATCCGCTGCCCACGGGTTTCGATGTTCACCTGTGGTCAAACGTCCTCCACGACTGGGACGAAGCCGACGTTCGCAGGCTGCTCGCCAAATCCGACGCAGCACTCCCACGCGGCGGCCTCATCGTGATCCACGATGCATTCATCAACGCCGAAAAAACCGGCCCGCTGCACATCGCCGAATATTCCGCGCTGCTGATGAACATCACCGAGGGGAAATGCTATTCCATCGGCGAGTATCGCACCTACTTGAGCGAACTCGGCTTCGACTGGCTGGAGCACAAGCCCACCGCCGTCGGGCGCGGATTCATCGTCGCGCGGAAGCCTTGATTCGTAGCCGGAAGCCGAAGGCGTCGGACCGTTTGAGAATCCGAGGCCGTGACTGGTGATTGGTGAATCATGACCGGTCTCCCGTCCGCAGCATTCGTGAGAGGACGCAACAAATCTGCGCCCATCTGCGCAGTCTGCGGATTTCTCCGCTACACGATCAGCATGCAGTCGCCGTAGCTGTAAAAGCGGTATCGCTCGCGGATCGCCTCAGCGTAGGCGCGCAGCACAAACTCCCGTCCTGCGAGCGCGGAGACGAGCATCAGCAGCGTGCTTTGCGGGAGGTGAAAATTCGTGAGCAGCATGTCCACGGCGCGCGGCGTGTAGGGCGGGCGGATGAAAATGTCCGTGCTGCCCGATGCCGCGCGCAGCGGGCGTCCGATGCTTTCGAGCACGCGCGCGCTTGTGGTGCCGACCGCGACGATGCGCTTCGCGGCGTTGCATGCAGCGGCGGTTTCCTCGCTGAGTGAAAAGCGCTCGGAGTGCATGCGATGGTCGGCGAGATCTTCGACGAGGACGGAGCGGAAGGTGCCCACGCCGACGTGCAGCGTCACGAATGCGTGCGGGATTCGCGCGAGGAGTTCGGGCGTGAAATGCAGGCCCGCGGTGGGCGCGGCGACGGCTCCGGCTTCGCGGGCGAAGACTGTCTGGTAGCGCACGTTGTCGGATGCCTCGGGCTTGCGCTCGAAGTACGGCGGGAGCGGGATTTCGCCGTGCTTCTCCAGGTCCACTGCGCCGAGGAATTCGATGATGCGCTCGCCTTGCGGCTCGATGCCGCGCACGACGCCTGCCACTTCGCCGACATGCACGAGCGCGCCGAGGCGCATCTTGCGTCCGGGCTTCACGAGGCATTTCCATGTGTGCGGGCCGCTGGGCATGGGTTCGAGGAAGAGTAGCTCGATCCGCCCGTCATCGGAAAAGGCGCGCGCCGGGATCACGCGCGTGTCGTTCAGCACCACGAGGTCGCCGCTTTGCAAAAAGGACGGGAAGTCCGCGAACATCCGGTGCTCGATGCGCTGTTCGGCGCGGTGCAGCACCATCATGCGGGATCCATCGCGTCGCTCGGTGGGGTAGCGCGCGATGAGTTCTTCCGGCAGGGTGTAATCGTAATCGGCGGTGCGGAGGCTCACAGGGCGGCGAAGGTTCCGCGTCGCGCACGCGGCGTCCACTTCCGAATGCGTGCAGGAATGAACCGCGAAGCAGCGAAGGAGCGAAGAGAAGATGTGATTGGTGACTGGTGGTTAGTGACTGGCGCGCGCTGGTAGCCCGATGATTGCCAGACATCCCGCCTCTCCCGCCCTGTCTCTTCTTCGCTCCTTCGCTGCTTCGCGGTGAAAATCCTCCCCTCATTTCCGAATCGCCCTCCGCATCCCGCCGCTGTATCCGCGGCTCATGCGAATGCTCTCCCTCCTTCTCCTCACCGCAGCCGTGTGCACCGGCGCCGTTACACAGCCGGACCAGATCAAAGTCCCTGCTGGCTTCAAAGTCGAACTCCTTCGCGAAGCCGGGCCGCGCGAAGGCTCTTGGATCTGCATGACGCAGGACGAGCAGGGCCGGCTCTACATTTCGCCGCAGAATGCCATCCCGGAATCCGGCTTCGGCAAGGACAGCAAGTGGGGCGGCATCTGGCGCGTGACGCTGGGGAAGAGTGCTCAGTCCTCAGTGCTCAGTTCTCAGTCGGGGAAAGCTGACGCCACGAATCGAAAACTGAGCACTGAGCACTGGGCACTGAGCACTCCCGCCGAGATGAAATGGGAGCGCGTGCAAGTGCCAGTCGGCGACGCCATGGGCATGCTCTGGGCGTTTGACTCCCTCTACGTCTCCGGCATGGGGCCGCAGGGGCGCGGCATCTACCGCTGCAAATCCTCGAAGGGCGACGGCAACCTCGACACCGCCACGCTTTTCAAGGCCATCCCCGGCGGCGCGGGCGAGCACGGCGCGCACGCCATCGTCCTCGGGCCCGACAAAAAGCTCTACATCGTCAATGGCAACAGCACCGGCATCCTCGACGGCCTCGCGCCCGACTCCCCGTATCGCTATTGGGGCGAGGACGACCTCCTTCCGCGGCTGAAGGACCCCGCCGCCACTTTCTTCGACAAAATCAAGGCCCCCTACGGCTGCGTCTATCGCACCGACGCCGACGGCACGAAGTGGGAACTCTTCGCCGGCGGCTTCCGCAATCCCTACGACATCGCCTTCAACCCCGACGGCGAACTCTTCACCTACGACAGCGACATGGAGTGGGACCGCGGCCTCCCGTGGTATCGCCCCACGCGCATCCTCCACGTCGTCCCCGGCGGCGAATACGGCTTCCGCGAAGGCAGCGCGAAATGGCCCGCATATTTCCCCGACTCGCTCCCCGCCGTGGCCGACATCGGCGTCGGCTGCCCCACCGGGATAAAGTTCGGCACCGACGCGAAAGGATGGCCGGAAAAATACCGCCGCGCGCTCTTCCTGCACGACTGGACGTACGGCCGTATCCTCGCCGTCACCCTCCACGAGAAAGGCGCGAGCTACACCGCGAGGAACGACCTCACCAGCTACACCTTCCCCAAGGACGCCGAGGCGAACGGCGACGTGGAAGTCTTCCTCAGCGGAAAAGGCATGCCGGTGACGGACCTGGAATTCCTGCGCGACGGCTCGATGGTCTTCACCGTCGGCGGCCGCGGCACGGCGGCGGCGCTGTATCGGGTGAGCTATGCGGGGAAAGGCAACGCATCACGCGACGATCAGGCACCCGTTGGCGACGGAAAGCGGGTTGCTTCGGGGAGCGCGGGCGCCCCGCCCGCAGTTTCCGGCGCCTCGCCGGAAACACCGGACGTCGCAAGGCTCGCGCAATCCGACATGCCCTCGACAAAGGAACGCACAAGGACGCCCGATGCGTCCGGCGAGGCGCCGGACGCGGCGGGCGGGGCGCCCGCGCTCCCCATTCGCCATCGCGCGACGGACGCGCCGCGTGAATCGGCCCGCAACCATGCGCCGGAGGCGCTGCGGAAATTAGCAGGTGTTGCAGCGGGCGAAGCGAGCGCAACCACCGGATCGCCGGCAGCAAAAGCAAGCGCCCCGGATGGGGCGAGGGAGAATGTTGCAGCAAAGGCCCGACTTATGACTCAACACCTGATGGCTTCCGGAAGCGGTGGGCCAGCGTGGCCTGTAACTATCCGGCTTCTCGATGAATCCGATGATCCGTTTGCGGCCTTTGCCACGATGTGGGATGGCGAACATCGCGATGAATTTTCCCCTTTTCCGCCAGCCGTTCGTGAGGCTCGACGCATGGGATTTTCCCGTCGCGGTGTTCTCTACAATCTCGCGAGCGCAAGAGGAGGAGACGCGAGCACTCAGGAAGACATATTGGACTTTCTCAAAGATAGACCAGCGCTCGCTGGAATCTCCGCCGACCTGAAGCTCCTCAAACTCCGCGTCCTCGAAGTGAGCTGTGCGAGGCAGGGGCGGCCTTCGGAGGAATGGGTGAAGGCCCTGATGGAGGAACTGCTGGCGCATTACCCGGTCCCCCCGATCCCAGCCAACGCCGCCACTCCCGCGAGGAATCCCGCCGCCGGTGCGCCGGTGGATGACCCCGCGTGGCGGCTGAACCGCGAGCTTTGCGCCCTCCTCACCTGGCTCTCGAATCCCGAACTCGGCGCGCTGAACTCCGAGCTTCCGGCGAAGCCGCAGAGCCCGGCAAATCCGCAACCGGAAGCGCGCCCAACGCAAAACAACGCGAGCGCAAAATCGAAGGACGACACCCTTCCCACCGAAGCACCGCCAGTCATCGCAAAGACGCCCAACTCCGGCCTCGGCCCCGTGCCGAACCCCGGCGCGAACATTTTCCCCGGACGGAAAGGCGCGGCCTTTCACGCCGAACTGGGCCGGCAGGTGATCGAGAAGACGCTCGCGCTCATGGACGCCGCGCCTTCGCAGGAGGAGCAGATCCACTACGCATTCTGCCTGCGCTGGGCGCACGGGTGGACGCCCGAGCAGCGCGTGCGGTATTTCCGCTGGTTCCACGAAAAGACCGTGCGCTACACAGGCGGCAATTCGTTTGTGAAATTTGCCGAGGCCATCCGCGCCGATGCCGCGTCGCGCGTGCCGGAGTCCGAACGCCAACCCGATTCAAAGCTCGCCGACTGGCTGCGCCCCCTCGCCTCGCCCCGGCCCGCCGTGCAGAAGCCGCGCGCATTTGTAAAGGCGTGGACTTTGCCCGAACTCGAAGCCGCGCTCAATGCGCCGGGGCTGAAGGACCGCAAGCCCGACCTCGCCCGCGGGAAGGATCTCTACACGCAGGCGCAATGCGCGCAGTGTCATCTCTTCCGCGACGCGGGCGGCAACGTGGGGCCGGACCTCACCGCCGTCGCGCAGCGTTTCGGCCGGCACGACATCCTCGAATCCATCACCGACCCGAGCAAAGTCGTGAGCGAGCAATACGCGATGGTGACGCTCACCATCCTCGACGGCAAAGGCGGCACCGCGCAGGTGAGCGGCCTCGTGAAGGAGGAGACCAGCGCGACCGTGACCATCCTCACCGACCCGCTCGCGGGGAAGGCGTCGCACTTCTACAAGAATGTGATCGTGAAGCGCGAGAAAGCCGCCGTGAGCATCATGCCCCCCGGCCTGCTCTACACGCTGACGGCAGAGGAAGTCGCGGACCTGCTGGCGCTCTTCGGGGCGAAGTGAGAACGGCGAGCTGTGACGAATTATGCGCTTCGTTCGATTGCGGACAAAGTATCCGAGGAAAGGTGATGAGCAATCTGCGGGAAAATGGCCAGTCTGATACGGCCGAAGACGCCTGAGCCCTTGACTGGACTGAACGCGAAGAGCGGTCGGCCCACGAGGGCCGGAGGCCACACGATGCGGCTGGCAAAATCCGTCGAGAAAACGAGACTGTCGCCACCGAAAGACGCGCCCAATGTCTCCGAAAGCTGCTGACGGAGCGGCTCTATGCCCTCGGCAAACATGGACGCCTCGAACCAGTCGCTGCCATCACGCAGCACGAAGACAAGAAACCAGTCGTCAATGAACGGTCCATTGTCTGTGGTGAACTCGCCGATGACTGCGACCTCGGAAAGCGGAATGGAAAACGAGCCGTAAACTGGCGAAGTGTAAGTGATGCGCGTGCCATCTAATTGAATGGCGCCGGAGTTGCGGTCCTTGCGACTGGGCACTTTGGTTTCGCCGCTCATTGGTTCTCTTTAAACGTGATCTGCGCCGCGATCTTCGCCCACTCGTCCTCGGTCATCTTGGCCTTCAGCGCGCGGAGCATGTAGCCGCCGACAGCCTTGCCGTCCTCGTTGAACATCCAGTCGCAAATCTCCGCGGGCGGGAAGGAGACCTTGCCATCGAGCGGGATGCCGGCGCCGACGGCGGCGGTCTTGTCGTCGGCCACGCCGTGGAGGAGCGTGCCGTCGTAGGTGACCTGGTTGATCCACAGGATCTGCTGCTTACCCGCCTCGCGCGTCGGGTAGGCCTTGCGCACGAGGAACTGCTTCTGGTTCGCCGAGGGCTTTTGCAGCGCGGCGAGAAATTCGCCAACTGTCGCGCGCGCCTTTTCCATCGCGGCGCGGATGTCCGCGTCATCCGTGTTGCCGTGCATGAGCGCGCGGAGGTCGGCCTTGCGCTGCTCCTTGGCCTTGTCCTTGCAGCCGGAGAAAACGAGGACGGTGAGCGCAAGCAGAATGAGTGTGCGGAACATCGCGCGGACTTTTGCAAACGCAGCGCAGGATGGCGAGCGGAAGGAATTGAACCGCGAAGAAGCGAAGGAGCGAAGAAGGTTGATTCGTGACTCTCCCGCTGTCCACGGCCTCTGCGTTTGGAGCCGGAACGACATTCTGCATCCCCTTCGCCGCTTCGCTTCTTCGCGGTTCAATATCGCTGTGAATCCCCGCGTCCGCCCTTGACCGGTGATGCGGGCTTTGAAACAAGCGCGGCTTCCATTTCCCTATTCCCTACTACATGAGCACCGTCACCGCCCTGAAGGCCGTCAAAGGCAACACGAAATCCAAAGTCGAAGCTGAACTCACCAAGACCGGAGGCCTGCTGCGCCTCGCGCCTTGCTGGGTGCCGCGCAGCTTCCTGCAGCCGGGCAAGCGGCTGAAGCTGCACCCGGACGATCTCTACGCGTACGGGCTGAACCGCGGCGGCATTGATGAGCGCTGGTTTGCGAGCACGACGCCTGCGGCGAATGAGAATCGCACGCCGGACGAGGGGCTGAGCTACGTCGTCGTCGGCAAGGAGAAGTTCACTTTGCAGAAGGCGGTCGAGGATTGCGGCGCGACGCTCATCGGCAAGAGCATCTGGAACAAATACAAGAAGTGGCCGGTGTATTCGAAGTTCTTCGACAACATGGGGCCGATTCCCCACCACATGCACCAGAGCGCCGCGCAGGCGAAGCTGGTCGGGCAGGAAGGCAAGCCGGAGTCGTATTATTTCCCGCCGCAACACAACAACGTGGGCAACAATTTCCCCTACACGTTCATGGGCTTCGAGCCCGGCACGACGAAGGATCAAGTGCGCCAGTGCATCGCGAATTGGAACAAGGGCGAAAACGGCATCCTCGATCTCTCGAAGGCGTATCGCCTGAAGGTCGGCAGCGGATGGCTGATCGATCCGTGCATTCTCCACGCGCCGGGATCGCTCTGCACGTATGAGCCGCAGTGGGGCTCGGACGTTTTCGGAATGTATCAGAATCTGGTCGAAGGCCGCGAAGTGCCGTGGTCGCTCCTCGTGAAGGACATGCCGAAGAGCAAGCACAAGGACATTGATTTCATCGTGGACCAGCTCGACTGGGCGAAGAACGTGGACCCGAAGTTCAAGGACAACCACTACCTCGAGCCCGTGCCCGTCGCCGACACGCGCAAGGAAGGCTACGTGGATCGTTGGATCGTTTACGGCAAGGTGGACGGCGCGCAACTCTTCACCGCGAAGGAACTCACGGTGAACCCCGGCGTGACGGCGTTCGTGAAGGACAACGGCGCATATGGACTCATCTGCGTGCAGGGCAGCGGCAAGATCAACAGCCAGCCGCTGAATTCGCCGAAGCTGATCCGCTTCACCGAACTGACCGAGGACGAATACTTCGTGACCGAGGACGGCGCGAAGGCGGGCGTGAGCTTCACGAACACGAGCGAGACCGAACCGATGGTGATCTTGCGCTACTTCGGCCCCGAGGTGAATCCCGACGCGCCGAAGATGGGCGCGTATCGGAAGAACAAGTTCAACTGATCCTTTTTGCCGAAACCAACACAACACCAACACACACCCATGAAAACAATGCGCGCATTCATCACGGCCATCGCGGTGGCCTTCGCAACCATCACTCCGCTCCGTGCCGATGATGCGCTCGACGGTTTCAAGAAACAGATGACCGGCCTCGAAGCCTATGTGAAGGAGCAGGAGGCCGGGCTGAAGACAAACCCGATGGCGGGGATCGCGATGATCCGTAACATCGTTACCAAGCTCCAGGCCATCAAGACCGACGGGCTCCCCGCCGACCTGCAGACGGGCTACACGGAATTCGTCACGGCGATTTCCAAGATGGGCGACATGTTCAAGGGCTGGCCGGAGAAGGCCGAGGACATGCAGGCGTTCATCGTGAAGAAGATCGGCGAGGATCCGAAGTATATGGATGCCTTCGGCGAGAAGATGGCCGCGCTCGAAAAGGCGATGCAGCCCGCCGTGGCGAAACTCGACGAGCTCGGCAAGAAGTATGGCCTCGACATGACGAAGATCGCACCGGGCAAGTAAGGCACGGCTGAATTCAATTCAATGAAGCCGCCGTTCCGGAGCGGTGAAGGCAAAAAAACTTCCGTTTCGACTTTGCCAATCGGTAACAAGACCGTCAGCCTCACCGCCCCATGAAACTCATTCATACCATCCCACTCATCGTCGCCACCGCGTTCTTCGCCCTCACCGGATGCAACAAGGCTCCGGACGAGAAAACCGCCATCGCAAACTTCAAGGCCGAGATCGAAAGCACGACCAAGTGGATGGAAGAAAAACAGAAAGCCACCGCCACCGACCCCGTGGCGGGAATCGCGATGATGGGGGAGATGGTGAACAAGTTCAAAGGCATCAAGACCGACGGTCTCCCTGCGGATCTCAAGGCTGCCTGGGGTGAAATGACCGCAGTGTTCGCGGAGCTCGGCGATGCCTTCAAAGGAATTCCGAAGCTGGACGCATCGAAGCCCGAGGAGATGAACAAGACGATGGGCGACCTCATGCCAAAGATGATGGCAGTGATGGCGAAAGGGGATCCCGTCGCCAAGAAGCTCGAGGAAATCGGGAAGAAATACGGCTTGGACATGAAGAATCTCGCCCCCGGCAAGTAAGCCCCCACATTTTCAACAACTGCCGCCGGTCCGCATCTTGTGGGCCGGCGGCTTTTTGTTTTCACGGATGGGAGCATCTCGCAGGCCTCATGCGGGAATGCTTGCAACCGGGTTGCCGCAGGCCTGGCTGCACTCACTTTCCATGACAGCCCCGCGCTTCCATCTGTCTGGGTTCCCGCGGGCGATCGGTCTCGCCGTGCTGCAAAATCTTGTCGCGGTGCTGTGGCTGGCCGCGTCGCCCGTGCTGCACGCGGCAGCGGACAAGGATGCTTCGGAGCCGGAGCATGCGTGCGCGGTGACGCTGTTCGAGGCGGGCAATTTCCACGCGCCGACGACGCACGCGAACAGTCGCGCGCAAACGGGATGCGCGTGCGCGCGTGGGACTTTCTTTTTTACGCGCTCTTCGGATTCGTGGTGACGAGCTTCGTGCGCATCGTCGGCGTGCTGCTCATCTTCAGCTACCTCATCGTGCCCGCAGTCTGCGCCGTGCTGCTCGCGCGCACGATGCGGATCAGGATGCTCATCGGCTGCATCATCGCGCTCGTCGGCGGCGTCGGCGGAATGATCGGCAGTTTCTACGCGGACCTGCCGTCGGGCGCGGCGATCGTGTGCGAGCTCGGCGTCCTGCTCGTCACCACCGCCAGCATCGCCCCGCTCATCCGCCGAAAAACTCCGCGGCCCGCCACAGACTGACCGCGCGCTACGCTGAGGCGACACGCACCTCGACCGCCGCGGTGCTGAGCTTCGTGTAGATTTTTCCAAGACGCCGGATCGGCCACCAGCGGTAGAGGTAGATTTCCAGCGGCCGCCACATCGCCACCCAGCCGATGATCGTGAGCCCTTCCTTCATCACCGGATGCCACTTGCCGAGGAAAGCTGTGAGCGTCTGCGCGATCGTCATGCACACCGCGAGGAATGCGAGCCCGATAAACAGGCTCGCCCAGCCCTCGCGCATGAGTTCGCGAAATTCCCGCGCGTTCAGTTCTGCGCGATAGGCAAAGTAGTGGTGGATGGATTCGGCGATATCCGCCTGCGGGCCGGATTTCTCCGGTGGCTGGCCGAGGTGCACCACGAGCCTGAGCGGCGAGTGAATCGCGTGTTCCTGCGCCCATCCGACGATGAAGTGCTCCGCGTTGTGATCGAGATCGCGCTCGTGGAATGGCGAAGGGTCCATCGAGTTGAAGAGCTGGTGAACGGTCTGCACCTTCACCTCGATCAATTGCGTCTCCCCGTCTCCGTTCATGTGCGTTGGTATTTCAAAATCACGTTTCTAGCGCGCAGCGAAGCAAAGTGCGGGGCCGCTTGCAACGGGCCAGCGGCATGGGTGGTGTCCCAATTTGGAAGCCAGGAAGCCATGAAGGGAAGGAATGACGCCTACGCCTAGCCATGAGCCCCGCTCTGCTTCCTGGCTTCCTGGCTTCCAATTTCAAAATCGGAAACCACCGCGGCATGATGCCGCATCGGCGAAGCGCACGCTCCCGGCACTCCGGGATTGCGCGACGCGGAGGCGTCGGCGACAGGAACCGCATTCCTTACGCAATGCCCCATCCGAACGTCGCCCGCACACTCGCCATCCTTGCATTCATCCCGGCCCTGCTCCTCGCGCCGACGCCCGCGCGCGCGCAGAAAAGCGCGTCCACATCCCCTGCCCCGGCGATGCCGCTCGATGCGCTGTTCGCCGGCGACAAGCCGTGGGAGACGACTCCGGATCAGCTCGAAGCCGCCGTGAAACCGCTGCGCACGCAATGGCTCAGCGCAGCGAAAGATTCCGCACGTTACTTCGGCAACTACGCGATCTGGAACGGCGCGATTCCGGTGAAGGAGGCGGTGGTGGAATTCCAAAACGGGAAGCTCTTCCGCGTGAACCTCTCCATTTTCAACCGCGGCGACAGCGACAACGGGAGCTTCGCGAGCCGCGTGGAATTTGAAAAGCAGCTCGAAGCATGGAAGGCGGCGATCACCGCGAAGGCTGGCGTGCAGCCCGTGGATCTCGGCAAGCAGAATGCGAGCGCTGTGAAGGCGACGGGCTTCTCGTGGTCGAAGGCGCCCTCGGTCTATCTCCTCGAGTTCAGCTACCAGAAGGATGCGAAGGCGACGGGCGTGCAGTTCCGGCCGGAATTTGTGCGGCTGCGCGTATCGGCGCTGCCAAAGCCGTTTGGCATCGGCTCCTCGGCGGCGGGCGGACAGCGCGTGAGCAAGGCCGCACTGCTCGCCAACGTGATAAAGGATCCGGGCGGCGATATTTTTCTGAAAAATGTGCCGATGGTGGACCAGGGGCCGAAGGGCTACTGCGCGGTCGCGACGGCGGAGCGCGTCTTCCGCTACTACGGGATGCCGGTGGACCAGCACGAGATGGCGCAGGTGGCGAACACGGGCGCGGGCGGCGGCACCAATCCCGATGCGATGCTGAAGGCGCTGACCGCATTGCAAGGCCGGCTGCATGTGCATGTGCGCGCGATCTCGAAGTGGGACTACGCGGAGTTCAACAGGATGATCACGGACTACAACCGCGAGGCGAAGCGGAACAAGAAGAAGGAGATCAACATCGCGGGCATGCAGACGATTGATATCGGCGCGATCTACGGCTCGATGGATCCGGCGTCGCTGAAGGAATCCAAGACCGTGAAAAAGAAGGGCGACTTCGAGAAGTTCAAGCGCGAGGTCGCGGAGAAAATTGACAAGGGAATCCCCGTGATGTGGGGCGTGGAACTCGGCCTGTACCCCGAGGCGGAAATCCCGCAGGCGCACGGCGGCCACATGCGGCTCATCATCGGCTACAACAACAAGACGAACGAAATCATCTACTCCGACTCATGGGGCGAGAAGCACGCGATGAAGCGGATGCCGAGCGACAACGCATTCCCGATGACGACCGGGCTCTATTTCATGGAGCCTTTCGAGTAGATCACTGCGCGCTCCACTCGTGCTCGCTTTCGGCGAGGCCGAGGCGGACGAGTGCTTCGCCCGCGAGAAAAAGTGATCCTGCGATGAGGATGCGTCCGTCGTTCGTGCGAGCTTCGGCGAGTGCGGCTTCGAGCGAATCAGCGATGCTCACAAGCAAGGCGGGCGACTGTGCGCGGACGATTTCCGCAAGCTGCGCAGGCGCCAGCGCACGTGAACTGCGGACGGGCGTGCAGATGATGCGCACGGCGAGCGGGAGCAGCGCGGCGATGACGCCGGGCCCGTCCTTGTCGGCGAGAATGCCGAGGATGAGCAGGGCCTTCTCGTCGCCAAACTCCTCGCGCCACGTCGCGGCGAGCTGTGCGGCGGCGTGCGGGTTGTGCGCGCCGTCAATCACGGTGCGATCATCCGCGCACTGAAAACGCGCGGGCCACGTCACGTTCGCGAATGCCTCGCGCACGACGCGCGGCTCGGGACGCAGCCCGGCCTCGATGATCGCCGCGAATGCGAGCGAGGCATTGCGCCGCTGATGGCTCCCGGCGAGCGCAAGCGGGCAGTCTTTTCCGAGAGGCTCGGTGATGAATTTCAGCCGTGCGCCCGCAGCTTCCGCCGCAGCGCGGATGACGGCCTCGGCCTCGGGCGGCTGCGGTGCGGAGAGGACGATGCAGCCGAGCTTGATGATGCCCGCCTTTTCCACCGCGATCGCCGCGAGCGTGTCGCCGAGATACTGCATGTGATCGAGGCCGATGGGCGTGATGACGGCGACGGCGGGCGTGACGATATTCGTCGCGTCGAGCCGTCCTCCGAGGCCGGTTTCGAGAACGACGATTTCGGCGTTCTGCTGCTGGAACCATGCGAGTGCAAGCGCGGTGGTGATTTCAAAAAACGTCGGCGTGTGCTCCCATCCCCCGATGATGCCGCGGATTTTCGTCAGCCATTCCGCGACGTGCTCCTCGGGAATCTGGTTCAGACCGAGCTGGATTCGCTCGCGGAAGCTCACGAGGTGCGGCGAGGTGTAGAGTCCCGTGCGACGCTTCGCGGCGACACACACTGCGGCGATCATTGCGCACACGGAGCCTTTGCCATTCGTGCCCGCGACGTGGATGAAGCGGCGCTTCGCACTGCTCGCAGTCTCGATCCCGAGCGCGTCGCAGAGTCGGCGGATATTTTCCAGCCCCAGCACGATGCCGTGGACTTGCAGGCCGTAAAGCCAGTCGAGGGACTCGCGGTAGGTCATGCGTGGAAAAATGGACGCTCGCAGAAGGAGTGCAGATTCACTGGATGCTTCAGTTCCGCAGAAACGGTCGCATCAAAATTCGCACTCGAACGGAGAAAGACCGGGAATCGCGCGAGCGTGTTTGCTTTTCCGATGAGCAAAACGTTCGCGTTATACCGCCGCTGGCGCGAGGTATGTGAGCAGCCCGGCGAGCGTCTCCTTCATTTTCTTGCGATGGACGATCATGTCCACGAGGCCGTGCTCCATACAAAATTCCGCGGTCTGGAATCCTGGCGGCAATTCCTGGTGCGTTGTCTCGCGGATGACCCGCGGGCCGGCGAAGCCGATCATGCACTTCGGCTCGGCGATGATGATGTCGCCGACACTCGCGTAGCTGGCCATCACTCCGGCGGTGGTCGGATCGGTGAGCACGGAAATGTAGGGCAGCTTTGCATCCGAATGACGCGCGAGTGCGCCGCACGTCTTTGCCATCTGCATGAGCGAGAGCATCCCCTCGTACATGCGCGCGCCGCCGCTGGCGCTGACGATGATCATGGGCAGCCGCTGCGCGGTCGCGCGCTCGATGGCGCGGGTGATCTTTTCACCGACGACGCTGCCCATCGTCGCAGCGAGAAATCCAAAATCCATCACGGCGATGCTCATCATCTTCCCATGAATGCTGCCGAGGCCGGTGACGACGGCGTCGAGCTGGCCGGTGGCCTTCTGGTATTTTTTCAGGCGGTCGGTGTAGCTGGCCTGGCCGGTGAATTTCAGCGTGTCCACGGAGACGAGCTTCGCGTCGTGCTCGGCGAAGGTGCCCTCGTCCACAAGCAGCTCGATGCGGTCGCACGCGGTGAGCATGAAGTGGTGCTCGCACTTCGGGCAGATGCGGACGTTGCTCTCGATCTCAAGGTTGTGGATGATTTCCGCGCAGCCGGGACATTTCGTCCAGAGGCCGGCGGGCAGTTCGCGTTTCTTGCCGGAGGTGAAGACCGGCTTGGAAAAAATTCCCATAGGGTTTGAAGGTTCAGTTTCTTGCATGGGCAGCGGGGTGCGTTCGGTGGGCTGCCGGGATTTTGGAATTTCGGGCGATCATGTTTTTGCGGTGCTAGCCGCGGGCGACGGTGATGACTCGCACCGAGGCAGCGCCGGCGCGCATCAGCACACGCGAGCACTCCTCGACGGTCGAGCCCGTCGTGAAGACGTCGTCAACGAGGACGAGGTGTCGTTCTTTCACGCCCGCAATGTGGCGCACGAGGAAGGCCCCGCGCAAGTTTTCCATTCGCTCGGCGCGATCGAGTTTTGTCTGCGTGGAGGTGTGGCGGGTGCGCTTCAACGCGTGCAGGACGGGGACGCCGCAGCGCTGCGAGACGAGCGTGGCAAGCTCGGCGGCCTGGTTGAATTCGCGTTCGCGAAAACGGATGTGGTGCAGCGGCACGGGCACGAATGCGTCGAACGGGCGCGAGGAGATGCGCGGATCGTCGAGCGTGTGCGCGAGCCAGTCGGCAAGCGGACGGAGGAGGTGGCGCTGGCCGTTGTATTTGAAGTCGTGGATGAAATCGCGGACGACCCCATGGCTGCGGAATGCGGCGACGGCGCACTCGAAATGCACGTCGCGATCCGCGCAGTTCGGGCAGGTGAACGCCTGCGTGATCGCGCCATCAAACGGCTGCGAGCAGCGTTCGCAAAACGGCGGCACGATGTGCCGCACAGTTTCCGCGCAACCGGCGCAGAGGTGGATGCCGGGCCCGGTCGCCGACTTGCACGCCGCGCAGTACGGCGGAAAGCAAAGCGTGCCGAGCGCACGGAAAATTCTACGCGCGGCTGTCGCGACGCTCATTGGCGAGGGAGGCGTGGCAGAGCACGCCGGTGAGGATGACGGTGATGAGCGGCGCAAGGCCGATGCGGATATCCGCGCCGATCCACGGGAGTTTCCCCGGCGCGAACGATGCGAACTTTCCGAAGCCCTGCACGCAGAAGACCCAGCCCGCGTGCAGGCCGATGCCGAGCCACAGCGAGCGCGTGCGCTGCATCGCCCAACCGAGCACGCAGCCGACGGCGAGCAGCGTGGTGAAGGATGCGGCGACCATCATCGGATTTTCCCACTGGCTGAAAATTTGCGGGATGAGCGCGAAGCCGGCGAGCCACGTGACATCGCCCGGCGCGACGGTGCCGGCGAGCGGCTTGATGAAGTGCAGCACGGCGAAGAACAGCGAACTCGCGATGAGCGCGGGGCGCGGGAGCATCCTGCGCTGAAGCAGGCCGAGAAATGCGCCGCGGAAGATGCACTCTTCGATGAAGCCGACGCACGCGGCGGTGAAAATCACCTTCGGCAATTCGCCGGGATGCTGCATTTCGGCGGGGAGAAAAATGATGCCGCCGAATGCGAAAATGATCAGCGACATCACGGCCATGAGTGCGACGGCTGCAAAGAACCCGAGCGCCAGCCGCTGCGGCCAGCGCGTGTCCCACCTAAGCCCGAGTTCCGCGAGCGATCGCACTTTCAGCGAACGCGCGAGCGGCCACAGCAGGAGGATGGCGACGATCTCGACTGTGCGGCTGAAGTAACGGTGGAAGCCCTGCCCCGTGATGTTTGGAAAAAATCCGCGCGCCGCGAGCGGATGCGCGCACTTGAAGAGCAGCGGCGCGAGCAGCGCGCCGAGGACGACCGATGCGATGAGATAGAGCAGGAGCTTGCGGAGATCCTTCAAGGTGGTGTCTATCTCTCAAAGTGCGGATCGAAACGCCATTCATTATCGCAGAGGCGCAGAGGGAAATTGAGAGCGACGCAGAGGGATTTTTTCATCTTCTTCTGCGAAACTCCCATTGATCCTCCCCGCCTCCGCGTTACATCCAAAACTTCCGGCCATCCGCTCAAAACTCGAACCGACGCTTCACTGAAAATGGGAACACGAAACATCCACGTCTGGAAACACAAGACTGACGACGGCGAAAAGCGCGAGGTGCGCGCGGAGAAATTTGGCGGCAAGTGGCGCATCCAGGCGCAACTGCGCGGCGAGGACAAATGGACGTACTACGACGTTCCGCTGATGGACGACCTGCTCGAACTGCGGCGCGTGCTCTGGAACAAGTATCAGCGGAAGCATCTCGCCTTCGAGGATGTCGCGGCGATTGACAAGGTGATCCGCGACGCGGGCGGGACGGTGCCTGGAGAGAATGACGAATGACGTCATCCGTCATCCGTCATTCAAAGATGCGCTTGTAAACCTTCGGGTTTGCTCCGAGCCAGAACCACGCGGCGAGCACGAGCAGTGCGATGACATTCAGCGAGAAGCCCCACGACGCGCGGCGGCGGCCATACGGCCATCTTCCCACGTCGCGGTGCTCTCGGATCGCGAACAGCGCGAGGACGGCGCTCACGCAATGCACTCCCGCGGCGACGACGACGGCCCAGAATGCGCCAGCCTGCGATCCGCCGTGGAACGAGCGCACCGTCCACACGGAAGTCTCGATGAGAAGCGCGATGAAGAGCAGGCTGGTCGCATGGGAGGACTTGCGGTTCATGTCCTTCGAATACGACGAGGCGACATTGATGATGAACGCGATGACGAGCAGGCCCATGACGACCAGGCCGAACTCCGCGAAGGTGTGCTCCGCCGCCGCAGCGAGCAGCGCGATCATGCGCTGAATGCCTCCAGGAATGCGACTTCGACGGCGAGCTGTTCCTGCACGTTGCGGCCGAAATTTTCCCTCAGCCCGCCGATGGCGGCGGCGCGCGTGATCACGTCGGAGACCGGGAGGCGGGCCGCGAGCGCGGCGGTGTCGGAGGAAAAATCGGGCAAGTCCAGATGCGTGGCTTGCTGCTGCTGGCGGAGGACATCCGCCCACCACGATTCGAGCGTGTCCACGAGCACGCCGCGCTCGTTCCGGTAGCGCGCCTCGGCGAGCGCTTTGTGGAAATCCTCGCGGTCATCGAGCCAGCCGGAGTCCACGCCGCTGGCCTCGCGGAAGCGCTTGGCCTCGGTCTTGAACATGGCCTCGGTCTCGTCCGCGATGGCCTGCTTCGCGACGGCCAGGAGCGCCTGCACTTCGCGGACGAGGCCGAAGACCTGCGGCAGTTCGGGACGCGGGATTTTGAAAAAATTGCGGAGCGATTCCGCGATTTGGCGCTGGCGTTCGTCGAGCCCGCGGCGCGCGCCGGCCACGAGCGGGATCTCGATGCACCGCGAGAGGATCGTCTCGAGAAGCAGCTCGGGGAAATTGCTGACGAGGAGGATGTGCGAATCGCGCGGCGGCTCCTCGAGGGTTTTCAAAAATGCGTTCGCGGAACCTTCCATGAGACGATCCGCGTCGAAAATGACGACCACTTTCCGTCCGCCACGCAGCGAGCGCATCTGGAGGGAGCGCTCGAGTTCGCGCACCTGTTCGATCGTGATGCGGCGCGACTTGGACTCCGGTTCGGCGATGTGGACATCCGCGTGCTTCAGCGGATCGGCGGTGTCGCCAACGAGAATGCCGGTGAGGCCCGCGGCGACTTCGCGCGTGCCGCTGCCGACGGGGCCGGTGATGAGGTAGGCGTGCGCGAGGCGGTCGTTCGCCTGCGCTTTGCGGAGAAGGGTCAGGGCTTGTTCGGCGGAGAATGCCATGCGGGGCGCGAGTAGATGCGGAATCGCGGCGAAGTGCGCAAAGAGAAAAAACGGCGGCGTCCGCTTTTGGTGTTTGGCGTTTGGCGTTTGGCGTTTGGCGTTTGAAGTTCGGAGTTCGGAGTTTGGCCGGCCGCAGGCGCCGCTCGTATCGGCAACACCGCCCGCGTATCGGAAGGCCGCTGCGCGGAGTCAAACGCCCAACGCCAAACTCCAAACTCCAAAATTTGGATACGACCGGGAAAATCCCCGTGGCTGCCGACCGGAGAAGCAGGCTGATCCTGCGTGAAAATTAGCCGGCCTCCTGCCGTCGGCGGCTACCAATTTTACTGCTTCGTCACCACCGCGGGCGCGTCGCCGGCCGCGGGACTGGCGGGCTTTTTCGTCTGCGCGAGGCGCATCGTCTTGCGGCGCGCGTCCACCACGAACGAGTTGTTCTCGCCGAAGCGCGACCACGGGCCAAAGGGGACATCAGAGTATTCGATGAATTTCCAATCCGCCACGTCGGTGCCGCCCATGCCGAGGTAGTCCTGCACGGCAGGAGAGATGTCCAGCCCAGCGCCACGGTTCAGGTTCCACTGCGGGCGTTCATTTCCGAAGACGTACTGCCAGTGGTCCGTGCGGAACGGCCCGACATCGGACCACTGCGCATAGCAGACGCGCAAGCCATGGCGGATCATGATCCAGCGGTCGCGGCAGACGGACTTGCCCTCCTGCTCGAAGACGGCATTGAACCACGGGATGATCTTGCGCGCCTCGGGTTTGTGGCGGCCACCGGTCACGTCGTTGTAGGGCAGTGCGAAATAAAACGGGTTCCCCTGAGGGATGAATCCGGCGGGAATGCTGCCGCCGTCCTCAAGTTTCTTGCGTCCGGTCGGGGCGTCAACGCCGCCGTACGTGCGCCACCAGTTGAGATCCCAGCAGCTCGAATAATTGTGCACCGGGTTGTTCTGGCCGGCCGACTCGCCGACCCAGAAGACGGTCGTGACGATGCTCAGCTTCCAAGGGTAGAGGCTGCGTGCGCTGCCTTCCTTGTGCGAATCCGTGGGCACGATCACCTGCGGCTCGAGCTTGAGGATGGAGTCCTCGCGCAACTTCATCGCATAGCGCGCAAAATCTGCGCTGCTCTGGTAGGTCGGCTGTGGGGATTCGGCTATCGCCGCGCCCGCCATGAAAAGAATTCCGGCGAAGACGGCGAAAACCTTGGCGGTCATCATGTGTGTGATAGCCCACCCTAGAGATGCAGGGTGTCGGCGCAAGGTGGAAAATCCCGGCGAGATGGAGAACGGGCGTGACATGGGGCTGTGTGTTGTCCGCTGGTATAGCAGCGATGATGCCCGACGCGCGGCGGCCTCCGGAATCGGCGCGCCAAGCCGGGACGCTGTGGTTGAAAATAGCGCGGGACATTTAGACGCAGGGGTGCGGAGGGGAGTTGAGAGTCACGCAGAGGAATGATTTTGCCTCACCGATCGGCGCCCGCAGTTTCAGATGATCCCTCTGCGATCCCCCCCGCTGCAACTCTGCGTTTGAAAATAACCTCACAAACTGAATCGTTCCGGCTCAGAAATACGGCGCGCGGGATAATTCTTACGTCTTGCTCATGCTCATGCTCTTGCTCTTTTTTTGAAACACGCATTCAACGGGAGCATGAGCAGGAGCAAGACAAAGAGTCAGAGCGCACAGCCTTCCCGCACGCCGCGTGGCCGAATGCACATCTAATTTTCCCCGCGCGCCGCGGCTTTGAACATCCGCCCGGCTCGACGTGTCGAACTGACCAAATTTTCATGCACCACTGCTCCACTTCCGGCCTGCCGCCCGCACCCTTCGACTGGACTCCGCGCACCCCGCTCGTCTTCGGGCCCGGCACACTTGCCAGGGTCGGCTCGCTCGCCGCGGAACTCGGCGGACGGCGCGCGCTGATCGTCACGGACAAGGGGATCGTGAACGCCGGCCACGTCGAGCGCGCGCGTGCGACGCTCGAAGCGGCGGGCATCGCGGTGACGATCTTTGACAGCGTCCGCGAGAATCCCAACACCGAGGACATCCGGCGCTGCGCGGAAGCCGCGGCTGCGGCGAAGGCGGACATTTTCATCGGCCTCGGCGGCGGCAGCAGCATGGACACGGCGAAAGGCGGCAATCTCATGCTGACCAACGGCGGTGCGGTGAAGGACTACTGGGGCGTCGGCAAAGCCACGAAACCGCTGCTCCCGCTCATCGCCATCCCCACGACCGCGGGCACTGGCAGTGAGTGCCAGTCCGCCGCGCTCATCGCCGACGAGGTCACGCATCAAAAGATGGCGTGCCTGGACCCGAAAATCGCCGCGCGCATCGCGATCCTCGACCCGGAACTCACCATCAGCCAGCCCGCGCGCGTGACCGCGCTCACTGGCATGGACGCGCTCTCGCACGCCGTCGAGACGGCCGTCACACGGAAGCGCACCACGCTCAGCGCCATGTATTCGCACGAGGCATTCCGGCTGTGCTTCGACGCGCTCCCCCGCGTGCTCATCGATCCCAACGACCTCGACGCCCGCGGGCGCATGCAGCTCGGCGCGGCGTTTGCCGGCGCAGCCATCGAGGCCTCGATGCTCGGCGCAGCACACAGCGCGGCAAACCCGCTCACCGCCCGCTACGGCGTCCCGCACGGCCAGGCCGTCGGCGTCGTGCTCCCGTCCATCGTGCGCTTCAATGCCAGCGAACATTCCGCCGAATCGCGCTACGGCGAACTCTGCCGCGCCGCCGGACTGCCGGATGCCGAGGCGCTCGCACAGGAACTCGAGGAAGTCCTGCGACTCACAGGCCTCGCCGCGCCGCTGGGAAAATTCGGAGTCACGCGAGATGCGATCCCCACGCTCGCGCTCGAGGCCTCGCAGCAATGGACCGCGACTTTCAATCCGCGCGCGATCACACAGGCGGATTTCGCGAGGATTTATGAGGCGCTGATGGGGTGACTCGGCATTAAGCGTGAAAAGTTAACCGTTTGGCCCGCCGCAGGCGCGGTTTGAATTTTTATGCACATCCAGAAGCCAAAACGTTTCCACGAGAGGGCATCGGCGACCTTGTGGGTGCTCAGGTGTTTACCGTCTCCGAGGACTTGGAGGAAGCGGTTGCGGAAAAGTTCGGCGACGGGCCGGGGCTTTCCTCCGGCATGGAGTGGAAGCCGTTTTTGATTCTTCGCAGCAACCTCTCGCTCAGCTTTGCATCAATAAAGTCCGGACTCGTGCAGACCGAGACCACATCGGGCTTCGGCCACCGTCGCCGGAAACGTCTGGCGCATTCAAACCGTGGCGAAACGGCCACCCACGCCTCGTCCGAAAGCCACATATCGGGAGAATCAATCGGTTCCGGTGTCACCCAGACGACCCGGCAATTCGGCCAGTGCAACATGGCAAAATAGAGGAAGTTTCCAAAATTCGCCGGTGATCGCTCCGACATCATGTCGTGATGCTCGTCCGCGTGAATGATCATGTGCGGAGGTTCAATGACCTTTTTCGCCACCATTCCCTTCCATCGCGCGTATGCCTGATGATGGTGATCGACGATGAAATCCACAGGGCGACCGGCCCATGAAAGCAGCTTCTCCAATTCTGAAAAAGGCTCCTTGAAAAGGGCGAAGTAATCCAAATCGATGTCCAAAATGACCGACATTGTTTGCGTGCTTCGGTGATCGCACCAGGTAGTCGCTTTTCAAATCAGATTTGAAGGACCTCATGCATCTGCTGGGCAACATGTGGCTCCTGTGGGGCACATCAGGAATCACCGCGCAGCCGCTCCAGCAGCCCGGAGAAGCGTTCGCCCGTCCGATTGTTCCTGACCGCCAATCCCAGGGCCTTTTTCTGCCCGATGAGCACCACCATCTTTTTGCCGCGCGTGATGGCGGTGTAGATGAGGTTCCGCTGCAAGAGCATGTAGTGCTGCATCGCCACCGGCACGATCACGACCGGGAATTCGGAGCCTTGGGATTTGTGGATGCTGATCGCATACGCCAGCGACACTTCATCCAGTTCGCCGAAATCGTAAATGACCTCGCGGCTTTCAAACTGGATCGCGACTTCCCGTTCATCAGGATTGATCGCCTTGATCCGGCCGATGTCGCCGTTGAA
>Ga0208856_1000080_pt1 | contig 42299 bp, 31 predicted proteins | sample LakMenEpi13Jul12_FD_150690 | JGI IMG/M metagenome (GOLD analysis project Ga0208856, IMG submission 150690) | Freshwater microbial communities from Lake Mendota, WI - 13JUL2012 deep hole epilimnion (SPAdes) | ecosystem: Environmental > Aquatic > Freshwater > Lentic | place: Lake Mendota, Madison...
CATTGCGGCGTGGACCGCCGCGGCCACTGCCAGCCAAACTGTCGATGCTGGTGCGAGTTGGATCGGGTTGGCCGCCACCGCCACCGCTGTTGCGACGTGGCGCGCCTTGACGTGCAAATTGATTGGTCATGAGCGGGTCAATGTGGCGTGGCAACTCATCGCCACGGGGACCGCGGTCATGGTCTCTGTCCATGTTTCGGTCATTGGGTCCATCATTGGGACGATCATTGCGTCGATCGCCGCGCTCATTGAAACGGTCCGCTGGAGCGCCCTCAAATCTTCTTTCGCCCCGATCTTGGCGATCAGTGCGTGGACCCTGTGCAGGACCACCACGACGTGAAGGAGGGGGGCCATTGCGTGAGCGACCGGCACCACCTTCAGGGCGGGCTTGACCGCCGCCGTTGCCGCTTGGGCGACCACCACGTCCACTGCCACCGCCTTCACCGGCGGCACCTTTGCTTTCGCGAATGCGTTGCATCATGTCAGTGCGTGCTGCTTTGGCAGCAGCTTGCATCACATCACGGCTAGGTGGACGACCTGCACCGCCCCACAAAGTTTGACGCCCCATGGCAATAGGTTCAGGCTTCTCGCCTGGCTCAGGTCCAAAGCCTTCCAAAATTTGGACTGGTATTTCTTGCTTGGTGAAACGCTCGATTTCCATCATGAAGCCTTCTTCGTCCAAGCACACCAAGCTGACCGCTTCGCCGCTTGCGCCTGCGCGGCCCGTTCGGCCGATGCGGTGCACGTAGTCTTCAGACACATTGGGAATTTCGTAATTCACGACATGGGGCAAGTCTTCAATGTCAATGCCGCGGGCTGCGATATCGGTGGCGACCAAGACCCGAATTTCGCCGCTCTTGAATCCAGCCAAGGCCTGAGTGCGAGCAGTTTGGCTCTTGTTGCCATGCAGTGCCATCGACTTGATGCCGTTTTTGGTCAGGTAGTCGGCCACATTGTTCGCGCCAAACTTGGTGCGAGTGAACACCAAAACTTGACTCCAGTTGTGCAGATTGATGATGTGCACCAACACTTCTTTTTTCTTGCCACGACCCACTGGGTGAATGACCTGAGAAATGCGTTGCACAGTGGTGTTGCTAGGCGTGACTTGAATGCTCTGTGGGTTCTTCAAAAGCGTGGCAGCCAGGTCGCGAATTTCATCGCTGAAGGTGGCAGAAAACAACAAGCTTTGTTTTTCTTTTGGCACCAAGGCCAAGATTTTTTTCACATCATGAATGAAGCCCATGTCGAGCATGCGGTCGGCTTCGTCCAAGACCAAAATTTCAATGCTGGACAAATCGAGCAGGCCTTGGCCTTGCAGGTCGAGCAAACGGCCTGGGGTGGCTACCAAGACATCGACGCCGCGTTTCACGCGATCGACTTGAGGTTTCATACCAACGCCACCAAACACAACGGTGGACTGCAGGCTGAGGTATTTGCCGTAATGTTTGGCGGACTCTTCAATCTGGGCAGCCAATTCTCGTGTGGGAGTGAGCACCAGTGCACGAATGGCTTTGCCGCCAAATTTATTTCGACCGGCCTCTGACAGGCTCAGTTTGTGCAAAATGGGCAGCATGAAGGCGGCTGTTTTGCCGGTGCCAGTTTGTGCACCAGCCAACAGGTCATGACCTGCCAAGACGATAGGGATCGCTTGAGCTTGCACTGGCGTGGGAGTGTCGTAGCCTTGCTCTTGCACGGCCTGGAGAATGGCCGGAGCCAAATTCAATTCTTCAAATTTCATGATGGCGCGCCAAAAAAGGCGCATGGCATCGGTTTGTCAGGCTGTTTGGTAACAGCCGCCAGTCAAAGACCGATGGGATTCACAGGTGGGTATGGAAACCACAGGCGGGTGCCTGGGTCAAACCCCAGCAGAAGTGCTGATGTTGCGGCAACTGGAGGCGGCAACATTCAGATTGTCGCACGAATCTGTAAACTCACAAATTAATTCTAAAGAATGAATAATTTAGGCCTAAAGAGCTTTTTGGTGTTTAATCTAAAGTAAATATAAAAACTATTGAATTCTTATACATGAATGTTTTGAATAGCCAAAGGCCAAGATCCATGAAACTGCAGCTTGGGACGACATTCGGGCGGTCCAACTTGTTGCGCCTGAACGCTCCCGAGCACGCCTACGCTTTTGCAAAAGGAGAAATCAGCTTGCAAATCAGGGGCGATGCATTTTTGAGCCTGATCAAAGAAGATGGACGATTGCTTCAGCTCGCAAAAATAAACAATCTTGAGCCCATCGTGTTGTTGAAATAATGGGCGAATCAGTGTGAAAAGCAACTCACTCTCCAAGCCAACGATGCCCCAGAATACTGCTTCTCTGGGTGTCTACCGATTTGGGGTAGCGGTCGCTGTTTTGATTTCCTTGGTTGCTGGCATCTATCTTTGGAAGGACAGGCAAGACACGCTAGAACGAGAGGAGGCAATGGGTGATTTATTGACGCGCATCTTGTTCAACCATGTAAGCCGAACACTAGAGTCTTCCTCTGCCATCATGACTGTTGCCAATCAGGGCGCATCTTCAAATTTGCCCACGCAATCTCAGCTCAAATCCGCCATTGAAAAATCCAGTTTCATTCGTTCCTTGTCCATGCTAACTGAGGATGGCCGGGTATTGGCCAGCTCAGAAGATGGGGTGGTCAACCAGTCTGTCAGTTGGCAACAATTGGGCTTGGAGCGAGATGTGGGCGATGATTTGGCAGCAGGTCGTTGGCAGCCGGTGCGGAATTTGTTTGACTTGAATCGAAGCGATGTCCGCTTAAGAGACTTTGCCATTTTGCCCTTGGCTATGCGCATGAAACGTGCTGATGGTCAGGTGGTGCGGTGGGTGGTTTTGATCAACCCGCAATATTTAATTGCTAGCTTTGCAGAATCCGTTGACGATCAATGTGATGCGGTCTATGTGTTTGATTATGCGGGTCGAATTTTGGCCAGCAGCTCACAAAGATGGTTTCCACATGATCAGATTTTTAGCGACATGCCTGCTGTTAAGAGGGTTGCAAAGAACCAAGAATTTGGCCGATATATTGACGTTCGCAAAGATGCTAAACAAGACAGCGAACCTTTGGAAGTTCACTACCGGACCGCGGCACAACTGCCAGTCACGGTGGCTGTTGCTATTTCTAGGAGTCGGGTTGAAGGGCGGTGGTGGCTAGCTTCAAAAGGCATCATTGGCATGTCTGTTTTGATGCTGTTGGCCACTTTTGTTTTAACCCGCCATGTTGCAGCCATCTGGGCTCGAAGGGAAGAAGACCGCCTTGTCATGTCGAATGCCCTCAATGCAGCAGAAGCGGCCAACCAAGCTAAGTCGGCCTTCTTGGCTCAAATGAGCCACGAAATCAGGACGCCCATCAACAGCATGGTGGGCATGACCGAACTTGCACTGGGCACACGCTTAAATCCAGAGCAAAAAGACTATCTGGAAATGTCACGAACAGCGTCTCAAAGTCTGTTAAGGCTGATTGACGATATTTTAGATTTCACACGATTGGGTGCCAATCGCCTCACTTTGGATCAAACCTTGTTTGATTTGCATACGGCTTGTCAACAGGCTCTTAAAGGATTTGCATTTCAAGCCGAGCAGAAAAAAATTGATTTGTATTTGGACATTGACCCAGATGTGCCGCAGTTGCTGATGGGTGACCCGTTAAGACTTGGGCAAGTGTTGCAAAATTTATTGGGCAATGCCTTGAAATTCAGCGATACGGGTTGGGTTAAATTAAGTGTTCGAAAAAATGAAGTCAGTGAGCATATGGTGGTGTGTGGCTTCGAGGTGACTGATACGGGCATTGGCATTGCAGCTGAAAAAATACAGCTTATTTTTTCGCCCTTTAGTCAGGCAGACGCTTCAGTGAACCGCAAATATGGTGGCAGTGGCCTGGGACTTTCTATTGCAAAAAATTTGGTTCATCTGATGCGTGGTGAAATGAAAGTTCACTCACATCTGGGAGAAGGTAGTTCCTTTTCTTTCACGGCCACATTTGAAATGCCCACTTCAGAATTGCTTGATAGGCAAATCGTTCCAAAGGATTGCATTTTCCAAAGTTTCAGTTCTATTTCGCACTCGGTGGATGTGGTTTTGGTTGAGTCCAATCCCTTTGCTAGGGAAATATTGAGAAATCTATTGGCGGCCCAACAAATTAAGCCAATCGAAATTGTGACACCCGTGGCGTTGCAGATTTGTTTAGACGCTTGGCTGAAACAAGGCCTGAACCGCCAAACGCTGTGGGTCATAGATCACAGCATGTTAGCCTACATTGAGTCGGCTTATTTGCTGGCGCAAGAAGCCAGTAAATGGCGAAGTTTGTCTTGGATTGTGTTGTCTGATTTTGGTTTGAATCACGATGTACAAAATCTGTGTGCATTGGCTAGAACTTTAGGTGTTCGTGTCTTGAACTTGTACAAGCCCGTCACAGGGCTAGAACTTCAGAATGCGCTTACAAGCTTGACGCAACGCGATGAAGTGGGAGAGGAAATTTCAAAACCCACCCCCTTCAAAGCCAAGCATGTGGGCAAAATATTGGTGGTTGAAGACACGCCCATGAATCAGCAGTTGGCTCAATGGACTTTGGAAAAGTTGGGTTGCACTGTTGAAATTGCAGACAACGGTGAGGCTGCTGTTCAAAAAATTCAGTTCAATGTTTACGATTTGATTTTGATGGATTTGCAAATGCCTGGCATGGATGGCTTAACGGCGACCCGGGAAATTAGGCACATTGAAGTGACGCAAGCCTTGAAGATGACGCCCATCGTGGCCATGACGGCTCACGTCTTGGATGAAGACCGTGTGCTTGCCAAAAAAGCAGGGATGCAAGACTTTCTCATCAAACCAGTTTCCGCTGATGAATTTCAAAGGGTTTTAAAGCAATTTTTGTAGCAAGGCTCAGCTTGTGAGCCAGTGCTGAGCCGATAATTCAAACAAGATTCACGCGCAGCCACAAGCCCTTCCTTTATGTCCAATGCATTTCAAGCAGGATTCATGGTGTTCCATGGCAACCGCCTAGAAGACCTGCGCGATCTCACGCTTGGCCTGTTTCGCAGCCAGCCCTTGCCCCCCTTGGTGCCAGAAACCTTGTTGGTACAAAGCAATGGCATGAAGCACTGGCTTGAAATGGCCTTGGCAGACGACAGCGCCATGGGCATTTGCGCAGCCACGCAAATGGAATTGCCTTCTAGTTTTATTTGGCGTATGTACCGTTTGGTATTAGGCCAAGCGGTGGTGCCTGTAGCGATGCCCTTTGACAAACAAGCTTTGGTTTGGCGCTTGTGGCGCTTGCTGCCTGAGTTTGCCCAATCACACCAAGTTGCGCCTTTGCTGGCTTACGTCAAAGACGATCCACATGGACGCCAAAGGTTTCAATTGGCACAGCAAGTGGCAGACGTTTTTGATGGTTACCAAAGCTACCGCGCCGATTGGCTGGCAGATTGGAGCAATGGCCAATTTGTGTTGCGGTACAAAGCTGAGCGCAAAGCCATGCCGCCCGATCAAGTTTGGCAAGCACAGTTGTGGCAGCAACTGGAACAAGATGTGTTGCAAACGCAAGCCCCCGAACTTTCCTCTCAATGCCTATCCAGGGCCGACGTGCATTCGCAATTCATGCACAAGGTTCAGCAAGCCAAAGCTTTGAAGCCAGAAGGTTTGCCGCCTCGCATTGTGGTGTTCGGTATTTCAAACTTGCCCATGCAGGTGGTAGAGGCCTTGGCCGCCTTGGGTCGCTGGTGTCAAGTCATCATGATGGTCCAAAACCCTTGCCAAGAATACTGGGGCCATGACATGGACCTGGTGGCACAGAAGCACTCGCTGCTTTCTTCATGGGGGCAACAAGGTCGAGATTATTTGCACGCGCTAGAGCGCTTTGACCAGCCTGAAAACGCCTTGAGCGTCATGAGCAAGCAAACTTTTTTTGTAGATCCAGCTGAGCATGCTAGCCCTTCGCGATTGCAGCATATTCAGTCTGATATTTTGAATTTGAAGGCCATGCCCGAGCAGCCTGAATTCTTGCCCGACGATGGCAGCATTCAAATGGTCCAGGCGCATTCAGCGCAGCGCGAAGTTGAAATTTTGCACGACCAACTTTGGGCATGGTTTGATGAAAACCCAAGCTGGAAGCCAGCTGATGTCATGGTCATGGTGCCCGATATGGCCAACTTTTCATCGCACATTCAAGCGGTGTTTGGTCGTTTTCCAGTTCAGCATCCTCGGCATATTCCTTTTTCAGTGGCAGACACCACACCGCGTCAAGTGCCGCTGGTTCAAGCGCTTGAGTTTTTGCTGAACTTGCCACAAGCAAGGATCACCATGTCGGAATGGCTTAGCCTGTTTGAAGTATCTGCCGTGCGAGCCAAGTTTCAAATGGACGAGGCCGATGTCCAAACCATGAAAAATTGGCTGCAGGACGCTGCTGTGCGCTGGGGCTTGAATCCAACGCACCGACAAAAGTGGGGCGTGCCCAGCAATATGCCTCATGCACAGCAAAACACTTGGGCCTACGGATTACAACGTTTGATATTGGGTTATGCCGCCGGCCAAGCCAAAGGCAATGCGGCATGGCAGGGTGTCTTGCCCTTGCCTCAAGTTTCTGGCTTGAGTGCTTTGAAGGTGGGCTATCTGGCGCAGTGGTTGGATGCAGTGTCTATTAGCTTGGCTCAATTGAATGCAAATCATGCGCCTGCCGAATGGTGCTCGGTCATGCACGACTTGATGGCGCGCTTTTTTGAAGCCGACAACGAAGCCGATGAACGCATGTTGCTGCGTTTAAAGCAAGAACTGACGCAATGGCAATCCTTGTGTGAACAGGCTGCTTTGTCGGAGCCATTGCCCTTAACCGTAGTCCGAGAACATTGGTTGTCTGGCCTTGAGTCAACTGGCCTGAAGCAACGTTTCTTTGGCGGCGGTGTGCAGTTTTCAACCCTTATGCCCATGCGCGCCATTCCCTTTAAAGGTCTGTGCCTGCTGGGCATGAACGATGGCGCTTATCCCCGTCAAAGCACGCCTCGCGATTTTGATTTGATGGCCACGCATTGGCTTGCAGGTGATCGCTCGCGCCGCGAAGACGACCGTTACTTGTTCTTAGAAGCCTTTTTGTCAGCCCGCGAAAAACTGTACATCAGTTGGCAAGGCCGCAGGTCTACAGACAATCAGAAGATGCCCCCGTCTGTCTTGGTCGCTCAATTGCGCGATACCTTCAAGGCCCGTTTCTCCCCCGAGCTCGATGCCGTCTTGCAGCCCTTGCAAGCTTTCTCTGCCAAATACTTCAAGCCTGATTCAAAATTCTTCACTTACGCAGACGATTGGGAAACAGCGCAGAGCACCGGCTCTGAATTCAAATCTTCGTTATCTGAGCCTACTTCTTCTGAGGCGGCCCCTGACCAATTACCCGCTATTTCAGAATGGCCTCTTCAGGAATGCATGCGTTTGCTCAGGCAGCCTGTCGATGTCTATTGGCGCAGTCGCTTGGGTGTTCTGCTCAAGGGCCCTGAAGAGGCCATGCTAGATGATGAAAACTTCTCTCTCAATGGGTTAGAAAGGTATGCCTTAGGTCGCCAATTGCTTGAAGCCGAAGACATCGAACTGCAACTTGAAGCTGAAAAATTGCTAGGCCAATTGCCAATGGGAGCTTCAGGACACTTGGCATTGAAACAGCAATACGATGCGGCACTTCGCGTCATTGACCGAGCAGATGCTTTTTTAGAAAAATACCCACAAGAGCTGCCAACTCAATCCGTGGCCGTTGTCATTGACATGCCTTGGGGTGAGGTGCGCATCAGTGCCGAGATCCTTGGTTTGCGCCAAGAACTGCGTTCAGCCAATCAGTTGCCAATTGATTCTGAACCTGTTCAAACACTGCAACTGACCAGGCGACCCGGTGCGGTGGCCACAGGTCAAAAAGACCAACAATCTGCTCGCGCCGATGTCTTGATCAATCTCTGGCCCAATCATGTGCTGTTAAGCGCTGCAGGTTGGACAGTCAGCTCCGTGGCCGTCGGACTTGATGCTGTGGCGGTGTTGCCCGCCATGCCGCCTCAAGCGGCAAAACATTTGTTGGCACAGTGGCTGGCCGTTTATGCGCAGGCATGGGCGAAGCCCTTGCCCACCACCCTGAAAGCAGGCTTGGCATTTGTGTCAGAGCAAATCCGAAGTGCACAGTCAGGCAAAGAAGTGGCGGCTGACCAAATCACCGAGATGGCCTTGGACAAGGCACGCAAAGAATTTTCCGATGGTTTTTCTGAAAGCACCGATTGGGCGCGTTCCTTGTATGTCCAAAGATCGTTCGACAATTTTGATCCTCTCATTGAAGGGCTGCCAAACTGGGCGCCTCTGTTGTACGGCGATTTGATCCATGCAGCTTCAATTGAAGGCGGTGCCTCATGAGTCAATTGAAAACGCAAAAACTCAATGTTCTCTCATTGCCTTTGAAAGGCATTCAACTCATTGAGGCCAGCGCAGGCACAGGCAAAACTTGGACATTGGCCGCGCTTTATGTGCGTCTCATTCTGGGACATGCTTGGTCTGGCCCGAGCCTCATGCCGCCTCAAATTTTGGTGATGACCTTTACCGAGGCCGCTACGGCAGAGCTCAGAGATCGCATCCGCGATAGATTGGCACAGGCTGCCCAATTTTTCAGGGGGCAGTCTCATGTTGCAGATGATTTTTTGCAGCACCTTCAAGAAAGCCTGGGCACCGATTTAAATGCGCAGCACGCAGAACGCTTAGAAGAAGCCGCTCAATGGATGGACGAAGCCGCCATCTACACCATCCACAGCTGGTCGAGTCGCATGTTGCGCCAACATGCTTTTGACAGCCAAAGTTTGTTTGATCAAAAGCGCTTAGACAATGCGCCGGCTTTGAAGTTGAAGCTGGTGAAAGACTATTGGCGGGAATACGTGTACCCCCTAGAGGTCAAGCAACTGGGTGCCATGAAGGATTTGGGCGGGACCCCCGAAGCTTTGCTTAAAAACATTCAATCGCTTTGGCAAAAGTTTGAGAAGTCACCAGGTGGTTTTCCAGATGCCTCGCAAGATCCAGATCCAAAAGCCTTGGTGCTTGCTTGGTCTCAGTGGCAAGAACACGTTCTACACTTAGAGGCGCAAGCCAGACAACTGTTGTTGACCAATATGCCTCACGCACTAGACCGGTTGATCAAGGCGCTTGAAAATGATTTGAATCGCAATCACTATCGTGTCAACAAGCACGCATACTATCTTCGCCATCTTGCAGATTGGGCATCTGGCGAAGAGCCAGACATCGATGCACTTTCCAAATTTACCCTTGAAAAGCTCAATGCCGGCTTGAGGAGCGGGGCCAATCCGATTGACAACGCGCATGGTGTCTGGACCGCAATAGGTCTTTGGATGGCTGAGCTTCAAAACGAGCCAGATGTAGGTGTTAATTTGCTGCACCATGCCGCACTCAAAGTAGGCCGTGCATATTTGCTGCAAAAAAGAAGTTTGGCTAGCTTTGATTTTTCGGATTTGCTACAGCGATTGCATGCGGCATTGCATGCACCAGACGGTCGATTGCCTCAGATCATTCGCGCGCAGTTTCCAGTGGCCATGGTAGATGAGTTTCAAGATACCGACCCCTGGCAATATGAATCGTTATCGCGCATTTATGGCGCAGCAAATTTGTCAAACCACAATCCCCGCAATGAAGACAACGCAGAACAAGACAATGCCAGCGCATTTCTAATGATTGGCGATCCGAAGCAGGCTATCTACAGTTTTCGAGGCGCAGATTTACCAACCTATTTGAATGCAAGGCATGCGGCTGAATCCATTTGGACCCTCACAGAAAATTTCAGGTCCAGCCTAGAAGTTGTCAATGCTGTGAACCACCTTTTTGCTACGGCTCAAAACCCTTTTGATGAAGTGCCTTTTGAGCGTGTGAAAACACCCACACCTGCCAAAGCTGAAAGTCTTCGCTTGACCAATGGTGAAAAACTGCCCGCGCTCACGGTATGGCATTTGGCCGCCGACAAACCCTTGAGTGGCGCGCAATACGGTGAAGACATGGCGCAAATTTGTGCCACGCAAATGGTTTGGCTCTTGAATCAAGGCATCGCTCAACCCGGTCACATGGCAGTTTTGGTCAGGGATGGCCAAGAAGCCAAAAAAATTCGCCAAGCCTTGGCGCAGCGGAGTGTCCGGAGCGTCTACTTATCAGACCGTGAAAGTGTTTACGCCACGCGAGAAGCTCTAGATTTAGCTTGTGTTTTAGAAGCCGTTTTGCAAACGCGCAATGCCAAGTTGCTGCGCGCTGCCCTGACCACTCGCACCTTGTGCCTTAGCTTGGCTGAAATAGAGCAGGTGTTCAGTGAAGAAGAAGCCTGGGACATTTGGGTAGAGCGTTTCAATGCATGGCACCACACCTGGCAACGTCAAGGCTTCTTGCCAATGCTTTACAAAATGGTGCACGAACAAGACATTGGCAGGCGCATGCAAGCCGAAGGCGATACCGCTGAACGGCGCTTGACCAATCTGTTGCACCTTGGTGAATTGCTGCAATCGGCCAGCCTTCAGTTGCAAGGTGAATCTGCATTGCTTCGTTTTCTCACCGATCAATTGTCAAATCCTCAGGCACAAGGTGAGAGCGCGCAAATGCGTCTTGAAACAGATGCAGAGTTAGTCCAAGTCATTACCTTTCACAAAGCCAAGGGTTTGCAATACCCCTTGGTGTTTTTACCTTTTGTCTCCAATTTCAGAGAAGACAAAGATGACTCACTTCGAACGGCCGAAGAACGTCTCCAAGAAGACATTCGTTTGTTGTACGTTGCCTTCACGCGTGCACAACAAGCCATGTGGATAGGCGTTGCCAAACGCCAAGGTGACTTCAAAAGCAAAGAGACACACGCACAAAGTGCTTTAAGCGTTTTGTTACAACGAAAGTCTGCCGATGATCTGCAAGAAAAATTGCAGGCTTGGGCAAGCTGTGATGACATTGAACTTGTTCATACGCCCGAAGCGAATGCGCAGTTGTATAAGCCTTTCAATGCGACCAACTTAGAAGCGCCAACTGCTGCAAGATCGCCATCGCGCGTGTTGCCCAATGCCGGTTGGACGGCCAGCTTCAGTGCACTGACCCGTAAGCTCAGTGATTCCAAATGGCAGGCTACAGATTCGGGACTAGCGCGCGAAGAGCGTTGGCTAGATTCGCAAATCGACAACCCAGTAGCCAACGCCAATGACCTGCTCGTGGCAGATGACGCATCCTCTGTCAAAATGGGGCAACCCCCGTTCAATCAATTTCCTGCAGGCAGTGCCTACGGGACCCTGTTACACGACATCTTCGAATGGCAATTGAAAGAAGGTTGGCCCCTTCTGCAAAACGAATCAGACCTCTTAGCTGAAGTCAAAATTCGATGGCAAGGCTGGTGGCAAACCCAAGCCGACAGCCTGCAACTTAAAACCGAAGACCAAGCCCTTTGCCTTCAACTCATTCGCCAATGCGCAGCCTCTCAATTCACACAATTGGGGTCAGATCAACATTGTTTGAGTTTGTCTCAGCTCAACACCCAAAACGCCTGGCCAGAAATGGGCTTCACATTCAAAACGCATGGTGTTTCAACGCTGTACATTGATCAGCTCATTAGCGCTTCGCTGCATCCCAACAAAGCCCGCCCTGCTTTGCAGGCGCAGCAATTGAATGGTTTGCTAACGGGCTTCATGGACATTGTGTTTGAGCACCAAGGTCGCTATTACGTGCTCGATTACAAGTCGAACAAATTACCCGAGTATTCGCATGACAGCATCACAGGCAGCATGCTCAGTCATCGCTATGATGTGCAATACACCTTGTACATCTTGGCGGTTCACCGACTCTTAAAGTCTCGCCTTAAAAATTACAACTACGAGCAGCACGTGGGCGGTGCCATTTATCTGTACTTGCGCGGCATTGATCAAGCCGGGCAGGGGTTCTATGTCAATAAGCCATCCTACGAACTTATCCATGCCTTGGACGAAGCATTCAAATTGAATCAGCCATCCAGTGCAGCAGGGGTATTGTCATGACTCAATCACAAGCTCCCATCAACAACACTTTGGCGCCCCAATTGACATCTGCGTTGGCAGGTTTGCCGTGGACCGCTTTGGATGTCGCATGGCTCCAATTTTTAAAGTCACATCAAGCCACCCCAGAGCCCTTGCACGATTTGCTGGCGCTTTTGGTCAGCCACCAAATGGGAAGAGGGCATGCATGCTTGGACCTTGATGCTCTGATCCAAGACCCAGCGAATTTGCTTGACTGGACCGATGCTCAAACCAAGGCATTGCATCAGCAGCTTGCAAATTCAAAGTTGGATGAACAGCCTGCAGATTTGTTCGCTGTGCTACACAACCCTTGGGCTCAGGCTGCCAAAATAATGCCATGGGCCATTGGTGATCACTCGCCCATCATGGTTTCTTTCAAAGAAGATGGCCAAGCCCAGCGTGTGTACCTAAGGCGCGCTTGGCATGCAGAACAAAGCATTCAAGCATCTGTCCAAATGCGGTTGTCGCAAAACTTTGAAGTACCTGCGGACAGCGATGAAAAACTGAACAAACTGTTCGGCCTTCAAAGCGCGGAAACAGATTGGCAGCGCATCGCTTGTGCCAAAGCTTTGCGTGCAGGCCTGACACTCATTACCGGCGGTCCTGGCACAGGCAAAACAACCACGGTGGTTCGCTTGTTGGCCTTGCTGCAACAAGCCGCACACGATCAGCAAACATCTTTGCGCATTCATTTGGCAGCTCCCACTGGCAAGGCTGCCAGCCGCTTGAGTTCCTCAATTCAGGTGGCATTGGCCAGCTTGCCCGACGGTTGGGGAGAAGGCATTCCATCTCAAGCTGTTACTTTGCACCAACTGTTGCAGTACAACCCCGATGCGACCGCAAGGTCTGCGCCATCATTGGCAACGGACTTGGTGGTGGTCGATGAAGCCTCCATGATTGATCTTGAACTCATGGCGCGATTGATGAAATGTGTGCCTGTTCAGGCCAGGTTGGTTTTGCTAGGCGACAAAGACCAGTTGGCTTCGGTAGAGGCTGGCGCAGTGTGGTCTCAATTGTGCGAGGGGGCGGCCCAAGCAGACAGCGCCACCCAAGCGCACCCCACCCAAGCCTACACCCTGCCAGAACAAACTGCGGTGCTGCATGTCAGCCGACGCTTTCATGCCAACAGCGCCATCGGTCAATGGGCCAAACTGATCAACGATGGCGATCAACTGCAAATCAAAAAACAATGGCATGCCTTAAGCAGTGCCAGCGCTTCAGAAAACATTGAAAAGCCAGAGGTTCAAAGGTGGCCAGGTGAATGGCGCGATAGACCTCAAGGGCATTTGCATCCAGAAGTTGCTCATGCATTGCGTGAAGGGTGGTCCACATGGTTGGAAGTTTTGAAACCGCTGCAACAAGCCGATGCCCTCTGTGACAACGCGCACGCCCTTCAGTTGCTAAACCGTTTCAGTGAGTTTCAAGTGCTCTGTGCACTGCGACATGGCGCATGGGGAGTTCAATCTTTGAATCAGCAAATCGCCATGGCCCTAGGCTTGTCTAAAAACTCAGAAAGAAACTTTCAGCCAGCCAAAGCGCAAGATGCCTGGTTCGTCGGACGTCCCATCATGATCACCCGCAATGACTATCACCTACAGCTCATGAACGGCGATGTGGGCCAGTGTTTGCCTACTGCCAATGGCCTTCGTGTGGCGTTCCCTGATGGCAAAGGCGGTGTGCGGTGGGTGTTGCCTTCTCGCTTGGATGCCGTTGAAACTGTATGGGCCATGACCGTTCACAAATCACAAGGTTCAGAGTACGGCCATGTGCTTCTGGTGCTGCCAGACCGAGATGCCCCAGTTCTCACACGCGAACTGCTCTACACCGGCGTCACGCGTGCTAAATCGCGCCTAAGCTGGTGGGCCCCCAATGCCTCGGTCTTGTTCAACGCAGTAGCGCAGCGAGTCACCCGAAGTGGCGGTTTGGCAGAGGCCCTGTTTCATCCGTCAAAATAGGCACTTCAGAAAAAAGTGAGCAATGATGAATTTCGATGAAATGGCTGACAAGTTGTCAGCCCACCCAGACTTCAAAGTCAAACGACGCTTGGTTCCAATTCTTGATTTTGGACCTGGTTCTGGCGCACCGACCAAGCGGGTCCTCATTTTGGACACGGAAACGACTGGCCTAGATTGGCGCGCCGAAAACATCATCGAGTTGGCCATGCTGTCTGTGGCTGTTGATCTGCAAACGGGTCAACCTGTGGGTGTGGTTGAGGTCTATGAAGATTTCGAAGATCCGGGCAGACCCATCCCAGCAGAAATTGTGAAGCTCACAGGCATCACCACCCAAGACGTGAAGGGCCAAAAACTCAACGAAGCCAAAATCATTGACATGGTGCAACGCGCAGACCTTATCGTGGCGCACAACGCCAGCTTCGATCGACCTTTTGTTGAAAATCGATTAGAAGTGTTTGAGCACAAAGCATGGGCCTGCTCGTTTGCCGGCATCAACTGGAAATCCCAGGGTTTGGGGTCGGCCAAGTTGGAATTTTTGTGCAGCGAATTGGGATGGTTTTACGATTCGCACCGTGCACAGGTAGATTGCCATGCTTTGCTCCGGGTCTTGTCGGCGCCCTTGAAGGCCCAGCCAGACGACATGCCATCTACAGGTCTGCAACAACTTTTTAAGTCAGCCGAACAAGCCCGAACGGTGGTTAAAGCTTTTGGTTCGCCCTTCGAGACCAAAGACAAGCTCAAAGCCCGTGGCTACCGATGGGATGCCGAAGCCAAAGTTTGGTCTACGGCTGTGATGTCAGTTGAGGCTTTGGAAGCAGAGGCGGATTGGCTCAAATCACAGGTTTACGGGGGACGGGCCGCCAGAATTGGCCTAGAAACCCAAGACGCGCTGGTTCAATTTTCAAGCCGAAGTGGTAAGTCGGGCGATCGAGTCTTGTAATTTGAGAAATTTCAGGGCTAGAAACCCCCGAAGGGGTCCCTAAAGACAGGGATAATCACAGTTTAGGGAAAAATAAGTTCCGTTTTTGGAAAATCATCTTTCCCCTCCCTTTTTGAAGAGCATCCCAGCCATGGCCCAATACGTTTTTTCTATGAACCGCGTCGGCAAGATCGTGCCGCCGAAGCGTCACATTCTCAAAGACATTTCACTCAGTTTCTTCCCCGGCGCCAAAATTGGCGTGCTGGGCCTGAATGGTTCCGGCAAGTCCACCTTGCTGAAAATCATGGCCGGCATTGACAAGGAAATTGAAGGCGAAGCCATTCCCATGGCAGGCCTCAAAATTGGTTATCTGCCCCAAGAGCCGCAGATGGATCCGGACGAAACCGTTCGCGAAGCCGTTGAAGGTGGCATGGGCGAAGTCAAAGCGGCGCAAGCACGCCTCGAAGAAGTTTATGCAGCCTACGCTGAAGAAGACGCCGATTTTGATGCGCTGGCTGCAGAGCAGGCCAAACTCGAGGCCATCATCGCCACAGCAGGCGACGCCTCTGACCACCAACTTGAAATTGCAGCTGACGCTTTGCGCTTACCCCCATGGGACGCCATCATTGGCAAACTCTCTGGCGGTGAAAAACGCCGCGTGGCCTTGTGCCGTTTGTTGCTCAGCCGCCCCGACATGCTGCTGCTTGACGAACCCACCAACCACTTGGACGCAGAAAGTGTCGACTGGCTCGAATTGTTTTTGCAACGCTTCCCAGGCACCGTGGTGGCCATTACCCACGATCGCTACTTCTTAGATAATGCGGCCGAATGGATCTTGGAACTTGACCGCGGACACGGCATTCCCTACAAAGGCAACTATTCCAATTGGTTAGAGCAAAAAGAGGCACGCTTGGGCCAAGAGCAACGCACAGAAGACGCACGCACCAAGGCCATGAAAAAAGAATTGGAATGGGCTCGCTCCAATCCAAAAGGTCGTCAAGCCAAGAGCAAGGCGCGTTTGGCTCGCTTTGAAGAATTGAGCGATTACGACTACCAAAAACGCAATGAAACACAAGAAATTTTCATACCTGTGGCCGAGCGCTTGGGCAACGAAGTTTTCGAATTCACCAACGTCAGCAAGTCTTTTGGCGATCGTTTGTTAATTGACAATCTAAGCTTTCAAGTTCCCGCTGGCGCGATTGTCGGCATCATCGGACCTAACGGCGCCGGTAAATCAACGCTCTTTAAACTGATCTCTGGCAAAGAGCAACCAGACAGCGGAACGATCAAGGTCGGGCAAACCGTGAAGATGGCCTTCGTCGACCAAAATCGCGATGATCTTTCCAATGAAAAAACCGTTTGGGAAGATGTGTCTGGCGGTCTAGACATCATGACCGTCGGTAAATTTCAAATGCCCAGCCGTGCTTATTGCGGCCGCTTCAACTTCAATGGTGGCGATCAGCAAAAGAAAGTGGGCATGTTGTCGGGTGGTGAGCGCGGTCGTTTGCACTTGGCCAAAACCCTCATCGAAGGTGGCAACGTTTTGCTGCTAGACGAACCCTCCAATGACTTGGACGTGGAAACATTGCGCGCCTTGGAAGATGCCTTGCTTGAGTTTGCGGGCTCGGTCATGGTCATTAGCCACGATCGATGGTTCCTCGACCGTATTGCGACGCACATCTTGGCCGCAGAAGGCGACAGCCAGTGGGTGTTCTTTGATGGCAACTACCAAGAGTATGAAGCCGACAAGAAGAAGCGTTTGGGCGAAGAGGGCGCCAAGCCTAAGCGTGTGCGTTTCAAAGCCTTGAAATAATTCACTGCGCTCAGTGAACTCAGAGCGAGTTGTGACATGAAACCCATGCGCTTAGAGGACGTCCTCTTTAGCCAAGGTTTCGGCACACGCCGTGTGTGCGCAGGTTTGGTACAGCAAGGCTATGTGAGCGTGAACAACGAGCTTCAAGAAGACCCTGGTGTTTTCTTTGATCTGGAAAATCTCAAGTTCAAAGTGCAGGGCACAGAGTGGCCTTACTTTGATCGCGCTTACCTCATGCTGCACAAACCAACAGGCACAGAGTGCTCACAAAAGCCCTCAACTTGGCCCAGCATCTACACCTTGTTGCCTTCCCCTTTAAGACTGCGTCCTCAAAAAGCTGCGGTGCAAGGCGTTCAAGCAGTTGGGCGCTTAGACCAAGACACCACGGGCCTGTTGTTGCTCACCGATGATGGCAAGTTCATTCACCGCATGAGTTCACCCAAGCACCACATGCCCAAGGTTTATGAGGTCACCACCAAGCACGAGATCACGGCGCAACAAGTGGAAAAATTATTGTCAGGCGTGGTGCTAGATGACAGCCCAAAGCCTGTTCAAGCAGCGGCCTGTGAAAAGGTGTCAGACACCCATTTGAAACTCACCCTCACAGAGGGCAAGTACCACCAAGTCAAGCGCATGTTGGCGGCTGTTGGCAACCGGGTGGAAGGACTGCACCGCAGTGCCATTGGCAATTTGCAATTGCCAGCAGATTTGGCGCCCGGTCAATGGCGCTGGATCTTGCCTAGCGAACTCGAAAAATACTTCAAAGCTTGAAGCACTTCCAAAGGCTGGTCCTTGTGAGGACTGTGCCCGCAGTTCTCTAATTTCACCAACCGAGTTTGAGTTGCGTGCGCCGCAATTTCATCAATTTGTTTCATGGTTCCATAAGGGTCATCTGTTCCTTGAATGGCCATCAAGGGCGATTGAATTTTTGAAAGCAAAGGCCGAATGTCAAAGCTTCTAAAGGCTTCACTCAACCACACATCGTTCCACTGCCAGAAGGCGACATCGACATCTTTGTGAAAGGCTGCTAATTTGGGTTTGAGTTTTTCAAAGTGATCTCTTGCATGAGTGATGGCTTGAATAGAAATGTCTTCCATCATCACATGGGGTGCCATGACCGCACAGCCTGCAACTGGAAACTGACTTGCATGAATGAGTGCAATGGTGCCGCCATCGGAGTGGCCAATCAATAGGGGATTGGTAATTTTTAAATGCGCCAACAAAGCGGGAAAAACTTCTAAAGCCTCCCGATGCATGTAGGTCGATTGAAGTTTTCCAGCCCCGCGCACATCAAATATGCTTTCAGAGTACCCATAGCCTCGGCGTGAATAAACCCAGCCTTCACATTCCAGGGCTTGGCATATTTGCGCTGGCCAATCTTTCCAAAGGGCGACGCTGCCCAGACCTTCGTGCAAAAAAACGCAGCTGGGAGCTTTGTCCTTTAGGGCCAAGGGCTTGTCCAGCGGGATGTGTTTCACTTCTAAGTCAACACCCAAGATGGAGATCAGAGAGGGGTCAGTCATGCAGTCAATTTTGACACTAGAAAACCTCAAAAATTAAAAAGATTGCGCTCGATTGGCAGGGATGCCTTCCAATACCCCATTACACTTAAGCAATGATCTTAAAAGCACTGACCTTCACAATTGGTTTGGCCACTTTCGGTCTTGCTACGGCCATGTCCTCAGGACCTAAACCTGCGCCTCCCGAGCCTGCAGTTCAAGCACCTGCCCCCATTTTTGTCTTAAATTCCCTCGAAGGGAACGTCAGTGTCATTGACCCCGTCACTTGGACTGAAACCAAGCGAATCCCCACTGGCAAAGAGCCGCACCATTTATACCTCACGCCAGATGAAAAATCGGTCATTGTGGCCAATGCCATGTCAGATTCTCTGACCTTCATTGATCCCCGAACCGCAGAAATCCAACGTGTCATTCCAGGCATTTTGGACCCTTATCACTTGCGCTTTTCTCCCGACATGAAGTGGTTCGTCACGGTTGCCAACCGACTCAATCACATTGACATCTACAAATGGGATGGGCAAACACCCACCTTACTCAAGCGCATTCAATCGGCTAAAACACCCAGCCACATGTGGATTGACAGCAAGAGCACCACTGTATGGGTCACCATGCAAGACAGCAACGAGTTGGTGGCTATTGATTTGAAGACACAAGCCATCAAGTGGCGCGTGAAAACGGGCGCTATGCCTGCCGATGTATTTGTCACACCAGACGATCAAACATTGTTGATTGGTATGACGGGCGGTGATGGCGTAGAGGTTTATGACGTGTCTAAAAACCCTGCGATAAAAATTAAATCGATTCAAACGGGTAAAGGTGCGCACGCTTTCCGAGCTGTAGGTGACAAGCAGCATGTGTTGGTCAGCAACCGTGTCGCCAACTCGATCAGCAAAATCGATTACAAAAGCCTCACTGTGGTTGACAAGTACCCAGGGCCCGGTGGGCCAGATTGCATGGATATCATGGCAGATGGCAAAACCATTTTGCTTTCCTCGCGTTGGGCTCAAAAGTTAAGTGTGATTGACATGAGCACTCGCCAAGTGGTTCGTCAAATCAAAGTGGGCAAATCACCGCATGGGGTTTGGACCTTGGACCATGCGTCACGCCAATGACACCTTAAACAAGGGTCTGCCCCAGATCTTTCTGGGCGCACTCTTGTTCAATCCGTTTTCTTTGGCAGTGGCTGTCGAGTCGCAAAGACCACCACCGCAATGCCTAAAGCCCATTTACCTAACCTTAGATACGGGCCACATGGGCATGGCCCCCTTGATTGCCGACGTTCTGCGCAAGCATCAAGTCCCAGCGACCTTTTTTGGAGCCCATGAAAAAACGCAAGAGGGTGATGGCAGCCTTGGCCAGTACTGGTCTGCATGGTGGAAGGCGCGAGGTAGTGAAGGGCACGATTTTGCAAGCCATACCTACGACCATGCTTATTGGCGATCAGATATCGATGCCCAAACCTTCAAAATTCGACCCAGTTCAGGTGAGCAAAAAGACCAAAACTTAATTTGGAGTGCAGAAAACTATTGTGCTAACTTGAAAAAAGCTTCTCAGCGTTTGGAAGCTATGACGGGCCGTACCAGTTTGCCACTTTTTAGAGCGCCGGGGGGCAAAACTTCCCCCGCTTTGTTGAAGGCCGCCAGCCAATGTGGCTACACCCACGTCGGTTGGTCGCCTGCTGGTTTTTTAGGGGATGAGTTGTCCAGTCAAACCCACAGCAACGCTGCTTTGTTAAAGACTGCTCTAAAAAGCATCAAAACGGGTGATATCTTGATGGCCCATTTGGGCATTTGGTCGCGCCAAGATCCTTGGGCTCCTGCGGTCTTAGAACCCCTCATTGTGGGCTTGAAAGACAAAGGGTTTTGTTTTGCCAGTTTGCGTCAACACCCGCAATATTCGAAACTTCTTGCGACAGTGCCATAAACCCCCTTGAACCTTGCTCACTTCTTATTTTCAAAGCCATGCTGACATCCATGATTGAGTGGCTCATTGACTCCTTCTCCGCATTGCAAACCTTGTTGTTTGAAAGTGTGGTTCAACCCTTGGCATTTGCTTGGGGTGCCGGTAATTTGCTCGATGTGGCCTACGAAGGCACGGGGTGGCTCTTAATCGGCTTGCTACAAATTCTGATTTTGCTTGTCTTCATTGCGCCCTTGGAAAAATGGCGCCCCTCCGAGCCTGTGACAGACTCCAACGGTGTCAAAGTTGATATCTTTTACACCCTCATTCATCGTTTGGGCCTGTTTAAGTTGGTCATGTTTTTTACTTTTGAAAATGCCGTTGAAACTGTGTTTGGCATGCTGCGCGTTCATGGGTTTCCAACGCTCCACATCGACGCATTTTGGCCAGGCGTCTCCGACATTGCTTGGGTCAGTTTCTTGCTGTACCTTGTTGTTTTTGATTTTGTTCATTACCTGATTCACCGGGGGCAACATCAGTTCAACCGTTGGTGGGCTCTGCATTCTTTGCATCATTCACAAAGACAAATGACACTCTGGACGGACAACCGCAATCATTTGCTCGACGATGTGATGACCGCGCTGATATTGTCAGTGGTAGCCAAATTGATCGGCGTGGGCCCGGGGCAATTCATTGCTTTGGTGGTCTTAAGCCAATTGAGCGAAAGTTTTCAACACGCCAACATCAGATGCAGTTTTGGTTGGTTGGGTGATCGCTTATTTGTGAGCCCGAGGTTTCATCGCTTGCACCATGCCATTGGCATTGGTCACGAGTCAGCAGGCCGAAAAACCTTAGGTGGACACAACTTCGGTGTGTTGTTTCCGTGGTGGGACATGCTGTTCAAAACTGCTGATTTTTCAAACAGATACGATCCAACAGGTGTTCGCGACCAAGTCGAAGAGGGGCGCGACTATGGGCAAAGTTTTTGGGCTCAACAAAAATTAGGCTTCATGCGCTTTTTAGGCAAGGGCACAAGTTCATGAAACTTTTCATGGACTCTTTTTGGCGAGCGCTTGCTTACTGCATGCATCCAAAGGTCATCATGCTTTCCTTGTTGCCGCTCATATTGATGGCGGCGATCGTGACAGGCTTGGGCTTTGTGTACTGGGACCTTGCTGTCGACACCGTGCGCACGGGGATGGAAGGCAGCCCAGCCTTGGGTTGGGCGTGGACTTGGTTGGAGCGAGTCGGTCTGCTGAATTTAAAGACGGTGCTTGCGCCATTGGTCATCATCCTGGCTGTGACGCCTGTTGTCATGATCATGTCCCTATTGGCAGTCTCATTCATGATGACGCCTGCACTCGTGAGTTTGGTTGGCACAAGGCGTTTCCCTGAATTAGAGCGCAAGCGTGGTGGTTCTCTGTGGCAAAGTGTCTTGTGGACTTTCATGTCTGTGATCTTGGCCATGGGCGCATTGATTCTCACCTTGCCCTTTTGGTTGATACCACCGCTGGCCATACTTTTGCCAGCATTGATTTGGGGATGGTTGACCTACAGAGTCATGACCTACGATGTCTTGGCTGAACATGCGTCTAGTCAAGAGCGGGTAGAGCTCATGAATCGTTATCGATTTCAATTGTTAGGCATGGGCGTTCTAACCGGAGCCATGGGTGCTGCACCCAGTTTGGTGTGGGCATCCGGTGCCTTGTTTGCCGCTGCGTTTGTGATTCTCATCCCCATTGCAGTTTGGATTTACACCCTCGTTTTTATCTTTTCAGCACTTTGGTTTGTTCACTTTTTGTTGCTTGCCTTAAGTAAGCTCAGAGAAGAGCCCATCATCATTCTGAACGAAGCACAGCCATGAACACACCCATGCAACTCAATCCGCCTGCCATCGGCATCATCATCATTGGCGATGAAATTCTGTCGGGTAAACGCTCGGACAAACACTTGCCTAAATTCATAGAGCTTCTCAATGAGCGAGGTTTGCAGTTGGCTTGGGCCGAGTATGTGGGTGACTCTCCCGAGCGCATTACGCAGGTCTTAGCCCGTGCCTTCGCATCGGGTGACGTGGTCTTCTCTTGCGGTGGTATCGGTGCAACGCCAGACGATCACACCCGACAATGCGCCGCCCAAGCAATCGGTGTGCCCTTGGCTTTGCACCCTGAAGCCAAGGCCTTGATCTTGGAACGCATGCGCGATGTCGCCACGGAGCAGGGTGTTGCCTTTGAACCTAATCGCGATGACAACCTTCACCGATTGAACATGGGCACGTTTCCCCAAGGCGCTCAAATCATTCTCAACCCGTACAACAAAATTCCTGGTTTCACTTGTCAGGGTGCAGGCCAAGGCATGGTTCACTTTGTGCCCGGTTTTCCTGTCATGGCATGGCCTATGATGCAAGACAAACTCGATGCCTATTGCCAAACATGGGGTGCCGCGCCCAAGCGTATCGAGCGGTCTGTGATTGTTTTTGGCGCCATGGAGGCAACCCTGACCCCCTTGATGGAGCGCATTGAACTCCAACATGCGGGCATCAAAGTTTTTAGCCTTCCCAGCGTGGATCATCCCAAGTGGGGCAAGCACATCGAACTGGGTGTGAAAGGCGCAGAACCGCAAGCTGAGTATGCTTTCATGGCACTGAAAGAAGGCCTAAAGCCTTTTGAAGTTGAGCTTGGCCCTGAAATGGTGCGCTAATAAATTGCGCACTATAATAGTGCATTTGTGGTGTATTGTGGTGCATCAAGTTGATGCAAAAAATTCCCGGAAAGTCGCAAAGTGCGCCCCTGTCCTCAGGGCACAATAGCGGACTTGGGTCATTGTGGTGCTCTGCTTTTGTTGGCATAGAAACTGCATTCCTGTAGAACCAATTATCAACACCCATCCTTAGGAGAATTTGATGGCAAAGACCGTCGCAGACGTGATGAAGATGGTGAAGGACAATGAAGTCAAGTTTGTTGACTTCCGCTTCACCGATACCCGTGGCAAAGAGCAGCACGTATCCGTGCCAATCTCCCACTTTGACGAAGACAAATTCACCGACGGCCACGCGTTCGATGGTTCTTCCATTGCAGGTTGGAAAGGTATTGAAGCCTCCGACATGTTGTTGATGCCCGATCCCAATACCGCCAACCTCGATCCCTTCTTCGAAGAAACTACTTTGATCTTGGGTTGCGACGTTTTGGAACCCGGTGATGGCAAAGCCTATGACCGCGACCCCCGCTCTATCGCCAAGCGCGCTGAAGCTTATTTGAAGGCCTCTGGTTTGGGCGACACTGCTTACTTCGGTCCCGAGCCAGAATTCTTCTTGTTTGATGACGTCCGTTTTGGCAGCGACATGTCAGGTTCGTTCTTCAAGATCGACGACTATGAAGCACCGTGGAACAGCGGTACCAAAATGGAAGGCGGTAACCGCGGTCACCGTCCAACCGTGAAAGGTGGTTACTTCCCAGTGCCTCCAGTCGACAGCACACAAGACATGCGCGCTGAAATGTCCCTGATTCTCGAATCTATGGGAATCCCCGTTGAAGTCTTCCACCACGAAGTGGCTGGCGCAGGTCAAAACGAAATCGGCACACGCTTCAGCACCTTGGTGCAGCGCGCTGACTGGACTCAAACATTGAAGTATGTGGTTTGGAACGTGGCTAACGCTTACGGCAAAACAGCTACTTTCATGCCAAAGCCTTTGGTCGGTGATAACGGCTCAGGCATGCACGTTCACCAGTCCATCTGGAAAGACGGCAAGAACTTGTTCGCAGGCAATGGCTACGCAGGTTTGTCAGACTTCGCGTTGTACTATATTGGTGGCATCATCAAGCACGCTCGTGCATTGAACGCCATCACCAACCCCACCACCAACAGCTACAAGCGTTTGGTGCCTGGTTTCGAAGCACCCGTGAAGTTGGCTTACTCTAGCCGCAACCGTTCTGCTTCCATTCGCATTCCTCACGTTGCTTCTGACAAAGGTCGCCGCATTGAAGCGCGCTTCCCAGATCCAATGGCCAACCCCTACCTGTGCTTCTCTGCACTCATGATGGCTGGTTTGGACGGCGTGGAAAACAAGATCCACCCAGGCGAAGCTGCAACCAAAGACTTGTACCATTTGCCGCCCGAAGAAGACGCATTGGTGCCAACCGTTTGCCACAGCTTAGACCAAGCCCTTGAGTATTTGGACAAAGACCGCGCCTTCCTCACAAAAGGTGGCGTGTTCACAGACTCCATGCTCGACGCTTACATTGAATTGAAAATGGGCGAAGTCACACGCTTCCGTCAGGCCGTGCACCCCATCGAATACGAGATGTACTACTCACTGTAATTTGCAGCGAGTTGGGGCACCTGAGCCCGACCCCGAAAAGGACGGCTCAGGCCGTCCTTTTTCATTCAGGAAAGATTTTTGAGACATGATTGCAGGCTTGAGATGGGTGAAATTTCAATGGCACATACTGCTCATGGCATTGCCATGGTTTGCAGGTATGGCATTGGCCGATCAAGCTGTCTACAAGTGTGGTCAAGAAATAACCAACCAACCGAATGACCCCAGTCAGTGCCAAAAACTGCTAATTTCAAATCCGACTCAAATCGACGGAACGCGTGTTCAAAATAGTCAGTCTCCAAAGCCTGTCTCAGCGGCTACTGGCACTGCTGCTGAGCGCATTTCTATACCACCCACCAAACTACAAGATGCACTTCAGCGAAATGTCCAAGCGCGCACTGTTTTGGAGGATGAGTGGCAGAAACTAAGTGCCAAGCATGCAGAAATGGTGCGAGTTTTTAATGGAGGTCAACCAGCCCTTCAAGAAGGCGAGTCTTTGCAAAACCCGCAATACCAGCGCCGGACTGCAGATATGCAAACTCAAATTGAGCGCATGGCGCGTGACCTGATGGCTTTGAAAAGAGAGCTGAGTCGTCACACATCCAATTTGGCCTCGGTGCCATCTAAGTGAAATTCAGATGGCGAAAATTTCAAATCAATCCAAATTGAGTTCCAGCCCCTCTGTTGGGTCGCAAGAGCGAAATATGAATTTGACAGGTGCCTCACAGAATCATCGCTTTCAGGCCTTCGATTGGTTGGCCACCCCCATTGCCGTCTTGGAAAGCAATGGCATTGTCGTCTTTGTGAACTCAGAATTAGAGGACGTGATGGGCCAGTCTAGAAGGAGTTTGGAAGGAGAATCCTTTTTGAATTTCTTTTCAGATCCCAAGCCCTTGTTGCATGCACTTTCTGGCGCTAAGGCCAATGAATTTGCGGCCTTGCGCTACGACGCCGAGTTGTTGCGCATCAATCCAGAGGAGTCACTTCCTGTTCATGTGATCGTTGCGCAGTCCGATCAATCCGACGAAGTGATCATTGAATTACTGCCCATTCAACAGCAAACACGGCAGGACAGAGAAGAGCGGCTGATTGACCAGGCTCAAGCCAACAAAGAGCTCATTCGAAATTTAGCCCATGAGATCAAGAACCCATTGGGTGGTATTCGCGGTGCTGCGCAGCTGCTCGAAATGGAAATGGAGTCCAAGGAGCTGACCGAATACACCCAGGTCATCATTCGAGAAGCCGATCGTTTGCAACTCTTGGTAGACCGGTTGTTGGCGCCGCATCGCCGGCCCCACATGGTGGGAGATGTCAATATCCATGAAGTTTGTGAGCGGGTGCGCTCACTTGTTGTGGCTGAATTTCCAAAAGGTTTGCGGGTCATCAGAGACTACGACACTTCCATTCCCGAATTCAGAGGCGACAGGGAGCAGCTTATTCAGGCTGTTTTAAACATCGCTCACAACGCAGCCTTAGCCTTGACAGATCGGGTGACTGAGGGCGATGCCCAACTTACTTTTAAGACGCGTATTACCCGCCAAGTGACATTTGGCAAACAGCGTTATCGACTGGCATTGGAATTGCATGTGATAGACAACGGGCCTGGTGTTCCAGACTCCATCAAAGACCGAATTTTCTTCCCACTGATTTCTGGAAGAGAAGGCGGCTCTGGCTTAGGTCTTACTTTGGCGCAGACCTTTGTTCAGCAGCACCACGGCATGATTGAGTGTGAAAGCGTGCCAGGTCGAACAGATTTCAAAATTTTGATTCCGTTGCCCTGATCTGATAGCAGACAGTGCATTCTTTTTAGAGAAAGTTAAGTCATATGAAGCCTATCTGGATCGTAGACGATGACCAATCCATCCGATTCGTCTTAGAAAAGGCTCTCCTTCGCGAAGGCTTGAGTACTCGCAGTTTTACCAATCCGCGTGAAGTCCTTGCAGCGCTCGCCACAGAAGACGGCAGTGAAGGCCCTCAGGTCTTGGTCAGTGACATTCGCATGCCAGGTGGATCGGGCTTAGATTTGTTAACGCAAGTCAAGCAGCAACTGCCTGCATTGCCAGTCATTATCATGACGGCCTTTTCTGATCTGGACAGTGCTGTTTCAGCTTTTCAAAATGGCGCTTTTGAATACTTGCCCAAGCCATTTGACTTGCCCAAGGCCATTGAGCTGATTCGACGCGCGCTTGAAGAAAGTCAGCGCGAAGAAGTGGCTGAGGAACTCATGGCTGCGACGCCAGAGATGATGGGTCAAGCGCCCGCCATGCAGGATGTTTTCAGAGCCATTGGTCGACTTTCGCAAAGCAATGTGACCGTCATGATCACCGGAGAATCTGGTTCTGGCAAGGAGCTGGTGGCTCGTGCATTGCACAAGCATTCCCCCAGAGCCAATGGCCCTTTTGTGGCCATCAATACGGCGGCCATTCCGAAAGACCTGTTGGAGAGTGAGCTTTTCGGTCATGAGCGAGGTGCATTTACAGGTGCTCAAACATCAAGGCGCGGCAGGTTTGAACAAGCAGAAGGCGGCACCCTGTTTTTAGATGAAATTGGCGACATGCCTTTTGACCTTCAGACGCGTTTGTTGCGCGTTTTGTCTGATGGCCACTTTTACAGAGTGGGCGGGCACACTTCGGTGAAGGCCAATGTGCGAGTCATTGCTGCCACACACCAAGACTTAGAGCAAAGGGTTAAAGAAGGCGTGTTCAGAGAGGACTTGTTTCACCGCCTGAATGTCATTCGACTGCGTTTGCCTGCTTTGCGTGAACGCAGAGAAGACGTTCAAGTTTTAACCAAACACTTCTTGCTGCAAAGTGCGCAGCAATTGGGTGTTGAGCCCAAGCGAATTTCAGATCAAGCGCTTGAAATATTGGGACAGTTTAATTTTCCTGGCAACGTTCGCCAATTGGAAAATATTTGCCATTGGCTGACGGTGATGGCACCTGCCCAAATGATTGAGGCCAAGGACCTGCCACCCGAAGTCTTGCTGCACAACAATGCCGTGAATGTAAGCCCTCAAGGTGTCATTACCGCAGGAGAATTGATCCCATTGAGCGAGAGTACACCCCTAGCAGCCGCTATCGGCACACCGCCCGCTCTGGTGAACTTAGGCGCACATGCAGGTTGGGAGAGCGCGTTAGAGGTGGAGGCTTTGCAGCTGTTGGGGACAGATCGCCAAGACGTTTGGGACGTCCTGACCAAACGCTTTGAATCCTTGCTGATTCAAGCAGCACTGGCGACTACCCGCGGTCGACGCATTGAAGCGGCTGTTAAGTTGGGTATTGGTCGCAATACCATTACTCGAAAAATTCAAGAGCTTCACATTGAAGCTTAATTCTTGAAAAAAAAGGCCTTCAGATGAAGGCCTTTTTTTGGGGGTCAAGAGAGGCGATAGTTCAGTTGCGTTTTATTTTGAGTAAATGATGCCGCCATTGCTGTTGACTGCGATGTACATGTTTTGTGCTCTTAGCAAATAGGTGAGATTGGCGTCGGTTTTGCTTGCTTGGGGTTTCCAAGTGATGCCATCCAAACTGATCACAACAGTGCCGCCTGAACCTACGGCCAAGAACTGATTGGTGGCGGACAGTGCATTGAAATTGGCAGTGGAATTGGCACTCTGAGCTGTCCATGTGATGGCGTCAGGGCTGCTCAAGATGGTGCCGTTGGCGCCAACGGCAATGAATTGATAACTGGTGACATTGTTGGTGAAGTTTGTCATTGAACCAACGCCTTTGAGGTCAGCTGAGCTGCCTGACTTTTGAGCTGTCCATGTCAAGCCATCACCGCTGGTCAGAATGGTGCCGCCAGCACCGACAGCCAACCAATTGCCTGCGCTTGAGTATGAAATGCCATGAAGCTTGGTTGTGGTTGGCACGCTTGTCGTCACGGTCCAAGTGATGCCATCCTTGCTGGTCACAATGGCGCCGTTGTCACCCACTGCAATGGCCAAGCTGCCATTGGTCGCAATGGCATTTAAGTTGTGAGGGGTGACTTTGGTGGACAGCTTCCAAACTTTGGAATCGGTGCTGTAAAGGATGGTGCCCCCTTCGCCTACCGCCATGAATTTGGTGAAACTGTATTCGGCCGCATGCAGGTTAACGTTGACAACAGGTGTGATGGCTGTCCAAGTGTTGAAGTCTGCAGCCCGAAACATCTTGCCGCCATTGCCAACGGCCAAGTACGTGTAAAGCACGGTATTGCTGGCGATGTCTAAGTAGCTGCCATAAGTCAGTCCTGTGGGCGTACCTGTGTTCAATGTGCTGGATGAGGTCCACTCGGAGCCTGCTAAGCGAGGCGTGGCGGCAACTGTTGGCGTGGCGTCTCCACCTGGGCCGTTGTTGGTTCTGCCCGTCATGAAAAATGAGTAGGGCGTGCCATTGGTCAGGCCAGTGACCACATAAGGTGATGTCACTTTGAGTCGGTATGTTGAGCCCGATGTGGCGAGCCAGTTGTTTAAGCTTAAGTTGGGGTTGTTGGGAGCTGCAAAAATCCAGTATTCAACCCCTGGGGTTTCTTTCCAACTCACAGTCACCTGACTGTCTCCGGCAACAACACTCAAACCGCCGATGGGCGGTGCAGGCGTTGAGGGCGTGGAGCTGCCGCCACAAGCTGCCAAAAGCAGGGCCGATACCAGAACCAGCAAGTAAGCGCGAATGGAATGCAAAGACATGAAAATTTCCTGTACGGAACCGATGAAACCCAAATTCTAAGTGACCAGACTGGGAAATGTGCCAATGTCAGAGTTTAGGCCTTCGTGGAAGCTATTTTTAACTTTATTAAGTGACTAAAATGGTGCTCGGTGTCAAAGTTATTCCAGAAAGAGATCTCAATATGAATGTTGCAATTGCCTCTTTGTTGGTGGCGGGCTTGATGCCCATCGTTTGTGCTGGTATTGCCAAAGCTGGCAAGAAGAATTACGACAATCACAATCCGCGTGAGTGGTTGGCGCAACAAACGGGCTACCGAGCCAGGGCCAATGCGGCACAAGGCAATTGTTTTGAGGCATTTCCTTTTTACGCCATTGGTATTTTGGCCGCCATGCATGCCCAAGTACCCCAGGAGCGCATTGACATTTACGCTGGCGTTTTCATTGTTGCTCGAGTGGTCTACGTTGCCTGCTATGTGATGGACAAAGACAAGCTTCGCTCACTGGCTTGGTTCGTTGGTTTTCTCTGCACGCTTGGTTTGTATTCAGCCAGCCTGGGTGCTTAATTACACCCCACAAGAGGGCGCACTCACTGTGAAGTGAGGCGCCTTTTTTGTTTTCATTTGCTCCAGGTATCTTTCAGTCCCGTACAGCGGTTAAAGACCAGTTTGTTGTCCGTATGGTCTATGCGATCTGCCACAAAGTAGCCGTGTCTCTCAAATTGAAATTTGGCATCGGGTGCACTGCTCGCCAATGCAGGTTCGACAAAAGCGGTTATCACTTTCAGGCTTTCTGGGTTAAAGCTGGTCAAAAAGTCTTTGCCACCTGCATCTGGATGGGCTTCTGTGAACAAGCGGTCGTACATGCGCACTTCAGCCGAAACTGCATCAGCCTGTGACACCCAAGTCATCACACCTTTCACTTTCACACTGTCAGAGCCTGGTGTGCCGCTTTTGGTGTCTGGTATCAATTGCGCAAGCACTTCGGTGACCTTACCATCGACATCCTTGTTGGCGCCTGTGCATTCAATGACATAGCCGTATTTCAGACGAACTTTGTTGCCAGGGAACAAACGAAAGAAACCTTTGGGTGGGCTGTCTTCATAGTCAGTGCGCTCGATCCAAAGCGATTTTCCAAATTGGAAATGCCTTTGCCCTAACTCTGGATGATGCGGATGAACAGGTGCATGACAGGCCTCTAGCTTGCCTGCACCCATGAGTTCATCCCAATTCGTGATGGTGAGCTGAAGGGGGTCGAGGACGGCCATGGCGCGCGCAGCTTTGGGGTCTAGGTCATCGCGCAGACAACCCTCTAAGGTGCTGTAGTCAATCCATGAATCACTTTTGGTCACGCCAATGCGCTCTGCAAAAAGCTGCAAACTCTCGGGTGTGTAGCCGCGGCGACGAAGTCCCACAATGGTGGGCATGCGGGGGTCGTCCCATCCATTGACTTTGCTTTCATTGACCAATTGGGCTAACTTGCGTTTGCTGGTGATCACGTAGGTGAGGTTGAGTCTTGCAAATTCGTATTGCTTCGGATTGGGACTTGCAAGAAGCGCCGCCAATGGCGTGCCATCTGCTTGTGTGTGGCTTTCGCTCAAGCGCGTTAAAAGCCAATCGTAAAACGGGCGCTGATCTTCAAACTCAAGCGTGCAAATGCTGTGGGTGATTTGCTCTAGCGCATCTTCGATGGGATGCGCGAAGGTGTACATCGGGTAAATGCACCATGTATCGCCGGTGTTGTGGTGCGTGGCCCTTCGAATGCGGTAAATGGCAGGGTCGCGCAGGTTGATATTGGGCGATGCCATGTCAATTTTGGCGCGAAGGACAGCTGCACCATCGGCTAGCTTACCATCGCGCATTTCGCGAAAACGATTTAAATTTTCTTCGGGTGTGCGCGAGCGGAAAGGACTGTTCTTGCCTGGCGTATTAAAGTCGCCACGGTGGGCGCGCATGTCCTCGGCTGATTGCTCGTCTACGTAAGCTAAATTGGCTTGTATGAGGAATTCGGCAGCCCGGTACATGAAGTCGAAATAATCGCTGGCTTGGTACAAATGCGAAGTGCCATGAGCATCCCAATTGAAACCCAACCATGCCACGGCATCCAAAATCGAGTTGACGTATTCGGTGTCTTCTTTTTCCGGATTGGTATCGTCAAAGCGCATGTGGCAGACGCCCCCATAATCACGCGCCAAGCCAAAGTTCAGGCAAATGCTTTTGGCATGGCCGACGTGCAAATAGCCATTGGGCTCGGGCGGAAAACGTGTGCGAATTTTGGCGGGGTCGGGAGAGCCAGCGGCATGATGCAAAGCATCACCCGGAGAGCCTGCCCATTTGCGCTGCGCGTAAGTTCCTTGCGTCAGATCGGACTCAATGATTTGACGCAAAAAATTACTGACCTTGTGGGCGTCCTGTGGGGCGTCTGTTGGCTTGACTTTGTCGTTTGCTGTGCTCATGGCACGATTTTAGAGCCAGACGACGCCATGTGAAGCTTCTCTGAGGTGATAATTGAAGGGTAACTAAGGAGCACTGGTGGATTTAATGTTGCTGGCCAAAGCCGCTGCCATGGGCGTGGTGGAAGGCTTGACCGAATTTTTGCCCATTTCATCAACTGGTCATCTGATTTTGGCCGGTGCCTTGCTTGGTTTTAACGATGACAAAGCCAAGGTTTTTGACATCGCCATTCAAACGGGAGCTATCTTTGCCGTCATCTTGGTCTATTGGGAAAAAATTCGATCTACGGCCAAAGCTTTCAGGTACCAAGTCGAAGCGCAGCGCTTTGTTCTCAACGTGTTCATTGGATTTTTTCCAGCCGTGGTGTTGGGCTTGCTTTTTGGCAAGTTGATCAAAGAACATTTGTTCAACCCTTGGGTTGTGGCCACGACCTTCATTGTGGGTGGCTTCATCATTTTGTGGGCTGAGAGAAGGCCGCCTTCCAGTGTACGCATTCGCACAGTAGAAGACATGAGAGGCCGTGACGCCTTGATGGTGGGGCTCGTTCAATGCCTGGCCATGATTCCTGGCACCAGTCGCAGCGGTGCCACCATCATTGGGGGCATGTTGCTGGGTTTGTCGCGCAAAGCGGCCACTGATTTTTCATTCTTTTTGGCCATTCCAACACTCATTGGTGCTGGCGTCTATAGCCTCTACAAAGAGCGCGCGCTGCTGTCTGTGGAAGATATTCCCATGTTCGCCACAGGCTTGGTGGTGTCCTTCATCAGCGCTTGGATTTGCGTGAGGTGGCTCTTGAAGTACATCGCTACGCACAGCTTTGAAATCTTTGCTTGGTACCGCATTGCTTTTGGCATTGTGGTGCTTGTAACTGCTTGGACAGGCTTGGTCGACTGGGCACCTTAAAAGGGCACCTACAAGCTACTTAATGCGCACCCATGTTTCGCAAGGCAGCTTCTACGGCAGCGGCTGTGGCAATGGGCTTTTCCATGGGAAACAAATGAGAGCCATCTAGCCACATCACTCTGCCTTTGGAGACTTTGTCGGTTAACTCCGAGCCAACCAGGCGCATCTCTCTAGAGTGTGTGCCACCAATGAACGCCACATTGCATTTGAGCGGTTGTCGCTTGAGCATCGATGGCAAGTTGTGGGGCAAGGTGTTGTAAATGGCCGTTTCAATGACGCGATCAAAGCTTAAAACACGCTCGCCATTTTCGATGCGAGTGCCAAATTCTGCGTAGTCTCTGAGGGCATCAGGATGCCAGTGAGCAAATGCGCGTTTGTGTTGAAAGTGCTCAATCACTGCTTCAATGTTGGGCCAATGTTGTCGGCGTGATTTGCTGATTCGGCCTGGACTGACAGAGCCAATCCAGTTGGTTTTTTTGACCAAATTGAGCGCACTGGCTTTCCAACCACCCACCACGGGTGAGTCAAGAAGGACTACACCCGCTGTTAAATCAGGGTGCTTGGAGGCGCACATCAAACTGAGGAGTCCCCCTAGAGAGTGTCCAATGAGGTAAGACTTGCTGCCCGTTTGATCCGCAGATTTTTTTGCAAAATCTGCCAGTTCTTGGACCAAGTAAGGCCAATTGCTGGTGACTGGAAACAGAGGGTCGTGGCCAAACTTTTCAATCGAGGAGACTTTGAAACCTCTTCGGCTTAAGTCTTTTGTGAAACTTCGGTAAGTGCTGGCCGGGAATCCGTTGCCGTGCGAAAAAATGACGTTGTTCATTGGCTCAATTTTCTGAACGCTTTAAGACGCGCTGCAAACTGTACAGGGCTTCTAAGGCTTCGCGGGGGCTGAGCGCGTCGGGATCGATTTGATTCAGAGCAGCTTCTAAAGCGGAAGGCCCTGCATGCTCTGATTCAGGCGGCGGGGCAAACAGATCGACCTGAATGCGGTTTTCATTGGCGCCGGCTTCCAGTGCGGTCAAAGTGTGACGCGCATGGTTCAAAACAGAAGTGGGCATGCCAGCCAAGCGCGCTACTTGCACCCCATAACTCTTGCTTGCAGGGCCCGCTTGCAGCTCATGCAAAAAGACAATGTCATTGCCCGATTCTGTGGCACCCACGTGCATGTTCAAAGCGGCATGGTGGGAGGCAGGAAACTCGGTGAGCTCAAAGTAATGTGTGGCAAACAGCGAGAAGGCTTGCGTCTTGTCGTGCAAATGCGTGGCAATGCCACTGGCCAAGGCCAGGCCATCAAAGGTGGAGGTGCCGCGACCAATTTCGTCCATGAGCACCAAAGACAAAGGCGTGGCACTGTGCAAAATTTGAGCAGCTTCGGTCATTTCCAACATGAACGTCGATTGGGCATTGGCCAAGTCATCGGCAGCACCGATGCGGGTGTGAATGGCATCAATGGGGCCAAGTCTGCAACTGCTGGCGGGCACATGGCTGCCGATACTGGCTAACAGCACAATCAATGCGACCTGGCGCATGTAGGTGGACTTGCCGCCCATGTTAGGGCCCGTGATGATTTGCAAACGTTGCTTGCTGTTCATCAAACAATCGTTGGCAATGAAGCTGCCGCCTGAGGTTTCGGCCAATCGCGCTTCAACAACGGGGTGGCGGCCTTGGCGAATTTCAATGCAGGGCTCTTTGGCAAACTGAGGTGCGCACCAGTTCAATGTGATGGCGCGCTCGGTCAGTGTGCAAAGGGCATCCAAAGCTGCCATGGCTTGCGCCAATTTGGTGAGGGCTTGGATGTGGGTTTGCAGTTGCTCGAGCAAAATTTCGTAAAGGTATTTTTCGCGGGCCAAAGCACGCTCTTGCGCAGACAAGGCCTTGTCTTCAAAGGCTTTCAGCTCGGGCGTGATAAAACGCTCGGCATTTTTCAAAGTTTGGCGGCGTCGATAGTCATCTGGTACTTTGTCGATTTGACCTTGCGTGACTTCAATGTAGAAGCCGTGCACCCTATTGAACTGAACTTTCAAATTGGCAATGCCAGTCCGCGCTTTTTCACGCGTTTCCAACTCAAGCAGGAAGTCGTCGCAATTGGTTTGAATGGCACGCAGTTCGTCCAGTTCTGAATCAAGGCCGTTGGCCATCACGCCGCCATCGCGAATTAAATTCGCGGGTTCTTCCAGGAGGGCTTGTTGCAATATTTCTGTGAGTCCAACGGGCGGCTGCAAATCGAAATGAATATCGTGCAATAACTTGGTGGGGGACAAGTGGCCCAAAGTGTCTTGCAAGTGATGCGACAAAGATGCGGAACGGATGAGTGCATTTTTGAGGGCGATCAATTCACGCGGTCGCACTTGTTTTAGCGCAATGCGCGCAGTAATTCGCTCCACATCGCTGGCGCCTTTGAGTTGTTCGCGCAATCTGACCCAGATGGCCACGCCGCTATGGGCGGCTGCGCTGTTGTCGTTCAGCTGATCAAGGGCGGCCAAACGCTCTACCGCAACTTGCCTTTCGCGCGGTGGATTAAGCAGCCATTGTTTGAGTTGACGGCTGCCCATGCCTGTCATACAAGTGTCTAGCAAAGAGAAGAGGGTGGGCGAGTCTTCGCCCCGCAAAGTTTGTGTGAGTTCTAAATTACGGCGCGTGCTGGTGGGCAGGTCAATGAGTTCTTTGGCCTTTTGTACCTTGAGCTGCGACACATGTGGCAGTGATCGACCTTGCGTATGTTCTGCATAAGTGAGCAAAGCACCTGCTGCAGCATGAGCATGACTGAGCTTGTCGGCATCCCATGCGGCCAGGTTGGCCACATTGAGCTGCTTGATCAGTTTGCTGTGACCCAAACCAGCTTCGTATTGAAAATCGGGCCGCAGCGTGAGTGACAAAGCCACGCCACGTTGACCCAAGCGCATTGATTGAAGTTGTTGTTCCCATTTGGGTGTGATGCTGGCGCTGACCAACAACTCGCTGGGTGCAATTCTCTCAAGCCAATCGGCCAATTCATCGTGCGTGCATTCAGCCAAATGCAAGATGCCTTGTGTGACACTCAGCCAAGCCATGCCGCACGCATTGCGCGGCGCAATGTGCAATGACAACAAAATGGCTTCGCTTTTGTCAGACAGCAACTCAGTGTCTGTGAGCGTGCCTGGTGTGACAACGCGCACCACTTTGCGCTCTACAGGCCCCTTGCTGGTGGCCACATCGCCCACTTGCTCGCAGATGGCCACCGACTCACCTAGCTTGATGAGTTTGGCCAAATAGTTTTCGACAGAATGAAAGGGCACACCGGCCATGGCAATGGGCTTGCCTGCTGTTTGACCGCGGTGCGTGAGAGTGATGTCCATCAGGCCCGCTGCACGCTCGGCGTCTTCAAAGAACATTTCGTAAAAGTCACCCATCCGGTAAAAAACAAGCGTGTCAGGAAACTCCGCCTTGATGCGCAGATACTGCTGCATCATGGGCGTGTGAGCACTCAAGTCGAGCGCGTCGGTCATGGCTTAGATGGGGCTGTCGGTTGAGGTTTGGCGCGCTTCCGTGTCCTTGATGTCGGCTGCTCGCATGGCCGCTTTTTCGCCAGCACTGGCGAATTTGCTGTACTTGCTGAGAATAGGCACCAGCTGTCCGTAAATTTTGGGCGTACCTGCCAAGCATTCTTTTTGATCCAAGAAATCGGCTTCGCCCGTGAAGTTGCCCACCAAGCCGCCCGCTTCAGTGACCAGCAAGGAGCCCGCAGCAACATCCCAAGACTGAAGACCTGTTTCGAAGAATGCATCTGTAAAACCAGCGGCTACATAGGCCAAATCCAAGGCCGCAGCACCCGGCCTGCGCAGACCCTCGGTGCGCTGCATTACCTCGCCCATCATGCGCAGGTATTGGTTGAAGTTGTCACCCGGACGGAAGGGGAAGCCTGTGGATATAAGGCACTCATGCATTTGGGTGCGTTTGCTGGTGCGCAAGCGGCGGTCATTCATGTAGGCGCCGCGGCCTTTGGTGGCTGTGAACAAATCGTTGCGTGAGGGGTCGTAGACCACGGCTTGTTCTACTTTGCCATTAACGGCCAACGCAATGCTGACGCAGTAAACAGGAAAACCGTGAATGAAGTTGGTGGTGCCATCCAGTGGATCGATGATCCACACATGATCGGCATCGGGGTTGCCATGCGTTTTGCCAGACTCTTCGGCCAAGATGCCGTGATGAGGGTAGGCGGTCAGAAGGGTCTCGATGATGGTGTTTTCGCTGGCCAAATCGACTTCGGTCACGAAATCATTCACTTGTTTTTGCGAAATTCGAACAGCCTCCACATCCAAAGCGGCGCGGTTGATGATGGCGCCGGCGGCGCGTGCAGCCTTGACGGCTACGTTGAGCATGGGGTGGAGATTTGTCGACATGAATTTTTAAGAGCAAAACCGGAGGTCCTCTGTGCGATGTCAGAGGCGAATGGCGCATTTTCCCATGAAATTTGACCCTCGGCGCAGACCACTGTTCGTTTTGCTCATTTTGAGTACTTGGAACTGGGACAATAGGCCCTATGCGAACCCGATTTATCTTGATTGAAACCAGCCACCCAGGCAATGTGGGTGCGGCCGCCCGTGCCTTGAAGGTCATGGGATTCGATGAAATGGTGTTGGTGGCGCCGCGCTATGCCAATATTTTGCGCAAAGAAGAAACCATCCAAAGGGCCAGTGGCGCCAACGATGTACTGGACAAAACCCGCATTGTGGACACCCTAGAAGAGGCTTGTGAGGGCATCTCTCACCTGTGTGCCACAGCCATGACACCTCGTGATTTCGGCCCTCCAACAAGATCACCCAGAGAGCACTTTGAAGGGCTGTTGAATCGGTCTCTTGGACTGGCTCCAAGGCATGTTGTCCAAGACGATGAACCTAAGCTAAAAGAGGTCATTTCGTCGATTGGATTTTTGTTTGGCTCCGAACGTTTTGGCATGAAAAACGAGGATGTTTACAAGTGCCATGTGGCTTTGTCTATTCCGACCAATCCTGAGTTTGGCTCTTTGAATTTGGCTGCAGCCATTCAATTGGTGGCCTATGAATGGCGTTTGGCCTTGGGTGGTTTTCCTGTTGTATCCCATGAGCTTGAGTCAACTTTGGCCGATGCAACTCAAGTAGCAGGCATGCTCAGTCATTTTGAAAAAGCCTTGGTTGAAATTGGCTTCCTCGATCCGATGGCCCCTAAAAAACTCATGCCCCGTTTGAATCAGCTGTTCAATCGAGCCGACCTGACACCGGAAGAAATCCATATTCTCAGAGGTGTTGCTAAAGCCATGATCGAAACAGCTCGCTCAAAAAGGTAGACTCGTCGCAAAACCATTAGCTTATGTTCTCTCGCATCCAATCCGACATTCAATGCATCCTTGACCGCGATCCTGCTGCGCGCACATCCTGGGAAGTGCTCACGTGTTACCCAGGTCTTCATGCAGTGGTCATGCACAGGTGGGCCCATGCATGCTGGCACATGGGGTTCAAATGGTTGGGCCGATTTATTTCCAATTTTTCACGCTGGGTCACGGGCATTGAAATTCACCCAGGTGCCAAGTTGGGCGAGCGAGTATTTTTTGATCACGGGATGGGCATCGTGATTGGTGAAACAGCCGAGATTGGCGACGGTTGCACCATTTACCACGGCGTTACGCTGGGCGGCACATCCTTGTACAAAGGTGCAAAGCGCCATCCTACTTTGGGCAAAGATGTGGTCATTGGCGCAGGCGCCAAAGTGTTAGGTGGATTCACTGTAGGTGATGGCGCTAAAGTGGGGTCCAACGCAGTGGTCACCAAGCCGGTGCCAGAAGGCGCTACAGCTGTGGGCAATCCTGCGCGCATCATTCAGGAAGATACCGATGTACAGCGCGAAGCAACAGCATCCAAAATGGGTTTCTCAGCTTATGGCGTGACACAAAACGACGATCCCTTGTCGCAAGCGATGCGCGGATTGATCGACAACGCAGCCAGTCAAGAACATCAAATTGCCATGCTCTGGCAAGCGCTTGAAAAAATGAATTCAGAAGCTGGCAATTCAGCGACCCTTCAAATGCCTGGCGATGCAGCCAAGCGCGAAACCTTTGAAGCTGAAAAACTCAATCAGTTGCTGGACAAGTAAAGCTCAAGGTTTGGGTGGCCGGATGGCCGTTTTGGGTCTGAAGGCTTTGCACACTTCGTCGTGTGTTTCCAGATAAGGACCGCCAATCAAATCAATGCAGTAGGGCACGGCCGCGAAAATGCCATGCACCAAGCTTTGCCCTTGGCTGTCTTTCAAGCCTTCTAATGTTTCTGCAATCGATTTGGGTTGACCTGGAAGATTGATGATCAAACTCTGACCCCGAATGACGGCCACTTGTCTTGAGAGGATGGCGGTGGGCACAAATTTCAAACTGATCTGACGCATTTGTTCGCCAAAGCCAGGCATCTCTTTGTCGGCAACAGCCAAAGTTGCTTCTGGGGTGACATCTCGAATGGCTGGGCCTGTGCCGCCTGTCGTGAGCACCAAACTGCAGCCAGCCTCCACCAATTCAATCAGTATGGCACTGATGCGCTCTTTTTCGTCGGGGATAAGTCTCGACTCGAATTGCAATGGGTTTTTCAAGGCATGGCCAAGCCATGTTTGAAGTGCCGGCAGTCCTTTGTCTTCGTAGACGCCCGTACTGGCACGGTCGCTGATGGAGATGATGCCAATTTTGACGGGATCGTGCTCTGTGCTTGATGTGTCTTGTGATGGCGTCATGTTCAATGTTTATTGATCGTCGTCGTTGACTTGGTTGGCAGAGTTGCCTTGCGAGGCGCTGCTCATTTCTGCGCGCACCAGCTGAAATATTTCGCGGTAAGCGCGACTTTGCCTTGGCGCCAAGCCTTGAGAAACACTGGCCGCAGAAATGGCCGGCGCATCTTTGCGGGCTTGCCGAATCAGGGCGCGCAATTGTTGGCTGTCGGTATCTGGAAAGTTTTTCAGCCATTCACCACATGCATCGTCATCACTGATTAGGCGGTCGCGCCATTGCTCAGCCAAGTGCAGTTGCAATGTTTCTTGTGCCGACCCTTGGTTTTGTTCCAGCAGGGCTGCCTTGACACTTTCAATGACGTCGTCGTCGAGTTTGCGCATGAGCTTGCCAATGAATTGCATTTGACGGCGCTTGCCTTCAAAGTTGGTAATTCGCTTGGCATCCGCCACGGCATCGACCAATTTTTCGGGCAGGTCGGCTTTGGCCATCAGATCGGGGCGTAAATCCAATAGACTCTCACCCAGTTTCTGTAGCTCATCGCTCTCTTTTTTAAGGTCAGTGCGGCTGGGTTCATCGCCCCCCTTGAGCTCGCGTTTGAGTTCGAGGTCAAGCTCGCTGCCTTCGGCAACAAATTGACCTTGAACGAAATAACCTTTTTTGAATTTACGGGACATGTGAGCTCTTAAGCCTTTTCAGCGGGACGGCAAGTATCATAGCCTTCACTGTGAATTTTAAATAATCGACTGTTTTGACGAATTCGACGCAAATGATGAAAAAAACCAAGCCCCAGACTGCCAAGGCCCCTTCCAAGACTCACAACGCGCATGCGCATGACGGTTTCAGCTACAGCCGCAACTTTTTTGAAGGCTTGGTTGATTCTGCCTTGAAACACGCCAAAAAAATCGGTGCTACCGATGCAGGGGCCGAAGCCTCTGAAGGCTGCGGGTTGAGTGTGAGCGTGCGCAAGGGTGAGCTAGAAACAGTGGAGCGCAATCGTGACAAGTCCTTGGGCGTCACGGTTTATGTGGGCCACAGACGCGGTAACGCCAGCACTTCTGACTTCTCGGAGGCTGCCATTCAGCAAACCGTTCAAGCAGCCTTCGACATTGCGCGTTTCACCGCTGAAGATCCGACTGCAGGCTTGCCTGATGAAGACGACATTGCCAAGCTTCAACCTGAATTGGATTTGTTTCATCCTTGGTCAATCAACAGCGAAGAGGCGGCCAAGTTGGCTTTGGCTTGTGAAGCCGCCGCGCTCAAAACCAGTCGACGCATTACCAACAGTGAAGGTGCTGGCGTGTCTGCACAGCAGAGCCATTTCTTCAGCGCTCACACGCACGGATTTCGGGGCGGTTACGCCAGTTCACGTCACAGCATGTCAGTGGCGCCTATTGCATCACTGCCTGGCAAAAATGCAGAAATGCAACGCGATGCTTGGTACACCTCCATGCGTGCAGCCGATCAGATGGCCTCGCCTGAAGCCGTAGGACGTTACGCTGCTGAGCGCGCGTTAAGCCGTTTAGGCAGCCGCAAAATACCCACCACAGAGTGCCCTGTTTTGTTTGAGTCTCCTGTGGCAGCTGGATTATTGGGCGGCTTTGTGCAGGCCGTGAGTGGCGGTTCTTTGTACCGCAAGAGCAGCTTCTTGTTGGACTCCATGGGCAAGCAAGTCTTTTCCAAACACATTGACATTTCGGAAGATCCCCATGTGTTGCGTGGCAAAGGCAGCTCGCCATTTGACGATGAAGGCGTGCGCGGTTTGAAGCGCAAAGTGGTCTCGGGTGGCCGTGTCGAAGGTTACTTCTTGAGCAGCTACTCAGCACGCAAATTGGGCATGAAGACCACAGGCAATGCCGGTGGCTCGCACAACTTGATCATGTCGTCCAAGTTGACGCGTTCAGACGATGACCTCCAAGCCATGCTGCAAAAACTGGGCACCGGTTTGTTCGTGATTGAACTCATGGGGCAGGGCGTGAATTACGTCACGGGCGACTACTCACGCGGCGCATCAGGCTTCTGGGTCGAGAATGGTGAAATTGCTTTCCCCGTGCACGAAATTACCATTGCCGGTAATTTAAAAACCATGTTCAAAGGCATTGAAGCGGTAGGTGCAGATGCCTACAACTATGGCGCCAAAACCATTGGCTCGGTATTGGTCAATAGGATGAAGGTCGCGGGCTCTTAATGCTTGCGCCTGAGTTGTTGGCTGCAATGGCCTCTGGCTGTTGGGCCATTGGTGCGTTGTTCTCTGCCAATGCCGCCAATCAGATGGGCGCTTTTGCTTTCACGCGGTGGCGTTTGTTTTTTGCCATGTGCTTGTTGTGGATTGCCGCAATTTATGTGGGTCGTTGGCCGGAACTCACCTTTGAAAGCATCGCATGGCTTTCTGTTTCCAGTTGGATTGGCATCTTGGTAGGCGATACAGCATTGTTCGTTTGCATGAACAGACTCGGGCCGCGGCGCTCAGGTGTTTTGTTTGCTACACACGCTCTGTTTTCCGCTTTATTGGCTTGGTTGTTCTTGGGTGAAACGCTGTGGGGCTGGACACTGATGGGTAGCGGTATTTTAGTTTCGGGCGTGATGGTAGCCACCTTGTGGGGCCGACGCGAAGAGGAAACCCACGTTTGGGAAAATACAAGTGGCATGCTTTGGTTTGGCGTGGCCATGGGTTTGTTGGCCGCCGCGGGTCAGGCTGTTGCCGCCTTGATGTTAAAACCCCTGATGAGTACCGGCATCGATGCAGTGTCTGCATCAGCAGTACGCGCCACAGCCAGCTTTGGCGCACACCTATTGCTGCTGTGGTTTGGCCTGGGCTTGTCTAAATTGAAGAACCCGCTCAATTGGAAAAACTTACTCAACACCGCCTTGAGCGCAACCGTATCCATGGTAATTGGCATGACCTTGATACTTCAAGCATTGAAGACAGGGCAAGCCAATTTGGTGGCCATCTTCTCGTCGATTGCACCGGTTTTGTTACTGCCCTTGTTGTGGGTCGTCTATCGCAGACAACCAGCCGTTGGCGCTTGGTGGGGCGGCGCCATGACCGTGGTGGGCAGCGCCATGATCGTGAGCGCGAAAATTTAATTGGGGTCAGAGCAACATTAATTTGGTCAATCAAAGGTGATGAAG
>Ga0208856_1000081_pt1 | contig 42076 bp, 37 predicted proteins | sample LakMenEpi13Jul12_FD_150690 | JGI IMG/M metagenome (GOLD analysis project Ga0208856, IMG submission 150690) | Freshwater microbial communities from Lake Mendota, WI - 13JUL2012 deep hole epilimnion (SPAdes) | ecosystem: Environmental > Aquatic > Freshwater > Lentic | place: Lake Mendota, Madison...
ATCGAGGCGGCGCTGGGGCCCGAGCTACTCGAGCGACACGATGTCCGCGGGCTCGTGAGCGTGCCGGAGGGATGCGGCCGTGTGCTCGAGCGGATCGAGGTCCGCGAGACGCGGCCTGCAGGGGCGAATCTGCCCACGCCCGCCGTCGTGGCGGCCACCCGCGAGATGCTCGCGCTCGTCGGCGGCCTCGGGCCCCGCGATCTCGTGCTCGCGGTGATCACCGGCGGTGGGTCGGCACTCGTCGCGGCGCCGCGCGAGGGCGTGACGCTCGCAGAGAAGATCGCCTGCACCCGTGCGCTCTCCGAGGCCGGTGCCGATATCGCCACGCTCAACGCGGCCCGCCGCGAGCTGAGCCTCGTGAAGGGGGGCGGGCTCGCGCGGGCCTGCGGCGCCGGCCGACTCGTGGCCCTCGTGCTCTCCGACGTCATCGGCAGCGATCTCGCCGTGATCGCCTCGGGGCCGTGCCACACGCCAACCGCCGTCGCCGGTGCGTGGCTCACGCCGCGCGGCTGCCGCGTGGAGCACGTGGTCGTGGGCGACAACACGACGGCCGTCGAGGCGGCGGCTGCGGCGGCCTGGAGCCTGGGCTACGAGGTGGCGATCGACACGGCCACCGACGGCGAGCCGGCCGAATCCGTGGGTCGCCGGCTCGCCCTCCGTGGCCTTGAGCGTCTGGCGGAGGCGGCCCGCGATGGGCGGAAGCGGGCGGTGATTGCGGGCGGCGAAGCGATCGTGCGCGTGCCGGCCAACCACGGCATCGGTGGTCGCAATCAGCAGGCGGCGCTCGCCGCGCTCGGCGAGGCGCGGGCGCGGCACAGCACCTGGCCAGCCGGCCTGCTCGCGGCGAGCATCGGCACCGACGGCGAAGATGGTCCGACCGACGCGGCAGGCGGCCTCATCGATGACACTGTTGCGGCGTCAATAAATGATTCAGCGCTCACGACAGCGCTCACCCGCTGCGACGCCTATCCCCTGCTCACGAAAGCCGCCGGCCTCATCCGCACGGGCCCCACGGGCACGAACGTCGCGGATCTCCGGATCGTGCTGGCTCACCCGTAGGGCAGGCTTTAGCCCGGCTCTGTGCTTCTCGCCGTGGGGCAAGCGTCCCGCTTGCCGTGGGCAACGTCGACTGCTGGCAACCGAGACGGTTGCCCCACATGCCTCAGACGTCGCAGAGCGCCACGGCCTGCTTGAGGCCGGCGAGGGCGTCGCGGGTGGGGATGAACTCCTGCCCCACGTAGCCCTCGTAGCCGATGTCGAGCAGTTTCCGCATCAGGGGCGGATAGTTGATCTCCTGCGCGTCGTCGAGCTCACCGCGGCCCGGGCAGCCGGCGGTGTGGATGTGGCCGATCACATCTTTGCACTGTTCGACGCGCCGCATCAGATCGCCATTCATCACCTGCACGTGATAGAAGTCGAAGAGCATCTTCACGCGGGGCGAGCCCACCCGCCGCACGATGTTCGCCACGTAGTCGCAGTCGTCGCCCTGGTAGCCAGGGTGGCCCTTCATGGGGTGCGAGTCGTCGCGGGTGTTCAAGTGCTCGAGGCACAGGGTCACGCCCTTCTTCTCCGCGTGGCTGGCGATCTGCTTGAGGCCCTTCACGCAGTTGTCGGCGCCTTCCTCGAGCGAGATCTCGCCGCTCTTCGGATTCTCGGCGTCGCGGTATTTGTAGCCCGTGAAGGCGATCACGCTCGGGAAGCCGGCCGCGGCCGAGGCGTCGATCATCTCCGTCGTGCGGGCGATCACCTCGGGCTGGTAGCCGGGGTTGTTGAAGCCCTTCATGAAGGGCGCTCCGGGCATGCCGTTGGGAGAGAGCGCGCAGATCAGACCATGCTTCTTGAGCGTCGGCCAATCTTTCGGATCGGCGAGTTCGATCGACTTGCAGCCGAGGTCCTTGGCCACCTGGCACATCTTCTCGATGTCCCACTTGTCGCCGGTGATTCCGTAGCACCAATAGACGAGCGACTGCTTGATCCGGCCCTTCATCGAAGAGTCTCCTTGCAAGGCGTGTGCGATGTGAACCTGCGGAACCGCGGCGGCGATGCCGGCGGCTGACGCGAGGACGGTGCGGCGGGTGACTTCACCAGACATGCGGGTACACTATCACGACTCGTTCCCAGGGGAAAGCGTCTCGCCTATGCCATCCATCAAGCGGATCCTCGTCACCGGCGGTGCCGGCTTTCTCGGCAGCCATCTCTGCGACCGTCTCGTGGAGATGGGGCACGACGTGATCTGCGTCGACAACTTCTTCACGAGCCAGAAGACAAACGTCGCCCACCTGCTCGGCTGCGGCAATTTCGAGCTCCTCCGGCACGACGTCATCCACCCGCTCTGGCTCGAGGTCGACGAGATCTACAACTTCGCCTGCCCCGCCGCCCCCGGCCACTATCAATACAACCCCATCAAGACGATGAAGACGAGCGTGATGGGGGCGATCAACATGCTCGGCATGGCGAAGCGCTGCCGGGCGAAGGTCTTGCAGGCGTCGACGAGCGAGGTCTATGGCGACCCTGAGGTGCACCCGCAGCCGGAGAGCTACCGCGGCGCGGTGAACCCGATCGGCCCGCGGGCCTGCTACGACGAGGGCAAGCGGGCGGCCGAGACGTTGTTTATGGATTATCACCGCGCCAACGGCGTCAACGTTCGCATCGTGCGCATCTTCAATACGTATGGCCCGCGGATGCATCCCTACGACGGCCGCGTCGTCTCCAACTTCATCCGCCAGGCGCTCGCCGGCGAGCCGATCACGATCTTCGGCACGGGCGGGCAGACCCGCAGCTTTTGCTACCGCGACGATCTCGTCGAGGGGATCATCCGGATGATGAACGGGCCGGACGACTTCGTGGGCCCGGTGAACATCGGCAATCCGGGTGAGTTCACGATCCGGCAGCTCGCCGAGCTCACGCTCGAGCTGTCGGGCTCGAAGTCGAAGCTCGTGGAGAAGCCGCTGCCCGTCGACGATCCCGAACGGCGCCGGCCCGACATCACGCTCGCCAAGCAGAAGCTCGCGTGGGAGCCGAAGGTGGCATTGCGCGAAGGGCTCGCGAAGACGATCGAGTGGTTCCGCTCGGTGAAGATCAGCGACTACCGCGCGCCAACACCAAACTATTGACCGCCACGACGAGGCCGATGCCGAGGGCCAGGCCGATCACGTCGTAGACCCAGTCGAGCGGGTCGGCGGCGCGGCCGAAGAGTGGCTGCGTGGCTTCGTCGACCACGGCCCAGGCGGCGAGGCCGGCTACCAAAACCGGCGCCGTCCGGCCCACGAGCCGGCCGCGGGCCCGGAGCATGAGCGCGGCCAGGAGGCCGAGCACCCCGTAGGCGATGAAGTGAAGCAGTTTGTCGGAGGGAAGCCGCCCGCCGACGAGTTCCTCGGGCTTCGGATAGTGGGTCGCGAACACGAGCACGCCTGCGTAGGCGGCCGTGGCCAGCGCGATCAGCCGCCGCGGCCAGGCGCTGAAAGGCTCCTGAAACGCGTCTCTTTTTGGGCTTCGTTCGTTTCCGGCCATCGGCTACTCTCCCGCCCCCACATTCCTCCCGGAGGCCCCGCATTCCATGGACCGCAAGGAACTGTCCGCCGTCGTGCTCGAACTGCTCGAGAAGGAGACCGGAGAATCCTACCCGACGCTCGATGACTCGACGTCCCTCCGTGAGGGGTTGAACCTCGACTCGCTCGACATGGCGGGGCTCGTGCTCCACATCGAGAGCCACTTCGGCGTCCAGATCGAGACGGAGCTCCTCGAAGGGATCAACACCGTGGGCGACCTGCTCACGATGCTCGACACCAAGATCGCCGCCAAGGCGGCGAAGAAGGCCGCCTGACCCGCCGCTTCGAGGGCGCGATGCACACGCTCCAGTTTCAGCCAGCCGCCGCGCCCGCGTGCGTTGTCGAGAGCTATGCGATCGTCGAGGTGGCGCTCACGGAGATCCGGGCCCTGCGCGACGCCCCGAGCCCGGCCGGCGCTCCCGCGCTGCCGCCGCGGTTTCTGCGGCACTGCGACGAACACACGGTGGTGGGCGTGCGGGCGGTGCTCGAGGCGATCGCCGCCATGCCCGAGCCCACGGCCTCGTTTGCCCGATATGGCGTGATCGGCGCCCCGCTCCAGGCGGGCCGGATCGCGGCCGCCCAGACGCTCTCGCAGGTCGCAAAGGCTGGTGGCATCGCCGTGTCGCCGCATATCGTGCCCCAGTGTTCGCTCCACGCGCTGGCGAGCGCCGTGAGCGTCGCCCTGGGAATGCACGGGCCGAATCTGGGCACGAGTGGTGGCCCCGAGGCGCTCTCCGAAGGACTGTTCGCGGCCGTGTCGCTCGTGCGCTCCGCCGGCTGCGACGGCCTCTGGCTCGTGTTCAGCGAATGGGACGAGGAGCCGATCCTCGACGACGCTGGCGCGGCCACGAACGACCCTCTGTGCCGCGCCGTGGCCGTGGCCATCCGGCCGCACACTGCCGCCGACACGGCCGCCGTCACGCTCTCGCTCGCGTCGGCCGACGCCGCGGTGCACCGCGATGCGGCGGCGAAGCCATCGGGCTCAGCGCTCGCTGCCTTCGCCTGGGCGCTTGGTATGTGTGCCGCCGGGGGCGCGATCGCTTCGTGGGTGCACGAATGCCCGTGGGGTGCTGAGATCCGCATCGCTTCCGCGGCGAACTCCGCCCGGTCCGCACGGCCGCAGGCTGCGGAGCACATGCGGCGGGAGGCGGCCTGATGGTGTCGTCTCGCACGCCGGACAAAGCCGCCGTGATCACCGGCCTCGGCGTCGTCTCACCGCTCGGCAACTCCTTCGCCGACGTGGCCGAAAGCCTCCTCGCCGGCCGCTCGGGCGTGCGTGAGATCGCCGCCGCAGCGGGAGCCCGCGAGGGCCGCCAGTTCGCGGCGCCGGTCATGTCGATTCCACATCCGACCGCGCCAGGCTGCGACGATTTCGCAAGCCTCGGTCGGCTCGAGCAGCTCTGCCTGGCGCCCGCGGCGCTGGCCTTCGCCGACGCAGCGGTGGCAAACGTCGTGCGCCCGCAGCGGATCGGCATCGTGCTCGGGATCGGCGCCGAGCAGCTCAAGGCCTGGGAGCTCGACTTTCTCGCCGGTGGCAAGCGGGTGTTCGAGCCGCAGCGCAGCGAGACGCTCGTGCACGCCATCGCACGGCGGCTTGGGATCGCCGGCCCGGCCGTCGCCGTGGCGGCGGCATGCGCCTCGAGCGGATATGCGATGGCGCTCGGCCGCACGTGGCTCGACGCGGGCCAGGTCGACGCCTGCCTCGTGGGCGGGTGCGACATCCTGAGCCCGACGGCGATCGCGGCGTTCTACAATCTGCGCGCCCTTTCGCGCCGGTCCGACGATCCGCACAAGGCATCGCGGCCGTTCGACCGCGACCGCGACGGCTTCGTGATGGCCGAAGGGGGCGCGTTCTTCATGCTCGAACGGCGGAGCGAGGCCGCCCGCCGCGGCGCCAAAGTCTACGGTGAGCTCGCCGGCGTCGGCATGTCGAGCGACGCCCATCACATGGTCACGCCCTGCAGCGATCCCACGGAAGCCGCCCGAGCGATCACGCTCGCGCTCGCCGATGCGGGAGTCGCTCCGGCCGACGTGAACTATGTCAACGCCCACGCCGCCGGCACGCCCGTCGGCGATGCAGCCGAGGCGGGTGCGATCCGGCTGGCATTCGGCACGGCCGCCGACACGCTGCCTGTGAGTTCGACGAAGAGCATGTCGGGGCATCTCGTGAGCGGGGCCGCCGCCTTCGAGGCAGTCGCCTGCCTGGCCGCGATCGAGCGCGAGGCCGTGCCGCCCACCGTGAATCTCGACGCCGTCGATCCGGCCTGCGCGCTCGACCACGTGCCACATGTCGCGCGGCCGCATCGTGTGTCCATCGCCGCCAGCAACTCATTCGGCTTTGGTGGCGCAAACCTCTGCCTCGTGCTGCGCAAGGCTGCCTGACAATTCATCCGTTTTCACTCTCCGAGGAGACGCTTCCGATGCCCACGTCCACAGCCCCGATGACCACCACCGCGATCGACGCCCTGCTCGAGCGGCTCGTCGCCCATTGGCATAAGGTGGAGCCCGCGCACGCCGAGACCGGCCTCGCCGGCAAGATCTGCGATCTCCACAAGTTCAACTTTCAGCTTTGGCACGAGGAAGACATCGCCCGCTCGCCCGATGTCACCGACGCGAAGATCGCGCAGGTAAAGCGGGCGATCGACAAATACAACCAGGCCCGCAACGACGCGATCGAAAAGGTCGACGACTTCCTGATCGAGGAGCTCGCCCGGCGCGGCGTCACGGCCGCCCCGAACGCGCCGGCCGCCACGGAGACGCCCGGCGCCGCGATCGACCGGCTGTCGATCCTGGAGCTGCGCCGCTTCCACATGCTCGAGCAGATCGAGCGGGCCGACGCCACGCAGGAGCACCGCGAGAAGGCGGCGGCCCGGATGGTCGTGCTCGACACGCAGCGGAAGCACCTCGTGGAGGCCCTCGATCGGCTGCTCGGCGAGATCTTCGCCGGCCAGCGTCCGCTGCGGGTGTTCCGCCAGATGAAGATGTACAACGACCCGACGATGAACCCGTATCTCTACAAGGCCCAGCAGGAGCAGCCGGCCACGAAGGCGGCGTAGACCGCACGGGCCCGGCGGACGGACGCGTCAGACGAAGGTCACGTCCTGGACGGAGACGCCGTACGTGTTGGTGCCCGACACGTTCACCGAGAGCACGTTGTTCACGATGCGGATCGGGCAGTTGATCACCACGTTCTGCCACTGCAGGCCGATCTGGCCCATGCCGCCGTCGAGGAACTGGCCGCCCGAGAGCGTCGCCGAGTTGCTCGCCGTGTTGAAGACGCCTCCGGAGGTGGCGGCCACGGCTCGCCCGGCGAGACGCGCCGGGCTGGCGGAGGGCGTCAGATAGAGAGTGTCGGCTTTGGAGCCCGATGCCGCCCAGCCGCTGTCGAACCGGATGCCCGAGACGGTGATCGGGCCGGTGCCGTTGGCATCGCCGTCCACGTTGATCGAGCAGGAGTTGTGCTCGATCCGCACGGAGCCGTTGACCGTGACGTTGCTCCACTGCAGGCCGATGTCGCCCATGCCGCCGTCGAGAAACTGATTGCTGGCGAGGATCGCGCCGCTGTTGGTGGCGGAATTCGTCCGGGCGGCCTGCGAGAGGCTGCCGCCTGAGGTCATCCATCGCTGCGCTCCCATCCTGGCCGACGCGCGAGCGAACGACGGTGGTCCGGACTCCGCGGTTGGCACGGAGCCCGGGAAGTTGATGTTGCCGAGCGTGATGCTGCCCGCCACCCCGCCGGCCTGCGTGCCGGCCGTGCCCTGGTTGCTGACCTGGAGCACGTTGTTCACGATCACAAAACCGCTGCCATTCTGCGTGATGGTCGTCCACTGGAGCGACGTGGCTGCGGCCTGAATATTCACAAACTGCTGGTTGGTCCGATTCACGCGGTTCTGGTAGCGCCTGAAGGCGGGATTCGGCACGTAGGGGCTTGGGGCGGCTGGCCCCACGGTGAGGCTGTCGAGCTTCGCCGACGCGAGCCGGCGATCGCCCGCGGTGCCGTTCGCGGAGCCGAACGTGACGTTTTGCACCGAGATGCCCGCGAGGGCTGAGCCTTCGGGCTGGATGGACAGTGAGTTGTGCACCACCTGCACGTCGCCTGTGACCGTCACCTTCGACCACTGCAGGCCGATGTCGCCGAAGCCGCCGTCGGCGAACTGGCTGTTCGCCACGAGCCCGCTGTTGGTGGCTGAGTTGGATTGAGACGGCGTCGCGTTGGGCTTCGTGGGCGCGGGCAGCTTGGGCGTGGGAGACGTCCCGTTCGTGATCACGGGCGGAGTGGCGGGCAAGAGGCCGCCGCTCGCTGGCGTGGATGGGGCAAACGCCGGTGGCGCCGCCGTGAACGACACGTCGGCGACGGTGATCAGGCCCTGCCCGGCATTCTCCGGCTGGACGGAGAGGGAGTTGTGCGTCACCTCGACATTGCCGCTCACATTCACGTGCTGCCACTGCATGCCGATGTCGCCGAAGCCACCGTCCGCGAACTGGCTGGCCACGATCCGCCCGCTGTTGGTGGCGTCGTTGGTCGAAGCGGTCGTAGTGGACGCCGTGGGTGTGCCGCCCGGGGCGACGGGCGCGACTGGCCCGGCAGGGGGCGTCGTCGCGAAGCCGGGCTGCGACAACTGGCCGAACTGTTTCGAGCCGGTTGTGATCGAGCCCACGTTAGCGAGCTGCGGCTGGATCTCGAGGCCGCTGTGCTGCGTGGCCACCCGCCCTCCGACGGTCACGTTTTCCCACTGCATGCCGATGTCGCCGAATCCACCATCGGCCACCTGGCTCGACATGATCGAGCCGGTGTTCGTGCCCGTGTCCTGGGTGGAGAAGTACAACGGCCGGGCGCCGGTCAAGCGCGGCAGCTTCGAGAGCACGATCTGGTATCCATTCGCCGCGACCGACTGGATCACGGTATTGGCAGGGATGCCCTCGCCGAACACGGCCATGCGCGGGTAGAGCGCGCTCGTCGTCGGCGGCGCGCCGCGCGCGGCCTTGGCGAAGGTCACCACGCGCGTCTTCGCGTTGAGCGTGCCCACGAGGGACGGAGGGCCGAAATTTCCCTGGCCGTTGGTCGGCTGGATGACGAACTTTTCCGCCCCGATGTCGATCGACCCGCCCACCTTCACCGACCGCAACTGCAGCCCGGTGTCGCCGAAGCCGCCGTCGTTGAACTGGCTCGAGGCGATGGTGCCGGCGTTGGCCTGCATCCCCGGCAGCTGCGGGGCGAACGGCACGCTTGGCGGCGTCACGGGCACGTCGGGCGACCCGAGCGTGGTGCGCGACACGATCGATAGGTCGCCGCCGACCGTGAGTCCGCTGGCCTGGATGCCGAGCGGCCCGAAGCCGCCGTCGTTGAACTGGCTGGACGAGATGATTCCGGCGTTCGTGGGGAGTGTGGACACGTTGGGAGGCAAAAGCGCAGGCACCGTGTTGGCGCCGCCCACGGGCACCGGCTGGGTGCCGCCCGCGCCCGGCTTGCCGATTGCCTCGTCGAGAATGTCGACGCGCAGGGCACCATTCGGAATCGCTACGTTCTGCATCTGCAGGCCGAGCGTGGTGAAGCCGCCCACGTTCACCTGGCTACCGCTGATCCGTCCTGAATTCACGGCCGACTGGGGATAGACATAGCCGGTCGGCGGAGTGGGCGGCGAGCCGACGTTGTTGGGCGCGGTGAGCTGGATCGACTGCCCCCTGCCGGCGCGAACGCCCAGTAGTTGCAGGCCCAGAAGCGAATAGCCGTAGGGCTGGAACTGGCTTTTGATGATTGAGCCCGCGTTGGGGTTCACGGGAGTGGCGGAGAGCGCCAGCCGCTGCTCCAACCGCTCGGCCTGGGCGAGCCGATGGCGGTTCGCGCGCGGACTGCGTCGGGCTCGATGGCCAGCTTTCAATGCACACCTCGGGTCTTCGTGCATTCTAAGGCCAATCCTTGTTGCCCCGCTCCCCCACCCGTAAGATGCAGGTGCGAAAGCCCTTGTTTTCATGGGTGGATCGCATCCCGCCCCCGTAGCTCAGTTGGATAGAGCGGAGCTTTCCTAAAGCTCAGGTCACAGGTTCGATCCCTGTCGGGGGTAGTGAGTTTAAAAGGGGACGCAGCTCTTATTCCCGGCGCGAAAGCCACCGCCGGCATGACCCAGATCGTGGCCAGCCGGCACGCCGATGAAGCAGCTGCCAAACACCCGCAGGCCGAAGGCCGCAAACGGGATCAGCCCGGCGACAAGTTCCACGCCGCGGGAGAGCTTCGGCAGCGACGGGCTGACGGGTAGCCAGCCCTCCTCGCTCATTCACGTTGAAGAACGAATGCGGTCGATCCAGTAAAGCGGACGACGCCTTCCATGAGCAATTGCGACGACGGTTATGGATGTATATTCAATGGCCTCAATGAACTCCGCGCCGAGGCCGTCCCTCGCATCGTCATACCAGGCTGCCGCTTCAAAGAGTTCAAGAAGGGCGGCAGGTTCGACCTGCAGATTCAAGATGCGGCTCGCTCGGCCCGACGGCGTTCAAGGTGCTCGCGAGCCTGACGCAGAGCGATGTCGGCGGGAAGCGGCTTCACGAGGCCCTTGTCGATCATCTCGATCCTTCGAGCCACTTCGTCGGCCCACGCCTTGGCGACCTCCGGACTCGCGAACCCTGAGTCGTGATCAATCGTCTCATCGATTCTTTCCGCGATGAATTCGCGGTCAGACGCCGGCAACGCCAGCACCTTGGCGAGAAGCTCGTCACGAGCTGGGTTGGGCTGAGTGCCGGTGTTCATGCATTCATTCTCCACGACTCCGGAAGTATACGCCCGTACATTTCACTGTCAACCCCTCCGAGACCAATGTTGCCCCTCAGTTTCCACTGCCCCGGGCATCTTGCTGATGAGGACGCGCCCGAGATCGAGCTTGTTGCCCGCATTGTCGATGTCGATTCCCACGACCCTCCCATCCGCGTCGTAGTCCACCACGACGCCCTTAGAAATCTCCCGGCTGTCAACGCTTGGCCGCTCAGAAAACTCGAGTAGAGCGAGTCGGTGTCGGGGTGGTAGTTCAGCTTCATGTCCGGAACCCTCGATCGGGAAACGCGTTATGGATGGTGATGTTATCGACCGGCGTGACAACCCTCAGATAGCGGCCGTTCAAGTCGGCAATCGGGCCCCAGACCCGCCAGCGGTTCCCGTCTTGGGATTCGGAGCGAACAGCGTTTTCGATCGTATACACGCACCGCGATCCGCGTCTTCGAAAAGAGCTGCGTCCCCTTTTACTCGCCTCAACTCCGGACAGGTGCCTATGAAGCAGTTGTCTTCATTGGACGACAAGACGAGTTTGGCGTATCGGTCTGCTTTGTTCATCAAAGCACAATCACCGCCTATTGATGATGCTCATGGGGACGGGCGTGCTTGGGGGCTGATGGCCGAACGCCTCGACGCCGGAGCTCCGCGAAGCAGGCCCTCGACACTCACATCTTCGTCGATTTCCGGCCAGTGGATTCCGTATCCCGCTCCGGCGATCTGGAAGCGACTCAGTTGTTCGGGCGTGGCGTGCAAGAGCCGGGGAAACCATGCAAGTGGAGCGCAGATCGTGCGGCCGTCGGCCAGTGCAGCGCAAACGGAGTCTTCCGTGCACGACACATTCACGATTCGTTCACCCGCCGTTGCCATTTTTCGTTGCCTTAATCCGTATCGACGAGCTGGTAGATCTTGCCCTTTGTTGTGAGCCAAGCGATGTCGCCCTCGACCGCGTGATCGTGCACTTGCCGGAGCAGTGCCACCGTCTCCGACTCGAGGCACGGTTCGCTCGGGTCAGATTCCGGGATCACCATCTCGACCTCGACGGCCACGATCAAACGATCAGTCTGGATCAACCGCTTGCGCGTCACTCGTCGTCCGGGAATTCGCATCGTTCCATCCAGAGCGTAGTTAAGTCGCAGAACCCCGTGCCACGAGTTCACAGTGCGCGGCGGTCGCCAGCCGGTCGAGGGCGTCGGATGGCAACTGGCCTCCGGCCATGAAATCGGCCAGGTCCTGAAATGCGATGCCCGTCGCCTGAGAGACCTGTTCGTAGGGCTGCCTCAACGTGGTCACGGCAAGCCGCAGCCGCCCGCTCACCGTGTCTTCCGATGCCGCCGCGTCGCGGGCCTTCGCTCGCTCGAACAGCCATGGAAGCTCGGCCCGTATGGCCGCCTCAGATCTTAGAAGCGACGCCTTCACTTCCTCCCAATCGAGCCAAGTGGCGGGTGACTCCCGCCGGGCCATTAGAATCTCGAGGTGCTCGCGGGGCACGGGCAAGGTGACGTTCGCAGGCAGCGGCTCGGGGAGTCCGTTATCGATCCTGTCGATCCGGCGATCGACCTCGATCAGCGTTGGCACGTTGCTGATAACGATACGGTCCAGGTCCATTTTGTTGCGGGCGTTGTCGATATCGATCCCGACGACCCGGCCTTGGCCGTCGAAGTCGACGACGACACCGGCCGCGATCTCGGTACTCTCCACGCTCGGGCGATCTACGAACGCGATATAGAGCGAGTCGGTATCGGAGTAATAGGTGAGTTTCATGCCGCCGGGCATCCCGTCACGTCGGCATCACGAGCATGCGCAACCGTCCCTCCGAACGTCACTCCTGGTGACAACTGATCCAGAGCGCCGCGCACCTGCGGAAATTCGAAATAAATCCGCATCAGGCAGTCGTATACCCGCGACTGCAAAACAGCCCCGTTGAGCCACCGCGAGATGCTCTCGGGTGCGCAACGAATCCTTTCTGCGAACTTCTCCTGGGTGATGCCCAGTTCCTTGATTCCAGCCTTGATTTGCTGCGGCGTCAGAAGCCCAATGTGCTTTCGCAGCGCTGCCTGAAGCGGTTCATCGCCCTCTTCGTCCGTCACAGACAAATCGCAAGCCGCACAGTGCCACTCCGGCATGTCAGTCACAAGCACGTCATACGCGGTGCCCTCATACCGCAACTTCCGATGGTGCGGAGGGGCTATTCGTCTCGTAAACGCGCCGCCGCACTGATAGCACTTTGGGAGTTTCTGGCTCATCACTCAATCTCCGGAATACGGTCGATGGGCCTCTTCTCGCAGCCGGCGGGAGTGGGCCTCGGGGTCGGTGATGTCGGACCTGTAGCCGATCAGGCCGAGGGCCCTCCATCGCTGCACGAGTGCGGCACCGGAAAGGCGGGCTTTGGTCTCGCCAGTCGCCGTGGCCGCAGTGGCCTTGGCGAGACGATCGGCCACGTAGTCAGACACCGTTATGCCCGCCTTGGCCGCCTGGGCGGCGATCGTGCGTTCCAATTCGTCGGGCAGGTTGACGACGATGCTCATGGCAATGGGTTTGGCTTGGGGCTGACGGTTGCGCGTTGTATTATCGGGCCGCGGTGTGATCAGCCCTCACGCACTCCGCTGCAACACGTTTTCGAGTTCTTGCAGTGACAGCGGTTGCGGCAACGGCTTGCCTGCTTCCTCCAGCGTCTCAATCGCCTCTTCAACAAGTTCGCAAAGCTCGGCGAACACCTGCTGGGCGTCGTCACCATAGGATCCGCCGTACATCAACTGCGGGCAGGTGCCGATGAAGCACTTGTCTTCGTCCGACCACGCGACAACCTTCAGGTATCGGTCGCCTTTCGCCATTGGTTCACCTCGTCGATGGCCTTCTGAACCGTTTTCTCGAGATGCCGCCGGGCATCGTCACCGTCCTTACCCGATATCGTAACCACTTCGGCAAACAGGGGGTGGCTGTAGTTTCGATGGCTGCCCTTTCCGCGACGCTCCTCGAATCCAGCTTTCACGAGATCTCTGACGAGGTCGCGAATCTTTCGGGGCATCGGCGCGTCCTTGATTTCGGGCTTTCCTAACGAGTGTACATGCGTACCCTGCCGCGTCAAGCCCCCGCGATCGCGATCCGCGTCTTCGAAAAGAGCTGCGTCCCCTTTTTCAACGGCCCGTCAGAAGTTCTCGCGCAGCGTGCCGCCGATCACGAACCGCGCGGCCGCTTCGATATGCTCGGGCTCGGTCGTTTCGCTTTCGGCCAGGTCGGCGGCCGTGCGGGCCACCTTCGCCAGCCGGTCCATCGACCGCGTGGAGAGCGTGTTGGCGTCGATCGTGGCCTTGTAGTGCGCAAGCGCCGCGGGCGAGAGCCGGCAATAGTCGATCACTGATCCGCCAGGGATCGCGGCGTTGAATGCGATCTCCGTGCCCTGAAACCGCTCCCGCTGTCGCGCTCGGGCCGCCTCCACCCGGGCCCGCAACTTCGGCGACACTTCGTCCTCCGTCGGTGCAAACCGTTCATCGGTCGTGAGCGGCTTGAGGGTCACCTGCAGATCGATGCGATCGGAGATCGGGCCGCTGATCTTCGCTTGGTATTTCTTCACGTCGGCGGGCTTGCAGCGGCAGCGGTCGGTGCCGAAGAAGCCGCACGGGCCCCATATAAACCCATCGTGATCTCGCCCGGCCGCGGCACTCCCGTCCCGCCCCCCACGATCGATTGCTTCGACGCCGTGTGATGGATCGACCGCATCGGCCGCCGCGTCACGGCCTGGCCATCTTTCTCGAGGGCGCCCGAGGCCGAGTAGATCCGTGTCAGCTGCACCTTCTCGGCGTCATTCAGCCGCGGCAGGATTCCCGGCATGGCGCTGGCGAGCAGCGACTTCCCTTCGCCGGGCGGTCCGATCAGCAGGAGGTTGTGGCCGCCGGCCGCCGCCAACAGTGCGGCCTCCTTGGCAGTCTCCTGGCCGCGGATCCTCCCGAAATCGACCGACCGCTCGACTACGCTTTCAAACACGATCCGCTGCTTGAGCGCGTTTTCGAGCGTGCGACGGCCGGCAAAAAACTCCGTCACCTCCGAGAGCAGGCTCACCGGAAACACGCCGCAGCCTTCGTGCCCCGGCTTGGCCAGGATCAGGGCGGCTTCCTTTTCGTTCCCGGTCGGCACGATCAGCTTTTGACCGGCCTTGGCCATGTAGGCCAGCGACAACACGCCGGGCACGCGGCGCACCTCGCCGTGGAGGCCCAGCTCGCCCACCACGATGTAGTCGCCTTCCTTGTGGTCAGGCAGATCGGGCAGATACCCGGCGGCCTGCAGCATGATGATGGCCAGGGGCAGGTCGAGCCACGTGCCGTCCTTGGGAACGTCGGGCGGCGTGAGGTTGATGAGGATCTCGACCTTCGGGTCGGGGATGCCCGTGGCCCGAAACGCTCCGCTGATGCGGTCGAGCGCCTCGCCGACCGCGCCCTTCGCCATGCCGCTGATCTTTACGGCCTTGCGCCACGGCAGGCCGTCTTCTTCGACGTTCATCGCCCGGGCTTGGATCTCGATCGTGAGCCCATCGAGGCCCGCGAGCACCGCGCCGTTGAGCGTGTGGCTGCGGTCGAGCAGGCGGACGAGCTGATCGTCGGGGAGGGTTTGCCAGAGCGTGCTGGGGCTGGACTGCGACATTGGAGGCCTTCTCCCGGTGAAACCGCCGCGGGGAAGGAAACCCCGCGGCCGTGGGGTAGTCTATGGGCGGCCCGAAAGGTTGCAACGTGTTTCCGCTGGACGAGGGACCAAGGTTGTCCAACTCAATTCGGTAGTCTTCCCACCATGCCCGGCCCACGCGTCAACGCTGCCTTCTACGCCAACTCGCTCAGCGAGTTCCTCCGCGCCTCCGACGACGAGGTCTACGCGCCGCTCGCGAGCCCGCATGGCTACACGCTCGCCCCCGAACAGCTCTCCGCGTGGCGGCTGCAGCTGCCCGTGCTCCGCGCGGCCTTGGCGACGCTGGCCGCTCTGGATCCCGCTGCCCCCGCCCCCTGGATCCACCTCGAGTTCGACATCCCGCGGCTCGGCCGGCGGGTGGATGCCGTGCTCGTCACGTCCACGGCCGTGATCCCGATCGAGTTCAAGGTGGGGGCGAAGAAGTTTCAGCAGGCCGACTACGAGCAGGCCTGGGACTATGGGCTGGACCTCAAGAACTTCCACGCCCCGAGCCACGCCGCGGCGATCTTCCCGATCCTCTGCGCCACCGAAGCCCCGAAGAGCGACCGCCGCTGGAAGCCGCCCCACGCCGACGGCGTCCGCCCGCCGTTTTGCTGCAATGCTGCCGGACTCGGCACCGCGATCGCGTTGGCAGAAAAATAGGTAAGGGAGCGATTTTCCCTCGATACCACCACCGCCTCCGCGAGTGTGGGCAATGGCACCTCGAGCGACCGGAAAATCGCTCCCGTCCCTCTTTTTTCATCTAGCGAACATGTTGAAGGCGTCTGCGCGGGGGGATGTTGAGGCGACACCTGAGCGCCGCTGATCATGCCGCTCCAAGATCTTCGCCGGCCACTATGGTGTTGATGTCCGAAATCTCCAGCGCACCCTTGGAGGACGCCAAGTCAAAGTCGGCCACCAGCAAATCACCGGCGTCTGCGGCAACGTGACGCAAGAACCGGTTCAGGATTTGGGGAGGATGTCATCCCCAAATACTTCCAGATCGTCGACCTTGATTGCCAGGCGGCGTGGTTATTGCTCGCTTCACCGACCAACCATTACGAAGTCGGCCCAAAAGGGTCTGGACCTTCAGGCCGTTGCTCCTGGCGGCAGCACCGCGAGATGGATAGACGACAGTCTTTCCGTCTAAACGTAAACGCAGCGGCTTCGACTGCTCGGCGCCGGGCTTTTTCTCAAGACCAAGAGCCTGGGGCAGCGGCCAGCCATCCTTTAGCCTTCGCTGGAATTTCTTCTCCTGAACGCCGAGATCCTCTGCAGCCGCACGCAGCGAAGGATACCGATATTCCCGCCCTCCGTGCGTGAACTGCACGGGATGCCCCTTTGCACTCCTGCGTTTAGGCTTCGGCTCCAGGCCAAATGCTTGTTCGGGAGTACCTTTCTGCAGCCACCGGGAGGCACTTGATAGAGGAATGCCGTAATGCTCACAGGCCGCTGTGATCGTCTTGAAGCGGACTCCGTTTACGACCACGCTCTTGCCTGACTCTAGGCCCTGTCCGCCTCGAGTGGCATTGAATCCGCGGGGCAGGAGAGTGCCGAGAACCGCTATCCATAGCACTTCTTTTGCGTTCAACTCCCTTTGGCTTTGGGCTTCATCGAGTTGGGTAACAGTGAATGCATCAGGACCGAAGTCCTGGATCGCCTTGACCAATGGTCGGGTCGTCTTCTTGGAGTTCTTGAAAGCCTCCTCAACGTGTAATTCCCATCGCCGGTGAACCGTGGGCTCTTTTGTTTGGCCCACATACTTACGACCACTGATGGTGTGCGTGACGACATAAATCAGCCCGTAGCAACGATCCAAGTGACCCGGGCGAGGTTGAATCCCAAGAGCTTGTTCAATACTCCAGCCCAACTTTCGCAGTCGCTGGGTTACGAGTTCCACGGACAATCGATAGTGCTCTGCTGCCGCCGTGAGCGATTCGAATTTCTTGAACGAACTGCCATCCTTAATGCAGACTTCGACTTTGTGTGGCGGACGCCCGGAGTTCACGAGACCAAGTGCCTGAGGCAATGCCCACCCTCGGCGTAAGCGGTCCTTGACTGCCGAGCGAGTGAGGTTATTTGCTGTGGCTGCTTGGGCGAGAGAGGGCCAACTCAAGGTTTTGCCGTCGACCTTAATGACGACTTGCTTCGCTGACGGACTTTCCCTCTTAGGAGGCGGCTGAATGCCGAAGGCTTGCTCGGGAGTCCAGTTGCGATCAAGCCGTCCGTAGGCAAGCAAGTAGGGTACGCCGAGCTCAATAGATGCCCGACGCAACGAGTCAAAATGCCTTGGAATGCCGTCGCCCATGGTGACAGTCACTGCACGGAGGCGATCCTCCCGTAGCGAAATGCCAAGGGCTTCCTCCGGTGTCCAGCCGAAATAGGTCAGGCGTTTGTGCGATCGCTTCAACGGGACCCGGAAATGCGCGCATGCTTGGCTGAGACTTGTGAAAGCCCGAGCCGTGCCATCAGGCATGGTCACTGAAATAGGTTTAGCGGCTGCCATAATCCACACTCTCAACGAAATCCATCATCGGGCGCCCCATCGCACGGCACCAGCCGACTGGGACATGAGCTGCCCATAATCTCGGGTTGATCTCATTCATAGGCTCACGTTGGGCCTAACTCTCAGGGCTTCTTCGACCGTATAACCTCTTGCGATCCTCCTGTAGTAGGTGACCTTGGGAATGCCGTAGTGGTCGCAGGCCGCGGTGACCGTAGGAAACTTCTTTCTCTTGACAGTGATAGCTTGAGCCAAGCTGTTCAGGCGCCGTGGAGGCAACGGCTCGACTCCCATGCTGACTTCAATGCTGTGCCCGTATCTGCGTCTTTGTTTATAGACGTGCCGAGAGATTCCGTAGTGCTCGCATGCTTCCGTTATCGAAGGAAACAAATTGCCGGCGACAGCTAGCGGTTTCGTCGGTCCCTTGCGCGGAGGTGGAGGAAGAGGCTCCAGCTGCAGGCATACTTCGATCGTGTGCCCCCTCTTTTTGCGAGAATGAAAGATCTTCTCATCAGCGCCGAAGTGCCTACAAGCCTCCGAAATCGAGGCGAAATGCTGGCCGTCGACGGTCAACCTTTCTGCATTCCCTACTTGCGGAGTTGGTTCAGCTCCGCAAGAGACCTCAAAGCTAAAAGCGCGACGGCGGCGGCTTTGGTAGGTGGTCTTACTGACCCTAAAGTGGCTGCACACGTCAGCAACTGAATCGAATCGTTTGTTCGCAACTACGTAGCCCCCTCGTTTGTGTGCGTTATATGAGGGCACTGCTCCAAAGCAGGCGTCTAGGGCACATCCTCGCGAGCGGCGGGTTTCGTAGGTTGCCTTCTTTGTTCCATAGTGTCGTAGAGCAGCTGTGACCGACGGAAAGTCTTTCCCGCCTACGGTGACTTGCTTCTGGTTTTTTCTCCCAACCACTGCCCGTGAGCAGTGGCGGCAACCGGCCCTTCTCTTGATGATCCGCTCAGCACTGGTGTCCCACTCATGTCCGCACTTCTTGCACCGCGCAGGCATCGGGTAGTTTGATCGGAAGTACGCATCGGCCAGTATTACGATGCCCAACTCAGCTGCGACAGTTTTCACCTCAGCGAGTTTTTCGATCTCCTCGTTCGTCGTATAGGCGTCTTTCAGGTCAACTCCCAGGTGCTGCCGCTCTGGCGGAACGTGGCACCCAAGCCGCTCGCATTCGCGCAGGATAAAGCGGCGAAGCTCATTCAGGGGAAGCAAGGTGCCGATCTCTGGCACAATCACAAGCCGTACCCCGTGTTTTTTGCATATCCGCGCCTTCTTTCGGTCACGGGCTTGGATACCGCGAAATACCTTCTCGCCGCCTCGGCTGGCCACAGGCCGGTAATGCTGCTTACCCTGATGCTCAAAGGCGATGTTCAGGGATTGGTTAAAGCCATCGAGCTCCAGGCCGTCCAGCCAGGCGGGCCAGGAGGACGGAAACTCTGCGTCAAACAGAGTCTCAAAGAATGCTCGCGTAACCCGCTCGCCACGAGAGCCGATCGTGTTACGGCAACGGCCGCACCACAAGCCTCTTCGTACGTCACCAAGTGACATCGGAAACTTGTGGCCGCAGCCGCATCGCCAGATCAGTTTGTCTTTGGTGTTCCTGACGGTTTTCACAAGCAGACGACCACCACGATCTTTGGCAGCTTTACGGGCTTCTGGGAGCGAGGCCCTTATGTTCCCCGGTCTTTCCTTGATCTCAGCGGCCTCCTCAGGGGGCCAGCCCGCGTAAATACGCGCCGTGAAAGCGATGCGGCTGATGCCGAAGTAATCGGCGGCCGCAATCCGCGAAGGAAATGTGCGGCCGGCTACGACGATCGGCTTCGACTTTGTGCTCGTTCTCTTTGGCTTTGGGCTGAGTTCAAGAGCCTGCTTCAATTTCCACCCGCGCGAGAGACGGTCGCGTACACATGCACCCGCGAGTCCGTAGTGGCGGGCTGCGGCCTTGATTGACGGAAAGAGTCGTCCATTTACCGTGACCTTCTGGCCGAGTGTCTTCTTCATGGTTTCAATATCCAAAGCGTGCTCGATCGCCCAACCGTCTCTCGCCCCGCCGGTAGGAAGTAGCGGGACATCGGGATGCTCGTCGCACAGGAGCGAACTACGCCTGGCAGCGAACCAGCTGCGAGGGCCGCCTAACCCGATAAGCACACCCCGTGCCAAACCGGAGAGGAATGGATCGACCGTTCAAGGAGCCTTTAAAAAGCAACCCAGCTGAAGCTACCGCCCCGTTTTCGCACCCAAAGACCACACAGATGTATGTGACTGCACACACCGGTCTGTGGACGTGCGGCTGCCTTGGGGGCGGCCGCAGGCTATCGCGATGGGCGACGCTCGATTAGCGGAGCAGCAGCCGGCGGCGAGCCGGTGCCTGACGGTTCACCGAGTCCACTCGAACTTCGCAGCGTCGAGTTGCTGCTCTCCATCCCATCGATAAGCACACAGAAACCCGCCTTTCGCAACACTCCAGTCTACGCAGGCGATGTTCTCCCGCAGTAACTTTGGCCGGGGGCCTTTGAGCCAGTAGTGCCCGACAAAGACCGGCTTTGCAGCCTTAGCGTAGGGCGAAGCCTCCTCAATGACAGCTCGTGGTAAGGGCAGATCGCAGTCGACATCTTCCATCGAGTAACTGCGGAAGGTACCCCCGGCTGGATCCTCAAACCACCGCACTCGCGACGCGGAGCGGTGCTGACCGTCCCTGTCGGTGAAGGTTACTCCCAGAGGCAGTTTCGCTTCTTTCCCCTTAAGGAGTGTTTCGACGGGCGCGAACAGCGACTGGCCTTTCCGGCAGGCTACGTACAGGAACTCGTCGGTCACGGGCCCGACGATCCGAGCCATTTGTGCATCGTCCCAACAGGCGTGGACTACCCGCAGGCCGCCCAGATCAAGCCACAGCGGTAGCGTCCGAAACCACGCGAGGTAAGACGCCAGCTCTCTGGGAGGCACCTGTCGCCTGGTCTCTTCTTGCTGGTTGGAGTTGGTTTCACTGTGCGGCCGGAGGTACTCGCCGGGCCTGTCTGGATCCGGCGTGTGGAACGCCAGTGCATTGAGCTCGTGGTTCCCCATAACCGCGAGAGCTGCCCCGACGTCGATCATGGGGCGGACAATCTCTAGCGTTTCCCGGATCTTGGGGCCGCGGTCGATAAAGTCACCAAGAAATACGGCCTGACGCTCTGGGTGCCTGTAGACCCCCTTGCGGCGGGCGTAGCCAAGCTTCCCAAGTAGCTGCTGCAGCGCGTCAGCGTGGCCGTGGATGTCGCCGATGAGGTCGTACATGGCCTGCTAGAAAGAGTGTCAGCGTCGCATGCGCCGTCGGAGCTCCGCTACCGTGAGCGGTGGATTCTCATGATGGAGCATCGCATGGCAGTTCGGGCATACGGGCACGAGGTCATCGAGTGGGTTGGTGTGACGCTCGCCTCGCGGCCCCGCCAGCAGCTCTTGGTGATGCACGTGAATGTAGCCCCGTCCCATATCTCCATAACGTTCGCCGAAGTCTACGTCGCATACGAGGCAACGGCAGCCTTGCGCTTGAATGCAGGCTCTCCTCGCCGAGGCGCTGCGTTCTAGGCGGCTGGTTGGCACAGTGCGGCGTCGCCCCTCAGCGTATAGGTTGATTGCCATGCCCCTCTCGCACCCAGGTCTGATGGGGTCGAGGCCATGCAGCCGCACGTGCTCGTCCCATTGGCTCTCCAGTTCCGGGGCTACAGCGGGAGCGATCGCAATCCCGCCGGACTGAGTGCTCCAGTTCACCGCCGCAAATGGCCGTCTATCTAGGCGAGCTCTTGGGAAAACGTCGCGGCTAGGGTCAAGAAGCACATCAAAGTCGATATCCACATAGATGGCTGTCCGATCGGGATCGGTGAAATGCTGCCCCTCCCTTGCCGCGCTCGTAACGTAGCCTGATGCGAATAAACCACGTGGCTCCTCCTTCCCCTGCTTCAGCAGAAAGACGCGATCTCCTGGGTAGATCGCTTTCCGATTACCGCAGCTCCACGTCATCTCCAGAAGTCCCCGCGCAAGGAATGTGTTGAGATCCTCGTTCAGCGTGGACCATCGCCACTTTTGCGGATTCCAAGTGAGAAGGAAGGTGTTCATCGCTTGCGTTTTGTGCACGCCCCGAACCGGTTTGATGGATGAATGACTGCCACGGCCTTGACGGCCCTCTCAAGAAGGGTACAATACCGACTGTAAAAAACACAGTGGAGGTTGTGGCGTGGCTCGAAGAAAGGTCTTGGTCCAGTGGATAGGGCACAGCGATCTGCGTGCCATGGCCGCTTCGCTGCCCCCGGCGAAGCAGAAGCCCATCCTAGATTCGATCAAGGGGGCCCCACCCACCGCCGGCGATAACGGCCCAACGAAAACCCTGCTGAGCTTACAGAGCTTCGACGACGTCTACCTGCTCAGCAACTACGACACTGACTGGAACAAGTGGTTCCAGCAATGGCTCGGCACGCGAACGACCGTGGTTCCGGTCAAACTTGATGATCCCACGGAGTATTCACGGATCTTTGAAATTGCCGATCAGCAAATTCGCGACCTTAAGAGTGCATCGGACTGGGGTGACAGCGAGTTGTGTCTGTACCTGAGCCCCGGAACGCCAGCGATGGCGGCGGTGTGGCTGCTTCTTGGGAAGACGCGGCACCCAGCCACGTTTTACGAGACGACAAGAGGCGGCAAATGCCGGGTCACTGATGTTCCTTTTGACCTTGTGGACGTGATCCCTGATGTGCTGCGGTCGTCAGACATGCAGCTGCAATACCTGGCCTCGGAGGCGCCGTCGCAGGTTGAGGGATTCGGGGACATTATCGGCGCGAGCTCCGCGATCCGCGATGCCGTCGGGCGTGCGAAACGTGCCGCTGTTCGAAGCGTGTCGGTTCTGTTGCTTGGAGAAAGCGGGACCGGCAAGGAAATGTTCGCCCACGCGATTCATTCCGCGAGCCCTCGCCGGAAAGAGCGCTTCAAGGCAATAAATTGCGCCGCCCTCTCGAAGACGTTGCTCGAGTCGGAGTTATTCGGCCATGCAAAAGGCGCGTTTACCGACGCGAAAGAGGATCGCGCGGGGGCGTTCGAGACTGCAAACAAAGGAACACTGTTTCTCGATGAGATCGGTGAGTGTGATCTCGAAACGCAGGCCAAGCTTCTGCGTGTTCTCCAGCCATCAACGAAAGAGGGGGCAGCGATTCGGTATGTGTGCCGCCTTGGCGAGGAGAAGGATCGCCGAGTGGATGTGCGGGTCATCGCTGCAACGAACCGTGATCTCCACAAGGCGATCGCAGACGGCCGCTTTCGTGAGGACCTGTATTACCGGTTGGCGGGGGTCACGATTACGCTTCCGCCTCTCCGGGAGCGGCGGAGCGATATTGCGGCGATCGCCGAGCGGCTGTTGGGGCTCATCAACACCCAGTTTCGGGCCGAGGAGCCCGGGTATCTCCACAAATCCCTCTCTGCCCCCGCAATAAATTTTGTGAAGGGTCAGGCTTGGCCGGGGAACGTGCGGCAGCTCTACAACGCCCTGGTCCAGGCGGCTGTGTTTGCGGACGGGAACGAGATTGGCCGCCGCGAACTGGAGGCTGCTCTCGGGGAAATGCCGGACTCAAGTTCTGCCATGGCTTCTCTCACCGGCATCCCGCTCGGTGACGATTTCAGCCTGGAAAAACACCTCGATTTCATCGAGGAGGCGTATTTGCGGCGGGCGATGGAGGAGGCGCGGGGCGTGAAGGCTCAGGCTTATAAACTGCTCGGACTGAAGACCTATCAGACGCTCGACGGCAAACTAAAACGCCTGAACGTACCCGCGGACTGGGGCAAGGACACCTAAGGTCGGCACAAGCTTGTGCCCGTTTGGCACAGGATGTGCAGTTCCGCTTCGGCATGAGCGAGACCGCCCAGCAAATCATGAAATCCCAGAACTTCGAGTTCCTGCGAACCACGTGGCCGGAGCTAGCCGATCTCGGCAGCTTCGCGGAGGCCTACGCCCACTCCGACGCCGTCGGAGCGATTGCCAAGCTCAGGATGTTCTGCGAGCAGGTTGTTCAGTGGATTCACGTCAGCCAGGGGTTGCCGAAGCCGTATCAGGCAAATCTCATTGACCTGCTCGACAACCAGCCGTTCCGGGAAGTCGTCCCACCTGTCGTCCTTGCCAAGCTGCATGGCATCCGCAAAGAGGGAAACAAATCCCTCCACAACAACAGTGGTGATCCGGCCTCGGCTGTCTCACTCATGCGGGATGCCTGCAACGTTGGCCGCTGGCTTTTTCTGACGTACGCAGGCGGACGCGTCGAGGAGTGCCCGACGTTCGTGGTGCCGCCGGTTGGTGGTGTGGAGGCTGTTGATCAGCGTAAAGAGAAGCGGGCCTACCTCGAGCGGATCGCTAAACAGGAGGCACACCTCCAGCAGGTTCTGCAAGATCTCGAGCGAGAGCGGTCACGTAGCACGCAGGCTGAGTCGACAGCTGAAGAGAGAAAAGCGGCACTAGACGCGGCTCTCAGGGCCAAGGACCAGCTGGCAGCCGTCGATCCGCTGGCATTCGACGAGGATGAGACTCGTAGATATCTCATCGACCGGATGCTGGCAGATGAGGGGTGGAAGGCGGGGCGGGGCGGACGCGACACCGATGAGGTGCGGCGAGAGGTTCCCGTCAAGCACCAGCCAACTGAGTCCGGCGAGGGCTTGGCGGATTACGTCTTGTACGACGACAACGGTAAGCCGCTGGCTGTCGTCGAGGCGAAGAAGACCTCAGAAGACCCGCAAAAGGGTAGGACCCAAGCCAAGCTCTACGCCGACGGCATCGAGCGGGAGTGTGGGCAGCGACCGGTCATTTTCTTCACGAACGGGTACGACCTGTGGATCTGGAACGACGCTGCAGGAGAGCCGTGGCGAAGGCTGTACGGCTTCTACTCGAAGAGCAGCCTGCAGCACTTGGTGTTTCAGCGATCGGAGAAGAAGCCACTCTCCGAGGTATCGGCCAACCCGGCTATTGCGGGCCGGATGTATCAGATTGAGGCGGTCCGGCGGGTTGTCGAGAAGTTCGCCGCCAAGAAGCGCCGCGGCCTGATCGTCCAGGCAACGGGAACGGGCAAGACGCGAGTCGCAATCAGTCTCGTTGACGCCCTCATGCGGGCACGCTGGGCAAAGCGAGTTCTGTTCCTGTGCGACCGCCGGGAACTCCGCAAGCAGGCAGCCAACGCCTTCAAGGAGTTCCTGCCCGGGGAGCCGCGTACGTTCGTGACTGGGGCATCTGCCGGCGACACGGGTCACCGGATCTACCTCGCGACGTACCCGGCCATGATGAAAGTCTGCGAGTCTTTCGACGTCGGGTTCTTTGATTTGATCATCGCCGACGAATCACACCGCAGCCTCTACAACCGGTATCGGCAGATCTTCGAGTATTTCGACTGCTACCAGGTCGGCCTCACGGCCACGCCAGTTGGTTTTGTCGCTCGCAACACCTACCGGATGTTCGAGTGCGACGAGGGGGATCCGACGGCGACGTTCACCTTCAAGGAGGCGATCGAGCACAACCCGCCCTACCTTGTTCCCTTTGAGGTCGACACCCACACCACTCAGTTTTTGCGAGCGGGCATCAAGTACTCGCAGATGACGGAGGAGCAGAAGCGGCAGCTGGAAGAAGACGAGGAGTTGCCTCAGCTGATCGAGTACGAGCAAGCCGAGGTGGACAAGGTCGTCTACAACAAGGACACCAACCGCCACATCCTGCGGAATCTCATGGAGAATGGAATCCGGGTCGCCGACGGGACCAGGATTGGCAAGTCAATCGTCTTCGCCCGCAGCATGAAGCACGCGAGGCTGCTGGAGGAACTTTTCAATGAGATGTACCCACAGTACGGTGGGACATTTTGTCAGGCGATCGTCAGCGATGACCCCAGAGCTGAGTCTCTGATCGACGACTTCAAGGGCGTCGGAAACAACCACGACCTTACGATCGCCGTCTCCGTGGACATGCTGGACACGGGGGTGGACGTTCCGGAGATCGTCAATCTGGTTTTCGCCAAGCCCGTGTATTCGATCGTGAAGTTCTGGCAGATGATCGGCCGCGGCACGCGGCTCTGCGAGGACCTCTTTGGGCCGGAACGAGACAAGACGCACTTTCAGATCTTCGACCACTGGGGGAACTTCGAGCGGTTCGAAATGGCGGACTACAAGTCAGCCGAACCAAAGCGAACGAAGTCCCTGGTCGAACGCGTGTTCCAGGCTCGCCTTACGCTGGCAGAAAACGCACTCGAAAAGCAGAACAACGACGCATTTCAACTCGCGGTCGGCCTGCTCGGGAAAGATATCGCCGCCCTTCCGATGAAGACCATCGCTGTTCGAGAGAAATGGCGGCAGTTGGAGTCGGTGAAGAGTGCTGATGTTCTCAGGGAGTTTTCAGCGGCCACAAAGGCCACGCTCGAGCAGGACGTTGCACCGCTGATGCAGTGGGTCGACATCGGCCGGCAGGAAGAAGCTTGGCGATTCGATCAGCTCATAGCGCGTGCCCAGGCAGAGCTCATCCGGGGGGCAAGCACGTTCGATGATCTGCGGGATCAGATTGTCGATGTCGTGAGTAGCCTCCGCATCAACCTCAGCCAGGTCCGCGAGAAACTCCCCGTTATCGAACGGGTGAAGTCAAACGAGTTCTGGGACGAGGTCACCGTCCACGACCTTGAGGAGGCTCGCCAGGAGCTTCGGGGCGTTGTTCAGTACCGTCAGGAGAGAGATCGACCCGCGTCTGATCCGAAGATCGTCGATGTCGCCGAAGACCCGTCGCAGATCGAACGGCGTCGGCACAAGGTGAGGCTGGGGGCCCTGGCGGATATCGATCTGGTTGCGTATCGCAATCGGGTCACAAACGTCCTGCAGGGCATCATCGATAAGAGCGACACGCTGCAGAAGATTCGACGTGGCGAAGCGGTGTCTCCCGAAGACATCGAAAAGCTCTGTTCATTGGTGTTGGTGCAGGAACCGGGGCTCGATCTGCACGAACTCGCTGAGTATTACCCACAGGCGGGCGGTCTGGATCAGGCCATTCGAGAGGTCATCGGCATGGACGCCCACGCCGTCCATGCCAGATTCTCCGACTTCGTGCAGGCCCATCCAAGCCTGGCTTCGCACCAGATCAAGTTCTTGGATCTACTGCAGAACCACATCGCCAAGTACGGCTCTATCGAAATAGCTCAGTTGTACGAACAGCCCTTTACGACCCTGCACTCCGACGGTCCGGACGGCCTGTTTGAGGAGCCACTCGTCGACGAACTGATGGCAATCATCGGATCGTTCGATAGCAAAAAGCCCGAAACCCCTTAGGCGTTAACCGACCCATGCCGCGAATCAAGCTCAGCTCCGATCCGTACGAACTCACCCTCTATTGCCCGTTCTGTGGCCACCAGGTCTTGAGCGCTGACGAAGAGGAAGGCCTCGTGGATCCGTGTGAGCACTTGGTGTGCTGCGGGATAGATGATCCCAGCGAGTCGGACCTCAAGGAGTCAGACGTCGTTTTTGTGTGCTTTGAGCCTGCCCCTGCCTCGCGGGACCACGTCTTCGCTTTCCGGGAACCATAGGCCCAGCCCGTCGCCCCTACCCCCGCACTGCCAATCACCCTGACCAGAAGGATTCGAGACCGATGATTACCGGTGAACTACGACAGAAGATCGACAGGCTCTGGGAAGAGTTCTGGACGGGCGGCATCACGAATCCGCTGACGGTCATCGAGCAGATCTCGTTCTTGATGTTTGCGCGGCTACTCGATCTGCGCGAGAGCACCGAGGAAAAGAAGTTCGACCGCATCAATAAGGGCAAGGGGCTCCGGTTTCCCGGGCTCTACTTTGGGCCGAAGCAGCAGCATCTGCGGTGGTCGCAGTTCAAGCACCGCAGCGGCGACGAGATGCTGAAGGTGCTTCGCGACGAGGTCTTTCCTCATTTTCGTACCCTTGGCAATTTGCGGAATGAAGATGGCCCACTCAACACCTTCGCGGAGTACATGAAAGATGCGTCTCTCATGGTCCAGAAGCCCAGCCTTCTGGTCTCGGCGGTTAACATGATCGACGAGCTGCCGCTCACGCAGGGCGACGCCAAGGGCGATCTGTACGAGTACCTGCTTGGGAAGCTGCAGACGGCGGGGATCAACGGCCAGTTCCGTACGCCGCGGCACATCATTCGGCTGATGGTCGATCTCGTACTGCAGGGCAACGAGGAAGAGGCAATCTCGTGGCGGGTCGGGGATCCTTCCTGCGGCACGGCGGGGTTCCTGGTGAGCTTTGCGGAGGCGCTGAAGGAGCACTTCACGTCAGAAGACGGTAAGGTCGAGCATGATGACAACGGGCAGAAATACGTCGTCTATACCGGCGACCTACTGACACCCCCGCAGAGAAAGCACATGCAGCAGGACATGCTGCACGGGTTCGACTTTGACGTAACGATGCTGCGGGTTGCAGCGATGAATCTCATGCTGCACGGCATCGACACGCCGGACATCCACTACCAGGACACGCTAGGCAACAGTTTCCCGGAGAAGTTTCCCAAGCTTGCGGCCAACGGGTTTGACCTGATTCTTGCCAATCCGCCTTTCAAGGGTGCTCTCGATTTTTCGGACGTCCATTCCTCGCTCACCGGAAAGGTCAAGACAAAAAAGACCGAGCTGCTTTTCCTCGTTTTGATCCTGCGGATGCTAAGGCAGGGAGGCAGATGCGCGGTCGTTGTGCCCGATGGTGTGCTCTTTGGGTCTTCAGGAGCGCACCGTGACCTGCGGGAGATGCTGATCGAGCATCATCAGCTCGAGGCCGTCGTTAAGCTGCCCCCTGGTGTTTTTAGGCCCTACGCTGGCGTCAGTACGGCGATTTTGTTCTTCACAAAGGACGGTAAGACGAAGGACGTCTGGTTCTATGACATGCAGGCTGATGGCTTCAGCCTCGACGACAAGAGGCTTCCGGTCGAAGAGAACGATCTGCAAGATGTTCGTAGGCGTTGGGGGATGCGTGATCCAAAGAAAGACACGGACCGCCAGTCGAAGGCATTCTTCGTCCCACTCGATGAGATCAGGGCGACCGACTATGACCTCTCAATAGGCCGTTACAAGGAGATTGCTCACGAGGCGACGGTGCACGACTCACCTACAGTCATTCTCAGAAGGCTCGCAGCCTTGGACGATGAAATCGTCAAGGGAAGAACGGAGATTGAGGAGTTGCTCCGATGAAGTGCGAGGCTCTTGGACAGCACGCGACCTTGATCCGCGGAATAACCTTTAGTCCTTCGGACAAGTGTGAGCCCGGAACCCCAGACTCCGTGGTGTGCTTGCGAACATCAAACATTCAGGAACAGCTTGATGAGTCTGACCTGTTGGCCGTGCCGTCCTCGTTAGTCAAATCGCCGGAGAAGCATGTTCGGGTAGGTGACATCCTCGTCTCCAGCGCTAATAGCTGGAATCTCGTAGGAAAATGCTGTCGCGTTACCTCGCTCCGGTTTGCAAGCACGGCGGGAGGGTTCATATCGATACTTCGCCCCACAACCGACTGCCTTGACCCTAGTTATTTATACGGATGGTTTTCGTGGGATCGCACGCAGGAAACTGTGCGCTCATATGGCCGGCAAACGACGAGTATCAGCAATCTGGATCACAAGCGAACGCTTTTGCTACCGATCCCTCTCCCACCGCTCCACGAGCAGAAGCGAATCGTAGCGATCCTAGATGCTGCAGAAGCCTTGCGAGCAAAGCGGCGAGAGTCCATCTCGCAGCTCGACTCGCTCGTTCAGGCAGTGTTTAGCGACATGTTTGGCAACCCGGTGGTGAATCCGAAGGGTTGGGAGGAATGTCGGTTTGCCGACGTTATTGATCGCCTCGAGGGCGGGAAGAATGTCGCGCCATCAGAGAGCCCGTCTGATCACCGCATTCTTAAGGTGAGCGCGGTGACGTACGGAGAATACAGGCCTGAGGAGGCCAAATGGCTTCCAGCCAACTTTATTCCCCCCGACTCATACATTGTGCGAAGTGGCGACCTGCTGATCAGCCGCGCAAACACCGTAGATCTGATCGGAGCGACTGCATATGTCTGGGATACCCCGGCACGAATGGTTCTTCCAGACAAGATTTGGCGTTTTGTCTGGAGGGATCGTGCTCCCATCGACTCCCTGTACGTATTTCATATGACCCGTCACAAAGACTTCCAACGGATGATCGGAAGTCGAGCTTCCGGCACTAGCGGGTCTATGAAAAACATCTCCAAGCCTAAGCTGTTAGGGCTCACGATCCCACTGCCGCCGTTGCCCATGCAACAGGAGTTTGCCGAGAGAGTGCGTCGCATACGGGCCCAAAGGGCGATTCTTGTGAAACAGCTCTTTGAGCTTGACAGTCTTTTTTCGTCCTTGCAGTCGCAGGCGTTCAACGGTCGGCTTTCGACATCGGTGTTGAGCGATCCGCTGTCCGCCTAGAGAACAGAACCAACGGTGCAGCCGATGATTACGGCAATCACGCTCGAAAACTTCAAAGGCATCCGCGAGCCTGTGACGCTTGCAATTCGCCCGATCACACTACTCTTTGGGCCCAACAGCGCCGGCAAGAGCACCTTCCTTCATGCGCTGCACTATGCGTACGAGATCTTTGAGAACCACAATCTTGACGCTGACCTCACGCTCACAGGCGGCCCATTTGTCGACCTTGGAGGTTTTAAGTCACTTGTTCACGGCCGCGACTATTCGCAGCCGGTGAGGATAGGCTTTGAGGTGGCAATCCAGGAGTTGGCGTGGGCAGGATTCGGTGCAGATATCGGTATCATAGGCGAGGAGCTCGGCTTATCCGTACGTGACTTTCTCGCCCGGCCGCTCACCACCGCCTCCGTGACCGTAGAAATTCGCTGGAGCCCCTACGAGCAGCGACCATATGTCTCTGCAACAACTGTCTCGCTGAACGGGGAGCCGTTCGCTTCGCTCAACTGCGAGGCAAATCTCAAAGAGCGGTCTTTGAAGTTGCTGGATACAGATCTTTCAGTTTTTCAGCGCGTGAAGGATTGCAATCCTGCAGACGAGCATGATGACGGCGAAGACGCATATCAAACAGTGTTTGCTAAGGCGCTCGATTCGCTGTGGTTCCACCTCAAAGTCAGTCGAGACCTGCGTATCGCTATTGCGCCGGGGCGTATGCCAGATGGTCTGCCTGCGATTGATTACCCGCTCGAATGCTTCTGGGAGGAACCTGCCGGAGAAGCGAGTGGTGAAAGGCCTAGCCGAACGAGGCCTGCAGGTGACATCTACGACCAGACTGCAGAGTGCGGCAAGCAATTTATGCTTGCGGTCAGCGAATTGTTTCTTGCACCTTGCCAGGCCGTGCGTGCTGGACTGAATCAGATGCTGTACCTGGGCCCGGTTCGGGAGGCCCCAACCCGTCACGAGCGTCCGCGCGTACTGAATCAGGGGCAGTGGGCCACAGGGCGTGCAGCCTGGGATCGGCTTGGCGAATGCGACGAATGGCTGGTGAACGCCGTAAGTGAATGGATGGGCGATACTCAACGGCTAAATACGGGCTACACGGTCCAGCGGCGCGAGTTCTACGAGATCGATGTCGACGACCCGGTCGTGAATACCTTGCGGGCGGCTCGGCAGCCCGATACTGACGACGATGAAGAAGCCGGGCCCGCCGAGAGCAAACTCGGTCGATTCCCTATATCCAGGCAGCTTTACTTGGTTCCGCGAGGCAAGAAGCTATTGCTTCGACCGCAGGACGTTGGAACCGGTATTGCCCAGGTGCTACCCGTTGTCGTCGCCCTCCTTGATGGCAAAGGCCGCCTCATATGCGTTGAACAACCCGAACTTCACGTCCACCCCAAGGTTCAGGCAGGGCTGGCGGACCTGATCATACAGGCGGCGATGGGATATCGGCACAGCGTGTTTCTCGAGACGCACAGCGAGTGCCTAGTTCTTCGCGTACTACGTCGTGTCCGAGAAACAATGACGAGAAAGTTGCATAAGCGGGAGGCCGAGGAGGCCAAAGACTTCCCATCATCTTGGGTCCACGATGTGCGCCCGAGTGACGTTGCTATCTACTTCATCAGCTCAAGCGATGGGGCTGTGCAGTGCAGGGAAATTGAAGTCGACGACCGCGGGGAGTTTATCCAGGACTGGCCAGACGACTTCTTTGAACTGGACTTCAACGAACGGCATGGCTGAATGCTTACTGAACTTGCCCTACTGCCGTCCGTCTTCGATGCGGACAGTAATCCTGATCCAGAGAAATGGAGGAGGCTGCTCGAAAGGTGCAATACGTTCCTCGGGATGCCTAGCCTAGCTGCGGGATTCGTGGTCTCAGACCTCTATGGCGGAAGTTGGCAACATGAAATTCTGCGAAGAATCAAGGACATTCATGACCAGAGCTGTCGCCAGTCGTGCCAAGACCTGCTCAAGGCATGCTTAAAACTATTGGTGGACCGGCCAGGATGCCACGACACACATCCTGAAGGTGATCAGGAGTGGGCGCAAGAGGCCCACGCAAGCCATCGGAGGGCGGCAATCGATCGCATACTGGTGGCAGATACTGCGGCTGCCTCCGCGAAAGGAGTTTGCCCGGATGCAAAGGCCTTCAGCGATGTCGAGCCAAATCCGTTCTGGAATACAGCCCTCGGTGCTCGGGCTCTACCGATGGATATGCAGGAGCAAGTGCAGGCGCTTGGCAGGGTCCTGTTGCATTCGCATTGGATAGCGATAAAAGACCCTCATGCGCTGTCAAACGGAGAGGACTTTGTAGTCGAGCTGTTCAAGCAAGCGTGCACGCGTCCGTCAGAGTTTGGGCCCGTGCGAATGGAAGTGCACACGGAAGCCCTGAACTCGGGCCATCAAGGGCAACAAAACAGAGCAGGCTTCCTCGCCACTAAATTCGGGAGGTGGGCGAGACCCGGGGATACGGTGGACCTGTATTTTTGGAGTACGCACTTTGTCGAACGGCACTTAGTTGGTGGCACATTCACGAGCCGTAGCGGGTGCCCGCGAAAAAAGAAGCGTTGGTGTATCTCGATGACTCATACGGCTTGGAGCGGAGATGCCCGCAGCGAATCCGCCACCTTTACCCTTGTGACCGGCGAACTTCCGGGCACTAGCGTTTACGATCGATTTGTTGCGGAAGACGCCCCAGGCAAGCCCGCGCCATATCGGGTGATTTGAGGGGTAGCCCTGCTAGCGCTGCTGTCCCGAGCTGGGGCGGGGTCCATTTCAGCGGTGGGGGGTGCGACCCATAGCGGCAGCTGTGAAGGCACAGCCGGATTTCCGGCAATCACCGATTGGCCCGAGGGCGTGCCTGGTTCGAAATGCTGTTTTTCCGGCCGAAAACCAGCCCATTACGGGATTCTCTTGGGTGCCAAGGAGATTGGCACGCGACCTGCTTCACTCCCTTTCGTCAACAACAACCTCAAAGACGAAAGGGAATGCTCATGCTCGCCACCCTCACCATCCTGGATTCGACCGTCGCTAGCCAGGCTGCTGTCGTGCTGCCTGAGTTCCGTGGCTGCGGCCGTCAGGAGCGGGGCGCCGACGCCGTTAATGGACGCCGGCCGCTCTGTGGCGAACTGGCAGGTCGCTGCCTCGCCTCGGGCTGCCCCATCGCTGCGATGGTGAAGGCTGCTCGAGAGGCCCGCACGACTGGGGCGACCGAGTGAAGCGCTGAGTAGCAGTGCCTCTCAGGACGCGCACTGGAAGGCCAAGACAACGCATGCATAGAAGGAAATACATGAGACCGAGTAGCAGGATCCCGCGAAGCAATGCCGCCTGGCGGCGATTCCTTCTAAGGACACATTTGGCCACCGACCAAGAGATTGCCGCGCAGAAGCAGGCTCAAGTTCGATGGCTGTTTGAGCGGCTCAAGAACGAGGATCGCTCCACTCCTTCCGGTGAAGACACGTCATCGCCAGATGAGCGCGCCGACGAGGCTTGACCTCGGAAGGTAACCAACAGGACGCAATCGTCCATCAGTTCGATAGCGCATCACGGCGAATCAGTTGACCTAGAGTTGCGAGAACAAGAATGGCCCATTCATCTTTAGAAAACACGCTTCCGTTGCAGGTTCATGATGTGGGATTCCTGCTTGACCGCCTGGGCGAGGACTGTCATCCGCTGCAGTTTCTCCGCGAGTTGACCCAAAACGCAATCGAAGCGATTCAGAAGACCGCTGATGGCAAGGGGCAAATCGTCTGGGACGTTGACTGGCTCACGTATGAGATCCAGCCCGGATCCCCGTACAAGCTATGCATCACGGACACCGGATGTGGCATGAACGGCGACGAGATGGCTCACTACATCAACCAACTCTCATCGTCCGGCGGGATCCAGAGTCACGATGCCAATTACGGCGTCGGCGCGAAAATTGCGGCGGCTACGCGCAACCACAATGGACTCATCTATCTTTCATGGAAGGATGACCGCTCAGCGATGATCCATCTCTGGCGTAATCCAGAGACGAAGCAGTACGGCTTGCGGCAGTTCGAGAAACCCGACGGCACTTTCGGGCACTGGGCTGAAGTAGATGACTCGGTGAAGCCCGAGATCATCACCGCCCATGGAACCAAGATCATTCTGAATGGTCAGTTTCCTGAACAGGACACCATGAAGGCGCCGCCGGAGGCGGCTTCCCCATCGGCCTGGATCTCGAAGTATCTGAACAGCAGGTATTTCAGGATTCCGGACGGGATCACGATCAAAGCCAGGCAGGGGTGGGAGGCACCACGGTCCAACAAGGACGTGAACCTCCTGCGGACGATCACGGGCCAACGGACCTATCTCGAGCAGCATAAGGAAGCCAGCGGCTACGTCGACATCTCGGGTGCCCGCGTCCACTGGTGGATCCTGAAAGATGAGAAAGCGATTGGTAATAACTCAGGTTTCATAGAGTCGAGTGGGCATACTGCCGCGCTCTACCGAGATGAGCTCTACGAGTTGCTGACGGGTAGGTCTGGACAGAGTCGCCTGCAGCAGTTCGGCATTGTGTTCGGATACCGCCAGGTCGTGCTCTACGTGGAGCCGAATCCCGGCATGGATGATCGCCTGACGACCAACACTGCCCGAACCGAGCTCCTAATCAACAGCCAGCACCTGCCGTGGGCCGAGTGGGCCGCGGAGTTCCGTGAAGCACTCCCGGCCGAGATCAAGGCCCTTATGGAACGTATCGCATCCAAGGCCTCAGAGGCGGATCACTCCAAATCGATCCGGGACCGCCTAAAGGCCATGCTCGATCTGTTTCGAATCAGCAGATACAAGCCGAGTGCGAGCGGCGCCCTAACGATCGGCGAACCGGAGCCAGCCGGCGGCAATAGCTCTAGTCGCCCAACGACGCCTAGAAGCAAGCCCGCGGCAGGAGGCGGAGGAGCGGGCGGCCGCAATTCCGGCGGAGCCGTCGGCGGTGTCTATTCGACGTTCCTCAAGGCTGACGGCTCGCCGGGAACAGCGGTTCGGCCAGACATGTTTCCGAAAGTAGTGTGGGTCAGTGTGGCCCAGGGCACGCGGGAACCTGGCGAGATGGAGGATAAGGCGGCGCGGTATCTCAAAGAGCAGCACATGCTGAAGATCAACGCCGACTTTCGCGTGTTCGCTGACATGATCGATCACTATGTGGATTCGTACACTCATGAGCACGGCGACATACCGGGCCTTCGGCCGACGGTCAAAGACTCTGTCCATGGATGGTATGAGCAGTCGCTCACGGAGACGGTGATCGGCCTGCAGGCTCTCCGCGGAAGCAAGGAGTGGCCCGACAACCTTCTTGACGAAGCGTGGTCAGAAGTCGCACTCACCGCCGTGGTGATGCAACGCTACCACGCGTTCAATGCTGTAAAGCGGGAACTCGGCACCAAGCTGAGCTCGTTGAAAGCATAGGTCTCGACGCACTCACGCCATCGGTGCGAAACCTTTTATCACATGCACACGCAGCCGCCATCCCATTCAAAGCAGCACCGCCGACGGCCGCGACCCGCCAGGAGGCGCGTTGCGAGAAACGACGGTGCAATCCCTGGAGGCCCCTCCAAAGCTCCGTCGGTGCGCAAAGTCACACTTACCCCGCAAGCCATCGAGCGGTTTCATACGAAGTACGCCTGCAACTTGCACACGGCGTGTTGGGAATGGTTAGCAGCGAAACATAAGGACGGCTACGGGCAGTTCGGAGTGGGGGCCGCCGTAATGCTCGCCCATCGCGTCTCATATTTGATTCATAAGGGCTTGGTCCCTCCTAAGTATCTCCGCCACACGTGCGACAATCCCCGGTGCGTCAACCCGGCTCACCTGATGCCGGGCACACAGAAACAGAATATGGAGGACCGGAAACGTCGCCAACGGGACGGACTGTTTCGAATAGGCCAAGTCGATCGCCGAAGCCAGCTGGAGCGGCCCACCCTCGCCGATCGCTTTCATTCCAAATACGTGGTCGATCCCGATGGATGCTGGTTGTGGACAGCTGCAAGAACAAGCCAGGGATACGGACTCATCATTGACGGCAGGCGGCGACTTCAGGCGCATCGCCTCTCCTACGAGCTGCAAAAGGGCTCGATTCCTAAAAAGATGGTCGTGCGGCACAAATGCGACAAGCCGCTGTGCGTAAATCCTGCACACCTTGAGCTCGGCACGCGAGGAGACAACGTGCGGGACCGTGACGGCCGCAACAGGACTGCTAAGGGATCTCGAAGTGGTAAGGCAGTACTGAACGAGCCACAAGCGAGAGCTATCAAGCATTTCTTGCTGCGGCATCCGCCTCGCGTTGGGCACAAGGAAGGGCCATGCCGCTTTCTCGCCCGATGGTTTGGCGTAAGCAAGAGCGTACTCTGGTCCCTCTATGCCGACATCACCTGGAAGCACATCGTAGTGGAAGGGTGGGAACTGAGACCGCGGGACGACGGGAGGGTGATCACAGCTGAGACAGCAGTTCTGATTAAGAAGTTTCTGGCGAGGCACCCTCCTGTAAAGGGACCGAAGGGCGGGCAATGTAAGTTCTTGGAGGAATGGCTGGGCGTTCCTCGATACATTGTGACCAACATTAGCCGAGGACGGTCATGGAGGAATCCTACAGCCTGAAAGGGATGTTGAAGCGGCTCGCGAAAAGCAGGCATCACATGAGCTGAGAAAACTCGCCGACGATCACCAAGTCACGTTTGTCCTCCCGCTCGATCTCGATCGGCTTGAACGCCGGGTTCACCGGCAGCAACTGAATGCGGTCATGCCGCCAGCCGTCCGCGGTGACCGTCTTCTCCGAGTGGTACTTCTTGACGGTGAACCGGCCGCCGTTCTCGCCCGCGCCGAGTGACGCGAACTGCACGAGCACGATCCGGCCCTCGCGCGAGCCCGCCGGACACGGGCGGAACAGGCACCATGAGCCGTCCGGGATCAGCGGCTCCATCGACGTGCCAGTCACCCGCGCCACGAACATGCCGGACTTCACCGCGATGCCCGGCACCTCAGTCCAGCCGATCTCCTCAGGCACGCTCTCCGGACCCCAGAAGCCGGCCGCGGCGGTGAGGTCGTAGACGGGGACGTGGGTGGTGAAGCGGGAGGTGGGGGGTGGGGAGGGGAGGAGTGGGAGAGGGAAAGAGTCAGAAGGGGTGGGGGGCGGATTTGGCAGGCTGAAGCCTACCCTACTTACAGGAGAGGCAGACCACGCTCCATCTATAGCGGTGAACTCCACTTCAAAGCTCGTGCCGGGGAGACCGGCGTCGGGGCCGAACCACTCCCGCAAGAGCGTGGGCAGCTCGTTGGGAAGCGTGTCGCCCACGTTGGATCCGCGCGGGCCGGCCACGTTGCAGGCGATCTTCACGAACCGAAACTCCCACTCCCGGCCATCCGGCAGTCGCACGAGCACCGGCCCGTCGGGCCGACCCGGCTCTTCATCCACCGTGGGCAGCTTCAGAAACGGTTTGCCACGGGACTGAATCACCTTCGCCACGAACCCGGTCGCACTCGCCCGCGGTCGGGCGTGGGCCGCCAGCCGGAAATCGACGAGCTCCCCACTCATACTCTCAAGCGGCCCCCGCAGCCGCTCGTCGCACTCGAAGGCCACGCGCAGGGAGTCGCCGTCGATCGCAAACCAGCTCCGGCCCTCCTGCTCCTGCATCCAGATCGAGATCGGGAACTTCCGCCAGCTCGATTCCCACTTCCGCGGCGATATCTCCACCGGCTGCCCCGTGGCGGCGTCGGCGATGTCGCGGCGGAGGAACTCGTGGGCCACGAGAAACTCCCGACACTTCGCCGCCAGCTCCGGGATCGGCATCCCCGAAAAGACCGCGTCGTTGTCGAGCAACACCCGCAGGAGGACCATCTTGAACGACTTCGTCATCCGCGTGGTGGCGAGCATCACGAACCAGTCGCGGAACCGGCCGAGACATTCGGCCTCGAGAGCGGTCGCGTCGCCCTCGGCCGCCACGAAGTCGAACCAGGTCGTGAACTCCGGCGGCAGCGTGCGCGGGTTGTAGCCCCGGTGAAACAGCTCCGTCATCGTGGGCCGCCGCGCGAGGTCGGCGCGGAGATCGCGATAGGCCTCCACCACCCGCACGCCCGTCTGGGGCGCGAGCCGCGCGAGCAGGTCCTTCGCCTCGAGGTCCACGTCCACGAGGCACCCCGGCGGCAGGGCAGGCGGCGTGCCCGCGAGAAACGCGTTCAGAAACGCATGGCAGTTCGTCGCTTCCGCGCCATCGCCTGCGGCCGGCACGAGCGCGAAGAGATGCATGAGCCGACTCGCGAACACGCGGTGATTGCCCACGAAGTCGATCACCTCGAGCTGCGTCTTGCCGGCGGCACTCCGCAGGCCGCGGCCGAGCTGCTGCAGGAACACGATCTTCGATTCCGTGGGCCGGAGCATCACCACGCGGTTGACCAGCGGGATGTCGACGCCCTCGTTGAAGAGGTCCACCACGCAGAGGGCTTCGAGCGAGCCGGCATGGAAAGCGGCGAGGGAGGCCATGCGCGGGTCGGAGACCAGCGGACGGGAATGTGCAGATTGCCAATCTGCACCTACAGGGGCAGCGGCGTCAGTCTGTAGCGGCAGATTGGCAATCTGCCGAATCGGCGCCGGGCTATCGGAAAACACAGCCGCCGCGGCCACGCCCCGCCTGCGGAGCCAATCCCGGGCAAACACCGCATGCCGCCGCGAACAGCAGAAGACGAGCGTGCGGCCGGCCGGGGTGGCCTGCCACTCGGCCCAGAGGCGGTCCATTCGGGGAGCACTTTCCAGGGCGGCTTCCAGCTCGCCCACATCAAAACGGCCGTTGCGCCACGGGATCCGCTCGAAGTCGACGTCGTCCTTGAGCCCCCGATACCGAAACGGCACGAGCGACCCCTCCGCGATCCCGTCGCCGATCGTGGCCTGGGCCGCGAGGATGTCGTCGAAGAGCGTGGCCACGTCCACGCCATCGGTGCGCTCGGGCGTGGCCGTGAGGCCGAGCGTGAACGAGCTTTTCAGACGGGCCAGCACGCGGCGGTAGCTCGGGGCCTCCGCGTGGTGCACCTCGTCGATCACGCAGTAATCGAAGGGCCCGGCCGCACTGGTTGCTGAATCCAGGGCCGCGAGCCCGGCGGGACGGGAGAGTTTTTGGATCGAGGCGATGACGAGGGAGCCCGAGAGATCGCCCGCGTCGCCGACGAACCAGCTTGTGTGCGGGGCCGGCCAGCCGGATTGCTGCGCGGCGGCCGCGAGGGCCGATCGGAGCGTGGCCTCGGCTTGCGCGAGGATCTCCGCCCGGTGGGCGATCACGAGCACCCGCGGGAGCCGGCCGAGGGAGCGGGCGATGGCCACGACGTCAAACGCGGCGAGCCAGGTTTTCCCAAGGCCCGTGGCCACGGCGACGAGGGCTTTTGAGTAGCCCTGCTCGCGGATGCGGGCGAGGGAGGCGAGGGCGGCGACCTGCCAGGGGCGTGGGGAACGGACGTCAGCCGGGGCATGTGCAGATTGCCAATCTGCACCCACATGTGGCGGCAGGTTGGCAACCTGCCCAACCCGCTCCGCATACCGCTCCACCACATCGGCCGAAAGCGGCGTGGCCTGCTGCCAGAGATCGTCGAAGGCGGCGATGAGCTCGCGGTCGAGGGCGTCCGAGCCCGACGTCTCCCCGACGAGGTTCCACTCCACGCCCGAGACCAGGGCCGCCCGCGAGAGGTTGCTCGACCCCACCACGACGATCCCGCCCGACGAGTCGGCGATCCGCCACGCCTTCGGGTGAAACGACTCGGGCCGGCCGCGGAGCTTTTCCAGTTCGACGAGCCGAGCCTCGAACGCGGCCCCGCAGCTTTCCATCCAGCCGACAAGCAACCGCAGGGCATCAGGCGACGTGATCCCGAGGTAGTCGCCCACGAGCAGCCGGATCCGAGCCCCCGCCGCGATCGCACTGAAGAGCCCATCGCGAACGTGGTCGAGCCCGGAGGTCTGGACGAACGACGCGAGCAGGTCGATCTCGCTGGCACCGGGCAGCCGGTCAGCGAGCCGTGGCCAGAGGGGGCGATCGGGGCCGGTGGTGAGCGAGAGCCGGGGGCCGCCTTGTAGCGGCAGGTTGGTAACCTGCCGTGCAGCATGTGCAGATTGCCAATCTGCACCTACGGGGAGAGTGTGCCGCACCGCCAGGTAGTTCCCCTTCTCCGGAATCACATGCCGCACGCCGCCGCGGGGGTCGGGCATGTCGCCGGCATACCGCGGGATCACGTGCACATGCACATGCGGCACGGTCTGGCCCGCAGCAGCCCCGGCGTTGAAGCCCACGTTGTAGCCATCGGGCTTCGGCTCAAGCCGCTCGTCGAGCAGATTCTTCACCTCGCCCACGAGTTCCATCACCGCCTCCTGCTCCGCGGCCGTGCAGTCGAAGTAGGTGGGCACCACCCGCCGCGTGACCACGAGCACATGCCCGGGCGACACCGGAAACGAATCAAAGATCGCGAAGGCGAGCTCATTCGCGCAGAGCCACTCCGCCTCGGGGATGGCCGAGAACGGCGAGGGGAACGGTGAAGTGGCATCCGGCCGCATGGCGGCAGTGTACGAACCGCCGGGACAACCTTGGTCCGGGGTAAAATCCGCCTGGCCTAGCACGACACACCCGCTTGACGCGGCACATGAACAGGCGTATATTCCCTCGCGTTGGCGATACGGATTCGGAGGCACGGCCATGGCAAGCGTTTCACTACGGGACCTGGGGCTCGATCGCCTGAGCATCGAAGAGCGGCTCCAGGTCGCCGATGCGATCTGGGATAGCGTGGTGCATGAAGTCGAGACGTCGCCGCTGCCGGAGTGGCAGCGAGCCGAGTTGGAGCGGCGTCTGGCCGACAGCGTGGCCAACCCCGATGCCGTCCGGCCCTGGGGCGACGTCGAAGCAGAGGCTCTCGCACGGGCGAAGCGATGAGCCTGCCGGTCGTTCTTCTGGCACAAGGCTACCGAGGAACTGCTGGCCGCGTGCGACTATCTCGAGGCCCAGCGAGACGGCTTGAGCATCCGGCTAATCGGTGAAGTCAGGCGCGTGATCGATCGCATCTCAACCCATCCCGAGTTGCACGGGATCGTGTTGAAGGACATCCGCCGGGCTGCGGTCAGGCGGTTTCCATACAGCATTTTCTATCGCGTGACGCCTGCGAGGATCGACGTGCTCGCAGTCTTTCACGACTCACGCGATCCATCAGAGTGGCAACGTCGGGCATAACCCGACGAGATAGCCACTGAGGAACTCGTAGGCCACCGCGCGAGGTCGGCGCGGAAATCGCAAACCAATGGCGGGGTGGAAACCATGGCCGCGAGTCTATGCCCGGCAGGGACAACCCTGGTCCCGACCACAAAGCCGACCGCAGCGTACCTCGCCGACTTGACTCAAAAATGCACATCTGTACACTCTCCAAAACCAACGCTGTTCGGACGCGGCATGAAACTCCCAAACTCCAGTCTGGCGACTGTTTCGAGGACGAAGGTCCTGGGATACCTGCTCGACGACAGTCACCCGAGGGGAAGATCCAAGGCGGCTTTTTTTCGAAGGCTTGGGTTCGACCCAGCAGACCCCCGGTTGCTCGAGGACGAACTTATGCGGCTCGCCCGGGAGAATGATGTTTTGCTTTCCACCGAGACCGAGTTTGGCATCCGATACGTGATCGACGGCTGGGTTCTCTCGCCTGCGGCAGCCCGGGCAGATATCCGGACCGTCTGGTTCGTGGACCAAGGCGAAGAAATCCCTCGATTCGTGACAGCCCACCCTGTCCGCCGAAGAAGGTAAAATGCCCACGTGGAACGAAGATTCTTCAGTGTCCGGAGGTCACCCTCACGTGATCGATGAACTCGACGAAGTCGTGCTGACGTGCGATCTCCCTGACCACGGCCTCGCAGCCGGCGACATCGGGACGGTCGTGCTGGTGCATGACGAGGGTAAGGGATACGAAGTCGAGTTCATGACGCTCGACGGCGAAACGATTGCCGTGGCAACGCTGCGGGCCGAGCAGGTGCGGCCCGTGCAACACGACGAGATCGCCCACGCGAGATCGATCGCGTCGTAACGCGGCATGACGGTCGTCGAGATCGGAAACCTCCGCCAGCTCGATTCCCACTTCCGCGGCGACATCTCCACCGGCTGCCCCGTGGCGGCGTCGGCGATGTCGCGGCGGAGGAACTCGTGGGCCACGAGAAACTCCCGACACTTC
>Ga0208856_1000082_pt1 | contig 41943 bp, 35 predicted proteins | sample LakMenEpi13Jul12_FD_150690 | JGI IMG/M metagenome (GOLD analysis project Ga0208856, IMG submission 150690) | Freshwater microbial communities from Lake Mendota, WI - 13JUL2012 deep hole epilimnion (SPAdes) | ecosystem: Environmental > Aquatic > Freshwater > Lentic | place: Lake Mendota, Madison...
ACCGCGTGGCCGGCCGACCAAAAAAGACCGCCGCGACATGGGGCGGATCCGTGGGTTTTGGGACTAAGAACTGACCACAGATTTCACTGATGGACTGATTGAAGAGGGAGATTTCTAACCACGAAATGAAGAAGACATTTTTAGTGGTTGATCGTTATCAGTTGAGCGCTGATTTATGCCATCAAAAATCAGTAAATCAGTAAATCAGTGAAATCAGTGGTCCTCGCCGATCTCAAAATTTAAAATGTGGATGTCCTTCCCCGCTGACTCGCGGATCTTTTCGCGAACTTCGGTGACAGCTTGGCGGCGCTTGATGGCTTCGAGCGCGGCGACGATCTCGGGTTTCATTTCTTCGAAGTTTGCTGCCTCTGCGGGTTTGCGTGCGGTGACTTCAACCAAGTGCGAGCCGAGGCGGGTGCGGATGATAGTGGGCTGGTTGATGGGCAAAGAAAAGACTGCTGCGGCAAAGTCGGCGGGCAGGCGAGCCTTTGTCATCCATCCGAGCGAGCTTCCGCGATCTTTGCTGGCGGGATCGTCGCTGATTTCGCGAGCCAGCGTGGCAAAGTCCTTGCGTTGAGACTTCAAGTTTTGGAGCGCGGCGCCCAGCGTGGCGTCGATCTTCGTCTGCGGGTGATCCATCGCCGCCATGAAAATGTGGCGAACCTCGATCCGCTCGCTCATCGCCATGGAGGCGGCGTTTTGATCAAGCCACGCGCGCGCTTCGTCGTCGCTCACGCGGATCATCGGCGCGATTTGTGCCTCGATCCATTTTTCCTGCTGAATACACGCGGTGACTCTGGCTCGCAGTTCTCCCTCGCTTGCGATGCCTTGACCTTTCATCGAGCTTTCCATTTCGCCCTTGGTGGTGAAGCGGCTGAGCATCGCTCGCAGTCGGGCGTTGATTTCATCGTCGCTGATATGAATCGACTTTGTGTCGCTCGCGATTTTGTCGCGCAGCAGTGTGTGATCGATCAGCCCTTCGAGCGCTGTTTCGTGGGCCTTTGTTTTTTCTGTGGCGTTGAGCGAATCGAACGACTTCCCTTCGAGCCAAAGTTTTTCGCGCGTCGCGCGTTCGAGTTGGCTGCGGGTGATGAAATGGCCTGCCACGCGGGCGACGACATCAGGCCTGCTCGACAGGCTGCGATCGATGATCTGGCTTAGCGGCCCCTTAAAAACAAAAAAGTCCACGAGTACATAAGCCGCGATCATGCCTAAGATGGCAATTCGGAGTATGAATTTGGCAGTACGGGACATGGGATGAGACAACGAAAAAACTGGCTAATGTGGCTGAAGGACCAAATTTTTTTACAGCACATCCAATTTTCTCTCAATCCGCAATCAAGGAACTGACTTTTTGCTCTGATGATGAATTACTCGGCGCTTGCAGCATAACGATTATGCAAGTCTTCAGCAGTTTACCCAATTCCCTTTCGCAGGTCGCGCATGCTGTATAGGAGGGTGCTTGCGGCAGTGGCATCGCCGCGCATCTTGCGGGCGCCGGAGTTTCGTTTCGGGCCGAAGCGTGAGCGGGAATTAGCGAAGGCTTCATCGACAAAGATGCGGCTGCCGATCACCGCGCCGTCGGTGAAGTAGCGAATGCGGTGCTGAAGCATGCGGGCGAAGGGGATCTCACCATCGCGTTGTTCTTTGGCGGATTGCTCCTCTGGCGTGAGTTGTTTGTGCGGGTCTTTCGGAATGCCTTTGCGCGTGGTTTTGCGTACCAAAGAACCATCGGGTCCGATGCTCTCGGAAGTTTTTTCCACCGCATGGGCCATGAGCATTTTGCGGTAAGCGCGTGAAATTTCGCCCGACCACAACGCGGCATCCGCCTGAATGCCCTTGTGCGCACCCCACGCGCGAACGAGTCCCGCCCGCGCGGTTTTTCCATTTCCTTTCGCGCCGCCGCCAATCGCTTCGCCGTAGCTGCTCCAGCGGTATTCGGCCGGATCTTTCACAAGGCCAGCTCGCACTGGGTTGAGGTCGATGTAGGCCGCCATGGTGCGGGCCGCGACGCCGTCTTCAACGATGACGCTTTTGAAGCGGTCTTCCCACAAGCGGCCGCTGCGCTCGTGGATGCGGTTGTGCCACTGGGTGTAGCGCTGCAGCAGGCCCTTCATGAATTCGCCGAGGTCGTGCATGCGATAGGTGAAGCGTTCGTGGATCTGCGCCACGACGACGGATTCCTCAGCGAGGCCGGCCTTTACGAGCTTGCGTGCATCGGCGAGCTCCTTGGCTACGGTGGCAACGAAGGCTTCGTTGTAGAGGGAGGATATGCGCTGGAGGAGTTCGGTGTCGGTAAGGCCGACATGGGGCAGGCCGGCATTGGACAGGCTTGGGTTGGAAAGCTCGGTATTGGACGCGCTGGTTTTCGGCATCGGCGGGACCTCAAGCAGGAGATGGAAGTGGTTGTCCATCAGGCAGTAAGAAGTGACCCGGCAGCCGGAAAATTTCTCGTACATGCGCATCAGCGCGCGGAATTTCTCCTTTTCCTGGGCCCCGAGGACAAAGCGCCGGTCGACGATGCGGGAAATGCAGTGGTAGAAGACCGGTTTGGACTCCGAATTACGCCACTCCGCCAGCCAGCGTGCCTGTCGCATGGAACAAGCATAGCCAGCCGAAGCTAGATGGCAAGAGGAATTCGTATAAAAGGACTGTCCCTTTATAAGAAACTTCTCGCGGTTGCGGCCGAGCCTGCAGCCCCTGCGGATTCAACGATCTCGCTTACTTTTAAAGGATTTTTAAAAAACAAACCGGCCTCACGCCCGGCGAATTCTTGCATCAAGGCGCAGGCCCAAGCGGCAAGCCAAAGCGGCAAGCCAAAGCGCTGCAGCCACAGGTTGGGCTTCATACTCATGCCGCGAGGGCGTGAGCGTGCCCATGGATCATCCCTCCAGCAACTTCTGCATCTTTTCCCAGAAGCCAAAAAAACCTCCGGTGGCGAGGGGTCGGAGAGCGAGGTCTTCTGGGCGGTCGAAGAAGATGAGTTCGATGCCGGCATTTGATAGAGCGGCTTGGAGGGTGGCGAGTTGATCGTGAAGCGGTCCGATCTCGGGTCGCATCGCGGCGATTTGTTGGAGCTGATGCTCAGCTGCCCAACCAAGGAGCACCTCGGTGATGGATGAATCGCCGGAAACTTTGACTTCGATTTCGAAGGCATTGCTCGCGCGCTTTGCTCCATCATCGATCGCGGTTTCCAGCCAGGTGGTTTTGATTTTTGGATAACGAAGACGCTTCCATGTGACGGTGTCGCGGGTGGAGATGATGGTCCTCGGGTGAAGTGATGCGAGAGGGCTTTGTTCGATGAAAAGATCTTCCTCATGAATCCAGATGCCAATCTTGCCTTCTCGCATCGATGGCGTGGATGGAAGTGTGGGACGGGTGATCGTTGGTCGCTCTTCGGCCGGCAGGATCAGAGCTTGGGGGTTTTCGAGTAGCTCAAGCCCTTGATGATGGGTTTTGAGAACATCGGGTGGCAGGTATTTTTCCAAATTGCTGCGGCGTGGCAGGTAGGTTTTCCCCGGGGTCTGAAGTCCGGCGACCCAGCGCCATGAGAGCGTGTTGGACGCCGGATCTCCATCGAGCAAGTGACGAAGAAAAAAGTCGGCTCCTAGTTGCCATGGAAGCCTTTCGATATGAATCCACCATCCTGCAAACCACATGCGGGCGTGATTGTGAAGGTATCCGGTCGCGATCAACTCACGGGCAAAGTGGTTCATGATGGCGATCGGGCTTTCACCACCCTCGCAGCGTGCGGCGCGGGTGCGGATGGTCTCCAGGGCCGGGTCGTTTTGCAGCGCGGCAAGTTCGTTGAGGTACTGCGTCCACACTTGAGGGCGTAGCGAGAGCCAACTTTTCCAATAACAACGCCAATAGACTTCCTGTGTGAATTTCTCGACTGTCGATGCGGCGAAGCGACGAAGCGGCGCGGCCGCGCATTCGGATTCGAGGATGAGGCGATGACGAATTGCCGGCGATAGTTTCGACACGTTCGAATGGCCAGGGACCACATGATTGCGATCGCGTGAATAGCGTCCGGCAAACGGGATGAAGGCATCGAGTTGCTGGAGTGCGTCCTTGCGCGTGGCGGCAAAGGTGGGTAAGGGGTTTGTGAAAAGTTCGTCCTGCATTTCAGGGATTCTTGGTTGTGTCGCGAAATGCCTTTAAGCCATTGATCCAGCGATCATCGATGCCATTCGCTGCGCCTAGCAAGGATCCCACGACCGCTCCTCGGTGGCAGTTGTCCCCGCCGACCATGGCGTTGGTGACGATGCCGTTGTCGAACTGGTCGTGATATTTCCATGCCAGGTAGAGGGCGGCGGGAAATGCCTGATCAATGTAACAAGCAGGACTCAGGACAGTGCCGATGATTTCATCATCCGGTCGCTTCGCCCAATTTTCGGCTTTTCGGCTCGAAAACCAATCACCAGCTTCTCGAGCGATCGCTTCGCGCAGCGGAGTGCCCGCGGTGATGGATTTCAACAATCGGGCGAGACAATCGGCAGCTCGTTGAACATTGCTGTGGCGGTGGGTGAGGGCAAGGTGCTCGCGTGTGGCGGACCGCCAATCGGCATCCTCCGGCAGTGCGGCAAGCAGCGCGGGGATTTGCGCGAGTCCGCCGATGTGTTCATCGGAGATTCCGCATTTGGTGACCGCCTTGCCTTGCGCGTAACGGGTGAAAAACCCGCGATGGTACTCCTCAAGATAGGTATCGCGGTGCCAGCCAGGTGTGAGCATGCATTCGATGTAGCGCAGCGCCCATCGCTCTGGATCGTAGTTGCCGTGCAAAATGACTTGATGGTGGAGCTCGGTGGCGAGTTGGAAGTTTAGCGTATTATCGCCGGCTTCGAGAAATTGGTGATAGTGGATTCCGCGCTGGCCCCAGTAGACCGCTTGCTCGCGAAGGATGTCGCCCCGTTCGTTGAGCGGGTGGTATTCCGATCGCCAGAGGATGCTGCCCGGGTGCGGGTTTCGCGGAGCTTGATAATGATCGAGAATCCCATAGTCGTTTCGCAGTGCCGCCCGGTCATAATACCAATGGCCGGGCATTGCGAGAGCATCGGCAACGAGGGAACCGAGGTAGGCGTGATGCAAGCTCATGCGGCGCAGGATAGCATCAAGTTTCGGCAGCGCCATCGGCGAGTTGCCCATTCCGTACTTCAGCATCAAACACCCGAATATCCTTGATCCCGCCAAGAGCAAATTACGAGCATAGAGGCGTGAAGAAACAGCACCTGCCCGAGAAAATTTGTGCTACCTGCGGGCGCCCATTCAAGTGGCGAAAAAAGTGGGAAAATGTCTGGGGTGAAGTGAAATTTTGCAGCGATCGTTGTCGCATGAAAAAGCCAAAGAGTTCCTTGTGAACTTTCAGTGCGAAAGGATTGGTTGAGATTCACATTTCCACGCGGATGTCGGGAATGTGGGTGAAGGAGATTCGCATGGGGGCGGTGTCGCGGCTTTCCTGAACGCCGCCGAAATAGACGACCGAGCGGCCGTAGCGGGCGCGCAGTTGATCGAGCGTGGCATCGAGGCGCCGGAGTTTTTCATTCGGATGATTTTCGGTCGATGCCATCGACTCGGCGACAAAACTTTGGAACAGCTCGGGCGTGTGGTTGTGGTGGGTGACGAGGCGTGTGAGCATGACGCCGACATGGAGGATCCTCTCGCGAGGGTCGGGCCGCTCGCGCCAGAGATGGTCGAGCAGATGCATCAGGCGCAGGGTGGAGTCGGTCTCCGGCACGCGGATTTCCGGCGCCCACGCCGGGCCTCGGAGGTAGGCGATTTGCACGGTGAGCGCGCCGCAGAGCAGGCCATGCGAGCGCAGCCGTTCGCAAGCTTTGTGAAGCAGCTTGCAAAGGATCGGCCATGCCTTTTCCGGGTGACGGTGCTCGGGCGGGAGCACATGTGAGTGGCCAATGGATTTGCGGGCGGAGACGAGTTCGGGAATTTCGTCGCCGCGCAGCAGGTGCCAGAGGCGGTCGCCGACTACGCCGCCCCACACGCCGTGCAGCAGGTGTTTTGGGGCGCTGCAAAGTGCCTCCACGCTGTGGATTCCGGCCGCGTGCAAGCGTGCTTCGGTACGCCGTGCGATGCCGGTGAGGTCGCGTAGTTTGAGTTCGTAAAGCACCTGCGGCAGGTCCTTGCTTTCGATGATGAACAGTCCGTCGGGCTTGCGCATTTTTGAAGCCATCTTCGCGAGGTACTTGTTCGGTGCGGCACCGATGCTGACTTTGATGAAAGGAGAAATTTCGCGGGTGACGGTAGTTTTGATTTTTTTACCGATGCTTTCTACTGTTGCCGGATCCCTAAGGTTGAAAGGTAGCCATGCCCACATTTCGTCGATGCTCAGAACTTGTTCGACATGGATGCAATCCTCGACCGCTTCGACCACGCGGTGATGGATGGCGATGTATTCGGTGGGTTTCGATTCTACGATCGCGATGCCGGGGCAAAGTTTGCGTGCGTCGCTGATGCGTGTCCCGGTTTTGACCCCGAAAGCCTTGGCCTCGTAAGAAGCCGCGATGCAGCATGACGACTCCGCCATGACAGGGGCGACGCCGACCGGACGGCCGCGCAGGGCGGGGTCCAGGTGTTGTTCGACCGATGCGAAAAACGAGTCGCAATCGACAAAAAGCGCTGTGAGCGGATGGTCCAAGACCGGGAGCTTTGCGCGGTAAAATCCGGCGGTCAATTTTAAATGTTCATTTGAACATTTAAAATTATAGCTTTCAATTGACGGCCCATCGCGCGGTGGGTGGGTAAATTTCCGTTTCACGGATCGTGAAATTTATCAAGTGCGTGGACTTGTGGGGCGCGCGCACGCCATCGCGTTATGTGGGTTTCTGATCTTTCTGTCATCGTCCTTTCGTTGCGCTCGTGACCCGTGCGCATTGCATCCGATGAAATTTCCGCCCGTTCACAGCCCCTGATTCCGCAGCCGCATGAACGTCGTGGCGCACAGTGGTTGGCTGGCACGCGGAGCACATGAGGTTGACGGCATTTTGGGTGGTGGTTGGGCGGGTGAATGATTCTCCCGAAACACATCATGGACAGGTTTTGACGCGGCGACGCGTTGATCGACCAAGGGCGGCAGCGTTTCAGGCCCGCTCGAGCAAACCATTTTCAAAACAATCACTGAAAAAACACTGATGAATTCCAACTTCCATTCCGCCACCATGCACATAGGCCCGTTTTACCATCGGGATTTGGATGCGTCCCGAAACTTTGGCAGTATGGCTGTTGATGAGCAGAGTCCGGCTGATGAGGGATGCAGGATACCGATTTGGAAGCATGTGCTCGACGCGATATTGTTGCTGGTTTTTTTGCCGATGGCTTTGCCGTGTATGGTGATGGTCGGATTGTGGGTTGCCGTCGTGTCGCGCGGGCCGGTGATGGTGCGGCAGGAAAGGATCGGAAGAAACCGCCGATGTTTTCCAATGTATCGATTTCGCACGACGAGGATTGATGCGAATGATGGAGCGGAGCATCGGCATTTCGGCGATCTGGTGCGCACGGGTTCGCCATTGCTGAGACTTGATTTGGTGCGTGACGCGCGGTTGATCCCGGGTGGGCGTTTGTTGCGGGCATCGGGCTTGGACGAACTGCCTCAAATCATCAACATCCTGTGGGGTGACATGAGTTGGGTCGGTCCGCGGCCCTGTCTGCCGTCTGAATTGTGTTATTTTACCGCGATCCAGAGGCGTCGCTTTGACGTGTTGCCGGGCCTGACCGGTTTATTCCAGATCAAGGGCAGGGGACTTTCGACCTTTGTCGAGATGAACGCGATTGATGCATCGTATGTGAGGCATTGTTCGCCGTGGTTGGATTTGAAAATCATGTTTCACACGCCGGGTGTGTTGTTGCGTCAGGCCATATCCGTGCTGAGGAACTCCGAAATTGGCGACGAGGCGTGTACCCGCAGGTTCGAGTGAAGCGGTGAATTTTTTTCCGATCAATTCCATACCTTAAGATTACCATGCCAAACCATTATCAATCCAATCATTCTACGGCTGTCGGATTTCATGACATTCTATACGCCTTGCGTCGTCGTCGTGTACTGATTGCTTCGCTGGCGTTGTGCGGGCTGTTGCTCGCGGCGTGGGTTCATCTTTCCCGCAATCCGGTTTATGCCTCGGATGCAAAGCTTTTGGTGCGCTATGTGCTCGAACGTGGTTCGGTTGATCCTTACGAGATGCAGCAGAATCCCGGGGCGGCAAAAGCCGATCAGGTGATTCAGACCGAGATTGAGATCCTCACCAGCATGGATCTTGCGCTTCAGGTCGCGAGGGATGTCGGTGTGGGGAAAATATCGCCGAATCTTGTGGGTGAGGATGATGTCGAGCGGGCGGCTGCCGAGTTATTGAGTCATCTCAAGGTTGTGGTGGGTCAGAGCAACAATGTTTTATTGGTCAAATACTCGCATGAGGATTCGGCGGTGACCAAGGAGGTCCTGCATGAGTTGATGGACGCGTATTTCCAGAAGCACCTGTTGATCCACCGTTCGGCGGCGGCCTTTGATCTCGTTGCCAAGCAGGCCGATGAGGTGAAGAAGAAGTTGTCCCTGACCGAGGAGAAGCTCAACAAGTTGCGAACGGAATCCGGCATCATCTCGCTTGGAGAGGCAACGGGAACGCTCGCAAGCCAGCGCGCGGCGACGAATGATGAGCTCATCAAAGTGCGCGCTGCTTATGCGGAGCAGCAGGCAAAGATCGATTCGTTGAGGCAGAAACCTGCGCGTGGAGCGGTTCGAGCGGCGTCACCAAGCGGTCCGGACGATCCGGCAACGGGCATCACCCCGTCGGTGCTCGCCGAGTATCGCGTGAATCTCGAGATGCTAGATTTTTTGCGCAAGCGGGACATTGAGTTGAGGATCAAGTTCAAGCCTGGCAACCGTTTGCTCGAGTTGAACCGCAGCCAGATCGGGCAGTGCGAATCGAAGCGCCAAGCTCTGGTTGCCGCGTATCCGATGTTGGCTGTGGGCACCAAGGACGATTCCGAGAATCCGTTGTGGAGCCAATCGATGGAGCAGGCGCGGCTGGCAGCGTTTGCGGCAAAGATCAAGGTGTTTGAAAACCATATCAAAGAAATTTCCACGCAGTTCGGCGAGCAATATGCGGTTGGTTCGCGCATTGAGGAGCTTGAGCGGCAGAGGCAGATGGAGGATGCCGAGTACCGTAACCTTGAGGCAAACCTCAAGAATGCGAAGGTCGACCAGACGCTTGACCCGTCGAGGATGCCGAACATCACGATTGTTCAGCAGCCGACTGAGCCGTTTCGGTATTATGATGAGGGGGAGAATAAAATCATCATGGGATTGGCCGGGGGTGGCATTTCGCTGGGGCTTGCCCTTGCGCTGCTGATGGAGTTGCTGCTCGACAAGCGCGTGAAGCGTCCGGACGAGATCGAAAGGCGATTGAGTATTCCCCTGATTTCATGCATCCCGTATCTTCGCGATGCAAATCGTGGCGGATTTCTGTCCTATGGCGGAACTCCTTTGCTCGGAAATGGTGGCGATCTTGCCCCGCCCGAGGATCCCTACTCCGGTGATGCGAGGCGTTTTATTTTGCCTTATGCCGAGACCATTCGTGACAGGGTTATTTTTGATTTTGAAGCGAACCGAGTCACTCACAAGCCCAAGCTTATTGCGGTGACCAGTTTGTGTGCGGGTTCGGGCACGACCACGATCGCGGCGGGTTTGGCGAAATCGTTTTCCGAAATTCCGGGTGCGAAGGTGTTGTGGGTGGATTTGAGCGCGTTTGATCCGGGTGCCGATGATCTTGCCGATGCGCAAAAATGCCCGTTGAACCATGCATTGCGGATGGCGGAAAATCCCGGTTTTGCCGACAACGACCGCAGTCTTTTCCATGCCAGTACCGATGGAATGGGGCCGGGCGCTCGCGGCATCAATGCCGTTCAATTCAGCCGCATGCTTCCGGAGATGCAGGACAGCCCCTACGATTACATCATTTTTGAAATGCCATCGATCGAGAAATCGGGTCGCACGCTCACCATGGCGGCGATGATGGACAAGGTGGTGCTTGTGTTGGACGCCGAGAACACCATCAAGGACATGCTTGTGTGGACTTATTCCGAACTGACCAAAGGCAAAGCTGATGTTTCGTGCGTGTTTAACAAGGCGCGTGCCGATGTTCCGTCCTGGCTTTGTGCGAACTGAATCATGCAAACATCAAACCTGTGTTGCATGAATTGTTGATTTCATCATGACAAAGCTTCGTCACAAATTCCTGATTCGCGCGATGAGGATCACCGACCAGTTGATTCTAGCCGCGGCATTGTGGGTTGTGATGCGTCCTGCGGAGTTTGATTCCGGGTTTTACGGAGATTGGATTCGTGCGTCCGAATACGGTTTCGCGGAGGCGGCGGGCTTGGTTGTTCTGATGACCGGTTGGGTTTTCATTCATGATCATTTCGTGCGTTACCGAGCGGACCGATTTGTGCCATTTGCGGCGGAAATTCTGGATTTCATCAAGGCGACTGGGGTTGCATGTTTCTGGTTGATGCTGATCGCCTTGATCGTGCCGGGTTACGGCATGGACAACGCGATGCTTGCCTTGTTCTTTGGTTTGGCAGGTGCGGGTGGCGCGGCGAGTCGACTGGCTGTGAGGTCGATTGTGATTGGTGCTAGAAGATCAGGTTACAATTACAGGAACCTCCTGTTGGTTGGGGTTAATGATCATGCCCTGAGTGTTGCCAAAAAAATCTTGGCAAGGCCGGAGCTGGGATTCCGCATTGTCGGATTTGTGGCGGAGGGCCCATTGGATGCCGGGGTGGTTCCGAAGACCGGGCGGAAGGACTGGCCGGTTTTGGGGACCATTGGAGAGATGAAGGAAATTCTCGAGCGGGAGAGTGTTGATGAAATCATGGCATGTTTGCCGATTGATTCGAAGATTGAGGAAATTTCCCAGGTGACCGGATATGCCCGTGACCTAGGGGTGGTGATGCGATTGGTGCCGGGGGCAGTTGAAAGACGGGTTCTTGAAGGCTTTCATTTTGAGTATTTCGACGATGAATTTGTCATCACGCTGTTTCGGGAAAGAATGATCGGCCAGCTCTTCATGAAGCGGGTGCTTGATGTGGTGCTTTCATCGGTCCTGTTGCTGGTTTTGTTGCCGGTCTTTCTAGTCACTGCGGTTTGCATCAAGGTGAGTAGTGGTGGGCCGGTGTTTTTCATGCAGGAGCGGGTGGGTCTGAACAAGCGGACCTTCCGTATGATCAAATTCCGCTCGATGCGTGATGATGCGGAGGAGATGCGTGAATCCATCGCACATCTCAACGAAGTCGACGGTCCTGTTTTTAAGATCCAAAACGACCCCCGCGTTACTGGTTTCGGAAAATTTTTGCGCAGGTCGAGTCTCGACGAGTTGCCGCAGTTGTTCAATGTGTTGCGTGGCGAAATGAGTTTGGTGGGTCCTCGTCCGCCATTGCCGGAAGAGGTTGACCGATATGAGTGGATGTTTCGTAAGAGGCTTTCCGTGAAGCCAGGAATAACCTGCATTTGGCAGGTCAGTGGACGGAGTGATGTTTCATTCGCGCGTTGGATGCGAATGGATCAGGATTATGTTGAGAATTGGTCGCTGTGGCTTGATTTGCGGATTTTGATGAAAACGATTCCGGCGGTATTGACCAGCAGGGGGGCATGTTGATGGAGATTCGATCAAAGAGGCCCAGATTGTTGGCGATTTCCTCGGGTGGCGGGCATTGGATCCAGCTGCTGAGGATCAGATCGGCGTTCGACGGGTGTGATGTGACTTATGCGACGGTTGATGACGGTTATGCGGAGGATGTGCAGGAATGCTCCTTTGTGCGAATTCCCAACGGTAATTTGTGGAGTTTGCGAAGTCTGGTGATTTCTGCGGTGGGCATTGCATGTTTATTGGTGAAATTACGACCGCATGTGGTCGTCACGACCGGTGCCGCGCCCGGGTATTTTGCGGTCGTGTTTGGGAAGATCATCGGTGCGCGCACGGTGTGGCTCGACAGCATGGCGAATGCCCGCAATCTTTCCGCATCGGGGCGCAAGGCCATGCGCTTCTCAGATTTGTGTCTCACCCAGTGGCGGCATTTGACGGGTGATGATGGACCGCATTTTCGTGGGGCCGTGTTTCGGAAGGAGGCTATGACATGATATTCGTGACCGTGGGAAGTGATACACCCTTCGATCGCCTGATCCGAACCGTCGATCGATGGGCATTTGAAAATGGCAGGCGTGATGTCTATGCGCAGATCGGAAAAAACTCGTGGAGGCCGCAATATGTCGCGTATTCGGAGATGCTTGGCCCGAGCGATTTCAAGCGTCATGTGATGGCGGCGAGGGTGATCGTGGCACATGCGGGAATGGGCACGATTCTCAGCGCGTTGCAGCTTCAAAAGCCGCTGTTGGTGATGCCGCGGCGAGGTGCTTTGGGGGAAACGAGGAATGACCATCAGGCGGATACGGCGGCGGAACTCAGCGGCATCGAGGGAATTGATGTCGCAAACGATGAATCTGAGTTGTTGTCCAAACTTGGAAAAATCGACCATTCCAAACCTTACGGATCGATTTCAAGTCACGCCGAGGAAAGCCTCACAACCAGCATTCGCGAGTTCATCCACCGACAAATGATTTCATGAGCAAATCGAGGGATTATGTGTTGGTGACCCCCGTCAGAAATGAGGAGCGAACCATCGAAAAAACCATCGAGGCGGTGATCTCGCAAACGGTCAGGCCGGTCGAGTGGGTCATTGCGAGCGACGGTTCGACGGATGCCACTCATGATATCGTGCGTGGTCATCTGTTGAAGCATCCGTGGATTCGCTTGTTGGAGCTTCCTCAGCGAAACGAGCGTTGTTTTTCGGCGGTGGTGACCAACACCATGGCGGCCATATCGCATCTGGAATCGCAGGATCACGGGTACATCGGCCTGTTGGACGCGGATGTACATTTCGGAGTGGATTATTACGAATCCATCATGTCCCATTTCGAGAGTGATCCGTATCTTGGGATTGCGGGGGGGATGGTGGTAGATCCCGGCGAATCGCGTGATCGTGTACCGAGAAACCGCATGGACATACCGGGTGCGGTGCAGTTTTACCGGAGGGAATGTTTCGATGCGATTGGCGGACTCTTGCCGATTCCCGAGGGCGGATGGGATGGAATTGCCTGTGTGATGGCTCGCATGGCGGGATACCGCACGGCATTGTTGAGCGAGCTTGTCGTTGATCATCTCAAGCCTCGCAATGTGTCACAGGGTGGGGTTTTGAAGCGCCGTTGGCAGATGGGCGTCCGCGATCGGGCGGTTGGTTACCAACCATCATTCGAATTTTTCAAATGCCTCAGTCGGATAGGTGACAAGCCATGGATTGCGGGTTCGCTTGCGTGGTGGTGCGGATATGTATCGGCCTGGCTGTCGGACAAGCATTCCCGCGTCCCCGAATCTGTACGCAATCACTTGCGGCGTGAACATGCCTCGCGGATGAGGAAAATTTTTTTGCCAAAAAAAATCCGTGAAGCCATTTCCGAAACAACAATTCCCAATTTCGTAGCCTCATGATGCCCGCCGCCATTCACGCTCCTAAGCCAATATCCGCCGTATTTGTCGAACGTTATGGCCCCGTCATGCGACGCCGCAGAATGTCGCCATTGATCCGCATGATTGCCAACTGTCATCGCAAAAACGGGAGGGCGGATATCATCGACATCGGTGGAACAAGTCGATTTTGGAAAACCGCAATTGGACCGGTGTTGGATGATTTTAATGCCCATGTAAGAGTGGTGAATTTGCCGGGGGTGGAGAAGCCGCGCAGCGAGGGGAGAATGACCTTTGAGGATTCCGACGGGTGTGATTTGTCGAGGTATGATGATGCTTCGTTTGACATCGCATTTTCGAATTCAGTGATCGAGCATGTTGGTGATTGGACGCGGATGAGAAGTTTCGCCAATGAGGTGAGGCGGGTGGCCAGAGCCTATTTTGTGCAGACGCCCAATTTTTGGTTTCCGGTTGAGCCGCATTGCGTGACGCCGTTTTTCCATTGGCTACCCTTTGCATCGAGGGTGTGGTTGTTGAGGAACTTTGACCTTGGATACTGGCGTGGGAGAAGAAGCGTGGATGCTGCGGTCGCGACTGCCGAGAGTGCGCGGTTACTAAGTGCGCCGATGATGGAGGATTTGTTCCCAGAAGCCAAAATCCAGAAGGAAAGGTTTCTTTTTTTACCGAAGTCGATCATCGCGATCTCTCGTGAAAACCGGTGATTCCAGAATTGAAAAGAAACATTTCCATGAATCTATCGATCGTAATCATCAACTGGAATTCGCGTGAATATCTGGAAAAGTGCCTTGATTCGTTACGTCGCGAACGCTTGGGATCGAACTGCGAAATTGTGGTTGTTGATGGTGCTTCATATGACGGATCAGATGCGATGGTGAGGGATCGGTTTCCGGAGGTTCATTACATTCAAAGTCCAGAGAACATTGGCTATGGCAGGTGTTGCAATCTCGGTGCGAGGTCCGCGCGTGGAAAATACTTGCTGATGCTGAACCCCGACACCGAATTGAAGCAGGGTGCGACATGCGCGTTAGTTGCGGCGCTTGAGGCGCGGCCCGAATTCGGACTGGCGGGTGCAAGATTGACCGATCCCGACGGAGCATTCCAGTCCTCGAGCACCCATCCTTTGCCAGGAGTTTTCAACACAGTTTTTGATTGTGAATTCATCAGGAATTTTTTGTGGCGTGTATCTGGTCGCTCGCGAAAGAGGTCGCCGTTTCCTGTTCATGCCGTCTCGGGGGCTTGCATGCTGGTAAGATCCTCGCTGTTCAGAAGCATTGGCGGCTTCAACCCGCGATTTTTCATGTATGGTGAGGATATCGATCTCTGTCAGAGGGTGCGCGGCGCAGGGTATCGGGTCTGTCATGTTCCAATGGCCGAGGTGGTTCATCATGGTGGAGTTAGCTCCGCCCAGCGCAGCAGTGGATTTTCCCAGGTGATGATCCGTGAGGCGGTCGATGTCTTCATGCGCATTCATCAAGGAAAATTGGCGGCTTTCTGCTGCCGTTGCATGCTGGCGCTATCGGCAGTTGCGAGGTTGGCGCTTGTTGCGCTGGCATGGGTTTTCTGTCGCAGTGCCGTCCGTTTGCGCCTTGAGGGCGTGATCGCCAAATGGCGCCTCGTGTTGAGATGGTGTTGTGGTGCTGAGAATTGGGTCAGCCATCACTTTGTGACCACCCCAAGACGCGTGATATGCAATGTTTGAGATCGGAGTGAGATTGCACGCAACATTATGAAAAAGATCAGCCGTATTTTCCTTTGCGCGATGACATGCATGGCAATTTCAGTCGATGCGCGCGCCGCGACATCGGTGAGCCGTCACGGCATCACATGGACATTCGACCGCGACCGTGTCACAGGCACCTATGCCAACGGCGATCCTTGGGTTGTAGGGCCGGTGGTCATTACATCGATTACCCCCAAACCGGCTATCGGCCGCAACGGTTCGATGCTCAATCCGGCGCTAGGGAGCCGTCAGGCTTTTGATGACCGATATATCGCGACCTACAATCCGTACGATAACACCCTCAATGTTGGCATCAAGCTTCCGCTCACGGTAGCAATCAACAGCTCGCTGGTTTCGAGCATATCTTCGGTGGACTACAAGCAGTGGGGACTGACGCAGATGTTTGCGGTGTTGACGTGTGTTTCATCGGCGCCGCCTGCGGGGAGTTTCAGGCCCGCGTATATGGGGGTGCCGATCAAAACAAGCCCGTGGAACGCCTCCTCGCTCAATTTTGCCAAATTGCAGAAACTTCCGACCACGGGATTTACGACGATTCCGAATTGGGCGACTTATGAGGCGGATTTTGAAAAGCTTTGGTTTGAGAAGGACCTTACTTGGACCGGGCGCTATCTGCATGCGCCGTATCAGGCGGCCAATGGTTACGGCAAGGACATGGCGATCAAGACCGGTGATGTGGCTTTGATGTTGAACATGAACTTTTCTGACGATGTGAAGCGCAAGTTGCTGATCAGTTATGTCCAGTATGGCATCGATATAGCGGGGATTCGTGCGGCGGGGGGGCGATGGTATGACACGGGAGGTCACAATATCGGGCGTCTCGCGCCCTTAATGGTTGCTGCAACGGCCCTCGATGATTCATCGCTCAAGGCGCGGCTTGATGGAACGCAGCTTGGATTTTCGGAATACTGTCAGACATTTTTCGTGACACAGGCTGACGTGGACCGTGTTCGTTACACGGCAGATGGAAGGCCGCGTTTGCCATATACCAGCGCGAATATCGGCATGCCTGAATGGGGTGAGACTCACACCGACAACCCGACTCGTGATGGTAACAATTGGAACGCGTATTATCGCGACATTTGTGGAGGCCAGCTTACCGCACCAGCAATGGCTGCGAGGGTCATGGGCATCCGTTCCTTAAGCAAGTGGGAGCAAATGTACCTCTACCAAGAGCGGCACCTCAACTACGAGCAGGGATCGACCTATCAAGGCGAGTTCAATTTCAACCCCACACCGGCTTTTCACAAACAATTCTACAATGCTTTCAAAACTTACGTGCCAGGTACCGTAATCACTCCGCCGCCTCCGACTGTGACATTTGCGATTGGCGACCGAATCGAGGTTTCAGCCAATACCAATGTCCGCGCGACTGCAGCACTCACCGGCACCTTGCTTGGTGTGCAGCCCCCATTGGCGAAAGGTACGATTATCGGGGGACCGGTCGGTAAGGATGCCAACAACATCACATGGTGGCAGATTGATTATGATACGGGCGTTGATGGATGGAGCGGCCAGGATAACTTGCTCAAAAGCACCTCGCCGCCACCGCCGCCTCCACCAGTGGTGACATATGCCATTGGTGATCGAGTCGAACTTTCAGCCAACACCAATGTGCGATCGAGCGGCGCGTTGACGGCAACCCTGTTGGGCACGCAGCTGGCATTGGCCAAGGGCACGATCATTGGCGGTCCTGTCGGCAAGGATGCCAACAACATCACATGGTGGCAGATAGATTTCGATACGGGCGTTGATGGGTGGTGCGGTCAGGACAATTTTGTGAAAATTCCAGCCGTCAAACCAAGCAAGCCAACGGGGCTGAAGACCGAGTGATCCAGTATCATCGTTGGGATAGCAAAATAGGGTACGGCGATTGAACGCAACCATGCTCATAATCAGCCTGCTTCTTGCAGGCATGCAGTTCTGTTTGCCGTATCGATGGGCGTTTCTGCCTTTGCTTATTGCGGCTTGTCACACGCCGTATGTGCCATTTGCGGGATCGTTCACGGTCGTGCGGATCGTGATCATCGTCGGCATGTTGCGGGCATGGTCGGGAGGGTTTCTAAAGATTGATGCCATGCACCCGATTGACCGCTTGGTCGGGCTTTTCGTCATGATCGTGATGTTGAGCGGATTTGCGTACCCTTGGAATGGTGGTGACGCTTTGATCACGCGTTTGAGAATCTCGATGGATGTGGCCGGTACCTATCTGTATGCCCGCGCCTATCTGGCGGAAAGAGAGTCGCTCGAACGCTTTGCGATCGGCCTTGCTGGAGTGCTGATTCCTTTCGGCCTAATGATGTTTTACGAGAGAATTTCTGGGAACAACCCTTATCGGATACTCGGAGGGCAATCCCTGATGGCGATCGTGCGTGACGGGCGCATCCGTGCGCAGGGTTCTTTTGGCACGCCGATTCTTGCCGGGACTGTGGCCGCAACCGCGCTGCCATTTCTGGTATCGATTTGGCATGAGAAAAAAGTTCTCGCCATTGTCGCAATGATTGCGGCATTTGTGACCATTTTTTCGACATCATCGAGTGGTCCGATCAGTACTGCGATGATTGCGATAGCCGTCATCTGCGGATGGAAATGGAGATCGCGCGCGGGCGTGATTCTGATTTGGTTGGCCGTTGCGTTGCTGTTATTGCATCTCATCAAGAACCGTCCGGTGTGGTACCTGATGGCATTGATGGATTTTGTTGGCGGCAGTACTGGATGGCATCGTGCCTACCTGATCGACATGGCATTTCTGCATTTCGACGAGTGGTGGGCGTTTGGCACAAACTTTACTCGGCACTGGATGCCGTATGGCCTGGCGAATGACCCGAATCATTGCGACATCACCAACTACTACATCCAGCTTGGCATCACAGGAGGACTCGCATTGACAGGTGCATTGGTTGCGATCCAGTGGCGGTCGTTTCGCTTGTTGGGTCATTCAATCATGCATGGCATCGCGCATGAAAATCGTGAAAATTTTCGACTTTGGTGCCTTGGATCCGCGTTGGCTGCCCATGCCGTGACATTTCTCTCCATTTCGTATTTTGACCAAATGCATGTATTTTATTGGGCCTTGATTGGCGGGATGAGCGGGTTCATTGGAATGGAAGAAAATGAACAGATGCGAAGGCCGGCGGCATTGCCGGTCATGACATGAGGGAAGCGCTCAAAAGTGTTTGGAGGGCGGCTGGAGCGGTGCTGCATCAAGCAAGGTGGGCGTGGAGGTTCGGCCGTTTTGGATTTCGCTCGAGATTGGCCGCGCCCGCATTGCTCACCAACAGTGGACGGGTGAGGATCGGTAAGCGGGTAAGCATTCGAAAAGGGGCGAGGATCGAGGTGGTTCGTGATGGCGGGTTGATTGAGATTGGGGACGGTACCAGCGTTCAGTTTGATTTCCATTGTGGCGCCGCAGAAAGCGTGATCATTGGCAGGGATGTGCTGATCGCTGGCAGGGTTTACATCTCCGATCACGATCATGTGTTTGATCGTCTCGATTGCGCGCCGCGCCGATGCGGGGATTTGGTTGCGTCGCCTGTTGTCATCGAAGATGGAGCCTGGCTGGGTGAGGGATCCGTGGTGCTGAAAGGAGTGAGAATCGGACGGCGTTCCGTGGTGGGCGCTAATGCGGTGGTTACCCGAAATGTGCCACCGGGATGTGTGGTCTGCGGTGTTCCCGCGAGTGTGATCAGGCAAATCGATTTCAAAGATTTCTCCAAAAATTGACAGATGGATTTTACGCCAAAAAAACAATGACAAAAGTATCAGTCATCATACCCACCTATAACCGTGCGGCAACAGTGCTGAATGCGGTCAAGAGCGCGCTGGACCAGAGCTATCCGCATATCGAGGTGATCGTTGTTGACGATGGGTCAAGCGATGAAACAGCAGACTTGCTTAAAGAATACTCGTCACATGTGACGGTTTTACATCAGACAAATTCCGGACCTTCGGTTGCCAGAAATCATGGAGCCCGGCATGCGAGCGGGGATATTTTCGCGTTCCTTGATTCCGACGATGTTTGGATGCGAGACAAGATCGAGCGACAGGTTGCTTTGATGGATGAGTGTGGCGCGCGAATGACGTGTTGCGTTTGCAACTCATTGATTACAAATGGAATACAATGTGATGATCGTGAATCTTTTGGCATTGCGGCGATCGAATCGGAGCAAGAGCGGGCGGTTTGGAAAAACCCTGGAGAGGTATTGGCAAGCCGGTTTTTGTTGTTCAACCAAGTAGCGGCAATTCGTCGAGAATCGTTCGTCAAGGTTGGCGGTTACAATCCTAAGATGCGATTGCTGGAAGATCATGAGCTTGCACTGAGGCTTGCGGCATTGGGCGGGGTATGGGGCATCATTTCGATGCCGCTGGTGCGCAAGTACAATGACACCAGAGGCATTGGCGTGGTTTGTTGCGAAAATTCGTTGGCACACTCAAAGGCGCAACGAGTTGCTCTGGCGAGCGTTCTTGAGTCGGGACTCGTTCGCGATGGTCAAATGAGGCGACAATTGAAGAGGCGTTTGCGTGCAAACGCACGCGAGGTGCGGCACGAAACGATGCTTGCCAACGCCGGATGGGCCAACAGGTCGCTTGGCCGATTGGGGTGCGTGTGGTCGCGCATGGGCAACTTCCTTGCAAGGAAACGATTTCCGAAGGCATTGACGGAAGAAATTTCCGTGACGAATCGAAACAGATTATGAACGCAATCACGATTGAAGCCGGGAAAAGCGGCGGTCAGTACTGGCGTGACCTGTGGCGATATAGAGAACTACTTTATTTCTTGGCATGGCGCGACATTTTGGTGCGTTACAAGCAAACGGTCATCGGAGTATCATGGGCGGTGATTCGTCCGGTTTTGACGATGATCGTGCTGACCATCGTGTTTGGCGAATTCGCAGGAATGTCGTCGGGTGACGTTCCCTATCCGCTGATGGTTCTGTGTGGAATGTTGCCTTGGCAATTTTTTGCCAACGCATTTGCCGAAAGTGGCAACAGCCTTGTGTCGAATCAGGGAATGATCACCAAGGTGTACTTTCCAAGGCTTGTTGTGCCCATAGGCAGTGTGGTGACTAGCTTTGTCGATTTTTTGATCAGCGCGGTTTTGCTGGCATTATTGCTTTTGTATTACGGCCATAGCCCGGATCTGAAAATTTTCACACTACCGCTATTTGTGATGCTTGCGTTCGGTGCCGCGTTTGGAGCGGGCGTATGGGTATCGGCATTGATGGTGAGGTATCGAGACTTTCGTTACGTCATTCCGTTCATCGTGCAGTTCGGATTATACATTTCACCAGTTGGATTTAGCAGCACTCAAGTTCCTGAAAAATGGAAATTGCTCCACACCATCAACCCTATGGCCGGTGTGATTGATGGATTCAGGTACGCATTGCTTGGCGAAAACAGCTTGGGCGGAATGCAGCTTTTATTTTCAGTCGTGTCGATCGCCGCGTTGATCGTGAGCGGCTTATATTACTTCAGGAAGACTGAAAAAACTTTTGCCGACATCATCTGATCGGCTCAAAGCGAACAAATTATCAACAAAAAATGAACAGATATCGTATGCAATCCACCATGGACATCACCGAAGCTGAAACGCAGGTAAAAAAAACAGAAGCACCGCGCCAATTCCAAGAGGTGTCGGTAGTCGGCATGGGTTATGTGGGACTGCCGCTTGCGCTTCGATTCGCCGAGGCGGGCGTCAAAGTTACAGGCATCGACATTGACACGCGCAAGGTCGACGGGCTCAACGCCGGCCGAAGTCACATCGGCCATATCGATCCCGAAAGGATCATGAGTTTGAGAAAAAAAGGTCTATTCGGCGCATCAAGCGAATTCTCTTTAGTGGCTGATGCCGATGCGGTGATCATGTGCGTGCCGACACCGTTGGGCAGGAACCGCGACCCTGACATTTCATATGTGCTCGAAACTGGCAGGTCGATTGCTCCGTTTTTGCGCGATGGAAGTTTGGTGGTTCTGGAATCGACGACATTTCCTGGGACGACCGATGAGTTGTTGCGAGAAGTATTGGAGTACGGATCCAAAATGATTGCGGGCGACGGCTTCCATTTGGCATATTCTCCGGAGCGTGAAGATCCGGGAAATCCTGCAAGCTGCGTAGGTTCCGTGCCGAAACTCGTCGGAGGCTATACGAAAGCATGTCTCTACAAAGCCATCGCACTCTATCGCAAGGCGTCGTCTGATGTTGTCCCGGTTTCTTCTTGTCGGGTTGCCGAGGCCGCGAAGCTTTTGGAGAATATATTTCGCAGCGTGAATATCGCGCTCGTGAACGAACTCAAGATCGTTTATGAGGCTATGGGAATTGACATTTGGGAGGTCATCGATGCGGCAGGCACGAAGCCTTTTGGTTTCATGCCATTTTATCCCGGGCCCGGTCTTGGGGGGCATTGCATTCCGATAGATCCGTTTTATCTCACATGGAAAGCACATGAATTTGGCAGTTCTACAAGGTTCATTGAACTTGCGGGAGAGATCAACACGGCCATGCCTACACATGTGGTAAAGAAAGTCGGGGAAGCGCTCAATGAGATCCATCGGCCATTGATGGATTCTAGTGTCTTGGTTGTAGGTCTTGCGTACAAACCAAATGTCGATGATGAGCGGGAGTCGCCAAGCTATCGGATCATGGATCAACTCAAGGCTAATGGCGCGCGAGTTTCATACTATGATCCGCACATTCCGGAGATTGGGGTGACGCGTGAGCATGCTCATTGGGTCGGAGAAAAATCAGTGCAATGGAAAGAAGTGGTAGTGAGCGCATTTGATGTGGTTGTCATTGCAACTGCGCATGATTGCATCGACTTCCAGGAATTGGCTGATTGGGCGCAATGTGTTGTCGACACCCGCAATGCGATGGCGGGTGTTGAGCTCAACGGCTGCCGGGTGATCAAGGCCTGAATAATATTGAAATCATTGCACCGAGCGAAGTTTCGCATGAGTGAATCCATCATTTCCGTCAGCAATTTATCCAAGGCGTATTTTCTTGATCGGCGTGGAAACAAATCGGATGGCTTGCGACACTTGCTCGAAAGTTCAGTACGCAGGCCATTGGGAATGTTGCGCGGGGTGTTTGGTGACAATGGTACAAATAGGTCGCCGTTCTGGGCATTGAAGGACTTGAACCTTGAAGTTGAGCGTGGCGGCATGGTGGGAATCATCGGTCGGAATGGTGCAGGCAAGTCGACCTTGCTGAAATTGCTGAGTCGAATCACAGATCCCACAAGCGGTAGCATTCGTTTGCGGGGAAGGGTGGCTAGCCTGCTTGAAGTTGGGACGGGATTTCATCCCGAACTTACAGGTAGGGAGAACATTTATCTCAACGGTGCGATCCTTGGAATGAGTCGGAAGGAAATCAAAAGCCGTTTTGATGAAATTGTGGATTTCTCTGAAGTGGAGAAGTTTCTTGATACGCCGGTGAAGAGATACAGCAGTGGTATGTATGTCAGGTTGGCCTTTGCAGTGGCCGCGCACCTTGAGCCCGAGATTCTGATCGTCGATGAGGTTCTGGCGGTAGGCGACGCGGAGTTTCAGAAAAAATGTGTCGGAAAGATGGAAGATGCTTCATCTCGTGAAGGGCGGACGGTGCTTTTGGTCAGCCACCAATTGCCACTGATTCAGAACCTCTGCAACCGTTGTGTCCTAATGGATCAGGGGCAGATCATTGCCGATGGCCCTACGGCAGAGGTGATTGGCACCTACATGACTCGTGGTGCATCTTTGGTTAAAGTTCCGCTACAGGAGCGCGAGGATAGGACCGGGAAAGGTCAGGTGAAGGTCATTGGCATCACCATGAGAGATGCTGACGGAACTGTCATGCGTGAGGCAATTTCCGGCTCCGAAGTCCGCCTTTGTGTCGATTATTCCACTCGTGATGAAATGACCCTCGAAAACTGCATTTTCTGTCTCGAGATTAAAAAGGATGCGAGATCATACATTGCTCTTTCAACTGCGCTGGCGGACTGCCGAAAGCTGATAGTTGCAAGCCATGGCAGGATCGACTTCATCATCCCCAAATGGCCATTGATGGAGGGAACCTATTACCTCAACACTTATGTGGAAAGTAATGGCGTGATGGAGGATTACATTGAGGACGCCGTATCAATTGATGTGATTGATGGTGATTTTCATGGTTCAGGCAAACTGCGTCATGAAGGTTGGCGAGACATGGTGTTGGTCGATCACTCATGGCAGCAGCTTGAGGGTGAGGATAATTATTTGAACTAAACCAAAATAAAAAATGTCTGTGGTAGTGAAGATCGGCGGACTTCCTAAAATCTCAAAATTGGAACACTTATGGAATGATCTTGAGTGCCGTTCGCGAGGAGGATTTTTTGTTTCATGGTCATGGATTGGAGTTTGGTTGGCAAATTTGCCGCAGGGTTGGCCTTTGCGATTGATTCGCGCAGAGAAGGATGGGCGTATCGTGGGACTTGGAATTCTCGCAGGCGGGGAATCAAAGAAAATATTCAATGTCCCGTATTGCGCGACCGAACATCTGCATGAGACCGGCGTGAGAGAACTCGACATGGTGATTGAGCACAACGACTTCCTGTTGGATGCCTCGTGTGAAGCTGAAGTCAGATCGGAAATGATCAGGCAATGGCTGAAGCAGGTCAGTCGTGTGAGTGAGTTGAGTGTTCCAGGAACGAGCCTTGGTGAATGGTTATCTGATGCGATTGATTTGAATGAATGCGGGATGCAGCGATCTGACATGACCATGAAGTCGCATGCAATGGATCTTGAGAAGGTGCGTCGGGTCGGCGGCGATCCTGTGCCACTGTTGGATGCCAGAACCCAGGCGAAAATTCGTCGGGCCAAGCGTGAGTATTCAGCTTTGGGCGAATTGTGCGTTGAAACTGCCAGTTCAGTTGTGCAAGGGCTTGAGTGGTTTGATTCGCTCGAGATGCTCCACCAGAAACGCTGGATTGCAAAAGGTGAGCCTGGGTGTTTCAGCAATCCTCGGTTCGTTCGATTTCACCGCATGATGATTGCTCGTAACCACGAAAATGGTCGCGCGCTCGTGATGCGTGTCGATGTGGGATCTGCAGCGTTAGGGTATCTGTACGGATTCGCCGATAGGGAAAGGTTCTACCTTTATCAATGCGGTTTTGATTACGACATGGTCGAGCGAAACTCCATGCCGGGAATTGTTTGCCATGTGCTTGCGATGCAGGCTCTGGCGGACAAGGGATTGAAGATGTACGACTTCATGGCCGGCAGCTCGAGGTACAAGTCCGCGCTTACCAATATCGAGGAGAGTATGACATGGACGCATTTTCGAAGTAAATCAATTCGCTTTTGTGTGATTGAGCATATCAATCCAGCTCTAACGAAAATGAGGTTTCGCAAGAGGCGATTGCTTATGGCATTCGAATCATTAAGAGCACGATTAACATTTTCGGCGACTGCTAGCGAAACTGCAAGTCAAGGCATCTGAATCCAGGATCGTCTCACACATGCCATTCACATCCTGGGACTTTCTTTTGTATTTTCTGCCACTGACGGTAGTGGCATTTCATTTGATTCCGTCTCATTGCCAAATATTGAGGAAACTTCTGCTGGTGGTTGCCTCGATGATTTTTTACGCATGGTTTTCGTTTGAATGTGCGGCGCTGCTCCTTGTGTCGATGGGGTTCAATTACTTGCTCGCCGAGTGGGTAGGACGGAAGGCAAGTAAGCACGGGCATTGGCCGCTAGCGATCGCGGGAATTTGCGCCAATCTGATTTTGTTGTTTCACTTCAAGTATTCGAACATGTTCAAGGAAAGCCTTGGGAATTTGTTCGGTGCCTCCTTTGAAATCGCCCCCATCGTTCTGCCGTTGGCGATCTCATTTTATACATTCACACAAATTGGTTATGTCATCGATGTGGCGAAAAACCCGGGTATGCGATGCGGTTTTGTAGATTACTGTTTGTTTGTCGTGTTCTTTCCGCATCTGATTGCAGGGCCGGTCGTGCGTCATTCCGAAATTGTGCCACAGTTTGCGGATCGCGAGCTGAAGCCCGATTGGGGATGTCTGGCAACGGGCACTGCAATTTTCCTCGTGGGGCTTTATAAAAAAACCCTCTTGGCTGATCCCGTCGGCGTTCATGCTGATTGGGTATTCAATCATATCGCTAAGGGTGACGGCTTGACGTGGTTCAGTGCCTGGATCGGATCGATTGCATATGGACTGCAGATCTATTTTGATTTTTCGGGTTACTCCGACATGGCGATTGGATTGGCAATCATGTTTGCAATACGATTTCCTATCAATTTTGACTCACCATATAAAGCATTAAGCATCAGTGATTTCTGGAAACGGTGGCACATGAGTCTCACACGCTTTTTCCGCGATTACCTCTACATTCCGTTGGGTGGAAACCGTAGTGGATTTCGGCTTCATGCGCGCAATATCCTGTTGGTGTTTCTGATCAGTGGTCTTTGGCATGGCGCGGGTTGGACTTTTGTGGCCTGGGGCGCGCTTCACGGATTGTATTTGGTCACGCATCTTTCATGGACGAACATGACTCGGTGCTTGGGGTGGAGACCAAGCGGGCGGGTTTGGTCGGCATTTGCTTGGTGCCTGACAATGGCTGCAGTGATGTTTGCATGGGTGTTCTTCCGATCGCCAGACATGGCTTCGGCACTTCGCATGTCAAAAGCGATGTTGGGGGTAGACGGTATTGCCATTCCGCATCGATGGGCGGCCATGGTGTCAGAGTTTCCTCTTGCGTCTGGAATTGTGAGTGGAGTTCAAATGCCAAATCCAGCAATGGGTTGGTTCTGGCTTTCGATGCATTTGGCGGGTCTCATTGCGATTGTTGTAATTTTACCAAACAGCAGGCAGTTGTTCTTCAATCAGCGTGAAATCGAGAATCAAATCGAGAGTCATTTGCCGCTGATGAACCGACTTGGCATGCGGCACGGTTTGGTTGCCGGAATTTTGTTGACCGGTTTCCTTTACACGAGGTTCTCGGCGGTACCGAGTCCGTTCATTTACTTCAATTTTTGATTCGGCATGGGGTGTCCGAAAAAATTTCTATGCGCGATTCCGTTTGGTCTCGTCACTGGACTTTTGATTTTCATGGTCGCTGTGAGAATCCAACTCGGCGTGCCTACCGCTTCTTCGGCATGGGTCCACGAGATCATTGACCGAAAGCAAAGAGCAGCTGATTCGATCACAGAGCCCAAGTTGGTTTTGTTGGGCGGATCTGCAACACTTTTTGGAATCAAAGCATCAGTTCTTGAATCGGAATTAGGCGTCCCGGTAATCAATGGTGGACTTCATGCAGGGCTTGGCATGGCATGCATATTGCGGGAGGGAAAAAAGATGCTGAGGCGGGGTGATACGGTCATGCTATTTCCGGAATACGAACTGCTAAGCTTTGGAGAAAAAAACCGCCGGCAATGGGCGGCGATCACTTACCTCGACTACATACTATCTCGAAATTCGAACCATTACCTCACGCTGCCATGGGCTGATCAGATCGAGATAGCGTTGATGACACCATTAGACCGAATCGGAAATGGAATAAAAGGCAGATGGTTATGCGAGAAATTTTTGCGCGCATCCGAATACAATCCCTACGATGTGATATGGCTGGATGATCATGGAGATATGACCGGCCATCAAGCTATGCGGCGTCCGGCTACTTCAGAAGATCGCGACCATCGTATCTGTGAACCGCTTGTGAATGGCATCACTCTTGAGGAGGAGGGATTCGAGTTGATTTCGGATTTTAGGCGCTGGGCCCAAGTGAATCATGTTCGCGTGATGGCCGGCTTCCCAAGCATGGCTGATCGGAAGGAATATGATTCGGCAACGGTCGAAGGCGTTGAGGAAAAATTGAATAAGTACTACAATAATAAGGGAATTTATGTGGTGGGGGGGATACGGGAGGTGCTTCTGCCCCAATTTGATTTCTTCGACACGATCTACCACCCGACTGAAGAAGTTTCAATACTCCGGAGCAGGATTTTGGCGGTTCAACTCCGTCCGATGATCGGATTTGCGCGCAGGTAAATGTTTTTTTGCGGAGGTTCGTACACGCTCTATCGCGTCATTCATTTAAAAGACGGCCACATTCATTGTGTGTCCAGTTGTGATCATTTAGATGCTCTAAGAATACAATAATATGAAAATGAAATGTGGTGCATGGTTGATGGTATGTTTTTCCCTGTTGCAGGGAGATCTTGTTGGTCAGTCTGTCAATGACTGGAAAGCGGTGCGTATATTGCCTGTGGGAGACTCCCTCACTCAAGGGTGCTGTATTGATGTCCAAGGAGGATACCGCGCTCCATTGCGCAACCTACTTGCCAATGCCGGGTTTGTTTCCGATTTCATTGGAACGCAGACTGACGCCGATCCTGCACTTTTAGACAAGGATCACCAGGGACTTCCTGGGTATTCGATCAGCATGCTGCGTGACGGAATTGGCGTGTGGCTTAAACAAGCGGGGCAAGCTGATGTGGTTTTGCTCCTTGCTGGGACCGTTGATATCTGGGCCGGAAGCCCGGCTTCGACTTCTTTTGAGCGGCTTAAGGCATTGGTTGAAGACATTAGCTACGAGAGGCCGAATACGAAGATCATCATATCGAATCTTATTCCAAGAACAGATGCGCTAGATGCGGTTCAAGTTTCCTACAATCAGCAGATTCCCGGTATGGTTGCTGAGCTATCGACAAAAGGAAGAAACGTAACATTTCTCGATATGCGTAACGCCAGTTTGCCCAGCGGGCTGATCGGCGCACAGGACTTGATCGCCGATGGGGTGCACCCGAATCTTAGTGGATATGAAAAAATGGCGGCTAGATGGCTATCGGCCATTTCGTCGACAATAGATCCATCGGGCAGCAATGCCGCACCTGCCATCGCGGAGATCGATGCGCGTGAAGATCAGATGCATATCAATGTCATTTTTAGCAAGCCTATTCGAGATGAGGATGCGGTGCCGGCGAATTTCACCATCAGCGACGGTGTTGCAGTTCTGCAAGCAACGCTTGATCCCGTGACCAAGCGTTCGGTCAGACTCACGACAGAATCGCGAATCGCTGGCGGCGTCTATGTTCTTGGTGTGTCAGGTGTCCGTGATCGTCGCCCTGAAGAAAACACGATCGCGAGTGGCGCACGGCGTTCTTTTGTAACATCGTTGATGGTTGATGGAAGTTTCGAAAATAATGGTCAATCCTGGGTTGCTACTGGCGATATCGCTGTAAAGGAACAAACAGTGAAATTAGCGACGAATGGCTTTAAATCGGTGCTTTTCAACTCCGGTGGTAATGTTGGTAGCGGCAGCATGAGTCAATCATTCGCGACAATCCCTGGAAAATCGTATCGGGCCGAATTCGACTTCGGTGCGCGCGCTGCAAGTGCATTGCAGAGAAGCATGCGAATTCGAATTTCCGGCGCTGGTGAAATGGTTAACCGACTAGAGAATTTGCAGTCCATTAATGGTGGTGAGCCTAGATGGGCAAAAAGATCGATCGAATTTACAGCCGATTCTGCGCTTACGACTATTCGTTTTGAGGACGCTTCGGCTTCTGTATCCGGTGTAGAAATGATGCTTGATGACGTTCGTGTGATTCCGGCAATCAATTGGAACCTTACTGTAAATGCCGAGGGCCCATCTGCTCTGGATGTGTCGGCGAATTCGTATATTTCGGGTTCATTATCGCTAGCCAATGGGGTTTCACGGTCATTTGCCGATGATGACAGAGTTGATCTGAGTGCTCCAGACCAAGTTGGAGCTTATCGTTTTGCCTCTTGGAAGGAGAATGGCACGGTTCTTTCAACTTCGCGGACTGTTTCAGTGCGTATGCATCAGGAAAGAAGTCTGGTGGCAAGTTATGTCTCAGGTTCGTCATCAATTGAGCCAAGTGTGAGCAATCCGAACAATGCTATTACGAACGGTGGATTTGAGGCGGGGTTGCCAATTGATTTTGGCGCGATCACCGGTTGGGAGGTTTTTGGGAACGCGACTGCATTACCGGTAGGGTTCACCTCAACTGAGCCGGGATTTAGTCCGGCATATGTACCGCAGGAGGGAGTCCGCATGGCATTGTTCAGCGCCGGAAGTAACGACTTCGGAGGAGCTATATCACAAGCCTTTAAGACAGTGCCAGGCGCTACCTATCAGGTAAGTCTGAAGATGGGTATTGTGACGGAGACAGTCGGACGCAGGCAGGCATTGCAAATGTCTGTCACTAATGAGGGTGCTTCGATTCTGTCTCGAGTGGAAACAATTGTTTCTCCGGGGAGTGGTACGACATGGATGGATATTTCCGCATCATTTGTGGCATCTGGCACGGAAACGCGTCTCACATTATCTGACCAATCGGAAATCTTTCCAATTAACCAAAGTTATAATTCCGATTTATTGATCGATGGAGTTTCGGTCACGCTTCAAAAGTCGGGCAGTAATCCCCCAACCGCAAATTCCCAGAGTGTATCTGTGGTACAGGATGATTTCTTGCCGATCACGCTTAGCGCTCAAGATCAAGATCCAGGCAATGTTTTGACATACCGTATTGTATCGAGTCCATCGCATGGAACTCTCGGCGGTGCACCTCCCAATATGGTATACACTCCCGCAGCGGGATATCTTGGTACGGATTCATTTTCTTTTGCCGCAAGTGACGGCTTTTCCGAATCGGCGCCTGCGGTGATAAGCCTAGATGTGAAGGGTGCAGCTCCCATGGCCAATGGTGGTTTTGAGTTTGGTGATGTCGCGGGCTTTGGAACGATTGATGGTTGGCGGGCAGGTGGCAAAATAGGATCTTTGCCTGGCGGTTATACGAAGAGCGCTCAGGGAGTTATTCCGTCCTATTCACCGAGCGAGGGTAATCGGATGCTTGTTTTTAGTGCCGGAAGCAATGATTTCAGCGGGAGCATTTCCCAAAGGTTTGCTACTATATCGGGTCAGAAATACCAGATCTTGTTCGATATGGGAGTGGTATCGGAAGCAGCAGGACGACAACAGTCGCTTGCCGTCACTCTATATGGCCGTGCATCACTGCCTTTGATCAATCGTACGGAGATCATCCAATCCGTAGGGGCATCTAGTTCATGGGCTCCGAAGATTTATGAGTTTGTGGCCGATGGTCCGAATGTCCTTCTTACATTTGCTGATCAATCGGGTAGCTATGCACAGCCCTCTATCAGCAATACGGATCTTCTTTTGGACAATGTGAGAATTATTGCCGTGACCGATGCGGTTGCAAATCCAACTGCGCAGCCACAATCTGTTGAGTTGGTACAAAACGGTTCTCTGGCGATTACTTTGACGGGCTCTACGGGCGTGGCGGGTACACAGCCGGGTTTCCAGGTTGCTACAGCGCCATTGCATGGTGTGATCACAGGTAATGCGCCAAATCTTGTTTATATTCCTAATCCTGGTTTCAGTGGCGCGGATGAGTTCGAGTTTGTCGCGATCGATGGAGCAAAACAGTCGCAGCCGGCAAAAGTATCGATCAATGTCATCAAGAAAATTTACAAGTTTGATCTCTGGATGGCCTCATTTGGTGTGGGCGGGGGATTAGACTCAAACCCCGACAAGGATTCCCTTGTAAATGGAACAGAGTATGTGTTGGGCACCAATCCCGCAAAGAAGACAGGTTCCACATTTCTGCCAAAATCGAGAGTCACCAATGCGGACCCGGATGGTGATGGCAAAAAAAGCCGGTATTTAATCTATTCGTACCGAAGGACCCAAGCATCCGATAATGATCCGGATGTGGCAATTTTGGTCGAATGGAGGGCCAACACAAAGGATACGTGGAAGAATGTCACATCCGAAACGGGTGTCATTGTAAAAACAATGGCCAATAAGTTTGCTGGAGGAGTCGATCTCGTCAGTGTCTACATACCTAGATCGATCACCAAAAGTTCCAAAATGTCCACTCGACTTCGAGTCGTCTCGAAACAGTGATCCATCATTCGGCTGGCCATTCTGGAATGAGCATAAAAAAGGCATCGATACGCTTTGTAAGGCGGCTGCAAGGCGAATGGACCTTGTTCTGGTTGGAGCGATCTGGCCTGACTTTGGTAGGTCGTGTTGCAGCAAGAATTGCCTGCTTTGGAACCCTTCCATTTCACCACAGATCTCATTTTGCAAAGCACAGTGTCAGGGGATTCATTGCGCCAACGGCTTTGATCTCAAATCCGCTAACATCTCTTGGAAAGCATGTGTATCTTGGTGATCGGATCTTGATTTCGCGAAATACGGCTGGTGGTGCTGTGAGGATCGCAGATCGAGTTCATCTTTATGGCGATAGCTGCCTTGAGACGGGACTGGGTGGGAACATCCGAATTGGCCACGGCACGCACATTCAGCCCGGATGCAGGATTCATGCGTTTATTTCCGATATCACGATTGGCAGCCGCGTTGAAATCGCGCCGCAGTGCGCATTTTACAATTATGAACATGGCATGACGCTGGGCAAACCGATCATGGATCAACCCCTTGCCAGCGAGGGTGGCATCGTGGTAGGCGATGGTGCTTGGATTGGACATGGGGTCACCATACTTCAAAGGGTGCGTATCGGTGCGGGTGCGGTCATTGGTGCGGGTGCGGTAGTGGTTGATGATGTGCCGGAAAATGCCATTGCCGTAGGTGTTCCCGCACGAGTGGTGGGGTATAGGCCTGCATCAAGCGAATTTGCGCCGTCTAATATGGGAACGCGCAAACTGGAAGCAACCGCATAACAGCGAATTTTCATAAAACAAAGCGATGAAGGCGGTCATTTTGGCGGGAGGATTCGGAACGCGGATCAGTGAGGAAAGCGCGGTGCGCCCCAAGCCGATGATCACCATCGGCGGGCAACCGATTCTTTGGCATGTGATGAATATTTATGCGTCCCATGGCATTCGTGATTTTGTCATCTGCTGCGGTTACAAGGGTGGGATCATCCGAAAGTACTTTGACGATTATGTGCTGCATGGAGCCGATGTGACCTACGATCTTGGTGGCATGACACGGGTGATCCACCGTCGTGAAATGACCGATTGGCGCGTGACCTGTGTCGAAACGGGCGATGCAACTATGAGTGGTGGCAGGCTAAAGCGTGCGTCCGCGTATTTGGATGGAGACACCTTCTGCATGACCTACGGCGACGGTGTTTCGAGTGTGGATATTGGGGCAAGCATCGATTTCCACAAGCGGCACGGCAAATTGGCGACACTCACGGCAGTGCAGAGTCCCGGCCGCTTCGGGGCATTCATGTTGAACGGCACGGGCAACGGCATTTCTTCATTTCGAGAGAAACCCAAGGGTGACGGTGCATGGATCAATGGGGGATTTTTCGTACTCGAGCCCGATGTGATTGATCTCATTGATGGCGAAGATAGTGTATGGGAAAAGGAACCGCTTGAGCGCTTGGCGGCCGCTGACGAATTGATGGCTTGGAAGCATGATGGATTTTGGCACGCAATGGACACACTGCGTGACCGGATGATTTTGGAGGAGCATGCCGCAAAGGGTGAATTGCCGTGGCGTGGAAAGGCTAGTGCGCCATGAAACCATACGATCATGCAATCATTGGGGGAGGCATTGTTGGCCTAGCGACGGCGCGCGAGTTGTGTCTCCAATCGCCTGGCGCAAGAGTTGTCGTGATTGAGAAGGAATCAGCATCTGCGATGCACCAGAGCGGTAGGAACTCAGGTGTGATTCATTCGGGAATTTATTACAAGCCGGGAAGCCTTAAGGCGGAGTATTGCAAGGAGGGAGCACAGGCAATGAAGGATTTCTGCATCGAGCGCGGCATACCAGTCAGATCCTGCGGCAAGCTGATCGTCGCGAATAATGATCGTGAAATATTGTCCCTTCGCCGACTTTTCAACAATGCCACATGCAGTGGTATTGGCGTTGAATGGATCAACCGAGATCGCGCGAGGGAAATCGAGCCACATGTTTCATGTCTTGAAGCTCTATATGTGAGCTCGACGGCGATCACAAGTTATCCGGCTGTCTGCCAGGCCATGGCTGAGGACATCCGAAATGCTGGCGGCGACATCTGTTTTGACCAAAATGTGTTGCACATCGTCGATTCCGGAGGGATGCGCTTCATTGAAACAGGTCGCGATGTTTTTCCGGCGCGACACATCATCAATTGCGCTGGTTTGCACAGTGATCGGGTTGGCAGGATGAATGGGCGATTGCCTGGCGCCCGAATCATTCCATTTCGTGGCGAGTACTTTCGGCTGGTTCCGGAGAAATCCAATTTGGTCAACGGAATGATTTACCCGGCGCCGGATGAAAAGCTGCCTTTTTTGGGTGCGCACTTCACAAAGATGATCGATGGCGGTGTGCATGCTGGCCCCAACGCGGTTTTGGCGTTCAAGCGTGAGGGCTACCGTAAGACCGATTTCGACGCGGGTGATTTGATTGAGACGCTCTCATACAGCGGATTTTGGAAAATGGCGGCGGAGAATCTTGCCAGCGGCCTTGCCGAGATGCGCCGATCCATGATGAAAAAATATTTTGTCAAAAGTCTGCGTCAAATGCTGCCACAAATCGGGCCCGAGGATCTCATTCCGTGCATTTCCGGCGTCAGGGCCCAGGCGGTTTTCGATGACGGCCGGTTGGCTGACGATTTCCTCATCGATCAGGGGCCGGGATATCTGAATGTGATCAACGCCCCTTCACCCGCGGCAACCGCGTCACTCGTCATTGGTCGCCATCTCGCGCGACGGGCACTGGCATCATAAATCCGCGAACTTTTAAGAATCATGAAAATACTTGTTACCGGCACCGACGGATATCTCGGTTCTTTGCTTGTGCCGATGCTACTGGAACAGGGGCACGAGGTCACGGGAGTCGATGTAGGGTTTTACCGATCCGGCTGGCTGTACGAGTCGGGGGCCGACCATGTGAGGACCATCACCCGCGACATTCGCACGCTCGAGGCGCGCGATCTAGCAGGGCACGATGCGGTAGTGCACATGGCCGAACTTTCGAATGATCCGGCGGGGGATTTGGCGCCCGGCATCACGCGTGAGATCAATCATCTTGGATCGGTGAGGCTGGCGGAGCTGGCAAAGCGCGCGGGCATTCGGCGCTTCATTTACATGTCGTCATGCTCGGTGTACGGAGCGGTTGATGGTGACCGGGAGGTTGATGAGACCACGCCGCCCAATCCGCAAACGGCGTATGCTCAATGTAAAACGCTTTGTGAAAGGGACATCATTGCCCTGGCGGGACCGAAATTTTCGCCGGTGTGCTTTCGCAATGCGACCGCTTTTGGAGCATCGCCACGCCAGCGCTTTGATCTGGTTGTGAACAACCTTTGCGGTCTGGCATGGACCAGCGGTTGCATTCGGATGAGCAGTGACGGCAGCCCATGGCGGCCCTTGGTGCATGGCAGCGACATTGGCAGGGCGATCATGTGTGCATTGGATGCGCCGATCGATGCCATTCATGGTGAAATCATCAACATTGGATCGAACAATCTCAACCATCGAGTTGGCGAAATCGCCGATGCCGTCGCAAGGCGCTTTGATGAATGCGGGGTCGAATATGGAGAGGCGTCCGACGACAATCGGAGCTATCGCGTGATTTTTGACAAGCTTGCCAAACATCTTCCCTCATTCCGCTGCGAGTGGAGTCTCGGTGAAGGAATCCGGCAATTTCATAAACTATTCTCGAAGCTTGATCTCAAGCGCGAAGATTTTGAGAACCGCGCTTTTACGCGGCTCCGGCAATTAAAATTTTTGATCAAAACCGGCCAGATCGACGGGTCATTTTATTGGAGAGCTGCCGGCGAGGCCTGATGACTATTGAATTCAAATCATGACGAAATCCGCGAAATGCAGGTATTGTGACGGCTCGCTCGAGCACCTGATGTGTGATCTTGGGATGTCGCCCTTGGCCAACTCCTATCCGAAAGCGGAGCATTTGTCCGAAGGGCAGAAGGCGTATCCACTGAAGGTTTGGGTTTGTGAAAAATGCCTTTTGGCTCAACTCGAGGAGTTTGAGTCGCCTGATGAGATATTCAGCGATTATGCCTATTTCAGCAGCATATCCAAAGGCTGGGTCGAGCATGCGGGGAATTACGCGCGCATGATGATGGAGCGTTTCGGATTCGATCGAAACAGCCTGATTGTCGAGGTTGCTAGCAATGACGGGTATTTGTTGCAGCATTTTGCCGGGCGCGGAATCCCGGTGCTGGGCATAGAGCCTGCGGCCAACATCGCGCGTCATGCGAGTGATGAGAAAGGCATCGAAACCATCGTCAGATTTTTCGGTTCACAGACGGCGAGGATGTTGCATGCCGAAGGCCGTTGTGCCGACCTGCTCATAGGCAACAACGTTCTTGCGCACGTGCCTGACATCAAGGACTTCGTGAGAGGCGTCAAAATCGCCCTCAAGCCCGGCGGCATATTCACCTTTGAGTTTCCGCATCTGATGCGACTCATCGACGGCAACCAGTACGACACGATTTACCACGAGCATTTTTCATATTTGTCCCTATTGAGTGTGGAGCGGATTTTCTCGCGTTACGGGCTTGAGGTTTTCGATGTTGAAGAGCTTCCGACCCATGGTGGATCTTTGCGGATTTTCGGCAAGCACGCCGGAAATGATGCTGAACCGATGCGTCAAACTGGGCGGGTTGATACTTTGCGGGAGCGTGAAAAATCCTTCGGTTTGGCCGAGATGGCAACTTACCGAGCATTCGCGGACCGAACCAAAGCGGCCAAGCGAGATCTGCTGAGTTTTCTGATTGATGTCAACGAGCGTGGAGAGTCGGTGGTTTGTTACGGTGCTGCCGCCAAGGGGGTGACGCTGATGAACTTCTGCGGTCTTGGATCGGACATGATTGACTATGTGGTGGATAAGAGCCCGCACAAGCAGCAGCGCTTCATTCCCGGTGCTAATTTGGCGATTTATGAGCCATCGAGAATATTCGAAACCCGCCCGGACTATGTGATGATTTTACCATGGAACATCGCGGACGAGGTTTGCGGCGAGATGGTCGGCATTCGCGAATGGGGCGGTCGCTTTGTGGTTCCAATACCGAATGTGAGGGTCATCGATTAAAGTCATAAATGAAATTTTTTCGTCATGATTGATGATGCGGGAACGCGCATGCACGCACTAGCGGAGCGTTTGTATCCATTGTGCCGCAGCATCACCGGTGACGGATTGCGGGAGTCTTTGCGTATCATTGCGGAGGAAATTCCGATTGAGATCAAGGGCGTGTCCAGCGGGACCCCCGTCTTCGACTGGACTGTTCCGCAGGAGTGGAAAGTGAGGGAGGCTTGGATTCGTGATCCGAATGGCAGGGAGGTGGTCAATTTTCGCGATCACAATCTCCATTTGGTCGGTTACAGCAGACCTGTGAAGAAACGAATGACCTTGCCCGAGCTATTGCCGCATTTGCATTCGAACCCGCAGATGCCGGATGCCATCCCATACCGCACCGGATACCACGACGAGAGCTGGGGTTTTTGCCTCTCTCAGAATGCCATCGATCAACTAGCGGACGGCGAATACGAGGTTTGTGTCGATACCGAGTTGTTCGACGGTGAGCTCAATTATGGCGAGCTTTTGATTTCCGGGATCGGTAGCGAGGAGGTGCTGGTGTCATGTCATTGCTGCCATCCGTCGATGGCGAATGACAACCTTTCGGGCATGGTGGTGGCAGCGGAGCTTGCAGCCCGTTTACTTGATCAACCACTGCGGTATTCGTTCAGGTTTTTGTTCCTTCCGGGAACGATCGGCTCGATCACATGGTTGGCGAAGAACGAATCTTTGTTACCGCGCATCTCATGCGGATTGGTGCTCGCATGCGTGGGTGATCAGGGATCCCTGTCGTATAAAAAGACAAAGCAAAAAAATTCGCTGATCGACCGTGCGGTGGATTCGGTATTTCGCGATTCGTGCCCGAACGCGACGGTCCGCGACTTCATGCCTTATGGTTACGACGAGCGCCAGTACGCATCGCCCGGCATCAATCTTGCGGTGGGATGCCTCAGCCGCAGCACGTACGGTTCGTTTCCCGAATACCACACCAGTGCGGATGATCTTTCATTCATCACGCCTGCGTCACTGCAAGACACGCTTGAAAATCTCGAGCGCATCGTATTGGCGGTCGACCAGAACTCGCGTCATCTGAACCTCAAGCCGATGGCGGAGCCGATGCTGGGAAAATATGGTCTTTATTCTCGAACCGGCGGCGACAGGACAGGAAAATTCGAAGAACTTGCCATGTTGTGGGTCCTATCATTTTCTGATGGAGCGCATGATTTGCTTTCGATTTCTGAAATCTCCGGAATCGGTTTCGAGATCATTCTCGACGCGGCGCAGCGCTTGACCGAGGCTGGTTTGCTGGGCGAGTTGCCAGAGTGAATTTAACTTGGCTGTGGGATCTGCTCCCAGCGCATGCTTTCCTGTGATTTCAACAATGCCGACATCGCAAACTGCGCGGCGCATCCGTCTTCGAATGTCGCGTCGACTTTTTCATTTGCCTTGCCGGTGAGGCAGGCATCGACGAATGCGCGCATCATCATATCGAGCGCGTGGGTTTTTCCATCCGATGCTTCTGGCGGCAATGGCAAGTTTATCCACTCTGGCGAGTCGGGCTTGGATGCCTTGAGAAAGTCGACTCCGCCCCGGCTGAGCGCGGCCTTGAGCGCGCCCTTTTCGCCTATCACCTCAAGATAGCCAAGTTCTGCGAAGGGCGGGGTTACACGACTGATGAAAAACTGCCCTCGCAGTCCGTTCTGGTGTCGGATCCACGCGTTGACGATGTCATCGTTTTCGATCGGTGTCATTTCGCCATTGTCCCTGTGGGGAAGCATCCGCGGAACGGTGTGCGAGTATCCGATGACCGATTCGAGCGGACCGAGCACATGGCGGTGAATGTCGAACAAATGCGAGCCAAGGTCGAAGAGAAGTCCGGCGCCGGCGGTATCTTGGCGGTCGCGCCAACTTGCCATGCTTCCTTGCTTGAGTCCGTCCCAGCGATCGTATTGGATGCGGGTGTGGAAAGGGGTGCCGATGTCGCCCGCGGCAACTCGACGACGAAGCTCGCGAATGCCGTAGTTGTAACGGAATGTGAAAGCGACTTGGTGGATTTTTTCGCTGTTTTTTGCAGCTTCGAGCATGGCGGCCGCTTCCGTATCGTTGATCGCGAGCGGTTTTTCGCAGAAGACATGTTTGCCGTGATTGAGGGCCATGATTGCCTGGCTGGCATGTGCGCAATTGGCGCTTGCGATTGTGATTGCGTCGATATTCGGACTGGCGCAGAGGGCATCGATGTCATCGGTGGCGTGCTTGATTCCGAATGTTTCGGCAAGTCGCTGTGCGTTCTCGATGTTTCGCCCGCCTACGGCGACGACTTCGGCGTCGGGATGCGAGAGAACGCCGGGAATGTGGCAAACTTCCGCAAAATTTCCGGTACCGATGACGGCTACTCGGAGTTTGTTGATGCTTTTCATTTGATGAATTGATGCCGCCTTTCAAGAAATCATGACTTTCACAAAGACCGACATTCAAGGGGTTGTCCTCGTGGAACTCGAGAGAAATGAAGATGCGCGCGGGTGTTTTTCAAGGGCATTTTGCGAGAGAGAGTTTAGCGAGTTCGGTTTTCCCTTTCATGTGTCGCAGGGGAACCTGTCCAGAAGTTGTGGAATGGGCACGATTCGCGGCATGCATTATCAGCAAACCGGCGTTCATGAATGCAAAATCGTGCGCTGCGTTCGCGGAGCGGTTTGGGATGTGGTCGTCGACATGAGGCTGGATTCTCCTACGAGGCATCATCATCTTTCTTTCGAATTGAGCGAAGTCAATGCTCTTGCGCTGTGCATTCCCGATGGAGTGGCGCACGGGCATCAGGCGCTCACCGACGAAGCGGACCTTTTTTACCTCATGGATGGTGCCTACCGGCCCGGCCGCGAGGCAGGTTTGAGATACGATGATCCCACAATCGGCATTCGCTGGCCATTGCGGGTTAATAGGATCAGCCCGCGCGATCTCGAGTGGCCGCTAATTCGGGAGGGCTGAATCGGCGTGTGGAATTTTTTTGGGATGATGGATTTTCCAAGGCCGAGTGTTGCGATTGTGGTTCCTTGGCCAGGGGGTGATGGCTTGACCCAATCGCAGGAGATTTCGCTGCGGCATTTGCGCCGTTTTTTTGGCGGTCACGACATTTATCTCATTGCTCCTTGGGGTGCGCGTTGCTGTTTCGATGGCATGAGAACCATGCGCTTCAGGCCGAGGTATTTCGGCTCGGCGGCCGCCCACGGTTTACTGTTGATGAGCAAGGGTTTTTACAAAAGATTCAGAAAATATGAACATGTCATGTTTTACCATCTGGACAGTCTGGTGTTTTCGGATGGGCTAAAGGAATGGTGCGACAAGCCTTATGATTACATTGGAGCGCCGTGGTTCCGCTGCGAGGACAGCCCGTGGGTTGATCGGGCGAGGGTTGGCAATGGCGGATTTGCTTTGTTGAGAGTATCCAAAGCGATCGAGGCCCTTGATGCGAGGCATCGTTATATTCGGGAAAGTCGCTGGCTCGATTTGCATGTTATGTGGACGCCGGAGTTTGTTGCAAAATGGATCGAGCGTATGGCGCTCTGGTTTCCGAAATCAAAATTGCTCACCCGTTTGGTGGAGGAACGCAACAAGTTCATGGATCCGGCGTCAAACAATCGGAACAACGACATCTTTTGGTCGGATATGGCCAACTACTATCTTCCTGATTTTCGCGTCGCGCCTTTTAGCGATGGCCTTCGATTCGCATTTGAAGTCTCGCCACGCGAATGCTTGCGCATGAACGGCGGATGCATGCCCTTCGGGTGTCATGCCTGGGAGCGTTACGACCGGGGATTTTGGGAACCGCATCTTTTGCCATGAAGGTTGATTTTTTTCCGCCCGCGCCATGCGGCAAAGTGTCATGGCCGTGGCATATGCCAAAACATAGCCCGCCCATGTTGCAGGGGCCCACATCCGAACTTCCAAGGATCAGCCTCATCACGCCAAGTTTCAATCAGGCCGCATACCTTGAGGAAACGATCCGTTCGGTGCTTTTGCAGCGCTATCCGAATCTCGAGTACATCATTGTCGACGGCGGAAGTGATGATGGATCGGTCGACATCATCCGCAAGTACGCGCCATGGATCACATGGTGGGTCAGTGAGCCGGATAACGGCCAGTCCGAGGCCATCAACCGTGGTTTTCGCAGGTCGACGGGGGAAATCGTTGGATGGTTGTGCAGCGATGATTTGTTGCGGCCTGACGCGTTGTGGAGGGTCGCGTTCGAGTTTCTGCGCGATCCTCAGGCAGATGTGTTGGCGGGTGCCTGCAGGCTTCAGTACGATTGCGACGGAGGGCGTATGCTTGACAGCCCCGTGGCGGCTTCCGAATGGGAATCGCATCCCTACTCGGACGGCATTTGGCAGCCGAGTTGTTTTTTTCGAAAGTCGGCGGTGGCGAGGGACTATCTGGTCGATGAGGGTCTTCATTACTGCATGGACAGGGAATTGTGGTGTCACTTTGTGCAGCAACAGCGCGTGTGGCGGCGAAGTGAAGAGGTGTTGAGCCATTATCGTTACACGGGCAGCAATAAATCCGTCGTTGGAAATACGGCGATTGTCGACGAGTTGGTGTTGCTCTTCAACCGCCAGGTTCCTGCTTGCGTTTTTCTTGCCGAGATTCTTAGGGACATTTGGCTGCCCTTGGTGCTGCGTGGCATGAAAACGGATTCGGGCCCCAAGCGCATGGCATCGTCAGTTGGCGCAAGGGCATTGGCGTTTGGATTGCTCATATTGTATCCGAGGCAGCATGTGAGATATTTGCAGCGCGAAATTTACGCGTATAGCGTTTGGTAAACGGTCATGAAAGCGGCATTCATATCAACCATGGCCGGATCGCCGTGGGGGGGGAGCGAGGAATTGTGGAGCCGCACGGCGATGCGGCTTTGCGGCCTTGGGCATGAAGTCGAGTGCTCGGTGCCAAAGTGGAATGAGCCCATTCCGGCTCTGGAGAACCTTGAGGCCTGCGGAGCGAAGCTGCGGTTCCGCCCGCACCGAAAAGGGTTGTTGCGGCGCTTGACGGACAAGTTGATTTCCCGCGAAGGCATGCCCGATGTGGACGCGTTGTCGGTGCATTGGTTGCGCAGCTTCAACCCCGATCTCGTCGTCATATCACAGGGTGGGCCGTGGGAGGGGATGCAATGGATGAACGCATGCAGAATATTAAGGCTCAAGCATGCGGTCGTGGTGCAGGCGCATGACGAGTCATGGTGGCCGATGGACTCGTGGATCGCGGATTTTCGAAGCGGACTTGAGACTGCCGAGAGTGTTTATTTTGTCTCAAATGCCAACCGGCGTTTGATGGAGCTTCAGTGTGGCATGGAGTTGGTCAACGCCGAGGTTGTCAGCAATCCTTGGAATGTGGCTCATGAGTTTGATTTGCCGTATCCTGCGACGGATGGTCCTTTGAGGCTTGCCTGTGTCGGCCGCTTGGATCCCAAAGCGAAGGGTCAGGACTTGGTGTTGCAGGTCATGGCGATGCGGAAATGGAAGTCGCGTCCGATCGAGGTCGGCATTTTCGGATCGGGCCCTTGCCTTCAAAGCCTTGAGCGAATGGCAAAAATGTGTGCGGCCACGAATGTCAATTTTCTGGGTCAAGCCGACGATGTGCGTGGAATTTGGGAATCCTACC
>Ga0208856_1000085_pt1 | contig 41623 bp, 36 predicted proteins | sample LakMenEpi13Jul12_FD_150690 | JGI IMG/M metagenome (GOLD analysis project Ga0208856, IMG submission 150690) | Freshwater microbial communities from Lake Mendota, WI - 13JUL2012 deep hole epilimnion (SPAdes) | ecosystem: Environmental > Aquatic > Freshwater > Lentic | place: Lake Mendota, Madison...
GTAGTGGCCAGTTTGGTCAAAGAAATGGGCGGCGGCAGTTGGTTGGTTCGAGCCGACCATTTGCCGCTGATGTTAAGTGTCATGGGTGCAGCCGGCTTGGTTCGCGGCGACAAAGTCAAGGTTCAGCTGGGTAGCATTGACGCCATGGCCCTGGATATTACGGGCACTGTGATCGAAAAAATCGTATCCTCTGACAACCCCTTGGATACTGAAAATGCATCAGGTGACGAGTCGATGGAAGACTTGGAAGAAGCCGCTACAGGGCCTATTGCCATTGCCTTGAATGTGAACGAAACACCCTCAGAAGACGCCCCTGCCTAATTCACGTACGTCACGCGATGAGCACCATGCCTTCCCCTTCAATGTCCCTGTCGCACCATCAAGGCTCGCGCCGTGCCTTGTTTTGGGCCTTGGCTTTGTCGCTGGTTTTTCATGCCGGTCTGCTCACCTTGAAGTGGGCCGCCCCTGCCGCATTTGATCGAATCTTTGAAGCCAACACGTTAGAAGTGGTGCTGGTCAATTCAAGCAGCAAGAATCCCCCCGATTCGCCTTTGGCCTTGGCTCAAGTGAACTTGGCGGGTGGCGGGCAAGTGCCGGGCACTGGACTGCAAACCAGCCCCTTCAGTGCGCCAAGAGCCAATGCCAACACGCAAGAGTTGGCGCAACTTGAAAAACAAATCGAATCGCTCAAAAATGAAGAACAGCGATTGATTCAACAACTGAAGCAAGCTTTATTTCAACTCAACAGCCCAGATCAAGCTCAAGTCAGTGATGCCAAGGCGGCCGATGCATTGGCTGAACGCAAGAAACAACTTGCCAACCAATTGGCTCAAATTGAAAAACAGTCTCAGGCCCTTCAAGGGGGTCCCAAAAAACGCTACATTGGTCCTGCAACAAAAGAGGTTTCATTTGCGCGCTATTACGACAAAATGCGCCGCACCATCGAAGTGACTGGCACTGAAAATTTTCCTCAAGCAGCGGGTCAAAAAATCTATGGTCAACTTACCATGATCATCACCTTGGACAACCAAGGCCATGTTTTGAACACCGAGGTGGCCAACGGTTCTGGACAATTTGTTTTGGACCAGCGCGCTCAAGCCATTGTTCGCGGCGCATCACCCTTTGGTGCTTTCACAGCAGACATGAAAAAAGAGGCGGATCAATTGGTGGTGGTCACACGCTTCCAATTCGCTCGCGACGAAACGCTTGAAACCAAAATGCTGGCACCCGATTCAAGCGCTGCCTCAAAGCGTGCTGTTCAAACTCAGTCCAAAAATTAACGGGTACTTTTCATGGACTCCTATTGCGTTTTCGGCCATCCTATTGCACACAGCAAGTCGCCTTGGATTCAAGCGCGGTTTGCCGAACTCACAGGTCAAACACTGCAGTACGAAAAAACCTGGGTGCCACTCGACGCCTTCAACGCCACCGTTCATGCGTTCAAGGCTGCTGGCGGCAAAGGCTGCAATGTCACCTTGCCCTTCAAAACCGAGGCGGCTGCGCTGGCCACAGAGTGCAGTCCCCGCGTGGCATTGGCACAGGCCTGCAACACCCTCAAATTTGACGGCGAACACATCTATGGCGAGAACACAGATGGCCTAGGCTTGGTGACCGATTTGGTCAGCAATGCTGGTTTCTCATTGCAAGGTCGCCGAATTTTATTAATTGGAGCAGGCGGCGCATCAGCGGGCGTGTTGGGCCCCTTGTTGACTCAAAAACCGCACTGCATTTGGGTGGCTAACCGAAGTGTTGACAAAGCAAATCACCTTGTCGCAAGACACGCCAGCTTGGCTGAAATGGAGGGCGTTGACTGTCAAGCCTTTGGCTTGACCCACGAAGCCATTCTGAGCCAGTCGTTTGATTTGGTCATTAATGCCAGCAGCAGCAGCCTTCAACAAGCCGCATTGCCCGTGCCAGCCACAGTGCTTCAACCCAATGGCTTGGCCTGCGATTTGATGTATGGGCCTGCAGCTCAAGGCTTCCTTGAATGGGCCCGAGCGCACGGCACTGAAGCGCGCGATGGGCTTGGTATGCTGGTCGAGCAAGCCGCGGCTTCATTCCACTTGTGGCGAGGCGTTCAACCACCGACCCAACAAGTGCTGGCTGAATTAAGGGCCTTGGTTTCTCCTTCACAATGACATGTTGACTTCCATTCTCAATGCTTTGAAACAATGGCTCTGGCTGGTCTTAGCAGGCTTTGTCATTTTGCAATTGTTCTTTGTTGGACGTGTTGCACTCATGGCTGTGGTCGACCCTTCGTCCACGGCTTTTGAAAGATCACAAGCTTGGCAAATCGTCAGCACCCAAGGCCGCGTGACTTGGCGTCAACAATGGCAATCTGACGATCAAATTGCAAAGACACTTAAACGGGCGGTGCTGGCATCCGAGGACAGTGCCTTCACTGCGCACAATGGCATCTGGTGGGATGCGATTGAAAAAGCATGGCAAAAAAATGCCAAAACCCAAGCCAAATTAGAGGCGCAAGCCGCTAAGAAAAGTGGCACCAAAACAGCAACACCCAAAATTGTGGGTGGCTCTACCATTACCCAGCAATTGGCCAAGAATTTGCTCTTAAGTGGCGAACGTACGCTGCTTCGAAAGGGCCAAGAGTGGGTCATCACCATCGCTTTGGAAACTTTCCTGAACAAAAAGAAAATTCTCACGCTCTACCTCAATCATGTGGAGTGGGGGCGAGGTGTGTTTGGTGCGGAAGCTGCCGCACAGCATTACTTTCAAAAGTCAGCAGCCAAGCTCAGTGCTTGGGAAGCTGCACGCTTGGCCGTGATGCTGCCACGGCCTCGTTATTTTGAAAAATTGCCACAGTCGGTTTATTTAAGCGATCGCACAGAAACCATCATGGCGCGCATGAACGATGTTGCCCTGCCCTGATCATTGCTTCACAATCGTCCTATGAGAATTCTTGGCATTGACCCCGGCCTCCAAACCACTGGCTTTGGCGTCATTGATGTGACCGGCTCTCAGCTCACTTATGTGGCCAGCGGCGTCATTCGCACCGACAAGGTGAACCAAGGCAATTTGCCCAATCGCCTGCGTGTTATTTACGATGGCATTTTAGAAATCAACCAACGCTATCAACCCGAATCGGCTTCGGTTGAAATCGTGTTTGTCAATGTCAATCCGCAAGCCACTTTGCTATTAGGTCAAGCGCGTGGTTGTTGTGTCACGGCCCTGGTGTCGTGTCATTTAGAGGTTGCTGAATACACTGCGCTGCAAATGAAAAAAGCCATCACAGGTCAAGGTCGTGCAGCCAAATCGCAAGTTCAAGAAATGGTCAAACGCATGTTGAAGTTGCCTTCAGCACCAGGGCCCGACGCAGCCGATGCATTGGGTTTGGCCATTACGCATGCACATGCCAGTCCTTCGATGAACAAGTTAGCTGCTTTAGATGTGCTCAATCGGAAAACACACGGCATGTACCGAAGTGGCCGCAGCCATTAGCTCGCGCAGCGGTTTGGAGCACGCAGAGACATCATCTACCAAGCACGCACTGGCAAAGCAAATCCTTCGGGGGCTTTGTGAATGTCGTCAAAGCTCACCATTTCAAAAGCATCAGGTTGGTCAAGCAAGGCTCTGAGCAACTGATTGTTCATGGCATGGCCAGAACGGAAGGCGGTGTAGCTGGCAATCAGGGGTTTGCCCACCAAATACAAATCGCCCATGGCATCTAAAATTTTGTGCTTTACAAATTCATCGTCGTAGCGCAGGCCATCGCTGTTCAACACTTTGTAGTCGTCCATCACAATGGCATTGTCAAGCCCACCACCCAGTGCCAAGCCGTTGGATCGAAGCATCTCAACGTCTTTGGTAAAGCCAAAAGTACGTGCCCGGGCAATATCGCGTGCATACAAATCTCTGCCCATGTCAAACACCACTTGCTGACCTGTTGAATCAACTGCTGGGTGATGGAAATCAATTTCGAAACTCAAGCGATAGCCCTCGTAGGGCTCGAGCTTGGCCCACTTGACGTTTTCGCCCTGCCCGTCTTTCACTTCCACCGTTTTGAGAACACGAATGAATTCCTTGGGCACTTTTTGCAATTCAATGCCGGCGCTTTGCAGCAGGAATACAAAAGACGATGCTGAGCCATCCAAGATCGGTACTTCTTCGGCAGTGATGTCGATGACCAAATTGTCGATGCCCAATCCGGCACAAGCCGACATGAGGTGTTCGACGGTATGTACTTTGGCTTGGCCACTGGAAATGGTAGATGCCAGACGTGTATCGGTGACGCTTTGCGCAGAGACATGGATGTCGACAGGCTCTGCCAAATCAATTCGTCTAAAGACAATGCCCGTGCCTGGCGGTGCAGGCCTGAGCGTCAGTTCAACACGTTGGCCGCTGTGCAAACCCACACCCACGGCCTGGGTGAGGGTTTTGATGGTTCTTTGGGCAAGCATGGTCTGATTTTAAATTCTCAGACCAAAGCTTGCTTGAAGAGGGTTTTGAGACCCACTGTTTGAAAAAATCAGTCAGCTTGCTTGCGCAAGAAAGCTGGAATTTCAATGTCGTCCATGCCAGCAGACGCCATGCCATCCACTTTGGCAGCCGCTTGTGTGCGGTTGGTACGCCACACGCTGGGCGTGTTCAAACGGCCGTAGTCGCCACCCAAGGCAGGGCTTGGAGCACCCAATGTGGGTGACACAGCATCGTGTGAGTCAACAGTAAACGGTGCATCGTATGTTCCGGTGCGCAGCACTTGCAAAGGAGGCGCTGTTCGGCGAGTAATTTGGCTTGACAAGCCAGTGGCCACCACGGTGACGCGAATTTCGTCGCCTAAACTTTCGTCGTAAGCAGTCCCGTAAATCACGTGTGCGCTTTCTGAAGCATAAGCACGGATGGTGTTCATAGCTTGCTTAGATTCGCTCAATTTGAGTGAACCCTTGGCAGCGCTGATTAAAACCAACACGCCCTTAGCACCAGACAGATCAATGCCTTCTAACAGCGGGCAAGCCACAGCTTGCTCAGAAGCGATGCGCGCACGGTCAGGGCCGCTGGCTGAAGCGGTACCCATCATGGCTTTGCCGGGCTCACCCATCACTGTGCGCACGTCTTCAAAGTCAACGTTCACATGGCCAGGCACATTGATGATTTCTGCAATACCGCCGACAGCGTTTTTGAGCACGTCATTGGCGTGCGCAAAAGCTTCGTCTTGGGTCATGTCTTCACCACCTGGCAGCTCCATGAGCTTTTCGTTGAGCACCACGATCAGTGAGTCAACATTGGCTTCCAATTCTGCCAAACCAGATTCAGCACTTTGCATGCGGCGACCGCCTTCAAAATCGAATGGCTTAGTGACCACGCCCACAGTGAGGATGCCCATTTCTTTCGCTACGCGAGCAATCACGGGGGCTGCGCCGGTGCCAGTGCCGCCACCCATACCTGCGGTGATGAACAACATGTGTGCGCCTTCAATCGCAGCGCGAATGCCTTCAATGGCTTCCTCGGCCGCATCGCGACCTTTTTCTGGTTTGCTGCCTGCGCCCAAACCGGTCTGACCCAATTGAATAAAGCGATGCGCTGCGCTGCGCGCCAATGCTTGCGCATCGGTGTTGGCGCAAATGAATTCAACGCCCTGTACATTGCGCTCGATCATGTGCTCAACGGCGTTACCGCCGCCACCGCCCACGCCGATCACTTTGATTTGCGTTCCTTGATTGAACTCTTCGACTTGGATCATTTCAATGCTCATGGTGCTCTCCTAAAACTGTTGCAGTTGCTTAAAAATTGATTTTTGAAAATTTTATTTTTTTGGATTAATTGGGTTTCAACATCGCCGATGCGGACTCCCCCTTGCCAAGTAAAGTTTGCGCCAATCCATCAGAAGTTACCCACGATGAAATCTTTGAAGCGTGTGAAGGCATTGTTCATCGAACCCTTCTTCTGCGAAACTTTGAAACCTCTTAGGCGCGCCAAACGGGCTTCTTCCATCAAGCCCATGACGGTGGCCACGCGTGGCTGACTGACCATGTCAGACAGTGCGCCGTTGTATTTGGGGACGCCGCGTCGCACGGGCTTCAAGAAGATGTCTTCTCCCAACTCCACCATGCCAGGCATGACGGCACTCCCCCCCGTGAGCACAATGCCAGAGGACAAAACTTCTTCGTAACCAGACTCGCGAATGACTTGTTGAACCAGCGAGAAAATTTCTTCGACGCGCGGCTCAATCACACCGGCCAGCGCTTGCTTGGACAACATGCGGGGTGCACGGTCGCCCAAACCAGGCACTTCGACTTGTGCCTCAGGATCGGCCAACAACTGCTTGGCGCATCCACTTTCGACCTTGATGTCTTCGGCATCCTTGGTGGGCGTACGCAGCGCCATGGCAATGTCGCTGGTGATCAAATCGCCCGCAATGGGAATGACCGCGGTATGGCGAATAGCGCCATTGGTAAAGATAGCAACGTCGGTGGTGCCTGCGCCAATGTCTACGCAGGCTACACCCAACTCGCGTTCGTCTTCGGTTAGCACAGCCAAACTAGAAGACAAGGGATTGAGCAAGAGTTGGTCTACTTCTAAACCACAACGGCGCACACATTTGATGATGTTCTCGGCTGCGCTTTGCGCACCTGTCACGATGTGCACCTTGGCTTCAAGGCGCATACCGCTCATGCCAATAGGTTCTTTGACATCTTGGCCATCAATCACAAACTCTTGGGGCGCGACCAACAACAAGCGCTGGTCTGATGAAATGTTAATCGCACGGGCTGTTTCAACCACACGGGCAACATCGGCTGGTGTCACTTCTTTGTCTTTCACCGCCACCATGCCACTTGAGTTCAAGCCTCGAATGTGACTGCCTGTAATGCCAGTGTTGACGCGCGTGATTTTGCAATCCGCCATCAATTCGGCTTCTTTCAAAGCTTGCTGGATACTTTGAACCGTGGCGTCTATGTTGACCACCACGCCTCGCTTCAAGCCATTGCCAGGTGCAACGCCCATGCCGGCCAGCTTCAATTCGCCACCTGGCATGACCTCGGCAACGACGACCATGACCTTGGAAGTTCCAATGTCGAGACCGACCACCAAATCTTTGTATTCTTTTGCCATATGTCCAACCGTTCTAATCTAAATCTTCAATCTGCCAATTAAGGTTTTTTTTCACTGTCTGCCACCAAGGTGGTCACACCCTTCAACTTCAGGGCATAAGCACTTTCGTATCTCAAATCTGCTGACAACAAGGAGCTTGAAGTCCGCCCATATCGAGAAGTCACTTGCGTCAATGTTTTGAAAAACAATTGAAGCCTGTCGCCAATTTCCTGCTGCGTACCATGACCCAACTCCAAAGTCGCACCTGATTCCAACTGCGCAGACCAACTGCCTCGCTGACTCAGCTCTAACTTGTCCAAACCCATGTCCATCTTTTCCATCTGAGGCTTGAGAAATTTGAACATCTCTAAAACAATTTTGGCCTGTGATTCTGGCCCCTTCAATGTGGGCAATGTTTCGCTGTCCACTTCATCTGCATTCACTTCAAAAATGTCACCTTCTAGGCTCAAAAATTTACCATCGCCTTCGCCGCCCCATTGCGCCACAGGCTGATATTCGTACACTGTCACAGACAATCGATTTGGAAATTCACGCCGCACGAGCGCGTTGCGAATCCAAGGAATTTGCTCAAAAGCATGACGAGCCTGAGTCAGGTTCAAAGTAAAGAAATTACCCGTGAGTTGCGGCACTACATTGGCCCGCAGCATGACTGGATTGCTGTGCGTCACATTACCGCGCACCGTGATGCTTTGAATTGAAAAGACGGGATGCCTCAGCAGCCAAGTGATGCTGCTGGCAACACACAAAACCAAGGCCAGAACAAATAGGCCGATGGAGGTCCATTGCATGAGTCGCACATCCATGGGCAAGACGATTGGTTTTTTCATGCGCCACCTTTCGTGATGCTTGAATGCTCCAAGCTGGCAGAAGCCAGTAGGTGTATGCACAAGGCCTCGTAGCTCATGCCCGCCGCTTTGGCTGACATGGGCACCAGTGAGTGGCTGGTCATGCCGGGCGAAGTGTTGATTTCCAAAAGATAGGGCTGACGCGTTTGTGCATCGATCATGACGTCAACACGGCCCCAGCCTTTGCAAGCCAAGACTTGATACGCTTTAACGGCATGAGCTTGAATGGCTTTTTCTTCAGCTTCTGGCAAGCCCGAAGGTACAAGGTATTGGGTATCGTTTGTGAAGTATTTGTTTTGGTAGTCGTAGTTGCCAGCAGGCGCAACAATGCGAATAACTGGCAAGGCTTTCGCGTCATCACCCTCGCCCAAAATAGGGCAAGTGACTTCATCGCCTGAAATGAATTGTTCGCACAAAATGTCGGCATCGCATTGAGCGGCATCTTCGAGTGCTTTGAGCAGTTCGCCGGCCTGCGTCACTTTGGCCACACCAATAGAAGAGCCCTCTCTGGCGGGCTTCACAATGAGCGGCAGTCCCAAGCTTTGAAGCACACGTGCTTGGGCTGCAGGGCCCATGTCATTTTGCTTCAACAACACATATCGTGGCGTAGGTACATTTTCTGACAACCAAACCCGTTTGGTCATCGTTTTATCGATGGCAATGCTTGAGGCCATGACACCCGAACCGGTGTAGGGGATGCCCAACAATTCAAGCGCACCTTGCACAGTGCCATCTTCGCCAAATCGGCCGTGCAGCGCGATAAAGCAGCGTTGAAAACCTTCTTTTTGGAGCTCGAGCAAATTGCGCTCGGCAGGATCAAAAGCGTGTGCATCAATACCTTGCGATTGCAAAGCATTCAGCACCCCTTGGCCTGACATGAAAGAAATTTCGCGCTCTGCCGATTGGCCGCCCATGAGAACGGCTACTTTGCCAAAGTTGTAAGAGGCTGTGCTCATGCAGCACCTCCCATTTTTTGAACTTGAGCAGGCACTGCCCCAATCGTGCCGGCACCCATGCAAATGACAATGTCACCGTCTTTTGCATTCTCAAAAATAGCCTGCGCCATCGCCTCAATTTTGTCGATAAAAACGGGTTCAATTTTGCCAGCCACACGAAGTGCGCGAGACAAAGACCGACCATCTGCCGCCACGATAGGGGCTTCACCTGCCGCATAAACTTCTGACAACAAAACAGTGTCTGCACCTTGGCTGATGACGCTGACAAAATCTTCAAAACAATCGCGTGTTCGGCTGTAGCGATGCGGCTGAAATGCCAACACCAAACGGCGGCCAGGGAATGCGCCGCGCGCAGCTGCCAGCGTGGCTGCCATTTCAACCGGATGGTGGCCGTAGTCGTCAATCAAAGTAAAGCTGCCCGCTTGCTTCAAGAGCTTGACTTCACCATAGCGCTGGAAGCGTCGGCCAACTCCCTTGAAGTGAGTCAAAGCGCGTTGCACGGCAGCATCATCAACACCCAACTCCACAGCGACCGATATTGCAGCCAAAGCATTCAGAACATTGTGCAGACCCGGCAAGTTCAGAACAATGGGCAGATCTGGTAAGACCACGCCATTGCGACGCTGCACCGTAAAATGCATTTTCCCATTGTCTGCTCTCACTTCAATGGCTCTAATTTGTGCGCCCTCTTCAAGCCCGTAGGTGGTCACGGGGCGAGCCAACTGATCAACAATGCTTTTCACACCCGGGTCGTCTGAACACACAATGGCTGTGCCATAAAACGGCATGCGGTGAAGAAATTCAACGAAGGCTGACTTCAACTTTTCAAAGTCATGACCATAGGTTTCCATGTGATCGGCATCAATGTTGGTCACGACCGACATCACAGGCAACAAATTCAAGAACGAGGCATCTGATTCATCGGCCTCCACCACGATGTAGTCACCCGTGCCCAACTTGGCATTGGTGCCTGCACTGTTCAATCGACCGCCAATGACGAAGGTCGGATCTAGGCCCGCTTCAGCCAATACGCTGGCCACCAAACTCGTGGTTGTGGTTTTACCGTGTGTACCCGCAATGGCAATACCCTGCTTCATGCGCATCAACTCCGCAAGCATGACTGCGCGCGGCACCACCGGAATATGGCGTGATCTAGCGACCAAAACTTCGGGGTTATCGGCTTTCACGGCGGTAGAGGTAACCACGGCATCGGCACTCTTAACGTTGTCGGCACTGTGCCCCACATGCGTTTGAATGCCCAATGCCGCCAAGCGCCTGAGGGTGCTGCTGTCAGACAAGTCCGAGCCTGAAATGGTGTAACCCAAATTGAACAAGACTTCGGCAATGCCGCTCATGCCGGCACCGCCAACGCCAATGAAGTGAATGTGACGAATGGCGTGTTTCATGCGGCCAATACCTCGCAAGCAGCCACCACTTCGCGCGTGGCTTCGGTCTTTTTGAGAGCCCATGCTTTTTCTGCACAGGCCAACAATTCTTCACGTGTGATGCTGCCAATGCGCTCTGCCAACGCCTCTGCAGTGAGCTGCGCTTGAGGCATCAGCCAGCCACCGCCTTGAGCTACCAAAAAATTCGCATTGGTGGTTTGATGATCGTCCACAGCGGAGGGGAATGGCACATAAATGGCAGCTGCGCCAATGGCCGCAATTTCGGTCACGGTGCTGGCACCCGATCGGCAGATAATCAGATCGGCCTCGGCAAAAGCTTGTGCAGTGTCTTCAATGAAGGGTGTTAGTTCGGCCCGCACGCCTGCTTGGGCGTAGTTCGATTTGAGCGCATCAATTTGTTTGGCACCACTTTGATGGACCACAACAGGACGCTTGTGCTCTGGCAGCAAAGCCAATGCCCTGGGCACCAAGTCGTTCAAAGCTTGCGCACCCAAACTGCCGCCTACCACCCACAATTTCAGAGGCCCTGTGCGGCCTGCAAAACGCTGTGCAGGTGCAGGCTTGTTCAAAAAATCTTGGCGCAAAGGATTGCCCACCCAAATGGCATTTTTCAAGACATTCGGAAATGCGCTGTAAATGCGGTCTGCCACGCCTGCTAAAACTTTGTTAGCCAGGCCAGCCACTGAATTTTGCTCGTGCAGCACCAATGGCTTACCCAAAAGAACAGCCATCATGCCGCCCGGAAATGTGATGTAGCCACCCAAGCCCACCACAACATCCGGCTTCACGCGTCGAAGCACTTGGATGCTTTGCCAAAATGCTTTGAGCAAACGCAGAGGCAAGAAAATCAAACTGGTCAAACCCTTGCCGCGAACGCCGCCAAACGCCACAGGCTCAAACGGGAAGCCACGCTCTGGCACCCATTGACTTTCCATGTTGCCTGGCACACCCAGCCAATGCACACGCCATCCTGCATCTCGCAAAGATTCAGCCACGGCCAAACCTGGGAAAATGTGCCCACCTGTACCGCCCGCCATGATCAATGCGCAGTGACTCATGCTCGTCCCCCTCGCATCATTTGTTTGTTCTCGGCATCAATTCGAAGCACGATGGCAATGGCTATCAGGTTCATCAAAATTGCAGACCCGCCATAACTCATGAGCGGCAAGGTCAATCCTTTGGTGGGCAATGCGCCCAAGTTAACGCCCATGTTGATGAAGGCTTGGAAACCAATCCAAATGCCAACACCCTGTGCCACCAAACCTGCAAAGGTTCGATCCAGAGCCAATGCTTGACGGCCTATGACCATGATCCGGCGGCTGAGCCACAAGAACAAGCCAATCACGGCAACCACGCCCACCAGACCAAACTCTTCGCCGATCACAGCCAACAAGAAGTCGGTATGAGCTTCCGGTAGCCAATGCAGTTTCTCAACACTGCCGCCTAAACCTACGCCAAAAATCTCGCCACGGCCGATGGCAATCAAAGAGTGCGACAACTGATAGCCTTTGCCCAAGGTGTGCGTGGGGTCCCAAGGATCGAGGTACGCAAAAATACGCTCACGGCGCCAGGGTGATGCGGCAATCATCATGGCAAAGGCAAATATCAAGATGGCCAAAATCAAGAAGAACATGCGGGCATTCACACCCCCTAAAAACAAGATGCCCATGGCAATGATGGCAATCACCAAGAAAGCACCCATGTCAGGTTCAGCCAACAAGAAGATACCGGCCAGAGCCACTGCTGCGCCCATCGGCAGAACGGCGCGGAAGAAGCGTTCTTTCACTTCCATCTTGCGCACCATGTAGTCGGATGCGTAAATGATGACGGCCAACTTGGCGAACTCTGAAGGTTGAAAATTGATCACGCCCAGAGAAATCCATCGGCGTGCACCATTCACGCCTTTGCCAATAAAAGGAATGAGAACCAATGCCAAAAGAACCAAAGCAAATATGAACAAGGGCCTTGCGTTTTTCTCCCAAGTTTCCAAAGGCACTTGGAAGGCCAAAAGCGCAACACCAAATCCAATTGAAATGGAAATGATGTGACGCACCAAGAAATGCGTTTGAGAATATCTTGCAAATTTGGGGTTATCTGGCATGGCAATGCTGGCTGAATACACCATGACCATGCCCCACATCAACAACGCCACCACCACCCATACCAGGGTCTGATCGATGTTTTGAATCTTGCCTTGGGCTGGACCACCTCTGGCATAGTCGTAGCTGCCTAAGTTAACTGGCAAAACGCCTTCTGATGCACCTTGAAGTTGGCCTGCACCACCCGAGCGACTTAACACGCCATTGCCCCAAGCCAACATCCGAGACCACATCTCGTTCATTGCGCAGCCTCCATGGATTGGCCAGCTGCTTCTGCAATTTCAGCCACTGCTTGACAGAAAACTTGTGCCCGATGCGGGTAGTCACGGAACATGTCAAAGCTGGCACATGCAGGCGATAACAAAACGGCATCGCCCGCTTGTGCAATGTCCTTGGCAGCTTTCACTGCTTCAGGCAAGGTGCTTGCATCGATCAAAGGAACGCCACAGGCTTTTATTTCTTCGCGAATCAGCGTTGCATCGCGTCCGATCAGAACCACAGCACGCGCATATCTGGCCACCGGTTCAGCCAAAGGCGAAAAGTCTTGACCTTTGCCATCGCCGCCCAAAATGACCACCACACGTCTTTCGGCGCCTAAGCCCAGCAATGCAGCCACAGTTGCGCCTACGTTAGTGCCCTTGCTGTCATCAAAATATTCAACTTCATTCACGATGGCCACCGGCTCCACCCGGTGCGGTTCGCCTTTGTATTCGCGCAAACCAAACAACATGGATGCCAAGCTGGCACCTGTGCTAGTGGCCAAGGCCAAAGCAGCCAGGGCATTGACAGCATTGTGGCGACCCCGAATGCGCAGCGCATCGGCTGGCATCAAACGTTGAATGTGAATTTCCTCAACTTCGCCTTTGCGCAAGCGGCGCGTCTCATCGGCTTCAAGGGCACGCACCAACCAAGTCATGCCGTTGACAGTTTCCAAGCCAAAGTCACCGAGGCGTTGAGGCATTTCAGCACCATAGGTGACATGTGCTCGAACTACAGGCTTTTGCAATTTGGCACGAACAGGTTCAGGCAACATGGCCATCACGCGTGCGTCATCGCGGTTCAAAATCATGAGGCTGTTTGCACCAAATATTTTCTCTTTGGCTGCGGCGTAAGCGGCCATGTTGCCGTGCCAATCTAAATGGTCTTGAGTGATGTTCAAAACTGTGGCGGCACTGGGCTCAAAAGGGCCTGCGCTGTCAAGTTGGAAACTTGACAACTCCAACACCCAAACTTCTGGCAACTCTGTGGCCATCGACAAGCGCAAGGTGTCTAGCAAAGTCGGGCCAATGTTGCCTGCCACCTTCACAGTTTTGCCAGCTCGTTCAATCAGCTGACCTGTGAGGGCCGTGACCGTTGTTTTACCGTTGGTCCCCGTAATGGCCAAGACTTGCGGTGCATAGTCTCTTGTTGCCTTTAAATTTTCCAAGGCTTGTACAAACAAACTCAACTCGCCGCCTACCCACAGGCCCATGGCTTTAGCCGCTTCAATCACGGGCAATGTTTCGATGGGCGAAAGTCCTGGGCTGGTAAAGACAGCGCGCACGGAAGTGCCTTCAATCAAATTGGCTACAAAGGGACCCGACTTGAATTGAACTTCGGGCAATTCACTTTTTAGAACCTGCAAATTGGCGGGAGATTCGCGCGTATCCGCAACAGTAAGCTCAGCACCCATCTGCGCGCACCAGCGTGTCATGGCCAACCCAGAGCTTCCCAGCCCTAGGATGAAAATGTGTTGGCCTTGAAGGTATTTCATCTTTATCTCAGCTTCAAAGTCGACAGGCCCACCAAGCACAACAGCATGGTGATGATCCAAAAACGCACAACCACTTGGGTTTCTTTCCAGCCACTCTTTTCAAAATGGTGGTGCAAAGGGGCCATCTTCAAAATTCTGCGACCTTCGCCATATTTCTTCTTGGTGTATTTGAAATAGGAAACTTGCGCCATGACCGACAAGGCTTCCACCACAAAAATACCGCCCATGATGGCCAGCACAATTTCTTGTCGCACAATGACAGCAATGGTTCCCAGTGCAGCGCCTAAAGCCAGAGCGCCCACATCGCCCATGAACACTTGCGCCGGGTGTGTGTTGAACCACAAGAAAGCCAAACCGGCACCTGCCATGGCGGCGCAGAAGATCAGCAACTCACCTGTGCCTGGAATGTAGGGCAGGAACAAATATTTGGCGTACACCGAACTACCGGTCACATAGGCAAACACGCCCAGAGCAGAGCCCACCATGACCACCGGCATGATGGCCAAGCCATCGAGTCCATCGGTCAGGTTCACCGCATTGCTAGATCCCACAATGACCAAGTAAGTGAGGACCACGAAACCAAACACGCCCAGGGGGTAACTCACCTCTTTAAAGAACGGCACCATCAAGCCTGCTTTCGGCGGCAAATTCACATCAAATCCTGAGATAGCCCATTTCATGAACAAGTCGAGCACACGCAGATTGGAGCTTTCCGAAATACTGAAAACCAAATAGAAGGCTGCCAACAAACCAATCACGGATTGCCAAAAATACTTTTCACGAGAACGCATGCCTTCGGGATCTTTGTTCACCACCTTGCGCCAGTCATCTACCCAGCCAATGGCGCCAAAGCCCAGGGTCACAATGAGCACAATCCAGACAAAGCGATTGGACAGGTCAAACCACAACAAGGTGCTGATGGCAATTGACAACAAGATCAGCACACCGCCCATCGTGGGTGTGCCGCTTTTGGCCATGTGTGTCTCCATGCCATACCCCCGAATCGGTTGGCCTATTTTGAGAGCCGTCAATTTACGGATCACTGCAGGGCCTGCTATGAGGCCAATGAGCAGAGAAGTCAAAGCGGCCATCACTGCGCGGAAAGTGATGTATTGAAATACACGCAAGAAGCCCCAGTCAGGGGATAAGCTTTGCAACCATTGCGCCAAATTAAGCAGCATGGATTGACTCTCTTTCTGAGGCCTGAGCTTGCTCAAACCTGTGTCGCAAGGCATCTACGACGCGTTCCATTTTCATAAACCGAGATCCTTTGACAAGCACACTGTTGTAGGTCGATATCTGAGCCAACACGGCATGTTGCAAGTTGTCCATGTCTGAGAAGTGATGCGCACCTTCAAAAGCTTGACTGCTGTGCACGCACAAATCGCCCAAAGTGAACAAAGCCTCAATGCCCGAAGCTTTGGCGAAGGCCCCCACCTCTTGGTGAAACTCAGGACCTTGTTGACCCACTTCACCCATGTCGCCCAAAACCAATAAACGCGGCGCAGGCAACTCAGCCAAAACATCAATAGCGGCCCGAACAGAGTCGGGGTTGGCGTTGTAGGTGTCGTCCACCATCGTGAAGCTGTGGTTCTCAATTTGCCACTCGGAAGATTTGGAACGTCCTTTAACAGGCTCAAAATTCTCAAGCCCTTTCACAATGGCAACCAGACTCATGCCAGCAGCCAATGCACAGGCTGTAGCCGCCAAAGCATTCAAAATATTGTGTCGACCTGCAATGTTCAAACGACAAGCCAAAGCTGCATGGGCTGTTGTCAATTGAAACGACCAGGCACCATTGACCCAGGCAATGTCGTGCGCCTGAACATCACCTTGTGTGAAGCCAAACGTCAGAACACGACGAGCGCCTGACAACTTCTTCCAAAGTTCGGTGTACTTATCTTGCGCAGGAAACACCGCGATGCCATCGGCAGGCAAGTGTCGAATCACTTCACCATTTTCGAGGGCCACAGCTTCTACCGTGGCCATGAATTCTTGGTGCTCGCGCTGCGCGTTGTTCACCAAACCAATGCTGGGCTGCGCATAACGGGCCAATGTGTCAATTTCACCCGGATGGTTCATGCCCAACTCCACCACCGCACGGCGATGCTCTGGGCGCAAATTGAACAAAGTCAGTGGTACGCCAATTTCATTGTTCAAGTTGCCTTGGGTCGACAAGGATGGGCATGAGGCATCTGCCTTTAACACTGAAGCAATCATTTGCGTAACAGTGGTTTTGCCATTGCTGCCTGTTACACCAATCAGCTGCAGATTGAATTGACGTCGCCATTGCGTGGCCAAGTCACCCAATGCGGTACGTGCGTTAGGCACGCAGTAGGCAGGCACTGACACGTCTTTCAGGTATTGAAGGTGCTCACCTTTCAGCGGGTCTTGCGCTTCAAACAAAACGGCCACAGCGCCCTGCAATTGAGCTTGCGCCAAGAAAGCTGTGCCATCAAATGTTTCACCCTTTAGGGCAATAAACAAATCACCTGCGACCACACTGCGGCTGTCAGTGCGCACAGCTTTGATCACGGTGTGGCTTGTAAGCGCCGCAGCCGAGGTGCCCGAAACAGCTGCAGCTTGCGGCAACCATGTTTGAAGCTGCGTCAGCGTCATGTTCATGGATGAGCTCCCATCTGCTTCACCCCATTGGCACGTTTGACCAATGCCTCGTGTGCGTGCAAGCGATCGTCGAAGGGGTACTTGACCCCTGCAATTTCTTGGGTGTCCTCATGGCCTTTGCCTGCAATCAAAATCACATCATGCTGACCTGCTTGCATGATGGTTTGAAAAATAGCTTTGGCACGGTCAAGCTCTTGATGTGCTTTGTCGGGTGCTTGCAAGCCTTGGCGCATGTCCTGCACAATTTGGTCAGGCAATTCACTGCGCGGGTTGTCACTGGTGAGTACCAAATGGTGGGCCACAGATTCAGCTGCCGCAGCCATCAAGGGGCGCTTGCTGGCATCTCGATCGCCACCACATCCCAAGACACACCAAAGTTGCGAGCCCAGAGCCTCCGCCAGCGGTTTCAGTGCCAACAAGGTTTGTGTCACGGCATCGGGGGTGTGCGCATAGTCCACCACCGTCAAAGGCAATTCGAGCCCCTCGACGCCAGCGACTTTTTCCATACGGCCCGGTACCGCTTTGAGTTGCGCACAAATTTGAACGATTTGAACCAAGTCGTATTTCAAGGCGCGCAAGGCAGCGATGACACCGAGCATGTTGTCAACGTTGTAATCCCCCATCAATGAAGTTTGGAGGTGAACACTTTCTTGGCCCTCGATCACATCGAAGGCCAAACCTGTTAAGTTCCTTGTCAAATGACGTGCTTGCAACCGAGCATCTTGTCCTTGACTAGAACAAGTCCAAAGGTCCAAGGCTTGAGTGCTGGTATCTGTCAATGCTCTCTGCGACAGATCGGCTGCCAACTTTGCACCTTGCACATCATCGACGTTGATGACCGCTATCTCAAGTTCAGGCCATGCAAAGAGTGTCTGCTTGGCTTGCCAATAAGCCAACATTGAACCGTGATAGTCCAAATGATCTTGTGTGAAATTGGTCAACATGGCCAATTGAATGCGCGTGCCGGCCAATCGCTGCTCGGCAAGCCCGATGGAGCTGGCTTCAATGGCACAGTGGGAGATGCCTGCGGCCACAAATTTTCTAAATTGCGCTTGCAATAAAACGGGGTCTGGCGTGGTCATGCCTGTCGACATTAAATGGGGTGGCTGCCCCACACCCAGCGTACCCACAATGGCACAACGGGGCGCTAATGCCTCACCCTCAGCATTGAGCTTCATGGCATTGAGTGCCTGAGCCAACCACCAAGTCGCAGACGTTTTGCCATTGGTGCCTGTGACCGCCAACACCTTCAATGCTTGGCTGGGTTGCTCGTAATAAGCGTCTGCAATCCAGCCCGTATCTGCTTTCAAACCGGTATAGGCCGCCACTTGAGTGGGCACTTTATTTGCCGCGGCTTGCCAGGCCGATTGCCATTGCGAGCAGTCTTCTGCCTCTACCAAACAAGCTGTAGCACCTTGCTCAAATGCCGATGCGACATAAGCTCGACCGTCGGTGGCCATGCCTGGCCAAGCAATGAAGCCATCGCCTTTTTGAACAGCGCGACTGTCGGTGCACAAAACGCCAGTGACGTTTTGGCGCAACCATTCAGCGGCTTGAGTGGGGCTGTGCAGGGTTTGCATCAGAACGACTCCTCCACAGCGTTGGCCACAATTTGTGGCTTGACACTCATATCGGGTTGCACACCCATCAAGCGCAAACTTTGCTGCACGGTTTGACTGAAAACGGGCGCGGCCACATCACCGCCGTAATAACGGCCGTTAGAAGGTTCATCAATCATGACGGCCACCACAATGCGTGGTTTTTCAATGGGTGCCATGCCCACAAACACACCGCGGTATTTTTTGCCCGCGTAGCCCTTGCCCTCTTGCTTGTGGGCCGTGCCAGTTTTACCGCCCACCGAATAGCCCATGGTTTGCGCTTTTTGGGCTGTACCGCCAGGGCCTGCTGCCAAGTTCAGCATGTGGCGAACGGCCTGTGCGTTTTCTGGACTGATCACAGGCACTCCCGCTGGAATTTGACCGCTCTTGATCAGGGTGGCAGGCAAGGATTTACCGTCACTGGCAAAAATGGTGTACGCCCGTGCCATTTGAAACAAACTGGTCGAGACACCATAGCCATAACTCATGGTGGCTTGCTCAATAGGACGCCAAGTTTTGGCAGCCCGCAAGCGGCCGCTGACCACACCTGGAAATGGCAATTGAGGTTTCTGGCCTAAACCCACCGCTGTGAACATTTCCCACATTTCACGGGGCTGCAATTGCATGGCAATTTTCACTGTACCCACGTTGCTCGATTTTTGAATCACCTCATTGACAGTGAGGGCGCCGTAAGGGTGCGAATCGGTGATCGTTGAACCCGTGATGTTGATGCTGCCGGGCGCAGTTTGAATGATGGTTTCAGGCTTGATGATGCCTTTTTCCAATGCAACTGCAATGGCAAAAGGCTTCATCGTGGAACCAGGCTCAAAGCTGTCGGTGAGTGCACGATTGCGCAATTGCTCGCCACTCAAATTGACACGCTTGTCAGGTGAGTAGCTAGGGTAGTTGGCCAACGCCAAGATTTCACCCGTTTGCGCATCTAGCACCACCACACTGCCTGCTTTGGCTTTGTTTTCTAAAACCGCTTCGCGCAATTTTTGATAAGCAAAAAACTGCACCTTGCTGTCGATGCTCAATTGCAAATCTTCGCCATCAACAGGCGGCGTCATTTGTCCAACATCTTCCACCACACGACCCAAGCGATCCTTGATGACTCTTCTTGCCCCAGGTTTGCCAGAGAGTTGGTTTTGGAAAATCAATTCAATGCCTTCTTGACCTTTGTCCTCAACGTTGGTGAAACCAACAATGTGCGCTGCCGATTCACCCTCGGGATACAAACGTTTGTATTCTTTGATGGTGTAGATGCCCTTGATGTTCAAAGCCAAAATTTGCTTCACCACAGGCTCGTCCATTTGTCGACGAAGCCATACAAAAGTTTTGTCTTCGTTCTCTAATTTCTTAGCCAACTCTGTGGGCGACATTTCAAGCAACTTACCCAACCGACGCAAACCTTCTGGCGATCTGTCAATCTCTTCTGGATTAGCCCACACACTGGGCGCTGGCACACTGGAAGCCAAGATCAAACCATTGCGATCCAAAATGCGGCCGCGATTGGCAGGCAAGGTCAGGGTTCTGGCAAAGCGTACTTCGCCTTGACGTTTGTAAAAGGCATTTTCAAAGACCTGAACATACGAAGCCCGAACCGCCAAGCCCACAAAGGCCAAAGCCATGGCGGCCACAATAAGTTTGCTGCGCCAAACTGGCGTTTTGCTTGCCAGCAAAGGACTGGAGGAAAGCTGAACACTGCGGCTCATGGCTTGGCCTCGGTCGATTTTTCAGACTTTTTAGCAGCCACTTTTTGTGAGCTTGCCTGCAAATCAGAAGGCGGCTTCACATACTGGGTAATGCCGGGTGTCACCAAACGCATTTGCAATTGTTGCTTGGCAATTTGCTCAATGCGCAGCGGCGATGCTTGCGAACGACGCTCTACTTGCAAACGCTCGTGCTCTAACTCAAGACGCGTAGCCTCTTTCATGGCGGCTTCCAAAATCATGAACGAGCGACGCGCTTCGTAATGACTGTGGACCAAAAACATGGCCGACAAAATGATGGCGATGACCAAGAACAAATTCATGCGCGTCATGCCAGCACCGCCGTTCTTTCGGCCACGCGCATGATGGCGCTGCGTGAACGCGGATTGCCAGCCACCTCGGCATCACTGGGTCGAATTCGCTCCAGAGACTTCAGCCTCATGGGCTGCGGCACTGCGAAAGGTGCGCGGCGGTCATAGACCTCTTTGGAATGCTTCGCAATGAATTGCTTCACGATGCGATCTTCCAACGAGTGAAAACTAATCACCACCAAGCGGCCACCGGGTTGCAACACTTGAAGACTGGCTTCTAACGCTTGTTCAAGCTCCTCAAGCTCGGCGTTGATGAAAATCCGAAGAGCCTGAAATGTCCGCGTTGCAGGGTCCTTGCCCGGCTCGCGGGTTTTGACCGTACTAGCCACGATCCCGGCCAAATCGGCGGTGGATGAAATTGGGCCCCGCTCTTGTCGGCGAGCCACAATCGCCTTTGCAATCGGAAAAGCAAACCGTTCTTCGCCATAGTCACGCACCACCTCCGTGATTTGATCCACGCTGGCAGAGGCCAGCCACTCGGCCACACTCTGACCGCGCGTGGTGTCCATGCGCATGTCTAAGGGGCCATCGAAACGAAAAGAAAAACCCCTGTCGGGGTTGTCAATTTGGGGGGAGCTGATTCCCAGGTCCATCAACACGCCTGCAATGCTGCCAGCGGGCAGTTCACCCAGATGCCTGAACCCTTCGTGCCGAATTGAAAAACGCGCATCCCTGATTTGCGCTGCCTCTGTGATGGCCTCGAGATCTTTGTCAAATGCGATGAGTTGCGCACCCTCTGGCAAGCGCGACAAAATCAAGCGTGAATGACCGCCACGACCAAACGTGGCATCGACATAGGTATTTTTTGGGGCGCCTTCGCCTGCACTGTCTAACAATGCATCGACTGCTTCAGTGAGCAAGACGGTGGTGTGTTGCCAATGGGTCGTCACACAGGCCTCAGAACGAAAAGTCCTTGAAGACATCGGGCATGTCACCCTGCATGGCTTTCGCTTCTTGCGTGTCGTAGGCTGTTTTGTCCCACAACTCAAAATGATTGCCCATGCCCAGCAAGATGGTGTCTTTGGCAATGCCCGCTGCTGCACGCAACTCAGGCGAGATCAAGACACGGCCCGTGCCGTCCATGTCTACGTCCATGGCATTGCCCAAGAAGATTCGCTTCCACCACTGAGCTTCCATGGGCAACTGTGCAATGCGCTCACGGAAACGCTCCCACTCCGTACGCGGGAACATCATCAAGCAGCCATGGGGGTGTTTGGTGATGGTGAGTTGGCCACCCGCAGTGGCACTCAAAACCTCGCGGTGACGCGTTGGCACCGACAGGCGACCCTTGGCGTCCAAACTCAACGAAGATGCACCTTGAAACACTTAATTCTCGATTCCTGATGACGAAATAAGCAATTTGGGAGCTTTTCCCACTTAATTGCACTTTTTTGCACTGTATCAGGTATTCACGCACTCACAAGGGGGTTTTCAAGTTTTTTTCAATGAAATCAAGGGCTTAGAGGATACTTCGCAAGGGAATCTGACTAGAAAAATCGTTGAAAATTAGGTACTTAGAACTTTGTCTGCAAGTAACTTCTGAGACATTTGAAGAATCAAAAAATAATTCAAAATTTTTGAAAAAATTTAAACGACGGAGCAATTGTTGTTTGAATGCGAAAAAAAGGCTCCTGGTGGAGCCTTTTCTGAGTCGTCAGCGACCTCAATTCAATCCCCAAACATTTTTTGTTTGAGTTCGCGTCGCTGCTGCGCTTCCAATGACAAATTGGCAGTTGGACGCGCCAACAAACGGCCCACACCAATGGGTTCACCCGTTTCGTCGCAATAACCATAATCGCCTGAATCAATGCGCTGAATGGATTGCTCAATTTTCTTCAGCAACTTACGCTCACGGTCACGCGTGCGCAATTCAAGAGCGTGCTCTTCTTCAATGGTGGCGCGGTCTGCGGGATCGGGCACCACCACCGTGTCTTCGCGCAAATGCTCGGTGGTTTCACCCGCATTGGCCAAGATGCCTTGCTTGAGGATCACCAATTTGATTCTGAAATATGCCATTTGCGCATCGTTCATGTAGTCCTTATCGGACATGGCCATGATTTCAGCATCGCTCAGTTGGTCAGGTTTTTTGGTTTTCCAATTGTTCGCCAACTTGGCATCTTTTTTAACGGCCACGAAAGGCGGGGGTGTCAGAGCTTGTGTGGGCATGTTTTGTAAGTAACTGGCTTTTGCAGCCGTAGAAGCCACCGATTGAGCCATCGATGGCACAGTAATTTGAGCGAGACGGGCAGAGGGGCGTACCGCACGCGCGGGGACATCGCCTGAAACGACAGGTGCCACCACTGGGGCATCAACAGGCGCTGATTTTTCGGCTTTAGCAGGCTTGGCTGGCTTTTCAGCTTTGGCAGGCTTAGCGACTTTTTCCGCCTTCAAAGGTGCTGCTGGTTTGGCTGCTGGTTTGGCCGCGGCTTTTGGGGTTGCTTTGGGGGCGGCTTTCGCTGCCACTTTGACCGCAACTTTGGCTGCAACTTTCACGGTCGCTTTGGCAACTGGCTTTGGCGCAGATTTGGCAACGGGTTTGGCAGCAGGCTTTGCCTTTGACACCGGCTTAGCAGGTGCTTTGCTGACAGGTTTGCTCGCGGGCTTAGTAGCCGCTTTGGTCACAGGTTTGGCTACAGGTTTAGAGGCCGGCTTAGACGCCGTTTTTTTCTCGACGGGTTTAGCTTTGGCAACAGTTTTGGAGACAGTTGTTTTGACCGCTTTGGCAGGCGCTGATTTGCCTTGCTTCTTTTCAGGTGCGGCCGGTTTGGCTTTAGCTTTGGTTTTCACTTTAGCTTGCATGCTGGTTTTTTTCACTGCGGTTTTTGAGCTCGTTTTAAGGGGCTTTTTCACGTCCTGTCTCCTAGCCGTGGCGGCTTACGCGTCCTTCAAGGACACCAGCCATTTGCAAATGAATTGTGGTCATCGGCTCATTTGCGTCAAAACCCATATTCTCGACCTTTAGGGTGCATCAGGGCTCCAATTAAGGGACCCCGTCAGGGCGCAGATTGTAGCGACTGAACAGCCTTAAAACGCTTTCTGTAAAACTAAACCAAACATTGCTCCAAACCTTGCAACAAAATGTCTTTGGGCAAGTCGATGCCAATGAACACCATTTTGCTAACTTTGACCTCATTTTCAGCCCAGACAGGACCCAAATCGCTTCCCATCAGTTGATGGACGCCCTGGAAAATGACCTTTCTTTCGGTGCCATTCATGTTCAACACACCCTTGTAACGAAGCATGCGAGGTCCATACACGTTCACGATGGCGCCCAAAAAATCCTCCAATTTGGCCGGATCGAAGGGTTTTTCTGATTTGAATACAAAACTCTTCACATCATCGTCAAAGTGATGGTGATGGCCATGCCCCTCGCTTTGGTGCGAAGGGTGATCGCAATGCTCGCCATGCGCGTGATCATGGTGATCATGCGCCTTCTCATGATCATGTGCGTGATCATGATCGTGGCCGCAATGCTCATCGTGCACATGCGGCGCCTCTTCCTTCAAAAAGTCAGGGTCAATGTCCAACTTGGCATTCAAGTTAAACCCCCTCAAATCAAACACCTCGGCCAAAGACACCTCGCCAAAGTGCACCACCTTTTGCGGTGCCCGGGGATTCATGTGAGTCAAACGGTGCTGCAACGCCTCCAACTCAGGCTTAGACACCAAATCGGCCTTGCTGATGAAAATCTGATCCGCAAACCCCACTTGACGACGCGCTTCCTGACGATCATTCAACTGCTGCGCTGCATGCTTGGCATCCACCAGCGTCAAAATCGAATCAAGTAAAAAACTTTCGGCAATTTCATCGTCCATGAAAAACGTTTGCGCCACAGGCCCCGGATCGGCCAAGCCAGTGGTCTCAATCACCACTCGGTCAAAGTTGAGTTCACCCTTGCGCTTTTGCTCTGCCAAAGTTTGAAGCGTGGTACGCAAATCTTCGCGAATGGTGCAGCAAATACAGCCATTGCTCATCTGAATAATTTGCTCATTGGTGTCCGACACCAAAATGTCGCTGTCAATATTCTCCTCACCAAACTCATTTTCAATGATGGCAATTTTCTGTCCATGAGCTTCCGTCAGCACGCGCTTAAGCAAGGTGGTTTTACCGGAACCCAAAAACCCAGTCAGGATGGTTGCAGGAATCAAAGCCATGGAAATACTCCAAAAGAGAGAACACAGTCGTCAAGAAAGGTGTGAAGTGTACCCACCCCAGAGAAAATTATTCTGGGTAAGGATGACTTGTGCGGGCAACGATTTCTGGTACTCCAGTATGAGGCGCCCGCACAAGGCATCCTTGCCCAGCGAGCGAAGGGGAGTTAATGTTTCTTCACCACCACCAACCCCTTCAAATACTCCCCTTCCGGAAAATAAACCGTCATAGGATGATCAGGCGCCCCTTGCAGCCTCTCACTGATATACCCATCCACCCCGGCATCCGTCCCCGCCGAAGCCACAATCTTGTGAAACAAATCAGCACTGATTCCACCAGAACAAGAGTAAGTAAACAACTCCCCACCCGGCGCCAACAACTTAAAAGCCAAGCGATTAATGTCCTTGTAAGCCCGCGCAGCTCGCTCAGCATGCGCCGCTGTAGGCGCAAACTTTGGCGGGTCTAACACAATGGCATCAAACTGCCGCCCCTGCTCAATGAAAACACGCAACGAAGCATTCACATCGGCATCCATGAAAGTCGTGCGTGACACATCAAACCCATTGAGCAACACATTGGCCTTTGCTTTCTCAAGCGCAGGCCCCGAAGAATCAATCGACGTTACATGCGCTGCACCACCCGCCAGTGCCGCCACCGTAAAGCCACCGGTATAGCAATAACAATTGAGCACATTTTGAAACTTCCGAAACAGCGTGTGCTGGAAAAAACGGAAACGACTGTCGCGCTGGTCCAAATAAAAACCTGTTTTATGACCTTCAGCAATGTTGAGTGACAGCTGCCAACCATGCTCTTGCAACACGATCTCGGTTGCCCCCTCACCTCGCAGCCAGCCTGTGACTTCTGGCAAACCTTCAAGGGCACGAACATTGGCATCAGAGCGCTCGTAGAGTTTGCGAAGGCCAGTGGCCTTGAGCAAAGCATCAGCCATCAAGTCTTTGAAACGCTCAGTGCCACAAGACGTAAATTGCGCCACCAAGGTATCGCCATAACGGTCCACCACCAAGCCTGGCAAACCATCCGATTCACCATGTACCAAGCGCATGCCATTGCTTTGAATGTCAAACAAACTTCGTGCTTGAATTGATTTTTGAATGAGGCCTTGAATGAATTCGGCGTCTATGCGCTGCGCCTCGTTGAAACTCCAAACACGCGCCCGAATGCGCGATGTAGGACTGAACGCAGCCCAAGCTAAAAACACACCCTCACTAGACTCAACGCGTACCGTCTCACCAGCATCGGCACTGCCCTTGGCAATGGCCGATTCAAAAATCCACGGATGTTGGCGTTGCAAAGAGCGTTCTTTACCCGCTTTGAGTTGAATCGTTTTCATACCGCCATTGTCCCACTTGATTATTTTTTCTCTTTGCTGCCAGCGGCCCTTTTGGCCCTTGGGTGTGCCGCGTCATAGGCTTTGGACAAATGCTGAAAATCAAGTCGTGTGTAAACCTGTGTGGTACTGATGTTGGCGTGTCCCAACAACTCTTGCACAGCGCGCAAGTCGCTGCTGGACTGAAGCAAATGGCTGGCAAACGAATGCCTCAACATGTGCGGATGCACTGGCGTTGCCATGCCAGCCAACAAACTGCGCCGCTTGAGCCGTTGCCACACCGACTGCGCCGTTAAACGCGTGCCATGCCGCCCCGGAAAAAGCGCCAGCGCAGCGTCTGACAAGCCCAGCACCGATTGGGTCATCATGCCCAGCGCCTGACTTCGCATGGGCAACCAAAGCTCAAGCGCCTTCAAAGCAGCTTGCCCCAAAGGCACTGTTCTGCGTTTGCCACCCTTGCCTTGCACCATGACCTGGGCGCTTTGCAAATCGATCCAACCACGGCCTTTTTTGGCAGCTTCTGTGCTGGCCGCAACGTCTAAGCCCGTAAGCTCGGCCACACGCAAGCCACAACCGTAAAGCAGTTCCACCATGGCCACATCGCGAGCTTCTAGCCATGGATCATCGGCTTCTTCAGAGTGTTCGGCCAGCTGCACCGCTTCGTCTACGCCCAAGGCTTTGGGCAAGGGCTTTGAAACTTTGGGCGCACGCACACCCTCAACAGGATTGTGAGCAATGAGGTTTTCGCGCGCCAGCCAATGGTAAAAACCGCGCCAGCCAGACAAGATCAAGGCAATGCCGCGACCCGAGCGGCCACCACTGTGCATTTGCACCACCCACCTGCGCACGTGCGTGGTTTGCACCTGCGCCAAATCAACGTTGGCAGCCAGCGCCAATTCAGAAAGTTTCTGCAGATCTAAGGCATAAAGCGTCGAGGTTCTTTCGGCCAGGCGTTTCTCAAAACGCACATGGTCGAGGTAACGAGCGACGCGCTCGTCCATGTTGAAGCCTTAGCCCTTTGAGGGCAGCAAGGCCGAAAGCGCCGCGCTGCAGAGCTCGCCCAAGTGCTCCAGAAAATCGGTGCCCATCCCACTGTGAAAACGCTGTGCATCGGGTGATGCCAACACCAATAAACCAAATGGCGTCTGATCTTTTGACAAGCGCAAAGGCAACAAGGCCACAGAGGCTGCCTGTGCTGGCTCTTGTAGCCATTGAGTCGCTTCAATGCCAGCGCCTGCTCCTACAAAAGGAGAGACATAACTGCTTGCAGCTTGTTTGACTTCGGCAGTCACAACTTGGGCATAAGGCGCATCCTTAAACACATCGGCCACACCCCACAAACGCACCGCCACTTGAGGCACTTGAAAGCGAATTTCAATGTTTTTCAATGCAGAAGGCACTCTTTCAGAGGCGGGAGTTTGCAACAACTCACAAGCCCACTTCTGCAGCTTTTCGGTGATGATCATGTTCTCATTGCCATGGCGAATCATGTCCATGATGCGCATCTCAAGAGCGCGAATTTTGTCGCGCAGCATTTGCGCCTGACGCTCTTGCAAACTCACCGAACGGTGGTTGTCTGGACTCAGCAAATGTACCGACGACAACAACTGCGCATGCCGCTGAAAAAAGTCAGGCGTGTTGGCCAAGAAATCAGCGATGTCGTCTTCCGTAATGGGATTCATCGGATTGATGGAGGTAGGAGTCATGCCTGTCTTTCTAATCAAGGTAATTCGGGAACATCAATTTCGCCTTCAAACACCGAAGTGGCAGGCCCCGTCATCCATACGGATTGAGACACATCGTTCAAAGCAGCGCCTTGCCATTCAATGCTGAGCACGCCGCCGTGCGTTTGGACATCGACTTTGGGGTTGAGCAAGCCCATGCGAATGCCCGCCACCACGGCAGCACAAGCGCCGGTGCCGCAAGCCAAAGTTTCGCCTGCGCCACGTTCAAACACGCGCAAACGGATGGCATCGCGGCTGAGCACTTGCATGAAACCTGCATTGACGCGATTTGGAAAGGCCGTGTGGTTTTCAATCAATGGACCATGCGTGAGCACTGCTGCCATGTCGATGTTGTCCACCACTTGAACGGCATGAGGATTGCCCATCGACACCACCGCCACATCGGCGAAGTCAGGTTTGCCTGTGCTGGCATCATTGATGTTCAAAGGCAAACGCCATACTTCGCAGCCATTGACCAAGCTGTGTTGAAGCCCTGCCCGATTGAATGGCACCTTCGGTAAATCCAAGGTGGGAGCACCCATGTTGACAGTCACGCGACCATCGGCATTCATCTGCAATTCAATTTCGCCTTGCTGCACCTTGACGCGAACGCGGTCTTGGGTGGTCAGGCCTTTGTCGCGCACGTATCGAACAAAACAACGTGCACCGTTGCCGCAATGCTCGACTTCGCCGCCGTCAGCATTGTGAATGATGTATTCAAAATCAAGAGAGGCGTTAGGCGCTGGACGTACCGTCAGAATTTGATCAGCCCCCACGCCAAAGTGACGGTCTGCCAAGAAACGGTATTGGGCCCTCGACAAGTGATGGCGCTCGCGAGTTTCATCGAGCACCACAAAGTCGTTGCCAGCCCCTTGCATTTTTGTAAACCGAATTAGCATGGCCGAATTATCCTCCGTTCGGGCCTAGGTTGGCGCAAGGCCTGATAATCGGCGCATGGTCAGACCTCAACAACTTTTGCATCCCCAGCGAGAACCCGTCCTGCCACGGCCTGCCGCCACTGTGCTGTTGCTGCGCGACAGCCCTCAAGGCATTGAAGTGCTCATGACACGGCGCTCGCTGACAGCCAGTTTTGCACCTGGCGCTTATGTTTTTCCGGGCGGCGGCATTGACGCACTCGATGCTGCGTCGCATGCGCATGCTTTGCGCCGCACTACCCAAAGCGACCTGCACCTCACTCAAGCCATCGCTGCCATTCGCGAAAGCTTCGAAGAACTGGGCATCTTGCTGGCCTATCGGGCCGATCAAAGCATGGCCACCGCCCAAGACATCGCATTGCTCGACCGAAGCCAGCCCTTTGCAGCGCAATGTGCCGCTTTGGGCATGAAACTGGCTGCCGAACAAGTCTATGTGCTGGCCCACTGGATCACCGACCGCGATTTGCCAAAGCGCTTTGATGTGCCCTTCTTGGTGGCCCGTATGCCTGAGGGTCAAACACCCGTGGCCGATGAGTCCGAGCAGTTCGAACCGGTGTGGGTGCGCCCTGACGAGGCGCTCAAGCGGCACGAGGCTGGTGACTTTTTCATCGTCTATCCCACCATTCGCACTTTGCAACGCCTCAAACCTTTTGCCAATGTGCAAGCGGTGCTCGATGCCTGCGCCGTCAATGACGAACCTTTATGGACCAGTTGCCCTCGTGCGGGTTGGTTGGCTGGCAAAGAAGAGCGGTACATGGAGCACGAGTCGCCCTATGGCGAATTGGCGCTCACCAGCCCCGATGGTCAAATCGTGCACCACCTAGATTGGCAATCTCAACACCCAGTAGCGCTGCTTAAAAACGTACATCGCCTCACCGCGCCCAACCCTGGCGTCATGACAGGCCCTGGCACCAATACCTACTGGGTAGGCGACCCACACAGTGGCTATATCGTGATTGACCCGGGCCCTGCAGACCCAGATCACATTGAAAGAATTTGGCGTGCCACCGGTGGTCAAATTCGCATGATTGTGTGCACCCACTCACACCCAGATCACTCACCTGGTGCCAAGCCTTTGCAATCTCTCTGCAAAGAACAAGCCGGTGGCGTGCCTCCTATTTTGGGCTTGTCATCTGCCAGCACCGCTAACGCACAAAGCCAATTCAAGCCCGATCGCGAACTAGCCCATGGCGAAATTTTGAAGGTCGGCGAGCACAGCTTGAAAGTACTGCACACACCAGGGCATGCGGCCAATCATTTATGTCTGGCACTTTTGGAAGATGGCTTGTTGTTCTCTGGCGATCATGTTTTGAACGGCAGCACCACAGTGGTCAATCCGCCCGACGGCAACATGAACGATTACCTTGATTCGTTGGACTTATTGGCCCATGAATGCCAAACAAACCCTCTTGAGTTCATCATGCCTGCGCACGGCTATGTGTTGGGATTTGCCGCGCAAGCGATTGCCCAACTTAAAGCCCATCGTTTAAAGCGCGAAGCCAAAGTGATCGATGCCATGCGCGCCTTGCCACATGGCACTTTAGAAGATTGGGTAGCGCATGCCTACGCCGACGTGCCAGAACGCTTGTGGCCAGTGGCTGCTCGTTCCCTGCAAGCCCACGTGGACCGCATTCAGTCAATGCCGCCCGGCAACAACTGACATGCCATGACACCTTCAAAAACAGGCCAAGAAACCGAAGGCATTCGCTTGTCCAAGCGCGTGGCCGATATTTTGAAATGCTCACGCAGCGAAGCCGAGCAAGTGATTGTGGGCGGTTGGGTCAAAGTCAACGAAGTGGTGGTGGACGATCCAGCTCACCGTGTCAATCATGAAAACATCGAGGTTCACAGCACCGCTCAACGCGGCAAAGTGCCCCTGCTCACTGTCATCTTGCACAAGACTGCAGGGCAAAGTTGCCTGCCCAAAAGCCATCACACCATCTGGAAAAACTTAACGCCCGAGCTACGCTCCAAGCAAGACCGCTCTGGCATCAGCCTTACGCCTAGACTTCAAAAAATCTTGCAATGCGCCGTTGCTTTGGAGGATGCTGCCACGGGTTTGGTGGTCTTGACGGAAGACCCCAGCATGCTGCGCAAACTTCAAGACGAACGCAGCCCCTGTGAACATGAAATGCTGGCGGAAGTGCAAGGTTCGGTCAGCCCCGACCAATTGCGCGACATGTGCCCCATGGGGCTTAAAACCAGCATCAGCAGCGAAAACCCCGAAAAAACGGGTTTGCGCATGGCTTTCAAGGGGTACCAGCCGGGGTATGCAGCGGGTGTCATTGAAAACACAGGCCTGCGGCTGATGGGGCTCAAAAGGGTGCGAATGGGCCGAGTTTTAATGGCCCCTTTGGCGCCTGGCCAATGGCGCGCCCTGATGCCCTATGAAAGATTTTGAAAAAAATGATGACTTTTGGCTCATTTTTGCCACATTATTGACATTCAAGCCCTTGAAATTCATCGGGGCATCCTCAATTGTTCACGTAAGTTTGAGAAAATGTTACAAAGTTTGATTACTCGCCTGTGCTGAAAGGAAACCACCATGCGTTTGAGCACCAAAAGTCGTTTTGCCGTCACGGCCATGATCGATGTCGCCTTGCGCGAAGATCGAGGCCCTGTTTCGCTCTCGGCCATCAGCGAACGTCACCAAATTTCACTCTCCTATTTGGAGCAACTGTTCAGCAAACTGCGCCAACACCAATTGGTTGAAAGCACACGTGGTCCTGGCGGTGGTTATTCTTTGGCTCGCAGTGCCGAAAAAATCACCATGGCCGACATTGTGAGCGCTGTTGACTTTTCAGCCGAATCAGAAGAAGTCGCCAATACCGACGGCAGCACCTGGATGAGCAGTGAGTTGTGGGCCAGCCTGAACGAGAAAATGCTGGCACATCTGCAATCTATCAGCTTGCGTCAGTTGGTATCAGAGCAACGCGCCAAAGGCGTGACCGTTGAGCCTGCGCCTTCTGTGGTCAAGCGCGGCGTATTTGCCAAGCCCAAAAGCCAGCCCCTCAAAATGAACGTGCCCAACTCGGTGTTTGCGTTGGCTGCCAGTTTGGTGCCCACACGATAATTCAACACGCTAACAAGCGTTTGATCTCACCAACAAAACGCGCTCTAGGGCGCGTTTTTTCATGCCTGTTGCAAAGACCTAAAAAGTGTGAAGCCTGCCGATAAGCCGGATTCTGTGCATTGAGGTTGCCCTCAATGTGACCGCCATTACTCTGGGCCGAGGGTTGCCCACTCGGCTCGATGCTACCTACCCGCACACTCTCCGGAACCAGATCAACGTGTGCCTATTTGGTATTGCTGCGCGTAGAGATTGCCCGTTTCACCCGAACTTAATCGGCTCGTCTCTGTTGCTCTAATCCTCACCTTGGTGCCTTGCGGCCTTTCGGTGGAGAGGTGTTACCTCCTACGCTGTCCTGTGCAGTCCGGACGTTCCTCCAGTGCGGCCTTTCGGCCCATTGCCTAAGCAACGGCTTTGCAGCTTGCACCAGCGACGGTCTGGCAGGCTTCACACCGACATTATCCACTGAGGACCGCCAATGCTTCACAGTCCGCGCGATAATGCGCACGTCTGCTTGATAACTACAAGCCCAACCACCGATTGAAATGATTCGAATTTCAGAACTGAAACTGCCCCTGACCGCGTTGCCGGTGGAGGCTCGTCGCGCAGCGGATGCACCGTCTGAAACAGACGAAGATCGCATTCCAGCGCCTCATCCCGAGGATGCTCTTCGCGTACTGGCATCGCAAGCCTTAGGCATTGACCCGCAGGTCATCGATCAACTGCATGTTTTCAAGCGCAGCTTTGATGCACGCAAAGTCGATTTGTTGGCGGTGTTCATTGTCGATGTGACTTTGAAAAACGCGAAGGCTGAAGCACCGCTGCTTGCTCAGTTCCCAAAGCATCCTCACATTCAAGCCACGCCCAACATGACTTGGAATGCGCCATGTCATGCCCCCGCTCACTTTGGTCAGCAAGAAGGCGAACGGCCCGTGGTGGTGGGCTTTGGCCCCTGCGGCATTTTTGCAGCCTTAAGCTTGGCGCAAATGGGCTTCAAGCCCATCGTGATAGAGCGTGGCAGCCCTGTGCGCCAGCGCACCAAAGACACCTGGGGTTTATGGCGCAAGCAAACACTCAAGCCAGAAAGCAATGTGCAATTTGGCGAAGGCGGTGCGGGTACTTTTTCAGATGGCAAGCTCTACAGCCAAATCAAAGACCCGCGTCATTTAGGTCGCAAGGTCATGGACGAGTTTGTGCAAGCCGGCGCTCCAAGCGACATTTTGTTTGCGGCGCACCCTCACATTGGCACTTTCAAATTGGTGAAGGTGGTAGAAAACTTGCGCGAGCAAATCATTGCATTGGGCGGTGAAGTTCGTTTTGAACAACGCGTGGTCGACATCGACATTCAAAGTTCGTCTTCGGGCCGGCAAGTGACAGGCCTGCACATAGAAGATCGCAACACGGGTGCGCGGACGCATTTGGCTACGCAACATGTGGTGCTCGCTTTGGGTCACAGCGCCCGCGACACCTTCACCCTGCTGTACGAGCGCGGTGTGTACATGGAAGCCAAAGCATTCTCAGTGGGCGTGCGCATTGAACATCCCCAAAGCGTGATTGATGCGGCACGTTGGGGCCGCCATGCAGGTCACCCCTTGCTGGGTGCGGCCGATTACAAACTGGTACACCACGCGCAAAACGGCCGTGCGGTTTACAGCTTTTGCATGTGCCCCGGCGGCACCGTGGTGGCAGCCACCAGCGAAGCCGGACGCGTGGTAACCAATGGTATGAGCCAATACTCACGCAACGAGCGCAATGCCAATGCAGGCATGGTGGTGGCCATTGAGCCTGCCGATTACCCCTTAGACACTGCCTCATGGCAAGCTGCATTTGGTGAGCAAGATGGTTTGAAATGGGCCACGCAAGCAAATGTCATGTCAAAGCAAATGCCCAAGCAGTACCACCCTTTGTCGGGCATTGTGTTGCAACGTCAACTGGAATCTAAAGCTTTTGTAGCAGGCGGCGAAAACTACACGGCACCCGGTCAGTTGGTCGGTGATTTTTTAGCGGCGCGCGCTTCCAAAGAATTTGGCAATGTGGTGCCCTCTTACAAACCAGGTGTGAGTTTGGGTGACTTGTCACAAGTCTTGCCCCCGTATGCCATTGAAGCCATGCGCGAAGCCTTGCCCGTATTTGGTCGCAAGATCAAGGGCTACGACATGAAGGACGCGGTGCTCACTGGTGTTGAAACACGCACGTCGTCACCGCTCAAAATGACACGCGGTGAGAACTTTCAGAGTTTGAACACGCAAGGCCTTTACCCTGCCGGCGAAGGTGCCAGTTATGCCGGCGGCATTTTGTCGGCGGGTGTAGATGGCATCAAAGTGGCTGAGGCCTTGGCGCAGGCCTTGCTGGCCAAGGCCTGAAAAACATTGAATGGCCCTTCAAGGCTACGCAAAATAGCAGCCTTGATCTTGCGCGGCGGTGACTTGCATATTGGCTTGAAGTGTTTGACTGTGCGCTACGCCTTTCTCATTCACATTGGCATCGTCCACATTCATCGGACGTCCGGCTTGAACGGACAAACTCAACAATCATTAAACCCATAAAACGGGAATCATGGAGATAACCAACAACAAGGCCATGGTCCAATTGAAAACTCGCCGCGCCGTGTTTTGTTGCAAATAATGCTCAAGCTTGGCGCCCAGCCACACCCACAAACCCACACTGGGAAAGTTGATGGCACTGAACATCATGCAGGTGAGCACCACAAAAGTAAGGGACGCGTCGGTGGGCATGTAGTTGCTGAAATAACCAATCGACATGATCCATGCTTTAGGGTTCACCCACTGAAAAGCCGCAGCCCCAAAAAAGCTGATGGGCTTCGTTGCTTCTTCACCATTGCGCTCTGGTGCACCACTGCGTGCCACGCCCCATGCTAAATAAACAAGATAAGCGAAACCCACCACCTTCATCACTTGGTACACAAAAGGGTAAGCCTTCAACAAACTTTCCAAGCCTGCGCCCACCAAGAGCAACATGACAAAGTGGCCCAGCGAAACACCCAACCAATGCGGCAAGCTGCGCTTCACGCCGAAGTTCACACCCGAAGCCAACAGCATCATGTTGTTAGGACCCGGCGTGACTGAGGTCACAAAAGCAAACATGGCCATGGCTGCCACCAGTTCTGCATTGAAGTTCATGAGTGCTTGCCCTTGGGCCACTGTGTGTGAAACTTGCCAGGCTTGTCCAAGCGCTGATAAGTGTGTGCGCCAAAGTAATCTCGCTGAGCCTGCAACAAGTTGGCTGGCAAGCGCTCAGTTCTGTAGCCATCGTAATAACTCAAGGCGCTCATCAAAGCAGGCACGGCCACGCCGCTTAAAGCAGCCATGGCCACCACCTCGCGCAGGTCTTGCTGGCACTTGGCCATAATGCGCGAAAAGTGTTCATCAATCAGCAAGTTACTAAGATCGTGTTGGTTGACAAAAGCGCGGCGAATGTCTTCCAGCAAATGGGCGCGAATGATGCAGCCTGCGCGCCATACCGAAGCCACTTTGTCTAGGGGCAATTGCCAATCGTGTTCTTGGTCGGCGGCCTTGATCAAGGCAAAGCCTTGTGCGTAAGCACAAATTTTGGCAGCCAGCAAAGCGCCTTGAATTTTAGGCAAGACCTCGGCCAAGTTTTGAGCTGCTTGCGGCTGTGGCCCTTTTAACAACTTGGAGGCCAGCACCCGTTCAGCTTGCATGGCACTCATGGTGCGCGCAAACACCGCATCGGCAATGGTAGGCGCACTGACACCCATGTCCAAGGCAATCTGACTGGTCCATTTACCTGTCCCTTTTTGCTCGGCCGTGTCCAAAATCATTTCAACCAAGGCATTGCCTGTTTCAGGATCCTTGTACGCCAAAATGTCGGCGGTGATGTCGATCAAATAGCTGCTAAGTTCACCCTGACTCCATTCGCGAAAAACCGCACTCATTTGCATGGGGGCCATGCCCAAACTTTTCATGAGCGCATAGGCTTCGCAAATCATTTGCATGTCGGCATATTCAATGCCGTTGTGCACCATCTTCACGAAGTGCCCTGAACCGCCTGGCCCCATCCATTCGCAACAGGCTTGACCATCGTCGGCTTTGGCAGCGATGGCTTGCAAGAAAGGACGCACCAAAGGCCACGCTTCTGGCGAGCCGCCAGGCATTAAAGCGGGGCCGTGCAGAGCACCTTCTTCACCACCACTCACGCCAGAGCCAACGAACAAGATGCCAGTGCCTTCAAGTGAGTCGATGCGCCTTTGGGTATCGCGGTACAGCGTGTTGCCGCCGTCTATCACCACATCTCCGGCTGATAACAAAGTTCGCAATTCATTCAACACGGCATCAACGGGCGCACCGGCAGGAACCATGAGCCAAACTCGGCGGGGCAATTGCAAATTGGCCACCAACTCTGCCAAGGAATTGGCAGCGCAAGCTTGAAGGCCTTCTGTGCGTTTAGCAAAGCTGGTGCATTTATTGGCATCTAAGTCGAAGCCAGTAACGCTGAAACCGTTGCGCTCTAAGTTGAGTGCTAAGTTTTCGCCCATGACGCCTAGGCCGATGAGTCCGATGTGGGTGGATTTCATTGATATTTGCCAGTTTCGTGTTTATCAGGATTTTCGCACGGGGTTGGGGAGGAGGTGCATTGCTTCTTGGAGGGGGGCTTGAGCTGATTGGCATAGGCAGCTTCCTCATGGTGGAGTACCACAAATCGTCAGCCGCCTATGCCAATCAACTCAAGCCTTTGTGTTCGAAAGATGTCGGGCGCAAAATATCCCTAGCACCAAAACGTTGGTGAGAAGGCTTGAGGGGGCTGACGATTTGTGGTACCCCACCATGAGGAAGCCCCCTCAAGCCTTCTCACCAACGTCCATCCGGAGAAAAACTCCCTCCTACCAAAATCACTCAACAGTCACACTCTTAGCCAAATTACGAGGCTTATCCACATCAGTCCCCCTGGCACAGGCCGTGTGATACGCCAACAACTGCAACGGCACCACATGCAAAATAGGCGACAACACACCATAGTTCTCTGGCATCCGAATCACATTCACACCCTCGCTGCTCTCAATCTTGGTATCGCCATCGGCCAACACATAAAGCACCCCACCCCGCGCACGCACTTCTTGCATATTGCTCTTGAGTTTCTCCAGCAACGCATCGTTAGGTGCAACAGTCACAACCGGCATCTCGCTGGTTACCAAAGCGAGAGGGCCATGCTTAAGTTCACCGGCCGCATAAGCTTCTGCATGAATGTACGTAATCTCTTTCAACTTCAAAGCACCTTCCAACGCAATTGGATAGTGCGTCCCGCGCCCTAAAAACAGTGCGTTTTCTTTGGACGCAAACTCTTGCGACCAACTGATAATTTGTGGTTCAAGTGCCAACACAGCTTGCAGTGCTGCGGGCAAATGTCGCATGGCTTTTAAATGCAGGGCTTCGTCAGCTTCGGTCAAGCGACCTTTGCTCTGCGCCAATGCCAAGGTCAGCAAAAACAAACCCGCCAATTGCGTGGTGAACGCCTTGGTAGAAGCCACACCAATCTCAGCGCCAGCGCGTGTGACGTAGGCCAATTTGCATTCTCGCACCATGGCAGAAGTGGCCACGTTACAGATGGTCAACGTGTGATGCATGCCAAGGCTTTGTGCGTGCCTTAGGGCTGCCAATGTGTCTGCCGTTTCGCCCGACTGCGTGATGGTGACCACCAAAGTTTGGGGGTCAGGCACTGAATCTCGATAACGGTACTCGCTGGCAATTTCTACTTGGCATGGCATTTTGGCTACAGATTCCAACCAATACTTGGCCACGCAACCACTGTAATAACTGGTGCCACACGCGAGGATCAAAACCTTGTCGATCTCTTTGAAAACTTTGAAGGCACTTTCTGAATGGGCGCCACCATTCAAGCCATCAAACAACTCGGGCACGATGTGCTCTAAGCCTTCCAAGGTGTCTGCAATGGCGCGCGGTTGCTCGAAAATTTCTTTCTGCATGTAGTGGCGGTAAGGGCCAAGTTCTGCCGCACCGCTGTGTGCATGCACCGTTTTCACGGGGCGCTCTACGCGATGGTGTTCGCGGTCTTCAATCCAATACTTGCCCAATTGAATGTCGACCAAGTCACCTTCTTCGAGGTACACAATTTGATCGGTCACACCAGCCAAGGCCATGGCATCGCTGGCTAAAAAGTTTTCGTGATGTGCTGTGCCTACTCCCAGAATCAGCGGAGAGCCTGCACGTGCACCCACCACGCGTTGCGGTTCGTCTTTGTGAAATACAGCAATGGCGTACGCACCTTTGAGTTCGTTCACGGTGCTTTTGACGGCTTCAAATAAATCACCGTCGTAGACGCTGTCGACCCAATGCGCAATCACTTCTGTGTCTGTTTGGCTGGTAAACACATAGCCTTTGGCTTGCAACTGCGCACGCAACTCGTCGTGGTTTTCAATGATGCCGTTGTGTACCAAGGCGACGCGGCCCGGCTTGTCTTTCAAGCTTTCCAAGCTGCCAGGGCCTGAGCTGAAATGCGGGTGTGCGTTGTGCACGGCAGGTGCGCCATGCGTAGCCCAACGGGTGTGTGCAATGCCTGTGCCGCTTTCCAAATGGTCGGTTTCAATTTGCGACAAAAGTTCAGATACACGCGAGGTACTGCGAGCACGTTTTAAACCGCCCACACTGCGCTTGAGACTGGCTTCATGGATGGCCACACCACAAGAGTCGTATCCTCGGTATTCAAGGCGTTGCAAGCCCTGAACCAAGATGGGAACGATGTTTCTGTCTGAAACTGCACCAACAATGCCGCACATGGGTCTACCCTTTAAATTCAATGTGCGGGCATCTTATGCCTCTTGGTTAAAAATTAATCACTATTTTTATGGTTTAAATTGAATTTAAATTTCACATCAACATAAAAATGACTTATTATTTCAAAATAATTAATTTATTGAAATAATTATTAACATGATGAGTTCTGAATTCAACAGCATATCAAGCACTTTAGACGCCACAGACTTGCAATTGCTGGCCGCTTTGCAAGCCGATGCCAGCATCAGCAACATTGCATTGGCAGACAAATTGCACATTTCTGCTGCCACCTGCTTGCGCCGCACCAAGCGTTTGCTGCAAGAAGGCTGGATTGAAAAGCAAGTGGCCATTTTGTCGTCCGACAAACTGGGGCAATTCTTGGGTCACAGCGTCACGGCATTGATCGAAGTCAGCCTGGACAAACAAGGCGAAGAGTTGCTGCAGGCCTTTGAAACACGCGCCGTTCAAGAGACCGCAGTTCAGCAATGTTGGCGTGTATCGCCCGGTCCCGATTTCATGTTGGTGGTGCAATTGTCCGACATGCCAGCCTACTTGGCCTTCACGCAAAGGCTTCTGACGCAAGATGCCAACGTGCGCAATGTCAAAGCTTTTTTCAGCGTGAAGCGCGCCAAGTTTGGCACTCAAATAACGCTGCCAAACCCATAAGCAACCGACCTGCTAAGGGCCCGCTTAAGGCCTGCTCATTGATGCATCGGCATGCGCCGAAGCCATCACTTCGCCTTAGGCGTTTTCTGCGGTCGCTTCCAATTGGCAATGCTCACTTGCTTACCTCGCGCCACACTTAAAGCACCGGGTTCGGTGTTCTTTGAAATAGTAGAACCGCCGCCCACTGTGCCGCCTGCACCAATTGTGACTGGTGCAATCAACACACAATTGCTGCCCACATGCACATCGTTTTCAATGATGGTGCGGTGTTTGTTGGCACCGTCGTAATTGGCCGTGATGCTGCCCGCGCCATAGTTCACGCGCTCACCCACTGTGGCATCGCCGAGGTAAGCCAAGTGATTGGCTTTGGCGCCTTTGGCCAAGGTGGAATTTTTCACTTCGACAAAGTTGCCTATGTGCACTTCGGGGCCTAATTCTGCACCCGGACGCAGTCTTGCAAACGGCCCAACTAAGGCGCTCTCCCCGACTGTTACTCCTAACTTTTCACCATCGATGTGGGTGAAGGCATGGATGACAGCACCTGAGGCAATGCGCGCGTTGGCAATGACGCAGTTGGGGCCAATGCGCACGCCTTCGCCCAAATGAACTTGGCCTTCAAACACGCAGTTCACATCAATTTCGACATCGGCTTCGCAGTGCAATTCACCGCGCACATCGAAGCGCGCAGGGTCGGCCAAGCGCACGCCGTGCAGCATCAATTCGTTTGCTTTTTGCAACTGGTAAGCCCGCTCCAATTGGGCCAGTTGTTGAGGACTGTTAACGCCTGTCACTTGGAGTTCGTCTTGAATGCGATGCGCCACAACCGTCACGCCATCGGCCACCGCCCACTTCACCACATCGGTGAGGTAATACTCACCCTGTGCATTTTGGTTGTCGAGTTTGGCCAGCCAAGTTTTGAGTTGTTTGGCGGACACGGCCATGATGCCGCTGTAGACCTCTTGAATTTTCAGTTGCTGTGGACTGGCATCTTTTTGCTCCACGATGGCCAGCACGCTATCGCCTTTTGCTGCGCGCACAATGCGGCCGTAGCCTGTTGGGTTGGGCATGTCGAGAGTGAGCAAGGCCAGGCAATCATCTTTTGATCCTGCCTGACGCACACAGGCCATCAAGGCTTTGAGCGTGTCGACGTGCGTCAGGGGCACATCGCCCGACAGCACCACCACCAAGCCATCATCTGCCAGCACTGGCACTGCTTGTTGCACCGCATGCCCTGTGCCCAACTGAGGCTCTTGTCTGACAAATTTGATGGCCAATCTGCCTGATACCGAAGAAACGGTAGCTTCTACTTCTTCTGCGCCGTGGCCCGTAATGACGACGGCAGATCGTGCATTCAATTCAGCGGCTGTGTTCAGTACATGCCCCAACAAGGGTTTACCGGCCAAACGCTGCAATACCTTGGGAATTCGACTTTTCATTCGAGTACCCTTACCCGCCGCCATGACGACCACGTCCAGTGGCTGTTTGAGCGAAAATAGGGCTTGATTAACTGAGTTGTCCGACATGGCGAAATTATCCTTTTGGTTCCGAATTATCACGGCTTCTTTGGTGGCTGTGTCAATGAGCGTCATTTTGACGGGCTGCAGCGCCGTCAGGCTCGGCTACAACAATCTGCCCGATATAGCGTCTTGGTGGTTAGACAGCTACATTGACTTCACTGATACCCAAGGCCCCCAAGCCAAGGTGGCGCTTCAAAAGCTTCAAACTTGGCACCGCAAAGAGGAGCTGCCGGCCATTGCCGAACTGCTGGTACAAGCCCAAACATTGGCCCCTCAAAACATCACCCCCGAGCAGGCCTGCAAAATTTGGGAAGCTGCGCAAGTACGCATTGAATCCTTCGTTCAGGAGAGCAGCCGCTTGGCTGCGCCGGTGGTGTCTCAATTGAGCGCCAAGCAACTCAAGCATTTGGAAAAAGAGTGGGCCACGCGCAATGAAGATTGGAAAAAGCAATGGGTTCAAGGCACGCCAGACTCCCGCATCAAAAAGCGAGTCGACCTTGCCGCTGAGCGCTTCAACTCGTTTTATGGCGATTTGAACTTGGAGCAAAGACAGGTTCTCAAGCAGCAATTTTTACAATCGACATGGTCACCAGAAGCGAGTTATCAGCGGCGACTCAAACGTCAACAAGAACAATTGATTGCGTTGCAGGCTATGTCTTCCGAGATCACCAAACCTGCAATGCCTTTGCCGCAAGTGGAGAAAGCACTTCAGTCATTGATCTTGCAATCTGTAAGGCCTAAAGATGCGGGTGACTTGTCAAAACAACTTCAGCTCGAGCAACAGGCCTGCCAAAATTTAGCGCAACTTCATAACACTATGACTCCCGCCCAACGACTGAAAGCGCAGCGGAAACTCAAAGACTACGAAACCGATGTACGCGAGCTCATGAAGATTTAATTGGGGGGGAAACAAATGGGGTCAGATCAACATTAATTTCCAATCAAAGGGGGCAGAGGCTAAGGGGGGCTTCCTCATGGTGGGGTACCACAAATCGTCAGCCCCCCTTA
>Ga0208856_1000087_pt1 | contig 40974 bp, 35 predicted proteins | sample LakMenEpi13Jul12_FD_150690 | JGI IMG/M metagenome (GOLD analysis project Ga0208856, IMG submission 150690) | Freshwater microbial communities from Lake Mendota, WI - 13JUL2012 deep hole epilimnion (SPAdes) | ecosystem: Environmental > Aquatic > Freshwater > Lentic | place: Lake Mendota, Madison...
CTTCTGCTCTCCAGCGGTGCGAAGGCGCACTACGCGTACGAGCCCGCGACGGGCAAGGAAGTGTGGCGCTTCGACGAGCACGGTTCGCACAGCGCGGCGGCGCGTCCCGTGGTCGGAGGCGGGCTGGTCATCTTCCCAACGGGCTTTGGAAAAAAGCAGATCGTCGCACTGAAACTCGGCGGCACCGGCGCGCTGGACGAATCCTCCGTCGCATGGCGCGAAACGAAAGGCGCACCGAACAAGCCGAGCCTGATCCTCGACGGCGATTACGTTTACGCCGTGGACGACAAGGGCATCGCGACCTGCTTCGAGGCAAAAACCGGCGCAGTAAAATGGACCGAGCGCATCGGCGGCGACTACTCCGCGTCCCCTCTCCTCGCGGCGGGCCGGCTCTACTTTTTCAGCGAAAGCGGCACCGTGACGATCGTCGCCGCCGCGCCGGAATTCAAAAAGCTCGGCGAGGGAAAATTCGACGACGGCTTCATGGCCGCGCCCGCAGCGAGCGGCAAGGCGCTCTTCCTGCGCACGCGCACGGCGCTCTACTGCGTGGAGGAATAATCACAGTGCCCTCGCTCGTCGAAAGCCTCGCACTGCTTGCAGACTCCACGCGTCTGCGGCTTCTGCTGCTGCTCGGCGAGGAGGAGCTGTCCGTCGTCGAGTTGCAGGAGATCCTCGGCATGGGGCAGTCGCGCATTTCGAACCACCTCGCACAGCTCCGGCAGGCGGGCCTCGTGCGGGACCGGCGCTCGGGGAAGAACATCTACTACGCGCCCGCCGGACGCGACTCGCTGCCCGACCTCGAACCGATCCTGAAGGCCGCGCGCCGTGAAATCGCGGAGGCCGAGCACGACCGCACCGCACTGAAAGTCGCGGTGCAAAAACGCAACGACCGCACGCGGGAATACTTCAACAAACTCGCGGGAAAATTTGGCCGCACTTACTGCCCCGGACGCACGTGGGAAGCCGTCGCGCACTTCCTTTTCCTCCTCGTGCCGCAGGACACGGTCGCAGCAGATCTCGGCGCCGGCGAGGGCACGCTCTCGCAGCTCCTTGCGAAGCGCGTGCGCAAAGTCATCGCCGTGGACAACAGCGAGAAGATGGTCGAGTTCGGCGCAAAGCTCGCGAAGGAGCACGGGCTCACGAATCTCGAATTCCGCCTCGGCGACATCGAAAATCCGCCCATCGATCCAGGCAGCGTGGACCTCGTGCTGCTCAGCCAGGCGCTGCATCACGCGGAGCATCCGCAGGCGGCGATCGCGGCTGCTGCAAAGTTGCTCAGCAAGGGCGGGCGCATCGTGGTGCTCGACCTTCTTCAACATCAGTTCGAGGAAGCGCGCGAACTTTACGCCGACCGCTGGCTCGGCTTCGGCGAAGCCGATCTGCACGGCTGGCTGGAGAAGGCCGGCTTCAGCGGGATCGAAGTGATGACCGTCGCGAGAGAGCCGCAGCCGCCGAACCTTCAGACGCTGCTCGCGACGGGAGTGAAAAATTGAATGACCGATGACGGATGACGAGCCGCGGCGCGGCTCCTTTCGTCATTCGTCATTCGTCATTCGTCATTCCGCCCTGATCTCGATCGGCGTCCCCACCCGCACCTTCTCGTAGATGAAGCGCGCCACATCGTCCGGCACGCGGATCGAGCCGTGCGCTGCGGGATACCCCGGCAGCACTCCGCCGTGGATGCCGAAGCCCGTCTCCGTGAAGCGGCAGAAAAACGGCATCGTCGCGGCAACGTAACGCGTGCCCGCGGGCGCGGCATCGAGCTTCATGCTCACGCCTGAACGCACCGTGCGCCCGATCTTGTCCACAAAGCTGCCGTAGGTCGCGGACTCGTGTTTCTTGATTCTTTCCAGCACGGTGAAAGTGCCCGCCTGCGTCGCCGCGCCGCGTTTTCCCGAGGAAATCGGCGAGTCAATGCACATCTCGCCGCCGACCAGCATCACGATGCGCTGCGTCGCGAGATTCACGACGAGGCGCGTGTTCTCCGGCGTGGACTTCAGGTAAGTCTCCGGGACGACACGCAGCGGCTCCTGTTTTTTGATCCAGTCCTTCACGCCCTTCGCTTCCGGCTCGTCCGCATCCTTTCCGACGGCCCATGCAATCGAACAGGCGAGAAGAGTCGTCGCGAAGATGGCGGCGTGGAGAGAACGGAGCATTGCACCGCGTTTGTACGGAAACGCGCGCACGCGCCGCAATGCCGGAAATCGCCCTGCTGCATTGCAAGCTGCGCGCCGCGCTGCATATATGCCCACGCACTTCCCCGTGTTCATCAAGACGCTTATCGCCGCGACGCTCGCCGCCGCCCTGCTTTCCTCCGCCGAGGCGCAGGGCCGCCGCGATTTGAAGGGCGGAGGAGTGCCTCCGCCAGTCGTGTCGCAGACCGTCGCCGCGCAGCGCGGGGAGAAAATCACCGTGCCGCTCGGCATCCACGGCACCCGCGGCGAACTGCTGGAATTCATCATCCGCACGCCGCCCGCGCACGGAAAACTCTCGCCGGTGAAAAACGCGGCGATGAACACAGCAACGGTGACCTACACGCCGTCCGCACGAAGCGACGCGGCCGAGGATCGTTTCTTCTACGCGGTGCGCGGCTCCGAAGGCGTCTCTGCTCCGGGCGTGATCGCGATCCGTTTTTCCGATCCCGTCGTCCCGCAGCCGAGGCTCGCCGCGCCGCACGAACTGGAATTTCCGCCGACGTTCCCCGGCCAGCGGAGTACGGCGGAATTGGAAATCACGAATGATGGCGGCGGGTTCCTCGAAGGCGGGGTGAGTGTGGAGGAGCCGTGGAGCATCGAGGGGATCAAGATTTTCAAAATCGCCGCGAAGAGCAGCGCACTGATCAAACTCGTCTTCTCGCCGACGCAGCCCGGCGTGCGCACCGGCGAGGCGGTCATCGGCGGTGCGCAGCGGAAAGTCGTGGCGCTGCGGGCGAGCGCGGAGCAGCGCCTCGAGGCAGCGCCGGCAATGCTGAAACTCACCGCGCAACCCGGCAACCAGACGCGCATGGGCGTGCTGAAAATCACAAACCGCTCCGATGATGACGCAACCGTGAGCATGGAAGCCGGTGGAAATATTCTGGTGAACCGCAGCATCCGCGTGCCCTCGCGCAGCACGTCATCGGTCTCCGTCTTCGCCGACGCCGCCGAGGGCGCGGCATTCGACGATGTCGTGAAGCTGAATTGCAAGGAATGGAGCGCGAGCGTGAACGTCCATGCCGTCGCAGTCGGCGCGATTTTGCAATTTGCGACCGCCGAAGTGAGCATCACGGGCAGCGCCGGTGACGCGATCGCAAGCACGGCGATTTTGGAAAACAGCGGCGGCGAACCCGTGACGGTACGCCTCGATGTGGGTCGCCCGTTCGATCTCGCGTCGCGCGTCGTCACCGCGCCCGCGCGCGGTCGCGTGGAGATTCCGATCCTCGCGCGCAGCGAAAATGCGGGTAAATTTCAATCCGCCCTGAAGGCCAGCGGAGAAGGCGGCTCGGCGACCGTGCAGGTGAAGGCGGAGATCGCAGAGCCTTTGCAGATCCGGAGGGACGCACGCGCATCCCCGACCGCGCCCGAGAAAATGCCGGAGAACCCGCCCGCGGAAGACGCATCGAAAGATGACGATTCGCCGCTGATTCCGACCGAGGCGAAAGACTTCCCGAATGCGCTTGGAAAATTCGCACGCGGCACGGGCACGAACACCGCGGTGATCGAATGGCCCGCGAGCCTCGGCCCGGTGGAAAATCTGCGCATCGAGGAGCGCGTGCTGTCCATTTCCGACGGAGACGGATTGCAGATTGGATGGTCGCCGCTGCCAACCGCGGCGATTACAGCGACAGGCGGGCAGATGACCGTGGCCCTGCGCGGGCTCAAGCCGGGGACACTCTACACGGTGCGAATCGTGACGGGCAGCGACAAGGATGCGACCGTTCTCTTTACCGCAGACTTCAAGACCACACCGAAGAAACCCGTTTTCACCGTCGCAAAAATGCGCACGCCGCTCCTCGGCATCGCGCTCTGCGTGCTGCTTTTCGCCGTCTGGCGGGCACGGCGGGCAACGCCGAAGTAAGTCCGCTCATCGCACGGCGAAGCCCTGCATCACGCGCCGATGCGCTCCTGGAGCACTCCCGCAATCCTGTCCGCGTGTGCCTCGATCACCACGCTGTCGCGGCCTTCGATGAGCAGGCGGATTTTCGGCTCCGTGCCGCTGTATCGCAGCAACACGCGGCCCGCGCCGCCAAGGATTTTCTCCGCCTCGGCCACGAGCGCAGTCACATCGGGCATCTGATCGATCGGGATCTTCTCGCGCACCTTCAGGTTACGCTGCGCCTGCGGATACTTGCGCAGGCATTGTTTGAGTTCGCTGAGCGGCTTCCCGCTCTCAGCCATGATGCGCAGGATTTGCAGCGCGCTCACGATGCCGTCGCCGGTCGTCGAGTAGTCGCGGAAAATCATGTGCCCGCTCTGCTCGCCGCCGACGTTCAGTTCGTCGCGCAGCATCGCCTCGATCACGTGGCGGTCGCCGACCTTCGTGCGCAGCACGCGCCCCTTGTGCTCGGCCAGCGTCTCGTCGAGGCCGAAATTGCTCATCACCGTCGCTACGAGCGTGTCCTTCGCAAGCGCGCCGCGGCGCAGGTGATCCACTGCGGCGATGGCGAGGATGTCGTCGCCGTCCACGACCTCGCCCTTCTCGTCGCAGAGCTGCACACGGTCGGCGTCGCCGTCGTGGCTGATGCCGATGTGCGCGCCGGTCTCCCTCACGAGCCGCGCGATTTCATTCGGATACGTGCTGCCGCAATTCGCGTTGATGTTCCGCCCGTCCGGCTTGTCGTGGAAAATGGAGCACGTCGCGCCGAGTTCACGAAGGATCCATGGCGTGCTTTTATAGGCCGCGCCGTTGCCGGCATCCACGGCGATGCGGATGCCTTCGAGCGTGAGCCCCTTTGGAAAGCTCGCCTTCGCGTGTTCGACGTACCGCCCGAGCGCGTCGTCAATGCGCTTCGCCTGGCCGATCTTTCCCGCGATGGGCCGGATGTTTTCGATCTCGCCGCTGAAGACGAGATTCTCGATCCGCTGCTCGATCGCATCGTCTAGCTTGTAACCGTCATGCCGGAAAAATTTGATGCCGTTATCCTCATACGGATTATGCGACGCGCTGAGCACGATACCGCCATCCGCACGCAGCGAGCGCGTGATGTAGGCCACGCCCGGAGTCGGCAGCGGGCCGAGCAGGAAGACATCCACGCCGAGCGACATCAGCCCCGCGGCCATCGCATTTTCGAGCATGTAGCCGGAAAGGCGCGTGTCCTTGCCGATGACGATCACGGGCCGGCGATCCGTGCGATGCGTGAGCCGTCCGGCCTCGGTGAAGACGTGCGCCGCCGCGCGTCCGAGCTTCAGCGCGGTCTCGGCGGTGACGGGTTCCAGGTTTGCGACCCCACGGACGCCGTCTGTGCCGAAAAGTTTCCTGTTGCTGTCGAGGGATTCCGCCACGCCGCTATTTTTTGTCCCCATACGCTGTCGCTCCAAATTCGATGCTGTACGCGCCCTTAGGCGGCGATGTTATCGTGTCGTTCAACTGGCTTTTTCGGATGACCGCCCAGAGGAGGATCGCCAGCGAGAGGGACACGGTCTTCGCCAGCAGGTTGTTCGTGAGCAGTGCTTTCATCAGGGAGCATCACCAGTAGTTCGGAAAGCCGCGCACGCAAGCTCGCTGGCGTGAATTCACGTTCAAGTTTCGCGCGATGGCAGAGCGAGATGCCCCCGGTCTCCTCGCTCACGATGAGCACGATCGCGTCGCTCTCCTCGGTGAGCCCGATGGCCGCGCGATGCCGCAGGCCGAGATTGCGGTCAATGTCCTGCCGCTGGCTCACGGGAAAAATGCAGCCCGCACTCACGATGCGGTCGCCGCGCACGATGAGGCCGCCGTCGTGCAGCGGAGTCTTCGGGTGGAAAATGGTGACGATGAGTTCGGGCGAGAGCTTGCTGTCAATCATCACGCCGCTCTCGATGTGCGACTGGATATCCGTCCCGCGCTCGATGGCGATGAGCGCGCCGAGGTGCCTGCCCGAAAGATCGAACGCCGTCTGCGCAAGCTCCTCCACGATCTCCTTGTTCTCCGGCGCGATGCCGAAGATGTGATGGCTCCCGACCTGCGCGAGCATCCGCCGGAGTTCCGGCTGAAAAATCACGACCAGTGCGAGGATGACGACGGCGGAGATTCGCTGGAGCAGCCAACTGATCACCACGAGCCCGAAGAGCTGCGAGAGCAGCACGAGCGCCAGCACGAGCGAACCGAGGCCGGTGAGCACGCGCAGCCCGCGCGTGCCGCGGAGGCCGACATACGCAAAGTAGATCCCCACCGCGAGGATGAGAATCTCCAGCGCATCCTTCCAATACGTCCGCGCCATTTCCAGCATCGTCGCGAGGATCATGTGCCGAGAATCGCCTCCGTCATCCGGAGCGCCTCCACGTTGGGCTTCACATCATGCACGCGGAAGATGCGCGCGCCGTTCGAGCGTGCATGGCACGTGAGCGCGACCGTCGGCCACTCGCGATCTTCCATCGCGGCGGAGCCAATCACTTTTCCGATGAAACCCTTGCGCGAAACACCCACCGCGAGCGCGTGTCCCGGCAGCGCGATCTCCGCCGTGCGCCGTAGCAGGGCAAGATTGTGCCCCGTCGTTTTTCCGAATCCGATTCCGGGATCAAAAGCTGTCGCTGCGGGAGGCACGCCGGAGGCTATGCATCGCCGCAGGGTCGCGCAAAAGAATTCCCGCACGACGGCGCAAACGTCACCGTAGCGCGGATCGCCCTGCATTGTTCTGGGTTCGCCCTGCATGTGCATGACGACCACTCCGGCGCAGGTGTCTTTGGCCGCAGCGAGCATCGCATCGTCGAGGAAGCCGCCGACGTCGTTGATCACCGACGCGCCCGCGCCCATCGCAGCGCGCGCGACGGCGGGCTTCATCGTGTCCACGCTGATCACAAACCGTTCGCCGTGCCCGTCCAGTTTCGCGAGCCGCCCGATGATCGGCAGCACGCGCAACAGCTCCTCACCTTCATCCACCGGCTCCGCGCCGGGCCGCGTGCTCTCGCCGCCGACATCAATGATCTCCGCACCCTGCGCGATCATCGCCTGCGCGTGCGCGAACGCCGCGTCCACTTTTGAAAAACGCCCGCCATCGCTGAACGAATCGGGCGTCACATTCAGGACGCCCATCACGATCCCGCGGCGCGTGAGATCAAATTCGCGCGTGCGGGTCTGCCAAATGATTTGCGGATGGTCGGAAGGTTCGTGCATCTTGTCTGCCTCTCAGGACGTAAAACGACTCGGCACGACAAACCCAAGCCCAATCCCATGAGCACGACCGCGACACCAAGGACACCCGCCAATTTCACCGACCGCCAGTTCCCGCCTTTCAGCCTCGCGCGCCTGCTGCGCACCGTCTTCGCGCCGAAGCCCGGCCAGCGCGTGTGCGTCCTGATCGATCTCGAAGACCCGCGCGACATCACGGATTTCCGCTTCCTGAAAAATCCCGACCTCAGCATCCAGCGCAACGCGCACGACGTGGTCTTCTGCGGCCTGCGCGAAGGCGTGCTCGCGGAACTCGGCCTCACCGGCGGCGAGATGTTCGCGTATGAAGTCACCGGCGGCAGCAATCTCGATCTGCCGGAGAACGCATTCACGCCTGCCGGCACCGAGGTGAAAATGGCCGAGGCGATCTACTCGAAATACGACATCGTCCTCTGCGTCTCGACGTACTCCGCGACTGCGCCGCTCACCGCATTCGCGAAGAAATTCGGCTTCCGCGGCGCGACGATGCACGGGATGAACGCGACCATTTTGCGCAGCGGCCTCGCCGTGGATTACGACGACGTGAGCCGCGAGGCGGAAAAATTGCGCCTCGGCATGACGCGCGCAGACTGGGTCGAGATTGATTTCATTTTCGACGGCCAGCGCCACACGCTGCACCTCGATCTCGGCGCGCAGGAGGCGCAGAAAAGCCACGGCCTCTGCCGCGGCGGCCCGGACATCGCAAATCTCCCCGCCGGCGAAATCTACTACGTGCCGGTGGACGTGCGCGGCGAATTCCCGATGCGCTACGGCGACGGCACCATCGGCCTCCAGCACGTGAAGGGCGGCCGAATTTTCAAAGCGGAACTCCTGCGCGGAAACGCAAAGACCATCGAGGAGCACAACGCGAAACTCACGAGCGATCCCGTCACCGGCGAACTCGGTGAACTCGGCTTCGGCACGCAGCGCCTGCCGGTGAGCGGACGCGACATCCAGGACGAAAAGATCCTCGGCACCATGCACGTCGCCACGGGCCGCAGCGATCATCTCGGCGGGAAGCTCACGCCGGACCGTTTCGCCAACCGCAAAAACGCGACCCACGACGACATCCTCTTTTCACCGACGAAGACGCCCGACATTGCAGTGCCGCAAGTCCGCATGTCGCGCAACGGCCAGACCGTTGTGCTCATCGAAGGCTATGAGCCCGCGGCCTACATGCGCAGCTTGCTCGAAGCGTGATGCGTCCTGGAATTTCCCCTCTTAATCCTGATCGTAATCTTATCCTTAGTCCCCGCCGCCGAGAGCAGGAGTTCCCGAGGCAGGAGCAAGATTAGGATTACGGGTAAGATTTAGAAGCCGCCGCCTTTCCGCATGAACCCCTACGAAACAGACAAGCTCGTCTCGGAGTATCTGCTCTTCCACTACGGCGAGCCGCGCGAGGTGCTGCCGTGGGATTTCGGCCCTGCAAGCGCGCTAAACTACGCCGTCCGCTGCGTGAGCGAATGCGTGGAGGTGGCATCGCTACCACAAAATGCGCGCGCTCTCGACCTCGGCTGCGCCGTCGGACGCTCGACCTTCGAACTCGCGCGGCACTGCACGGAAGTGATCGGCATTGATTACTCGCACCGCTTCATCGATGTGGCCGCGGCACTCGCGGGCCACGGGACTTTTCCGTACGAACGCACCGACGAAGGCGCGCTCACGACGCGCTTGATCGCGAAGGTTCCGGCAGACATCGCGCGCGACCGCACGAGCTTCGAGCACGGCGACGCGCAGAGATTGCGCGAGACGCTCGGCAGCTTCGATGTCGTGCTCGCTGCAAACCTGATCGATCGCCTCAACGATCCGTCGGGATTTCTCGCGCGTCTGCCAGCGCTGATCAAAAGCGGCGGACAGCTCGTGCTCACGTCGCCCTACACCTGGCTCGAAGAATTCACGCCGCGCGAAAACTGGCTCGGCGGCTTTTCCGCAGACTGCTTGCCACGCACGACGCTCGACGGACTCCGCGCGGCGCTGTCTGCACACTTCGATCTTATGCAGACAAAAGACCTGCCATTCCTCATCCGCGAGCACGCGCGGAAATTCCAATGGAGCGTCGCGCAGGCCAGCATCTGGAGGCGCAAGTAGCCATGCCGACCGACTGGGAAGAGCGCTACCGCACCGGCGACATGCCTTGGGAAAAAGGCGCGCCGCATCCCGCGCTGATCGCATTTCTCAAATCGAACCCCGTGCATGGCCGAGTGCTCGTCCCCGGCTGCGGCACCGGTCACGACGTGCGCGCGCTCGCGGCCACCGCCGATGAAGTCGTCGGCCTCGACATCGCGCCCTCGGCGATCACGCGGGCCAAGGCCCAGCCGCCAGTCGGCGGCGAGCGCTACCGGCTCGGCGATCTTTTCGCACTGCCGCCAAAACTGCGCGCCACGTTCGACGCAGTCTTCGAGCACACCTGCTTCTGCGCGATCGATCCGTCGCTGCGTGAAAGCTACGTCGCCGCAGTCGCCAGCGCGCTGAAACCCGGTGGTCATCTCCTAGCCATCTTCTACCTCGATCCCGGCCTCGACCCCGGCGAATCAGGCCCGCCCTTCGGCGTGACTCGCGAGGAACTGGACCAAATTTTCTCCCCTCGCTTCACGCTCCTCCGCGAATGGAAGCCGCCCGCGACGTATCCCGGACGCGAAGGCCGCGAGACATTCCGGCTGCTCCAACTCGCCTCGTGATCGCCGTCGGCAATCCTTGAATTTCGCAGGAACCTCAAACTGCCGGCGGCCCCATCCGGCGGAGATCGCCGGCGGAGATCGCGCTTGCCACCCCGGATGCCGCACCTAGTCTCGCCCGCCCAATCTTCGCACCACGTAACGCATGACCTTAGGCAATCTCCTTTCGGCAGAAACGATCCTCCCGGAGATGCAGGCGACCGAACGCTATGCGGCAATCGCCGAGCTTGTGGATCTGCTCGTCACGCACAGGCAGATCGACGGCCCGGATCGCGACACGGTGCTCGCTGCGCTGCGCGCCCGCGAGGAGACGATGAGCACGGGCATCGGGTTTGGCATCGCGATCCCGCACGCATCGAGCGACCGCGTGACGAAAGTGGTCGCGGCATTCGGACGCTCGACGAAGGGGATCGAGTTCGAGTCGCTGGACAATGCGCTCGTGAAATTCGTCGTGCTCTTCGTCGTGCCGAAGGATCAGTTCCAGACGCATCTGCGCACGCTCGCGGCGATTGCGAAATTCCTGAACGACCGCAACGTCCGCGAGCGCCTCGGCACCGCGCCGACCGCTGCGGACGTCCTCGCGGTCTTCGAGAAAAGCCAGACCGCGTAGCTGCGCCTGCGGCTCGTAGCCGCGCTTCTCAAAGCGCGGGCTGATCTTCCCGCGAGAAAACAAAGAGTGCCCCCGCTTTCACAAGTGCGGCTACGAGGCGGACACTTTCTCCGTGCCCTCCGCACATCGCGCGGCTAAATGCCCTCCCCTTTTTCCATGGAAACCATCCAAAGCATTCTCGCATCGCGGCTCGCCGCCGCAGCCGGCGACACCGGCGGCATCGCCGTGACCGTGCAGTCCGCGCAGGACACGCGCTTCGGCGACTACCAGTCGAACGTGGCCATGCAGCTCGCCAAGCCACGCCGCGCAAACCCGCGCCAGCTCGCGACCGAAATCATCGCGAAGCTGCAAGTGGACGACCTGTGCGAGACGCCGGAAATCGCAGGCGCAGGGTTCATCAATTTCCGCCTGAAGCCCGCCACGATCAGCGCGCACCTTTCCGCGCTCGCCGCGGATGATCGGCTCGGCACGCCACTCGTCGCAGCGCGCAGGCTCGTCGTGGACTTCTCGTCGCCGAATGTCGCAAAGCCGATGCACGTCGGCCACATCCGTTCAACGATCCTCGGCGACTCGCTCGCGCGCATCGGGCGTTTCCTCGGCCACACCGTCGTCGCGGACAACCACATCGGCGACTGGGGCACGCAATTCGGAATGCTCTGCCTCGCGTGGAAGACGCTGCTCGACCGCCCCGCGCTCGACCTCGATCCGATCGCCGAGCTGGAGCGCATCTACAAAATCCAAAACGAGCGCTGCAAAACCGATCCCACCGCGCTCGACGCCGCGCGCGCGGAACTCGTGAAGCTGCAATCCGGCGACGAGGAAAACCTCGGCATCTGGCGCGAGATGATCCGGCTTTCGCAGGCGCAGTTCGACACGATCTACGCGCGCCTCGCGATTCGTTTCGACCACGTGTTCGGCGAATCACACTACAACCCTTGGCTGAAGCAGACCGTCGCCGCGCTCGTGGAAAAGGGCATCGCGCGCGAGAGCGACGGCGCGCTCTGTGTCTTCAGCGACGGCTCCGTGCCGCAGAAGGATGATCCGTTTTTGATCAAGGACGAGAACGGATGGAAGGATGCGCCCGCGCTCGTGCAGAAGGCCGACGGCGCCGCGAACTACACGACGACCGACCTCGCGACGCTCGATTTCCGCCGCCGCGAATTTTCCCCCGACGAGGTCATCTATGTGACCGACGGACGGCAGCAGCTCCACTTCCGCCAGCTCTTCGCGATCTGGCGGCGCTGGCAGCCGGAGTCCGCGTTCAAGCTCTCGCACGTGTGGTTCGGCAGCATCATGGGCGAGGATGGCAAGCCTTTCAAAACGCGCAGCGGCGACACGGTGAAGCTCGGCCAACTCCTCGACGAAGCCGAGGAGCGCGCGTTCGCGACCGTCACGGCAAAGAGCCCCGAGATGCCCGAAGCCGAGCGCCGCGACGTCGCACGCATCGTCGGCATCGGCGCGGTGAAATACGCCGACCTGCTGCCAAACCGGCAGAGCGACTACGTTTTTTCGTGGGACAAAATGCTGAGCTTTCAGGGCAACACCGCGCCGTATCTGCAATACAGCTACGTGCGGATTCGATCGATTTTTCGGAAGGGCGGGATCGATCCGGCGTCGGTGCGACCAGGCGCGGAACATCCAACATCCGACGCTGCGGTGCCGCTCACGGAGGCCGGTGAACTTTCGCTTGCGAAGAAGCTCGCGCAGTTTGGCGAAATCCTTCCGATGATCCTCGACGATCACCGCCCGAATCTCCTCTGCAATTACCTCTACGAACTCGCGGGGGCGTTTCATTCATTCTTCGAAAGCTGCCCCGTACTCAAGGCCGAGGAACCCGCGCGCAGCACGCGTCTGCTGCTGTGCGACACGACCGCGCGTGTGCTCGCCAAGGGCCTCGAACTCCTTGGCATCGGCGTGCCAGAGCGGATGTAGGGAAGTGGTGATGACTCGGTTTGGTCGGAGTGCTGCGCGAAAGAAGAATTGCCCGATTCGCAGTGCTCAGGGCTCACACTCGAAGTAAGTGCTCGTCAGATCGTAAAGCAGCACATCGAAGCTCGCGCCGAACATGTCCTGCCATCGCCCTTGGAGATGCGTGAAGAGCGCCCGCTTGTGCTGCACCAGCTTGTTGAGCACGCGGTAGAGATTATCCTTCGCCACCAACGAAAAGTCCTCCTCGAGAAGGTCGCCCATCGCCGATTGATCAAACCACAACCGATGCAACCGCCACTCGCTGCCAGGATTGACCAAGCGATACGCGCACGAAGTCGCCAGCGTGTGATACCAGGAAGTCCCCTCGCGACTCTCCGGCAAGAGCGGACGCCAAAACGCATCGAGTTGCAACTGCTCCGACAACTGCATGAAGAGCCAGCACGCACCCCATTGCCGGGGCCGCACCAGGTATCGTCATTCGTCAGTCCTCATTCGGAATTCGTCATTTTGATCAGCCCGCCTCCTGACCAAACTGTGTGAAAAGTCCGCGTGCGGCGGAAAACAGCCGTCCCGGCTGTGATGGCAAGCGGGCCTCCGGCCTGCCATGCACTGAGCCGACAGGCTGGAAGCCTGTCTGCCATGACAGGCGAGGACGCCTGTCTTCCGGCCCTCGGCGACTTTTCACACAGTCTGTGCCGTCGGCGGCTACTGTCAGACGGCGAGCTTCGTCCAGCGGGCGTTGGCCTTGGAGGATTTCACGACGGCTTCAATGAAGGCCATGCCGCGGACGCCGTCCTCGATCTTCGGGTAGTCGAGGCAGAGATCGTCCTTTGCGAGCTTGCGGCCTTCGATGCGGGCGCGGATGTGGTTCGCGAAGTTTTTGTAGATGTTTGCGAAGGCCTCGAGGTAGCCCTCGGGATGCGCGGGCGGCGTGCGGCCTGCGGCGAGCGCGGCTTTGCCGAGGTAGCCGTTGGCGGTGCGATAGACTTGCATGGGTGCATCGAGCCATTTCACGAGGAGCGTGTTCGGTTCGTTCTGGTGCCATTCGAGTCCGCCCTTTTCGCCGTAGATGCGGATGTTGAGATTGTTCTCTTCGCCGACGGAAATCTGCGATGCGTGCAGCACGCCTTTTGCGCCGCCTTTGAAACGGAGCAGCACGTTGCCGTCGTCGTCGAGCGCGCGGCCTTTCACAAATGCGGTGATGTCGGCAGCGAGTTCTTCGATCTGAAGGCCGCTGATGTATTCCGCGAGGTTCTCCGCGTGCGTGCCGATGTCACCGATGCAACCGGCGGCACCGCTGCGCTTGGGGTCGGTGCGCCATGCGGCCTGCTTTTGTCCCGACGCTTCGAGGCGTGTGGCGAGCCAGCCTTGCGGATACTCGACGACGATCTTGCGGATCTTGCCGAGCTTGCCGTCGGCGACCATTTCGCGCGCCTGCTTCACGAGGGGGTAGCCGGTGTAGTTGTGCGTGAGGCCGTAAAGCTGGCCGGTCTTTTTCACGATGCCCGCGAGCTTTTTTGCTTCGGCGAGATTGAGCGTCGCGGGCTTGTCGCTCAGGACGTGGAAGCCAGCTTCGAGCGCGGCCTTCGCGGGCGGGAAGTGCATGTGGTTCGGCGTGACGATGGCGACGAAGTCCATGCGCTTGTCCGCGGGCAGCGCCTTTTCCTTTGCGATCATTTCCTCGAATGTGCCGTAGCAGCGGTCGGGCGGGAGGAAGAAGTCGCCGCCGCTCGCGCGCGAACGCTCAGGGTCGGATGAAAATGCGCCGCAGACGAGTTCGACCTGCTGATCGATGGCTGCTGCGATGCGGTGGACTGCGCCGATGAATGCGCCGCGTCCGCCGCCGACCATTCCGTAACGGATTTTTCTGCTCATGATTTTTTGTTGGGTTTGAGAGTTGGAGTTTCGGAGAAATGTGCGTCGCGTGCAGATGCACACAGGCCGGGCGAGGGTGTTAATGTCGGAGCGCGGGTGCGGCAAGCGCGAAGCATTCCCGGAAAAGAAAGCGGGCGGCGCACCGTGTGGAACGCCGCCCGTCTTGGAAAAATGAAGCCGATTACTTTTTGAGATCCTTCAGCGCGGCGACCACGTCGTCGAGCGTGGCGGGCGGCGGCGGGACGGGCGCGTTCGGATCCTTCGGCTTTTCCGTCAGCGACATCAGCTTGTTCATCGGCTTGACGATGATGAGGAAGACGGCAAGGGCGGTGATGACAAAGCCGATGCAGACATCGAGGAATGAGCCGATGTGAAGGTGCTTCGCATCCATCCACGCGAGGCTGGGGATTCCCTTGTCGCTGAAGATGCCGAGGATCGGCTGGATGAGGTGATCGTTTGCCGCGGACGTGACTTTTCCAAACGCAGCGCCGATGACGACCGCCACGGCGAGCTGGACTACGTTGCCGCGCAGTATGAACGTCTTAAATTCGTCGAAAATGTTTTTCATATCCTGTGGACTTCAGATGGAGAGCGGGGCGAAGTAAAGTCGGGAGTTGCAGTTTGCGGCTGCAATTGCCCTCATCGGCACCATCGCGCTGTGCGCCCTCATTCTCGAAGAGGCAGAGCAGCTTCCGCTTCGGAGCGGGCGGAACTCGCCGACCGTATTCTGGAGAGTCTGGCCCACGACATTCCCCCCTGACATCGCAGCAGCGCAGACTGCCGAAGTTCGGCGGCGTATCGCAGAGGTCGAGTCCGGCGAGGTCACGCTCATTCCGGGCGATGAGGCTCTGGCGCACGTTCGTCGCATCGTGGCTTCCGCACGCACGGCGAACTGATGACCGCGAGCTACGGCTCTCATCCCGAGGCGCATTTCGAGTATGCGGAGGCCACCAATTACCATCTTCACGAAGCCTCGGTGCGGGTGGCTGAGCGGTTTGTTGCAGGCGTCGAGTCCGCAGTGGCGGCTTTGGTTGCGGACCCGGCCCGGTGGCGCCTGGTCGAGGATCCCGAGATTCGGCGCTACGTGTTCAGCCGATTTCCCTTCGTCATCTATTACCGTTGGGAGCCGCAGCATGAGCGCGTCACCATTTATGCAGTCATGCAATGCAGCCGGGAGCCTGGCTATTGGAGTCGCCGCATCGAACGAAACGCCTGACTGATTCCGCAGCCGGTTGGTCTTCCACTGCCGCGCTATTCGGAGCCGACGCGAATCTCGAAATAGCCCGACTTGAGCGGTGGCAGTTCGGGAAGCGTGAATCCGTCCACGAGCACCTCGCTTGCGGCGACGCGCAGCGGTGCTAGGCCGCTCACGCGATCTTCGAGCAGCAGTGGGCCGGACATTTTGCCGAGCGCGGTGCGCGCCTCGTCGCTGAGGAGGACGCGCACGTCGCGGAATGTTGTGCTGCCGTGCAGGTTCACGATGACAAGAAACGGATGCGCGTCCGTGCCTGGCACGCGCAGGTATGCGTAGAGCCAGTGGCCGCTCGCGGGCTCGCCTTCGATGCGGCCGAAGGTGGGATTTGGAACGTTTGCGCCGTTCAGCGGGATGAATGCGCCGTTGCGGAATGCGGGCTCGCCGCAGACCGCGAACAGCCTGCCGTAGAATGCGCGCAGGCTCCGTTGCAGCGGCGAGAGGCGCGCTCCATCGTAGCGGTGGCTGTTCACCCACTTTGCCAGCTCGGGCATGGCCCAGTAGTCGAAGATCGTCGTGCGCCCGCTTCCGCCTCCGAAACCCGCGACGCCCTCCGCGGGCTCGCCGACTTCCTGTCCGTGGTAGAGCAGCAGAGGGCCTCGCGAAATCCCGAAGAGCACGCCGCACACGGCGCGACCGATCTCCATGCCGATGCCGCCCCATTCGCCGCGCGCGGCGAGCCGCACCTCGTCGTGATTTTCCGCGTAGCGCAGCGCGGTGGAGAAAAATTCCGCGGGTTGCGCGGCGAGCGTGGCGTCGAGGTCGTTCGCCCACGAGGGGCCGTCGTAGATGCGCTTGAGCGTCTTGTAGGACGGGTCGTCGTACACGGCGTCGAAGCCTGCGCGGAGCAGTGCGGTGAGCACGTTGCCGCGCTCCACTTTCATCGGATCATTGTCGTACGCCTCGGCGATGAAAAATGCGCTCGGGTCGCGCACGCGCGCACGGGTGATCGCCCATGCCCAGAATTCCGCGGGCACCATGTGCGCCATGTCGCAGCGGAAGCCGTCCACGCCGAGCGCCTGCCAGCGTGCGAGCACGGCGTCCATCTTCCGCCAGGTGTCGGGCACGGGCGCGGCGGGATTTTCCGCGCACGGAAAGCAGCGTAGGCCGGTCGTGAACTCGAAGCCGTAGTTGAGCTTCACGGTCTCGTACCAGTCGTTCGCCGATGGCGTCCACGTTGCGGCGTTGTTGCCGGTCGCGCGCGCGTGTTCCATTTCGCCGGAAAAAAATCCGTCGCACGTTCCGAGCACGCGGCAGGTGGGGCTGATGCACTCGCCGTTCACGAGCGTCGGCAGGCGCAGCGGCGGTCCACCGGCGTGCCAGCCCGGTTGCAGCCAGAAGAAGTTGTTCTCCGGTGAGAAAAATTTCCCCCGGTCGTCGTCTGCGCCGAAATCCACGAGCTTCGATCGGTGACTGCGCGCAACGTGGTTTGCGACGAAATCAATGATCACGCGCAGGCCGAGCGCGTGCGCGCGGTCGAGCAGCGCGCGGAATTCATCCATGCGCATTTTCGGATCGGTCGCATAGTCGGGGCAGACGAACGCGTAGTCCTTGATTGCATACGGCGATCCGGCGAGGCCCTTGAGCAGATCGGGATCATCCGCAGGCGCGCCGATGGATGACCAGTCCGTCGCCGTGGCCTGCGCGTGGACGCCGGTGAGCCAGACGTGCGTGATGTGCAGTTCGTCGCGCAGCGCACGCAGCGCGGTGTCGCTGATGTCCGTAAATTTCCCGACGCCGTTTTCTGCGAGAGTGCCGTTCCGCTTGCGGGTCTCGTTCGTGTTTCCGAAGAGGCGCGGGAGAAGTTGGTAGATGCGCGGGCGATCCATGCTCCGCCACGTTTGCAGTGATCGAGTCACGCGTAAAAGACTAACGTGGCTCCCTGCGCATCAGCGCCGGCGGAGCGCGTCGCTCCGCGCGCGCTTCCTCAGCGTTGCACGCAAACCTTCCATTCCACACCGAAACGCGCGCGGAGCGACGCGTTCCACCGCGGTCTCACGCGAGCCTCAATGATCCCAGAGCCGGTCGAGCGCGCGCGCGACGGCGGCGAAGATGACATCAATCTCCTCGCGGGTGATCGTGAGCGGCGGCGCGATGGCGATGAGGTCGCGGATGCCGCGGACGATCACGCCTTCCTCGCGCACGAGCTTCGAGCCGCGGATGCCGAGCGCCGACGTCGGCGTGAGCGCGGACTTGCCGCCGCGCGGCACGAGTTCCATCGCGCCGATGAGCTGGCAGCCGCGGATTTCCGCGACGGCGGGATGTTTTGCGAACGACTGGAGCTGCTGCTGAAAATACGGCCCGACATCGTCGCTCACACGTTCGACGAGATGCTCGTTTTCGATGACCGCGATGTTTGCGAGCGCGACGGCGCAGGGCACCGGATGCCCGCTGTAGGTGAAGCCGTGCGCGAGGTATCCGCCGTGGATGAGCACGTCGGCGATTTCATCCGCGACCATCGTCGCGCCGAGCGGGAGGTAGCCGCTGGTGAGACCTTTCGCGAGACACATCAGATCGGGATCGAGGTTCCAGATGTCGCTCGCAAACCACGCGCCGAGCCGGCCGAATGCGGTGATGACTTCGTCGGCGACGAACAGGATGCCGTGCTGCCGTGCGAGCGCGCGTAGCTTTGCGAGATAGCCCGGCGGCGGGACGATCACTCCGCCCGCACCCTGGATCGGCTCGGCGAAAATCGCGCCGATGGTTTCCGGCCCTTCGCGTTCGATGAGGCGCGCGGTCTCGGCGATGCACCAGTCGGCGTGCGCGTCGCGATCGCCTTCGCGGTTCACCGCGTATGCGTGCGGCGCGGGCGCGTGCAGGAATCCCGGCAGCGGGAGATCGAACGGCGTCTGGCAGCTCGGCAGGCCGGTCATGCTCGCGGTGGCGAGCGTCACGCCGTGGTAGGCAAATTCGCGCGTGATGATCTTCGTGCGATGCGGCTGGCCCTTCAGTTTCCAATAACCGCGGATCAGTTTCAGCGCAGTCTCGTTCGCCTCGCTGCCGCTGTTGCTGAACATCGCGTGATTGAGCCGCGCAGGCGTGAGTGCGGAGAGTTTCGCGGCGAGTTCGATCGCGGGCTCCGTCGTGGTGTTGAAAAATGACGGGTAGTAGCAGAGCCGTTTCATCTGCTCCGTCGCGGCGCGGATGAGTTCGGGGCGACCGTAGCCAACATTCACGCACCAAAGCCCGGCGAGCCCGTCGAGCAGGCGGCGCCCGTTTTGATCCGTCAGCCAGACACCTTCCCCTTCGCCGATGATGTGGGTGCCTGCCGCGTGCAACTCTTCGTGGTTGGTGAACGGATGCAACTGGTGCTCTGCGTCGAGCCTCTGCAGGTGGGACAGCGTGCTCATGGCAGGACTATACATGCCGCGGGTGCGGAGTCCAATGGGAGTGCGCTGCAAGGGCCATGGATCAAAGAAGGGATGTCATTCTTAAGTGCGTAAAGCCGAATGGACGCGGCATTACGCGGGGCGTCGGCGTGAGCGCTGGCGGCGGGCAATGCGGGACAGGCTGGAAGCCTGTCCCGCATTGCTCTTTCGCCCTTGCATCGTTTTGCACCGCCTGCGGAAAGTGCGCGCGTGATGAATTCCCGGAAGCCATTTCTCGGCCTGCTGCAACGCCGGCAGTGCATCGTGCCCACGTGGCGCGGCTGGCTGCTGCTGCTGCTCGCGCTCGGGACCGCGGGCGTGCTTTTCGTCCGGAACATCTACGGCTTTCTCGCGGTGAACGATCCGCTGCCGGGCGACATCCTTGTCATCGAAGGCTGGTCGTCGGATTACGTCATCGAGGGTGCGGTGGAGGACTTCCTCAAATCGCAAAGCTCGAAATACAAGCGCATCTGCGTCACGGGCGGGCCGATTGATTTCGGCAACCCGATGCGCGAGCACAAGACGTTCGCTGAATATGGGAAGGCGATGTGCCTGAAACTTGGCGTGCCCACCGATGTGCTCCACGCAGTGCCCGCGCCCTCGGTGGAAAAGGATCGCAGCTACGCCTCGGCGGTCGCGCTCTGGGAGTGGCTGCGCGAGCACGGCGGCGCGGATGTGAAAATCAACATCGTAGGGAACGGCGCGCACTCGCGACGCACGCGGCTCGTCTATGAAAAAGCGCTCGGCCCGAGTGTGCGCGTGGGCATCAGCAACATCGCGGAACGCACCTTCGATCCAGGTCGCTGGTGGAAGACGAGCCAGGGCTTCCGCATCGTGGTGGACGAGACGATCGCGTACACTTACGCGCGGTTTTTCTTCTCACCGCCAAAGCCGCAGCCGTGAACCGGGCCTTGATCACTCCCGCGCAGTTTGCGGCATTCGGTGCCGCAGGCACGGACGCGCACCGGATGTTTTCCGACGGCGACGGCTGGATCGAGAGGCTCGCGGAGGACGTGCTCATCTCGCACAAGTCCGACGCCGCGCTCGATGCGATGCGCGACGGGCTTGCGGAATGGACTGCGGCGAACGGCTGGCAGCCGCGGCGCATTTTCGGAAAGCTGCTGCCGAAGCAGAATGAGGATCGCGATCCGCCGGTGCTTCTGAGCGGCGATGCCGCGATGCCGCTGACGGGCGTGGTGTGCGAAAATGGCGTGAGCTACGGCTTGGATTTCGCAGCGGGATATTCGGCGGGGCTGTTCCTCGACCAGCGGATGAACCGCGCGTTCGTCCGGAATGCCGCGCCGAAGCGGATGTTGAACACATTCGCGTACACATGTTCGTTCAGCGTCGTTGCGGCGCTGGCCGGTGCGGAGACGGTGAGCATTGACCTCTCGAAGAAATCGCTCGACCGCGGGCGTGCGAATTTCGCGCTGAACGGGATCGATCCGAATGCGGGACACAAGTTCATCGCCGATGACGTGCTCGAAGTGCTGCCGCGGCTCGCGCGACGTGGGGAAAAGTTTGACGCCATCGTGCTCGACCCACCGACATTTTCCCGCGGCAACAAGGGCCGCCGCTGGCAGGTCGGGCAGGATTTGGAGGAGCTGGTGATCGCGGCGATGGATCTCGCTGCGCCGCGTTCGCGCATCCTCGTGTCCACAAATTGCACGACGATCCAGTTCGCGGATCTGGAGCGCATCGCGCGGTTTGCGCTGAAGTTCCACCGGCGTCCGGGCGACCTGCATCGCGAGGCGCAGCCGCCGGATTTCCCACCGGGCCACGGCGCGAGGACGCTGTGGATTTCGCTGCGCGGCTGAGGTCAGCGCGGACGTAGTGCGAGGTCGAGGAAGACGGCGGCGACGAAGACCACGCTGACGAATGCATTGCTCTGGAAGAACGCGCGGTTGATGCCGCGGACATCGAGTGAGCGGGCGCTGCGCTGCTCGAAGATGAGCGCGGCGGAGACCAGCGTGAGGCTGCCGAAGTACACGCGACCGAGCGCGGCCAGCCATCCGAATCCCACGAGCGCTGCAAGCATGAGCCAGTGCAGCGCGGCGGCGACGGCGAGGCTGCGCGCGATGCCCATTTTTACCACGAGCGAATGCAATCCCTCGGCGCGATCGAATTCGTGATCCTGCGTGGCGTAGATGATATCGAAGCCCGCGACCCACAGCAGCACGGCGAGCGCGAGCGAGAGCGGCGCGAGATCGAAATGCCCGCGCACCGCGAGCCACGCGCCGACGGGCGCGACGGAGAGCGCAAGGCCGAGGAAGAAATGGCTGAAGTGCGTGAAGCGCTTCGTGAGCGAGTAGAGGAACACGAGCGCGATCGCGAGGGGCGAGAGCCAGAAGCAGAGCGGATTGATGAACCGCGTGGTGATGACAAATCCGGCGGCGCTGAACGCGAGCAGCACGATGGCCGCGGGCTTTGGCAGCAGTTTGTGCCGTGCAGCGGTGCGCGGATTGCGCTGATCGAGTTCCCAATCCGCTAGCCGGTTGAAGACCATGGCCGCGGTGCGCGCAAAGACCATCGCGAGCAGGATGAGCGCGCAAATTTTCCATCCGGGGAATCCGCCAGCGGCGACGGCCATCGAGCCGAGCGCGAAGGGCAGCGCGAAGATCGTGTGCGAAAAGCGGATGAACCGAAGCGCGTCGGCGATCATCGCGTGGATATGGGCCGTGTCATGCACTGTGGCGGAAGGGGCGAATTCAGGGTTGCGCCGTTCGCGGGCCGGTGTCCCACGGAAGTCGCTGCGTTCCAATCCTTGCTCGTATGTGCGCGAAGGCCTGTGGAACTGGGAGCGAAAGCTGTCAGGAAAGCGGGGCCGCCGCGGGAGATGCAACTCACGCGGCAGTGATGTTGGTGGCCACGGCTTGCCCTTGCACACGTCCGCAAGGACGTGATGCGCAGCCCATCATGAGGCTCCGACATCCGTTGCTCCAAACTCGAACCGTTGAATGAGCGGGCGCGGATGCATCGCGCCCGGCTCGCATTTGCAAGTGTGAGTGTGAACAATATCACCACTCTGTACGCTGGCGTCGCCATTGCCAAGGACACACTCCAGTTCAGCCTGTGCGGCTGCCCAACGACGCCAGGGGCAGGACCGCATCCTGCGCGAGTTTTACCAGCGCCTGCACGCCGCCGGAAAAATGCCCGTGGTGACGCTGACCGCAGCGATGCGAGAGCTCATCGTGCTCTTCACCGCATGCTCAAAACCCACACTTCCATTCCATCACCTCCGAGGCGATCCACCCATAATCCCAAGCGCCCCCTGAAAGCTCCCCAGACGCCGGGGTTTGGGGCCGACGAGGCCCGAAAACGAATCTGCGAGTTGCGGTGCGATTCCAGTGTGAATCTTTCCGGCTGATCCAAAGTTCTACGCGCCACTCCGACTGCGGGAGCGAAAAACCTGTGTCGCAGCGCCCAAAATCTTTAGTCTAAAATCCGAACTCTGAAATTTCCCTCACGGCACCATCCGCCCGAGACACTCGATGAGGTAGGGCAGCAGTTGCTTCTTGCGCGAGACGACTCCGTCGAGCTGCCAGATCGGCGTGGATTGCGCCGTGCCCGATGGGGCGTGTGCGACGGGCGAGGCGATGGTGCTCAGGAAACGATCGTCGCCGCGCACTAGCAGCAGGCTGCTTTGCGTGGTGATGTCCGTCACGAGCAGCGCGGCGAAGAGCAGGCCCTCGCGTTGTTGCCGAGCGTCGAGCACGGCGAGGAGCGCGTCGCGTTTTTCGGCGAAGTGCGCGAAGGTGAGTTCCTCGACCTGCGCGACGACGAAGCGGAATCCGTTTTCCGTGTATGGTTTCGAGTCGGCGGTGATCGCCTCCTCCGCGGTGAGCGTGAGCAGCGGGCTGCCGACGCTGAAGAGTTCGCGCGCATACGCGTCGGCATCCACTTCGGCGGCGTTCGCGAGTTCGTCGCGGATTTTGCGATCGGTCGGCGTCGTCGTCGGCGAAGTGAGGTTCAGCGTGTCGCTGATCAGCCCTGAGAGCAGGACGCCCGCGATTTTCCGCGGCACCGCGATGCCCGCATGCGCGAAGCAGAGCGCGACGATCGTGCTCGTGCTGCCGACGGGGTTGTTCCAGAACAGCACGGGCGTCGCGCTCGTGAAGCCGCCGAGCCGGTGGTGGTCGTATATTTCGAGGATCGGCACCTGGTCCGCGCCACGCACGGCCTGATCGAGCTCGTTGTGATCCACGAGGATGAGCTGGCGCGGGATGGACTTGATGAAGTCCGACTTCGACAGGATGCCGCAGAGCTTCCCGTGATCGTCCACGACGGGAAAAACGAACGCGCTCGTATCCGCCGCGCGCTGGCGTGCCTCGGCGAGCCGCATGTCCTTTCGGAAGGAAAGAAAATCCGTCTCGACCATGCGGCCGGCGCGCACCGCGCCGCGGCTCATGAGCACGGTGGTCGCGGTGTCACTCGGCGAAGTGATCAGCGTCACGTCCGCGGCGCGGGCTGCGATTTCCACCTCGGGCTCGATCGCGTGGCCGCCGGTGACGACGACCGCATGGGCGCGCAGTTCGATCGCGAGCTGCTGGATGTGCGGGCGGTCGCCGACAAAGACGACGACCTTGCGTCCTGTGTCGCGGTAGCTCTTCAGCCGCGGGCCGAAGCTGTCCTGCCGCATCGCGCCGACGAGGAGGAACAGCTCTTCCTCCGCCGTCGAAAGCTCGCCGCAGATCGGCCGCCCGTGCACCGTGCGCGCGATGTCCGCGAGCGACGCGGTGACGGTGCGCGCGGCACCGGATTCCGCTTCCTCGTGCGGCGGGATGAGGTGGTGCATGATCTTGAAGGAATTCAGCAGGCCTGTGCAGCGGAGTCGGTCGTCCACCACGGGCAGGCCGCGCAGGCGGCGTCGATCAATGAGCTGCACGGCCTCGTAGATCGGCGTGTTCACATGCACGCTCACGACATTTGGCTGCATCACGTCCTGCACGCGCGGGCTCAGGTCGGTGAGCAGCGCGGGTGTCTCGACGCCGAAACGTTGCAGTGCAAAATCAATCCGCGGATTCGTAGGCCCGCAGCGCGCAGGGATCACATCCTGCCAGCCAGTGAGGCGCTTGAGTTCCGCGCAGCCGATGGCCGAGCAGATCGAATCCATGTCGGGATTCCTGTGGCCGATGACGATGGTTTGCACGGCGCGGAGGAAAGCACGCTTTGTTCCTGCGGGAAGGAGAAAAGGCGCGCGTTCCGTTCAGCCGCCCGGAACATCGGGGCGGACTGCGGAATTTCACCTGTCCGTCACGCGCCGAGTTCGCGGAGCGTGTTGCAGGCCGCGTCGAAAAGGTGCGGCTGCGCGAGTGCTGCGATCGCATCCGCAACCGCGGAATCCTCGCCCGCCGCGCGTATCTCCGCGACCATCCGCAGAAGCGCGGCCTGACGCGCGGCGGGCGGATGCTGCTCAAGGCCGAGCAGCCATTCAGCCAGCCGCCTGTCTTCGGAGACGCTGTGCAGCAGGGTCACGAGCTGTTCGGGGATTGCGTGGTCAGGCATGAGACAGTTGAGGCACCTGTATCGTGGCGGCGATACTGTTGTTTACGGAGGTTTTTTGTGGGTCAGATGGGGACAACGAGCGGAGGAGTTTTACAGAGATTTGTTTGTTGAAGTGGAACAAAAACTACCGCTCGAAAAGGCGTGAGTCCGAGCGCGTCGTGCGAAATGTCTGCTTTCGATTGCGGGCCCGTAGCCCAGCTACTTGCCGACACGAATCCGTTCTTCAGGGCAGTCACGGTGAAGCGGCTGAAGATGCAAAATTGTGCGGTTGGACCCGCTCCTGAATCCGTGTGCCCGACATTGCGTTGATATTGACAATAGCTGTGACAGTGACACGCGATGGGAGGAGCGGATGTCGCGCAGAGGCGCAAAGAGATGCGCACTGTTTCACACTCACCCCGGTGGGTGAATGCCTGCTTGTCTGCATCTGCTTCTTCTTTGCGCCTTTGCGCGACATCCCATCGTCGGATTTAGGTTGAGACGCTGCCGGAAATGGAGGCCGCCATCGAGCAGGAGATGCACCCGCTCTGGAACACCCCGGCCCGCGTCCACTCCCTGATCGGTGACAACGCCGTCCACTCTCAAACAAACGCTTCCTCCAAAAAGCAAACGTCCTGTTTCAACTGAGTTGGTATCAGTGGAATTTTATGAGGGCAGAAAAGCGGGGATCGGACTGGAGTTTGAGCGCGAGGCGCGCGAGGCGGTTCAGGAAATCCAGATCGATCCGCAACGTTTCCCCGCGGGCGGGAAAGGCGCGCGTCGGCCGGTCATGCAGCGGTTCCCTTTCATCATCCACTTCGCGGAACTGCCCGATGCGATCTGGATTCTCGCCTTTGCCCACACGAGCCGGAAGCCGGGCTACTGGCGGCGGAGGCTGTGACGCAATATCACGTCGCGATGAACTTCGCGCAGAAGGCGCCGTCCACGGCGTCCACCCAGGGGCGGATGTGGCGGGTGGTGTGGAGGCGCAGGCCGGGGATGGTGCGCGCGGCTTCGTCGGCGACGTGTTCGTTTTCCTCGGGCTCGAGGGAGCAGGTGGAATAGACGAGCGTGCCGCCGCTTTTCAAAAGCCCGGCGCAACGGCGCAGGAGCGCGAGCTGTTGCGCCGGCATGCGGAGGAAATCTTCTTCGCTCAACCGCCAGCGCACGTCCACGCGGCGGCGGATGACGCCGGTGTTGCTGCACGGCGCGTCCACGAGGATGCGATCGAAACTGCGTGGTGCGAGTTCCGGCGATTCCTTCATCGTGTCGAGGACGAGCGCGCGGACGTTCGTTGTGCCGAGGCGTTCGCAATTTTCGCGGAGGCGCGCGACGCGGCTTTCCCACAGGTCGCTGGCGATAATGCGGCCTTCGTTGCGCATGAGCGCGGCGAGCGCGGTGGTCTTGCCGCCGGGTGCGGCGCAGGCGTCGAGGACGAGTTCGCCAGGCTGCGGATCGAGCATGTCGCAGGCGGCGAGTGTGCTTGGGTCCTGCACGTAGCAGAGGCCGCGTTCGAGCCAGTCAACCGGGATGCGCGGGGCGCGGAGCGCGAGCGGGTGGAAGGGATGCGGCTCGGCACCGGGCAGCGAGGCGAGGAGTTCGTCGCGCGTGGTGCGGAGGGTGTTTGCGCGGAGGAGGACGGGTGCGGGGGTGTTGTTCCATTCGGCCAGCGCGAGCGCGGCCTCGGCACCGAAATTTGACGTCCATTTTTCCAGCAAAAAATCGGGATGGCTCGTGCGGACGGGGAGCGGTGCGGTGGCGAGCGCGGACTGCAAAGAATCGCGTTCGCGGTCGGCGCGGCGGAGGATGGCGTTCACGAGTCCGCCGGCACGGCGCGAGAGGGAGACGGTCTCCTTCACGATGGCAAAGGCGGGCATGCGCGTGTGGAAAAGCTGGTAGAGCCCGAGGCGGAGGACGGCGCGCGTGTCGTCGTCCACCTCGCCATCTCGCAGGCGGGCGATGAGGAAGTCGAGTTCGCTCAGGCGGCGCAGGACGCCGTAGTAAAGTTCGGTGACGAGCGCGCGGTCGCGGTCGGAGAGCTTCGAGGAGGCGAGCTTTTCGTGCAGCAGTTCGTCCGCGTGCGGGCGCTTGCGCTCCCACTCGGCGAGCAGGCGGTGTGCGGTGGAACGGGCGTTGGCAGCCACGAAAATTTCTCCTGCAGCTAGCGGCGCACCTTTTTCTGAAGCCCGGCGACCATCGCGCGGACGTGCGGGTATTTCTGCCGCGGGATGAGCACCGCGAGGCTGGTCGGGTAGCTTCCGAGCTGCAAAATCTCGATCTCCACGTAGCGCACACCCCACGCGTTCATCTCGGGGCGCGTGGCCTTGTAGATGTCGATCGTGTAGCGCCCCACGAGCGCGCTGCCGTAGTCCTCGACGATGTATTCATCGCCCGTGGCCAGAATCCGGAAGCGCGTGCCCGCGGGAAGCCAGCTCCAGTCTGCCGCGGCACTGTGTGTGGGCTTGAGGTAGCCGCCGACCGCCGTCGCGCGCCCGCCGGGTTCGCTGTGATGATACGCCGTCGTGCGGACATACATCCGGCGCGAGGCCGTGGTGCTGATCGGCCGTTCGGGCCGGACCGCGAGGGTTTGCAGACGTTCGGGCTTCGCGCCGGGCTTCGCGCCGGTGCCCGTTCCGGTGCAGGCCGCGAGCGCGGAGGCGGCGGCGAGGACGATCGTGCGGAGTATGGCCGGGGTTTTCATCAGGGAACCCGGTTGTTTACCGGAAAGGGAGGGAGCGTGGGAACAGAAAAGGATGGGACGGCGGACGTTCCGCGCAGCGATATCGCGAAGCGCGTTCCCATTCGCAACGCGCTTGCGGCGGGCCGAACGTCCAACGTCCAACGCCGGAGGCTGGCCGGCGTCACAGCGGACGTCCTCAACGCAGGAAGCGGCAGAGGTTCTCCTGCTCCCACTCCTGCGAGCGACGATAGTGGCGGAAGCGGCGCTCCTTTTTCAGAAAGCCCTCGTGATGCACGATGCGCCGGCCCGCGCGGTCGTGCCGGTCGGGCACCACGGCGTGCAGCATTTCGTGGAAGACGACGTATTCGAGATACCACGTCGGCACAAACTGCCGGTCCAGCAGCGGGTGGATGCGGATCATCCGATCCTCCTCCTGAATGCTGCCAAAGACGATGTAACTTCTTGGCCGCTCGCGGCGGCGGCGACCCCAGATGATTGTGTATTCGCGGAGACGGTTGCGAAAATAACGTGCGTTCAGCTTGTCGAAGATCGCACGGAGATCGAACCAGCGGCCCTCCGAGGCGAACTCGAACTGCCGCTGGAATGGCGTGCGGATCGTCGCGAGGTGGCGCTTTCGCGAGCGGGCGGCGGGCCGGGTTGCGGTGCGTTTCCTTCCGCGGGCGGTGGGTTTTCGGGCAGTCTGGCGCTTGCTCATGGCGTGCATTGGACACGCAAACCACGGGCACGTTCACTCCCGGCGCAAACGACTATATCTCGGGCTGAATTGATTTTTCCAGCTCGCCCAAAAGCTGCTCCAAACGGGCCACGCGAGTGCGGAGTTTATGGAGGCTATGGATCTGCGCGACCTGCTCCTTCCACTCGCGTGCGGGAACCGCCGGGCTGCCCATGTAGATCTGTTTCACGGCGAGCGTCTTGCTCACGCCGGCCTGTGCGCCGACGATCACGCCGTCGCCGATCTCCACATGCCCGACTGTGCCGACCTGTCCCGCGAGGGTGACGTAATCGCCGATTTTCGTGCTCCCCGAGACGCCGACGAACGCGCACAGGATGCAATGTTTTCCGATGACGACGTTGTGGCCAATTTGCACAAGGTTATCAATTTTCGTCCCCTCACCGATCCACGTCCGCCCGAAGCGCGCGCGGTCCACGGTGGAGTTCGCGCCGATCTCGACGTCGTCGTCCACCTGCACGATTCCGATTTGCGGGATTTTCACGTGCCGTCCGTCTTGCAGCTCAAAGCCGAAGCCGTCGCCGCCAAGCACCGCGCCACTGTGCAGGATGACGCGGCTGCCGATTTTGCAGCGGAAGCCGATCATCACGCGCGGATGGATGAGGCAGCCGCCGCCGATCTGTGCCTCGTGCCCGATGTAGCTGTGCGCGCCGACGACGGTCCCGTCGCCAATGGACGCGCCTGCCTCGATCACCGCATGCGGCTGGATGCTCACGCCTGCGCCGAGCCTCACCCCCGGTGCGAGGACCGCGGTGGGATGCACGCCCGGTGCGAAATGCACGGGCGGCGGCGCGAATTTTTCGATGACCTTGGAAAATGCGAGCGTCGGGTTTTCGCAGCGGATGCACGCTGCGGGAACCTCCTCGGCGAATCCGAGCGGCACGAGGGCGACGGTGGCCTTCGACGCACGGAGCTTCAAAAGGTATTTCGGATTTCCGAAAAAAGTGACCTCGCCCGGCAGTGCCTCGGCGAGTGCGGCGGCGCCGGAAATCTTCGCCGAACCGTCGGCCCCGGAAGCAAGCTGGCCGCCAACGAGGGCGGCCAGCTCTGAAACGGTCATCTCCACGATGGGCTTACTTCTTGGGCTTTTTCGGATCCGCAGGCTTCTCGGGCTCGGCGGAAGCTTTCGGGCGCGTCGCGTTGAGCTTCTCGACGATCTCCTTCGTGAAATCGTAGCTGGCCTTTGCGGAGATCACGACCGGGATGTTGTTGATGCTGTTGCCCGAGGTATCAAAAACGAGGTCGTAGTTTTCCGAATCGGTCTTGGCCTTCACGATCTCGAGGATTTCCGCCACGATGCCGTTGCGGATGCGGAGCGTCTGGTCGGCGAGCTGCTTCTCCTTCTCGGCCTGGTACTGCTGAAGTTCGCGCATCATCGTCTGCCATTCGCCGATCTTGTCGTCGCGCTCCTTCGCCTTTTTCTGCGCGGTCGCCTGCGCGAGTTCGGGCTTCTTGATTTCGTCATTGAGCTTCTCGATCGAGTCTTGGAGTTCCTTGCGCTTTTCCATGCGCTCATCGAGGTCGCGCTTCAGCGTGGAGCGCGTATTGCTCATCGTGGTTTCGGCGTCTTTCGTCTTCCAGTAGGACTCGAAGATTTTCTTCATGTCCACCGTGCCGACTTTCAGTTCGGCGCAGGCGGTTCCCGCAGACGCGAGCGAGAGGATGAAGGACAGGATTGGGATGATGAGGTGTTTTTTCATGTGTGAAGATGTGATGTGTGAAGGTGTGATTAGACCCGCGAGGGCGCTCAATATTTGTAACCGATGTTGAATTGGAATTTGCCGCCGGAGTTGTTGAACCGGTCGGACAGCATGGGGATGCCGTAGTCAATGCGGATCGGGCCGATGGACGGGATCTCCAGCAGGAGGCCGATGCCGTAGTTGCTGTTCAGCCCGCCGGAGCCGTTCGGATCCTTCTTGGCGCTGAACTGATACGAGCCGCTGCTTACGAAGCCGATGTCATAGAAAAGTGCCGCGCGCACTTTCTCAATGATCGGGATGGTGTATTCCGCCGTGAAGCGCGCGAGCGAACGTCCCCCGATGGGCTCGCCGAAGTTGTCTTTCGGGCCGACATCACGGAAGCGGAAGCCGCGCAGGCTGTTCGGACCGCCGAGATAGAGGCGGTCGAAAATCGGCACGCGGGTACCATTCGACCAGGTGTCCACTCCGGCGATCTGGCCCTCGAAGGACAGGATCGTGTCGCCCGGCAGCGCGATGTATTTCGAGGCGCTGAGGTCGAAGCCGTAGATGCTCTCATTGCCGCCGAGGAAGCCGCCGGCGACGTAAAGCTGCGCGTCCGCGCGCCAGCCCTTGGTGGGAAGATAGACGCGGTCGCGCGAATCGTAAGTGATGGAGCCGCTGACCTGGCTCTTCAGCCAGTTCTGCTGCTCCGCGCGGATCTGCGGCGAGACAAAGGGGGAGAAGCTGTGGAGGTCGATTTCCTCGAGACGGTATTCGAGGCGCAGCGCCGTAAAATCATTGAGCGGATAGCGCATGAACACTTCGCCGCCGTAGCGCCGCTCATTGTACACGCTGCTCGTGAAGGCCGCGTCGCGGTAGTAAAGTTCGCCACCGAGGGAGAGCCTCTTGTCCATGAAGTACGGCTCGGTGAGGCTGATGATGAAGTCCTTACGCTGCGAGCCGTACTGGATGCGGGTGCGGAATTTCTGCCCTCCGCCCGTGAACGCATTCTTCTTCTTTTCACCGTTGGCCGTCTTGCCCGGCCAGTTGAACAAATCGAAATTTCCCTGCGTCAGCTCGACGAATCCGAGCAGGCTGTCCACGGAACTGAAGCCCGCGCCGAAATTGAACGAGCCGGTCTGCTTCTCGGCCACGTCCACATTCAGATCGCGGCGGCCGGGCACGGAGATGAGCGGCTCGGCGGGACGCACCTCGGTGCGGGAGAAATATTGCAGGTTGTCGAGGCGCGCACGGCTCGCGTCCATGCGCACGGTGTTGAAAATATCGCCGGGCGCGAGCGCGAGTTCGCGGCGGATCACCTTGTCCTTTGTCTTCGTGTTGCCGGCGATGTTCACCTTGTCCACGTAGTAGGCCACGCCTTCGTCGAGCTGGAAATTGACGTCCATCCGTCCGCCGCCCGTGGGCACCGGCGATGGGATGACCGCAAGATCGAGGTAGCCCTTCGTGCCGTACATGTCGCGGATGGTCTTGATGTCCGCTGCGAGCGTCTGCGGCGAAAAAATCGCGCCGGGCTTGAGCTTCAGCCGCTGCGTGATCTCGTCCGCGGCGAACACGCGCGCACCGGAGAGCGACGTCCTGCCGACGTGGAACTGCTGGCCTTCGACGATGTGGAAAGCGACCTCCACCTTCGAGCCGGTGCGCGAGACGCCGGGCCGCTTCACGTCCACCTGGATGAAGCCCTTGCTCTGGTAAAGCTCGCGAATCGCACGCACGTCCTCGTCGAACAGATCGTTGTTCAGCTTGCCCGCCGTCGCGGAGAGGAAGTTCATCACGCCCTTCGGCTTGGTCTTCACGATCTTCAGGAGTTCCGAGCGCTTCACCGAGTTGTTCCCGACAAAGACGGTGCTGTTGATGCTGCCCTTCGCACCCTCCGTCACCGTGAACACGGCGCGCACCGCGCCCTCCTTGCCGACATTTTCCGTGCGGTAGCGCACGTCCACGTCGCCGTAGCCCTTGCCCTGATAATACTCGATGACCTTCTGCCGGTCCGCCTCCAGCGACGACTCGCTGACGGCACCTCCGACCTTCGATGAAATTTCCTTCTGCAGCTTCGCGGTCGTCGCCTGCGTGTTGCCGTTGAAGACGACCTCCGCGAGCGTGCTCTTCGTAGTCACGAGGACGATCACGCGGATGCCGTCACCCTGCGGCTCGCCGTAGATCCGCACGTTCGAGACGTTGCCGGTCGCGTGAAGATTGCGCACGTCCTCCTCCGTCACCCGCGGCGAATACGGACGCCCCACGCGCGTGCGCATGTTCGCGATGATCCTCTCCTTCGACACCGTCTGCGGTCCCACGAACTGCACATCGATCGCCCTCACCAGCGGCATGCCGGGCGCCTCCTGCGCATGTGCGGTCTGCGAAACGAAAAGCGCCAGCGGCGCGACCGGCAGAATCAGGATCGCGGCAATGCAGTGGGTGAGGATGCGTGACTTCATGTGGTTGGTATGGAGCGCCGGAAGGATGCCCCCGGCGCGAAGCGTCGTATTAGCCGGAGTGCGAGCGTCAAGGTCAAGCGGGCTTTTGTCACGAAATCCAATGGAGCGCCGCGCACTGGTAGCCGCGTTTGTGAAAGCGCGGGCTGATTTTTTCCGAGAGGCCCGTGACGAAGGATCAGCCCGCGCTTTCACAAGGGCGGCTACGCGGTGCGGCTACCTGCGCCCGAGCTTGTATTCGAAGCTGTCCACCAGCGCGAGCCAGCTCGCCTCGATCACGTTGTCGCTCGCACCCACGGTGCCCCAGGTGTCATCGCCGTCCGTGCTCGTGATGAGCACGCGCGTGCGCGCGCCGGTGCCCTGCTGACCGTTGATGATCCGCACCTTGTAATCCTCAAGCTGGATGCCCGCGATCTTCGGGAAAAATGGCGCGAGCGCCTTGCGCAGCGCGGCGTCGAGTGCATTCACCGGGCCATCGCCCTCGGCGACCACGTAGGCCTCCTCGCCCTTCACCTTCAGCTTCACCGTCGCTTCGCATTTGTCCCACGCGCCATCCGCGGTGCGGCGGAATGACACGTGATACTCGTGCAGTTCAAAGAGCGGCTTGTGCCTCCCGAGATGCTTGCGGATCAGCAGCTCGAAGCTGCCCTCCGCGGCCTCGAATTCGTAGCCGTCATTCTCCAGCCGCTTCACGCTCGCGAGGATCTCCTTCACCTCCGGCGCACCCTTTTCAAAAGTGAAGCCCAGCGCCTCGGCGCGCATCAGCACGTTGCTCTGGCCGCTGAGTTCGCTCACCACGATTGTGCGGTGGCTGCCCACGAGCGCGGGGTCCACGTGCTCGTAAGTGCGCGTCAGTTTCTGCACCGCGTTCACATGCGTGCCGCCCTTGTGCGTGAACGCCGCGCCGCCCACGTACGGCGCCCGGATGTTCGGCGGCACGTTCGCGAGTTCCGCGACGAAGTGCGAGAGGTCGCGCAGATTCTCCAGCTTCGGCACGACTTGCCGGCCCATCTTGAGCTGCAACGTCGGGATCACGCTCACGAGATCGCAGTTCCCCACGCGCTCGCCGTAGCCGTTGATCGTCCCCTGCACCTGCACCGCGCCCACGCGCACCGCCGCGAGCGCATTCGCCACGCCCACGCCGGAATCATTGTGCGTGTGGATGCCCACGGGATTGCCGAGCCGCGCGATCACTCGCGCCGTCATGTCCGCGACCTCGTCGGGCAGCGAACCGCCATTCGTGTCGCACAGCACGACGAGATCCGCACCGCCTTCGACCGCCGCTTCGAGCGTCAGCAGCGCATGTTCCCAGTCGTCCTTCGCGCCGTCGAAAAAATGCTCCGCATCATAGATCACCTCGCGGTCGCGCTTTTTCAAAAAGGCGACCGTGTCGCGGATCATGCGCCGGTTCTCGTCCGCGGAAACGCGCAGCACATGCTCCACATGCAGCGCCCAGCTCTTGCCGAAAATCGTCACCGCCGGCGTCTCCGCATCCAGCAGCGTCTTCACCTGCGCGTCCTTCGCCACGGGCGTGTTCTTCGCGCGCGTCATCCCGAATGCCGTGATTTTCGCGTGCTTCCACTTTCGCTTCGCCGCCTCGCGGAAAAACTCGATGTCCTTCGGATTGCTCCCCGGCCAGCCGCCCTCGATGTAATCAATCCCAAACGCATCCAGCTTCTCCGCCACGCGGATCTTGTCCACGACCGAGAACGAAATCCCCGTGCCCTGCGTGCCATCGCGGAGCGTCGTGTCGTAGAGCGTGAAGCCTTTGGTTTTCATAAAAAGGGCGCGCACGCTAAGGCGGGCCGCCATGCGCCGCAATGACGAATGACGGACTAATGCAAAGGCGTTAAGAAGAAGCAGATGCCAGCAAGCAGGCATTCACCCACCGGGTGAGTGTGAACCAATGCGCATCTCTTTGCATCTCTGCACCTTTGCGCGACATCCGCTCCTCCCATCGCCGGAGTTAGGATAAATGCCGAGCCAACCGCAAAACAGGCAAGGAGACCGAACGGTGCGCCAACGGCGCAAACCATACCAGCCTGGGGCAACGCCCCAGGCGCGTGATGGAGAAACAACCGAGGGCTGAAAGCCCGATCCATGTGCAGACGCGTGTGCGATGGGACGGGCTTTCAGCCCTCTGCATTTTCAACATCAAACCCTGGGGCGTTGCCCCAGGCTGGTATGAGGCTGGGCCTTTGGCCCTGCGACCCATCCCATTTCAACTGCATCGTCCGGTCTCAACGCTGTTCGCGCGCGCGGCGGCTCACGATGATCGCGAGCGCTGCGAGGAAGATTCCCGCGGCGGCGGTGCAGAGCGAGAGGCGCCAGAGGCGCGGGCGGTACGTGAAGACGATCTCGTGCGGGCCGTCGGAATTCACGAGGACGCCGAGGAAGGCGTGGTTCACTCGGAACGGCTCGGACTTTTTGCCGTCGACGGTCACGACGTAGTTCCCCTGCTCAAAGGCCTCGCCGAGCACGACGGCTCCGGGTGCGGTGGCGTTCACGCGGAATGCGGTGCTGTTGGCGGTGAGGCGGTGAGGCGGTAGTCGGTCGCGGGGACGACGGTGCGCTCGGGGAGCGTTGTGGCGTCACTTTTCAATGCCGCAGGGACGGGCGTGCCGGGCTGCACTGCTGCCAGCGGGAGGCCGCGCTTGCCCCTTACCAGATCCATGAGTTCGCCCGGCTCCGCGTAGGTCGCTATGCGATCTGTGAAGAATGCGCGCGGCCATGCGGAGGGGTTTTCGTGGAGCAGCATGTCCATGCGGGCATGCGACACGAGGCCGTGGATTTCCGACGCATTCGCGACCGGCGTGCCGACGACGAACCGCACACCGAAGATGTCGAGCCCGGGCAGGAGCTCCGGGATTTGCTGTTCCAGGATGAACACGCGCCAGAGCCAGACGCGCTGAAAGCCCGCGGCATCCGCGAGTTCCCACTGCCAGCGGTTGCTCACGGCATCGCAACTGAACGGCGACTCGAGCCCGTACACCGCGTTAAAACTCGGTGTAAGGTTCATATACGTCCCGACGATGCGCGACGGAGCATGCGACGTGGCGATCATGCCGCGGATTTTCTCGATCGCCGCGGACTTCGCTTGGAAGTCGGGCCGTTCCTGCGGGCTCATCACATAGGCGTCGAATTTTACCTCCGCATAGTACGCATGGCGGAAGTGGATCGCGAAAAATGCGGCGGCCACTGCGAGCCAGCCGCCTGTGCCGAGGCCGGTCTGCGCGCTTCGCCGCCAAAGCAGCGGAAGTGCGATCACCGCCGCGGCGAGTGCGGTCGCGTAGCCGATGAAGAACGGGCTTTTTGCGACGGTGTTCCCGACTGCGAGCAGCGACAGTCCTGAGCGGTGCGCCGCGTGCGTGAACCCAAAGTAGGACGCGTAGAGCGCGCCGACGGCGATGCAGAACATCACAAAGTCGCCACGCCACGCCGGATCATTACGCCGGTCGAGGCAGTCGCGCAGGCCGAATGCAGCGAGCACGAAGGTGAGTACGATCGCGGCGACGGAGAAGCAGTTGTCCACATGCCAGATTTTCCCGAGGAAGGGCATCGCGGCGATCCACGAGGGCGGCACGACGCCGAAGGCAAATGCGAGCGCGCACGCGGCGGCGATCACGCACGCGAGCCAGAGCGGTTCGCGGGCGAGCGAACGCGCACGGACGAGCGACCAGAGCACACCGAGGAGGAGTAGGAAATTTCCGGACGGGTCGAAGTGCTCTTCGGCCCGGCAAAGCTGACGCGGGAAAAGATCGTCGAACAAGCCCACGAGCAGGGAAGGCTGGTTCTGATAGACTTCCATCTTGTCGTAGATCGTGCGCGCGTTTGCGAGCAGATCCACGAACGTCATCCAGAACGGCGCGGCGACGAGCGCGAAGATTGCGTTCGCCGCGAGCATCGCGGCGACAGGGCCGAGGCGTTCGCGCCACGGCAGCGGGCGCAGCAGCAGCGCGAGGAGGCCCGCGCCATTCAGCGTGCCGAGGAGGATGACGCCCTCCTTCATCGCGCCGCTGTTGAAAAGCGCGATGCTGGCGATGACATGCAGCGGCATCCAGCGCAGCACATCGCGGAACGATCGCCCGCGCAACGCATGCACCCACGCCAGAAGCACCCACGGCGCATAGCACATCGTGAAATGCGCGGCGTGATTGAACCGGTATGCGAAGTGCCCGATGAACGACGCGGACGCGGCGAGCAGCAGGGCGATGCCGGCGCGCTGCACAGCAGCGAATACGACGAGGCCGATGCCCCACGCGAAAAGCACACGCGCGAGAATGAACTTCAGATCCCACGCCCACGGCTCGCCATCTGCAATGACGGGGATGATGTGCAGCGGGTCGCCGAACATCGAGATCCCCTGCCCTTGCAGGCCGGTTCCGCAGGCTGCGTAGCGGTTCCGCAGCGGCCATTCACCCTGCGCGAGCGCCTCGTGCTGGATGTGCGAGTATGGCACAAAGGCCCACATCATCGCAGCGAGGTCGCTACCCTTGACGGTCTTCACCACGGCTTTCTTCGCCCCCGGCAGGCTCGGAAAGCCGCCGTAAAGCGCGCGCGCCCCGTTGTTCGGCGAGACGAAGCTGCGGCCCAGGAAAATCATGGGATGGCACGTGATGAGCACGCCCGCGAGCGCGGCGCAGAACAGCGCGGTCTTTGGCCGCGCACTTGCCCATGCGGCAAATTTTTCGGCGAGCCTTGCGCCCGCTCCGCCGAAGCGCCGCGCGAGGAGCGCGCACAGTCCGCCAAAGAGAATCGCCGTGGTGAAAAATTCCACGAGCACCACGCCCCATCCCGGCCAGAGATCGCCCGGCACGCCGAGCGGACGTTCCATTTCAAAGAGCATCTCGATGCCGGGGACGAGCCGGAGCTTCATCGTGCCGTCGCCGAGGCTGCCGATGATTTCCCGCGCCATCGGCTTCACGCGCTCGACCGCGTACCGGTGGAGCACGCGACCCGTGGTGTCCTCGATGCGCGGATGGCGGAGTTCCATCATGCCGCCGGACACGAGCGGCTGGAAAAGCAGCGCGTCGCAGTCCTCGACGCGCACTTTCATGCGCACGGTGCTCGGCGTTTCGGATTTTGCGACCTGCACGCGGCCCGATGGCAGCAGGCTGATGCCGCCGTAAATCGCCTTGCCGATCTGCATGGTGCCGTCGGCAGGCGAGGCGATCTCCGCGACAAAATCAACGGTCGCTCCCGGCGGATACCACGGCGAGAAAGGCCGCATATTTACGAGCACGATGCAGAGGATCGCGAAGACGATTCCGGCGACGACATGCGTGCGGATGCCGCCGGAAACCCGGTGGAGGGTGGGCTGTGTGGGCTGGGTCAAGACGGCGGCCTTCTAAGAAAGAGGCGTGCCAGCGGCGGTGCCGTTCACAGCTTCAGCTTCCCGAATGCCTCTTCGAGCGCGGCCTTCCACTTCGCGTAGCCGGCCTTGTTCGGGTGCAGCATGTCGGGGAATTCGGCTTTCTTGCAGCTCCCGGTCCCGTCGTCGAAAAGGGCCCATGTGTCGCAGATCACGATGCGGCCGTTCTTCTTTGCGAAGTCCTCGATGAGCGCGTTCAGCTCACGGATTTTCTCCGGAAATTTTCCGGCCTGCGGTCCGCGCGGCATCACGAGATTGATCACGATCCGCACGTTGCGGTTCTGCTTTTCCAGCTCGGCGACGATGACCTTGATGTTGTCAATCACCTGCGCGGGCGTGCCACCGAGCGCGAGATCGTTCGTGCCGATGAGCATGCTCACCGCGCGCGGATGAAGATCGATCACATCCTCCTTCAATCGGTAGCGCAGGCCGCGCGAAGTGTCGCCGCTGATGCCGCGGTTCGCGACGGTGAAATTCGGGAAGTCCTTTGCGAGGTCGTTTTGGCCATCGCTCCAGCCCTGCGTGATGCTGTCGCCGAAGAAAACCACGGGGCGCTGCTCACCGGCCTTGTCCTTTGAAAACTGCACGCGGCGCACCATCCACAATTTTTGAAACCACGCCCCCTGCTGCAGCGGGCCCGCACCGGGGAACACATTCTCCGGCGGCATCGCGAGCGCGGTGTACTGGCTCACGGCGAGCGCCATTTTCTGCGCGGGCTGGCCGCGGCGCTGTGCAAAAAGCCACGGCAAAAGATTTGGCTCGGCGTAGGCGTAGGTCCACGAATCGTGCTGCACGCCGGGATACTCGGTGTGCGCGGCCTTGCCGCCGGCGGCGCGCATTCCGGCGACCATGTCCTGCGTGCGCACGGGCACCACGACATTGTCCGCGAGTCCGTGAAATGCCCACACGGGCACGCCCTTCGCAATGGCGGCCTTCGTCTTGTCGCCGCCGCCGCAGACGGGAATCGCGGCGGCAAATTTCCCCGGATGCCGCGTGATGAGATCCCATGCGCCGTAGCCGCCCATTGAGAGGCCGGTGAGGTAGATGCGGTCGGGATCGATCGCGAATTCCTGCGCGAGCGCATCCATCGCGCCGAGCAGGAGCTTCTGCACGGGGCCGGGATCCTCGGGCGCGGTGGCCGTCGTGCCGCCCCAGTCCATCTCGGCCCACTTCTTGTCCTTCGCGCACTGCGGCGCGAGGACGAAGCACGGGAATTTCTCGCGCGACTCGGGCTTCGCAAAAAGCGGTGCGCCGTGCTTGATCTGCACCTTGTTGTCGTCGCCACGCTCGCCCGCGCCGTGGAGGAAGACCACGAGCGGATATTTTTTCCCGACCTCGATGTTTGCAGGCTGGAGGAGGCGGTACGGGAGCTTCGCACCGTCGGCGGAAAATTCGCGGGCCTCGAAGTCATCACCGCGCGCCACGAAGACGGAACAGAACAGGCTGAGGAGAAGGAGCCGGAGTTTCATGGGCGGAGTGTGGGACGCGTTTCTGCGGAGAATCAAGCGTGCGCTTCGGCGTGCCAATGACATTCCTGCCACTCGACATCGCCGTGCCGCAGCATTTACGAATGCGCGCCAGTTTCCCCATGCGCACTTTTGTCGTTTTTCTCGCCACGATTTTCATCTCCATCACCCCCGCCGACGCGAGCGGGCCTGGAAAGGAAAATGACTTCGCCGGCAGGCGCGTGCTGCTCATCGGAATTGACGGCTGCCGCGCCGACGCGCTGCGTGCCGCGATGGGCTCCGGCAAGGCGCCCACGTTTCGCAAGCTCGCCGCGGAGGGCTGCGCGAACTGGAGTGTCTTCGCGGGAGGAGAAATGGGGGGCGCGACCGAGCAGGCCACGAAGAGCGGGCCGGGCTGGAGCACGGTGCTCACCGGCGTGTGGCGCGACAGGCACGGCGTGAGCAGCAACAAATTCGAGCAGCACCGCATCGCGGAGAACCCGCACTTCATGCGGCGCATCAAGGATGCGAAGCCTTCCGGATATTGCGCATCGCTTGTGACGTGGGTGCAGATCCACCAATTCATCGCCGACCCGTCGCGCGCGGATGGCGCGGAGTTCCTCGATGCAAAAATCTCGCTGCGTCCCGACCCGGCGAAGCACGCGGCCGACTGGCCGGAATTCGACGCGATGATCCGCGACCGCGCCGTGGCACTGCTGCGTGAAAAAAATCCCGACGCGATTTTCGTTTACTTCGGCCAGGTGGATGAGACCGGCCACGCGGAAGTGGATCGCGCGGGAAAATTCTCCGCCGACAACGTGCCTTACCTCGATTCGATCGGACGTGTGGACGCGCTCACATCCGACGTGCTCGCGGCGCTGCGTGCGCGTCCGCATTTCGCCGAGGAGGACTGGCTGATCCTCGCGACGACGGATCACGGCGGCATCCACACCGACCACGGGAAGCAGACGCCCGACGAGCGCGACATCTGGATGCTCGCGCACGGCGGGCCGTTCCGCGGCGGCGCGGTGCTCGATCAAAAATGCGGACACAGCGTCGTGCCGCCCACGATTTTCAAACACCTCGGCCTCGCGATCGATCCCGCGTGGGGCTGGGAGAGGACACCGCTGCTGCCTCCGGCGAAAAAGAACGCCCGCTGATCCGTGAAGCTGCTCGCCGCGCTGCCGCAGGCGAAGTAGCCGGGAAGTGCTCAGTGCTCAGTCCTCAGTCCTCAGATTCAAACTTTGCGACAACTGACTTCTGAGCACTGAGGACTGAGGACTGAGGACTTTCGCTCGAACCGGCACCCGCGCGCCTTTTTACAGCTTGCGGTGCCACGATGAGCAGGCACATTTGCGGAATCATGCAGCGTTTTCTTCCCGCCATCCTTGTCGCGCTCGCGGTCGCCGCGGGCGTATTTGCCTACTTCCAATACGACAGCGCCGCCTCGCTGCGACGCGAGATCGCTGAGACGGGAGCGACGCGAGAGAGGGTGGAGAAGGCCGAGTCCTCCGCGCAGTCCGAAATCACACGACTGAGGGCTGAAATTGATGCCGCGAAGGAAAACATCGCGCGCCTCGCCGCGGAGCGCGACGCCGCACTGGCCCGCGCCAAAAATTCCGCGGGGGGAGGCGCGCCACCGGCCATGACCTCCACGCCGCCGACCGCGCCGGAAAAAGCCGGGAACCCGATGATGGAGGGCATCGCGAAGATGTTCGAGACCGAGGACGGGAAAAAGATGATGCGTTCACAAATGGCGATGGGCCTGAAGATGCAGTACGCCGGGCTCGCGAAGGATCTGAAGCTCGACCCGAAAGTCGCGGACCAGGTGATGGGCCTGCTGGGCGACCGGCAGGCGGCACTCACCGAGGCGACTTTTTCCTCGATGAAAAATGGCGCGCTCGACGAGGCCGCAGCCAAGGACATCGGCGCAAAATCCGAGGCGCTGCAAAAGGAATACGACGCGAAGCTGAAAGCGGTCCTCGGCGAGCAGGGCGTCGCGCAGCTCAAGGACTACGAGCGCACACTCCGCGACCGGATGATGCTGACGATGCACGAGCAGCAGTTTGCCGCCGCGGG